>Ga0163152_10005847_pt1 | contig 14216 bp, 13 predicted proteins | sample OliLakLV19MP8IB2_FD_148635 | JGI IMG/M metagenome (GOLD analysis project Ga0163152, IMG submission 148635) | Freshwater microbial mat bacterial communities from Lake Vanda, McMurdo Dry Valleys, Antarctica - Oligotrophic Lake LV.19.MP8.IB-2 | ecosystem: Environmental > Aquatic > Freshwater >... | reverse complement strand
GTATAGGGGAGGGAACGGGGAGGATAGAGGGTAAAGGAATAAAGGGGTACCGGGGATAACGGTCGGCAACTTCTACTCCACTACCCCTTTATCCCGACTATCCCCATCCGCTACCCCGTCCCAATATGCGGCTCCCTTCCACCCCGTTACCTCTTACCCCGACAGGGTCACGTTCAACTCACAGGAAGAGGCACCGTGGATATCGCGACCATCGTAGGGATTGCCCTTGCACTCGGGGCGATCATCGGAGGCCAGATCCTGGAGGGTGGGCATCTCGGTTCCATTATGCAGCTCACCGCCTTCATCATCGTGATGGGTGGAACGATTGGGGCGGTCTGCGTTCAAAACTCCCTGTCCGTCGTCATCAGGTCCGTAGGCAGCTTAGGCCTGGTGTTCGGGAACCATAGTCACGATGTCGGGGGCACGATCAAGGTGATCATTGAACTGGCCAATGTATCCAGAAAGCAGGGTCTTCTGGCGCTGGAAGGAAAACTGAAAGACATCCAGGATCCGTTTTTCCGTAAGGGTGTTCAGTTGATCGTGGACGGGACCGATCCAAAAGTGGTCCACGAGATTCTTGAGATTGAAGTAGAGCAGCATGAGGAGCAGGGTATTCTGGCGGGAAAAGTGTGGGAGGCCGCAGGTGGGTATGCCCCGACGGTCGGGATTATCGGCGCGGTCCTCGGGTTGATCCACGTGATGGAAAACCTGGCCGACCCGTCGAAGCTCGGCAGCGGCATTGCGGTGGCGTTTGTGGCCACTGTCTACGGGGTCGGCGCCGCGAACCTCTTTTTTCTTCCCTTTGCAAACAAGATCAAATTCAAGATCAAAGAAGAGTCTGCTGCGCGCAACGTCATTGTGATGGGGCTCGTCGGCCTGGCTCAGGGCGATAATCCACGGATGCTGCAAGAGAAACTCGAGAGCTTCTTGCCCCTGAATAAGCGGACGCAAGAAACCAAGAAGTAACGTGTCGTTCGTCTCTCGCCCAAAGAAAAGAGCCTATGTCGAAGAAGAAACACGAAGAACATGAAAATCACGAGCGCTGGTTGGTGTCCTACGCCGACTTCATCACCCTGCTCTTTGCCTTCTTCGTCGTCATGTACTCGATCTCCTCGGTCAACGAGGGCAAGTTCCGAACGGTGAGCGAGTCGATTAAAGCGGCCTTGAATCCTATCGTCAGTCCGCCGGCCACCCCGATACCGTTTCAAGTCGGCAACAACAAGCCGACGACCATCGTGCCCAATGCGGTTCCCACAAGGGATGTGGCGGTCAGACGCCTGCACCAGGCCCTGAAGTCGCTCCAGGCGTCTGTGCCGATCGAGACGATTCACGTGACCGAGCCGGGAGACAGCACAATCGTCCTGTCGCTTCCGGAGTCCGTGTTGTTCGAGAGCGGGGCTGCAGCGCTTCGTGCCGAGGCCCTGCCTTTTCTCCAGGCGCTGGCCGAGGTGCTGGTAGAACTCGATCGCCAGATCAGGGTCCAGGGCCATACGGATAATGTCTCGATCCATTCGGCGCTCTTTCCTTCCAATTGGGAGCTCTCGGCGATCCGAGCGGTGACGGTCGTCCGCGCCTTGAGCGAACTGTACGGAGTGCCGAAGCACAACCTGTCAGCCGTCGGATATGCCGATTCGCGCCCAGTGATGGACAACACCACGCCGGAACATCGCGCAAAGAATCGGCGGGTAGAAATCGTTATTTTGGAACGCAAGCCGGCGGCCTCGCCGGACCAGGAAGCGGCAACTCCGGCACCAGTCAACGGGGAAAAAAGTGCCGGGTTCGTCGAAATGGGTGCCGTGAGAGGGGCGGAACCGGTTGGCGGAGAGATAGTTCATCCGGCTTCGGTGCCCTAGTCATAGTTTCGAGTTTCAGGTTTCAGGTTTCAGGTTGTGAGAGAAGAGCCTCCGAAAACTAGAAACTAGAAACTAGAAACCAGAAACTAGAAACCAGAAACGAGGAACACTTAAGTTTATCCATCCGGCACCGATAAGAGAACTTGATGGCCTGTTCTTTGCTTAACAGGCTGCGGGAAAACTCGGTTGATGCCGAACGCATGGTTGGAATTTTTCTAGGGTGCAGAAGTCAGAACAACCTCAGGATGCTCAAAAAGGCCGTCCAGCAAGGCCGCAGCGAGCGAAGAGGCGAGGCGTATGCTTCGGTACGTTGAGCCTCTGAGTGACGCGAGAACACCGCTGGCGGGCTTTTTCAGCATCCTGTTAAGACTTGGGCAGCCCGTGACGCAGGAGGTTGTATCCGATGGAAAGAGCAGATTCGACCGATCCCCCCACGAACGATCTGACGATATTCGAAGCGACGGAGTTTCGGAACAGTCTGGTGACCCTGCTGTCCCAGGAAGGGCCGGTCAGCCTGGATCTCTCCCACGTGCACCAGATGGACAGCTCCTGTATGCAAATACTGTTGGCAGCCCACCGTACAGGGCGACTGACCGTCGTCGGACTTTCCGAACAGATCCGGCAGAAGGCGATGCTGGTGGGTTGCCGAGAAGTTGTCGGCAGCTGACTGAAACGTAGAGGCAGGGGAGGCCCTGGAGCAAGAGTTGGTGGGGAATGTGTGGGGGTTGGCGATCGGCGTAGGCCTGTGAATGGCCGCGGCTCTTTGGTGGAGTCGCGCCGCCCAGCGGCGTGAACGGGAGACAGTTGAGGCGGCGATGCACAAACGGATTGCAGAACTCGAACAGACCAAATATGCGTGGGAGCAGTTCGCGTCCCATGCCATTCCCTTGATCCCGGTGTTGACGCGACAGATCACGACCGTCATCGAGCAAACCGAACAGGCTGCGTTGGACCTCATGCTTAAGATTCGCTCGGTCTCAGAACGGGCGCAGAAGCAGGCGGCCTATGACGTTTCATCTGCGCCCGTGATGGACGTCAAGAGTCAGGCGGAAGGTTTGGCGTCCGATGTGTCGAGCATCGTCATGGCGATGCAGTTTCAAGACATCACCAAGCAGAAACTCGAACACGTCATGCAACCCCTCTTACAGATGAAGACCTATATGGAGTCGTTGGTGTCGAATCCGACCGCCCCGGAACTGGCGAAGTCGCTCAACCTGCTCGAAGAAGTGGAGCGGAGTTACACCATGGAGACGGAACGCATGGCGCACCGGCATGCCATGGAGGGGCGCGAGCACGTCGGCGTGCCGGTGCCGTCAAGCGCTAAGGAAGAAGATGAGAATGTCACTCTCTTTTAAGGGGGCGACAGCGTTGGGATTTTTGGCCGGGGAGGATTCGCTATGTCACAGACAGTGTTAGTCGTTGACGACTCCAAAACCATGCGGGATATGGTGACCTTCACCTTGACCGGCGCAGGCTATCAGGTCGTGCAAGCCGGCGACGGCAAAGAGGCTGTCGGCAAGCTCTCGAATGGATCGAAGCCGGCGCTGGTCGTCACCGACCTCAACATGCCGGAAATGGACGGCCTTGAATTGATCAAGGAAATCCGCAAAATGCCCGCGCTCAAGTTCACACCCATCCTCATGTTGACCACCGAATCTTCCGATGAAAAGAAAGCCGCGGGGAAAGCGGCCGGCGCGACGGGTTGGATCGTCAAGCCGTTTAATCCGGAGCAGTTTCTCAAAATATTGAAGAAAGTCTTGCCGGCGTGAAGGTTTCAAGTTTCGAGTTTCGAGTTTCTCGTTCCTGGTTTCAAGTTTTCCGAGGCTGTTTCCTGACAACATGCAACTAGAAACTAGAAACTAGAAACTCCTAATCCTGAGGTTAAGAATGAGCGACGATTTTGCCCAATTCAACGCCGCATTTTTTGAAGAAGCCGCCGAGCACATCGCGGTGATGGAAACCGGCCTGCTCGAACTTGAACAGCGGCCGTCCGACCTCGATCTGCTCAACAAAATCTTCCGTTCCGCCCATTCGATCAAGGGCGTGGCGGGGATGTTGGGTTTCACGCCCGTCGCGCAGTTCACCCATAAGATGGAAACGTTGCTCGATCAGCTCAGGACCGGCCGCATCACGGTGACCCAGCCGATGACCGATTTGTTGCTGCAGTCAACCGATTGCCTCAAAGCCTTGATCGAGGCTGCGCAACAAGAACGCACCGTCGATGAGGCTATGGTGTATCCGCTGGAAGTGCAATTGGCTGAAGCCGCCGCCGGCACATCACCCGCGCCGGCTATGGGACACACTTCGTCGCCTGCCGCCGCGCAATCCGCGGCTGAACCGGAACGTGGAGAGAGACCAGTGCCGAGCGGCATTGACAGCCCATCGTCCCCATTGCCTCTGATCCCAAGCCCAGGGCCTGCCATGCATCATTTCACCATTGCCTGGACCCCTCCGGCCTTCCTCTTTCAGCGCGGCTTGGACCCTCAGCAGATTTTCAAAGAACTAGGCGACCTCGGCACCCTGTCCCAGGTGACCGTTGATAGGGCACGACTCCCAAACCTCGCCGAGATGGATCCGGAGACCTGCTATCTCTCGTGGTCGATGCAGCTTGAAACGACCAAGGATCTGCAGGTGGTAAACGCGGTATTCGAATTCGTTCGTGAAGACAGCGCGCTCGTCATCGAAGAACGTGAAACGTTAGACGTGAAGCGTGAAGCGCAGGACGAGAGACGAGAGACGAACGACGCTTCACGAGAGACGAGCGCCTCGACCGACGATTCGCCCAAGCCTCTCGGCGAGATTCTCGTCGAGGCGGGTGTCGTCTCCCGTGAAATGCTCGATCATGCGCTCGCGCAGCAAAAGCGCGTCGGCGAAATCCTCATCGAACAACATGCCGCCACCCCGCAGCAGATCTCCCAGGCCCTCCAGAAACAACAAGACAACGCGACCCATGCCACCAAGAAGGGGACCGATACCGCCTCCATTCGCGTGGACACCGCCAAGATCGATAAACTCATCAACCTCGTCGGCGAGCTGGTCATCACCCAGTCGATGCTGAGCGATCTGAGTACACGCTTCGAGATGTCGCAGTTGGCGGTGCTGCTTGAGCGAGTGGCGCAACTTGAACGTAACACCCGGGAGATTCAGGAACGGGTCATGGGCATCCGCATGCTGCCCATCGGCAGCGCCTTCAGCCGGTTTCCCCGGCTGGTCAGAGATCTGTCGGGAAAATCAGGCAAGAAGATTCAACTCGTCCTCTCCGGTGAAGAGACCGAACTCGATAAGACCGTCATCGAATCTATCGGCGATCCTTTGACGCATCTTGTCAGAAACTCAGCCGATCACGGATTGGAATCGCCGGAAGAACGCCTCGCCAATAATAAGCCGGAACAGGGCACCATTCGCCTCAATGCCTTCCACGAAGGCGGCAGCATCTGCATTACGGTTGAAGACGATGGACGAGGCTTGAACCGGGACAAGATTCTAGCCAAAGCGATCAAGTCGGGACTCGTCGGCGAGCAGGAGAAGCTTGCGGACGATCAGATCTGGCACCTCATCTTCAAACCGGGGTTTTCTACTGCGGAAAAGGTCACGGACGTATCGGGCCGCGGCGTCGGCATGGACGTGGTCAAGCGGAACATCGATGGCTTGGGCGGCGCGGTCAGTATCAAGACGGTGCCGGGGAAAGGCACCACCTTTACCCTCAAGTTGCCGCTCACCCTCGCGATCATCGAAGGCATGACCGTCCGCGTCGGCAAAGAAACCTACATCGTGCCCCTGCTCTCCATTCTGGAATCGATTCAGCCGAAGGCAGAATCGATCAAGACCGTCGTGGGGAAGGGCGAACTGATCAATGTGCGCGGAACCTATTTGCCGATTATGCGCATGTACGAGGTGTTCTCCCTGGAGCCGGAATATACCGAACCCACCAAGGCGATTCTCTTGATCCTGGAAACAGAGGGAGAGCACGTCGCAGTGATGGTGGACGAAATTCTTGGGCAGCAGCAAGTGGTCATCAAGAGCATGGAACAGAACTTCCGTAAAGTCGACGGTGTCGCCGGCGCCACCATCTTGGGCGACGGCACGGTCGGCTTCATTCTGGATGTCCGTGGCTTGCTGGAAATGGCCCGCCGCGGAGCGCCGGTGGCGGCATGAGGCGCGGAGCGCCTCTCGGCTAAGAGTTTCAAGTTGCGAGTTTCAAGTTTCAAGTGTTCGGAGGCTGTTTCCGACAACATGAAACATGAAACGAGAAACCAGAAACTGTATCCCACGAACTGACTTCACAAAGGAGAACCCCATGGCTACAGGGACGGTAGAAATCTCGACGAAGGAACTCAATCGGCAAATCGGGCTCACGACCGACGGGAGCCAGTTCCTCACCTTCCAGCTCGGCGACGAGCTGTACGGCGTGGACATCCTCCGCGTCCAGGAGATCAAGGGCTACACGACGGTGACCAAGATCCCGAACACCCCACCGCACATCAAAGGCGTGTTGAATCTCCGAGGCACCATCGTCCCCATCATCGAGTTGCGGACCAAGTTCGGGATGCCGACGATAGACTACACCATGTTTACCGTCATTGTGGTGGTGGTCGTTCGGGAGAAGATTATAGGACTGGTCGTGGACGCCGTCTCCGACGTACTGAACATCGACAAAAATGACATTCAACCGCCGCCGGAATTCGGCGCCAAGGTGGACGTGAGCTTCCTCAACGGCATCGGGAAATCAGGCGACAAACTGGTGGCGCTGTTGGACATGGATCGGTTGTTGTCCGACGGAGACCTACAGACAGTGACCGCAGTGGCCGCGGCCTAAGCAGAAGGAGACAAGAGGATGTAGCAGGACCTAATTCAGGAGAGCATCGTTCGCAATGGGTTGCGGGCCGTACGCTCGAAGGGAGCGTCAGGCGCTGGACCTTTCGCAAGGAGGAATCATGGAGCTCATCGGGTCTGCGAGGCGGCTTCGCGTCTGGCGTCATCGACAAGAAGGACATTCAACCCCCGCCGCAATTCGGCGCCAAGGTGGACGTGAGTATCTTAACCGGTATCGGGAAATCCGGCGACAAATTGGTGGCGCTCTTGAATATCGATCGGTTGCTGAGCGAAAGCGAGATGCAGGAAGTGTCAGCAGTCGCCACTGCGTGAGGCATTGCTCGTCGTTCGCATAAGACTAAGCGCTAAGCGCGTAGGGCCAAGAATAACTAACAGGAGGAACGAGTCATGGTGACCTGGTTTGGGAATATAAAGACGATGTGGAAACTGATACTGGGTTTCGCGCTGACGGGTGTGTTTGTAGCTGCAATGGGGGGAGTCACCGGTCAGGGAGTGATGGCAATTCGTGAACAGTTGCGGATAGTCTATGAAGATTACACCGTCGCGGGAACAGACCTCGCCCTCGTGGCGAACAACCTAAACAGGACCAGGATCAACGACTTTCTGGCTCTTGAAGCTTCCACGGCAGAGGAATATGAGAAGGTTGTGTCGCGAGATGGTGAGATCACAGAGTCGGTTAAAAAGCCGCTTGAAGCCTATGCGGCGACGATTCTTCGGATATCGAAAACCGGCAGAGATGAGGCGAAGGATCTCAAAAAGTTTCGTGATGCCTATGCTGCATACGTTGACGCGGACAATCTTTTGTATGAGGCCATCAAGCAATCCTGGAACGCACAGACGAAGCAGGAAATGGATGCGCTGCGCGCAAAGGCACGCACCATTTCGAGCAAAAATGTCGGGCCGAAAATGGAAGCGACGATTATCGCTTTGAATGAGCTGGTCGCCACGGTCAAAGAGGTCGCCAAGGACATGAATGATGCTGGGTCTGCGACGGTGACGAGTTCGCTGCTCATCCTGGTGCTCGGCACGATGGCGGTGATTGTGATCGGGATTCTCATGGGCTGGCTGATCGCCCGCCTTCTGGCCAGAAATCTAAACAATGTGGTCATGGCGGCGCAGGCCCTCGGGGGCGGGGATCTAAAGGCGCGATCCTCGGTGACGACGCAGGACGAAGTGGGACAGTTGGCCCAGGCGTTCAACCAGATGGGGGAGCAGATCCAGACATCGACCGTCGAGCAGCAGCAGCGGGCTGCGGTTACGACCGCCCTCGAAAAGGTCCAGGCTGTCATCGAGTTCAACCTGGATGGCACGGTCATCACGGCCAACGAGAATTTTTGCAGGACCGTGGGCTTCAGCCTGGCCGAAATCAAGGGGCATCACCACCGGATGTTCTGCGAGACGACCTATAGTAACAGCCAGGAGTATGCTAACTTTTGGGCGAAGCTGAATCGGGGCGAGTTAGACTCGGGGGTCTATCGCCGGGTGGGCAAGGGCGGCAAGGAAGTCTGGATTCAGGCCTCTTACAATCCGGTCTTCGACGTAAATGGCAAGCCCTCCAAGGTGGTGAAGTTTGCCACCGACATCACGACGGAGAGGAATCGCAATGCCGAGTTCGAGGGGAAAATGAGTGCGGTCAGCAAGGCCCAGGCGGTCATCGAGTTCAATCTGGATGGCACGGTCATCACCGCCAACGAGAACTTTCTGGGTTGTGTGGGTTACAGCTTGGATGAGGTCAAGGGCAAACACCATCGGATGTTCTGCGAGGCCACCTATACGAACAGTCCGGAGTACCAGGCCTTCTGGGCTAAGTTGAACCGGGGCGAGTTCGAGGCGGGGGTCTACAGGCGCCTCGGCAGGGGCGGCAAGGAGATCTGGATTCAGGCGTCTTATAACCCCATCATGGACGCCAGTGGCAAACCCTACAAGGTGGTGAAGTTTGCCTCCGACATCACGGGACAGAAACAGGCGCAGGTCGAAGTCGAAAAGCTGATTACAGCTGCGGCGGCCGGCCAACTGACGGAACGCATCAAGACCGATCGCTTCGAGGGGGCCTCTAAGGCGCTCACCCAGAACTTTAACCAGCTCCTCGATGCTGTGGCCACGCCGTTGCATGAAGCCCAAAACGTCCTCACGGCGCTGGCGGCGAACGACCTCACCAAGGCCATGACCGGTACCTATCAAGGCGAGTTCGAGCAGATGAAGACCAGCCTGAATGCGGCCATCACGAACCTGACGGAGACCCTCTCGACCGTGCGGACCGCCGCCGAGAGCGTGAGCACCGGCGCCGAGCAGATCACCAAGGGCAACGAAGATCTCTCGCAACGGACCAGCGAACAGGCTTCCTCGCTGGAAGAGACCTCCTCGGCGATGGAGGAGATGACGTCCACTGTGAAGCAGAACGCCGACAATGCCAAGCAGGCGAATCAGTTGGCCATTACGGCCCGCGACGTCGCCGAAAAGGGCGGGGCGGTCACGACCAAAGCGATCGACGCGATGGGGGAGATCAACAAGAGCAGCAAGAAGATTGCCGACATCATTACGGTGATCGACGAGATCGCTTTCCAAACCAATCTCTTGGCCTTGAATGCCGCAGTCGAAGCGGCCAGAGCCGGTGAGCATGGCCGCGGCTTCGCCGTGGTCGCAGCGGAAGTCCGTAACCTGGCGCAACGGTCTGCGACTGCCGCCAAAGAAATCAAGGGCCTCATCAATGAGTCTGTCCAACGAGTGACCGACGGCAGCGAGCTGGTCAATCAGTCCGGCAAAACGCTGACAGAGATTGTAGGCTCGGTCAAGCGGGTGACCGACATCATTGCCGAGATCACGGCGGCCTCGCAAGAACAGGCCACCGGAATCGAACAGGTGAACAAGGCGATCATGCAGATGGACGAGACGACGCAGCAGAACGCCGCGCTCGTCGAAGAGGCGACCAGTGCCAGCCAGTCCATGAAGGAGCAGGCCCGGGAGCTCATGGGCCAGGTCGCGTCCTTTCAACTCGTCCAGACCGAACAGGAGCAGCGCCAGCGGTCAAGCGCCGTTCAGCCTGCCCGTAAGCCAGTCGCTCCGTCGGCAGGGCCGGTGAAAAAGCCGTTGTTCAACAAACCGGCGATCACGGCAAAGCGCGCAGAGGTGAAAGAACCGGTAGGCGTCGGGGCCTCTAACGGCAAGGATCGCCGGCAGAAGGATAGTGAGTTCGAAGAATTCTAAAAGCTGTGAAGCGTGAAGCGTGAAGCGTCAGAATCAGAAAACGAACGACGCTTCACGAGATACGCTTCACGTTCTGCCGCGCTTCACGCGGCAGATGCTTCACGCAGTGAAGGGAGAGACGTGATGGCGAAACATCGAGAGGCTGCACCTCATGCACAGGCATTGAGATCGAAGACACCTTCGGCTGAGCAGCAGCAACAGATCGCATGGCGGGCCTACGATCTGTATGTCGCCAGGGGCTACCAGCAGGGGCACGATCTGGAGGATTGGCTCAACGCCGAACGAGAAATCGCCGACGCGGCCTAGGGCGTGAAGCGTATCTCGTGAAGCGTGAAGTGCGAGAAACGCGGGTCAGGTGAGGCGGGTGAAGAAGTTCTGAGTTCTGGTTCTGAGTGAGCAGGTTGCGGGGAAACTCAGGTATTGCGTTCTACGTCGCGCTTCGCACTCGGGCCATCTCGTGTCAGAATAGCCCGCAGGATGCGCAAAATGGCCGTCCAGCAAGGCCGCAGCGAGCGAAGAGGCGAGGCGTACGCTTCGGTACGTTGAGCCTCGGAGCGATGCGAGAACGATGCTGGCGGACTTTTTCCGCATCCTGTTAGAGGCGGAGAAGAAAGCCGAGACAGGGAGAGAGTTCGAGGTCCGAAAGTCCCGCAACTCAGAACTCAGAACTTCGAACTCAGAACTTCGAGTGACGCCTGTCGCGCACACCGTGCATGTCTCGCTCCGTCATGCAACCGCTTCGACGTATGCGAGAAAAGAGGAACTGGCGAGAAAGACACGACCAGACATTCGAAGTGTTGGACTTGAAGCTGCGAAAATCTCGGGCTTCGGATTTGGAACCCTTGTCATCGCGCGGTATTTCCAGCCTCTTGACTGACCCCACAAGTTAGTTTACTCTAGGACCATGATTAAGCTAAACATGCATGAAGCGAAAACCCATCTCTCCAAGTACCTTGCAAAGCTCAAGGCGGGAGAGCGGATTCTATTGTGTAAGCGCAATCAGCCTGTGGCGCAGATCACCGCGCTGCCTGAACTCCCGACGCGTCCCCGACCCATTGGATTAGCCAAGGGGACCTTCACCATCCCACGTTCGTTCTTTGACGCGCTCCCTGACGAACTGCTTGACACCTTCGAGGGTCGGAAGGCGTGAAGTGTCTCCTCGATACCTGTACCTTCTTGTGGATCGTGACAGGCTCGAAAGAACTCTCTTTGGCAGCCGCAAAGGTTTTTGTCGATCCCGCCAATGAGATCTTCCTCAGTGTCGTGTCGGTGTGGGAGATCTCGGTCAAACATTCTATTGGCAAGCTGCCTATGCCGACCTCTCTTGATCGGTTTGTGCTGGAGCAGCGGGAAAAGCACGGGATCACGGTTCTGCCACTCGAAGAACGCGCGGTGTTTCATCTGCATAAGCTTCCCGCGCTTCATCGTGACCCATTCGACCGGATGCTGATTTGTCAGGCCATTGAGCACGACTGCACGCTACTCACACCCGATCCACTGATCGCTCAATACCCTGTGAGAACCCAGTGGTGAGTAGGGCTGTTGTCTCATCATTATTGACGTAACCTTCCGACCATTGCTTCATTCAGTTCATCGGTCGCACGAACGCCCGCCCGTCTATCAGCCAGGGGCGGCAGTCAAGAAATCCAACAAATAGGCCGATAAGACCATGGCTATCCAGTGGCTGGACCATCGGTGCGATTTCCGTCTGTTCTGAAGTATGAGAGCGGCGACGCGAGCGAGAAACGCGGGTCAGGTGAGGCGGGTGAAGAAGTTCTGGGTTCTGAGTGAGCAGGTTGCGGGGAAACTCAGTTATTGCGTTCTATGTCGCGCTTCGCACTCGGGCCATCTCGTGTCAGAATAGCCCGCAGGATGCGCAAAATGGCCAGACTTCTCACCCGCCCAACCCTGGCGGCTAGTTCACCCTCCCGCCCTGAGTCTGCCGAGACAGACTCTTTACCCCGGGACGCGCCTTCCCCCCAGCCAAGGCCGTAGCGAGCGAAGAGGCGAGGAGGTACGGACCGCACTTCGTGGGGCCGTTCGCCCTTGCAATCGGTCTTGGCGAACGGAAGAGCCCCTCCAGTGCTTCCGATTTCTGGGAAACTCTCGTTGAGCCTCGGAGCGATGCGAGAACGATGCTGGCGGACTTTTTCCGCATCCTGTTAGAGGCGGAGAAGAAAGCCGAGACGCGGAAAGAGTTCGAGGTCAGAAAGTCCCGCAACTCAGAACTCAGAACTTCGAGTGACGCCTGTCGCGCACACCGTGCATGTTTCGCTCACGTTTCGCGAACGAGCCTCACATGTCTTCCCACCTTGCGCTTGAACCTCACTCCTTGTCGTAGTACCATTCAGACAGATGGGTATGACTGGAGGAGTCTATGAAACTACTTTCACTGAAAGTGCCGGATTCCCTGGACCATCGGCTGGCGCATGCGGCGTCTGGCCGCAAGAGCACCAAGTCCGAGGTGGTTCGCGAAGCACTGAATGCTTTTCTTGCAGAAACCGGAGATGAACAGGCAGGATCGGCGTTGACATTGGCCAAAGACCTCGCTGGTTGTGTCACAGGGCCCTCGGACTTATCGGTCAATCCCGTTTACCTGAAACAGTTCGGTCGCCCATTGACACAGTCGTCTCTCCCCCGATCACGTTTTACCCCCTGTAACGTGTACGAACCGGCACTTCGTAGAGATACGAGTGGCGTTCTCGCCTCATTCAGAGGCTCAACAAGAGTTGTCCTGAAAGCGGAAGCGTTAAAGTGCCTCCTTCGCTCGCTGCGGCCTTGCTGGACAGCCTGTTTGTGTATCCTGCGAGTTATTTATGGATTAACGCCACTCGTAAGAAGACCGCGGGACTTGAGCGCAGACCGAGCATTCCCGCAGCCTGCTAGAAGCTCAAACTAAGAGCAGGCCACTGTATCTCGCCCGTCGCCCGATAGCTCCAGCGTCTTGACTCACCTTCCAATAAAGCCAGCGGAACGTTCAACGGGCTGTGTTCAACAGAGTTGTTTGTAAGGGATATCGCCTGGTGACGGTTAAGATCTGGCCGGTTTCTCCGATACGTCATGAGGACATGTCTCGCATTGGTCTGTTTCCAGAGCTCTGAGGCCTCCTTTTTTCTTCACGAGTGTTCCGTAGCACGCGTAGGAACGGTGCGGTCGAGGCGCAGCAAGGCGTGGTCAGGTCAGCGTCCATGTTGAACAGGTCTGAAAATCATGCATATTCCTCGCGAAATACACTGATAGGTTAGGCATACTTTAATACACATTTCACAATACCGGCAGACGAAACATTACGGAGCCGGAGGTGCTCAATTTATGGCTTGGTTAGCGCTCGATCCCGCTCTCATGCGAATAGGGCTCTTTATCAAGATCGATCATGGGTGGATGGAACATCCGTTTGTGCAGGGTACGTTTACGATCTCCTCGCTGACCGAAATCGAGATCATTCGGAAAAATCGCTTGACCAAACTCTTTTACGATCCCGTCCGATCGCATGCTGATGTCATCGCCAATCTGGCAGATCCCTCCTTCATGATCATCCCTGTCGAGCCGGACACGGGGACGGCTCAAGATCTCGAATCCGATGAACAGTCGATGCGGAAGGAGAAAGCGGTCCACATCAAGCGGGTTATGGACCATCGAAAAGCCGTCGAAGATGCGGCGCATGAGTATACCGATGTGGCGAACGATTGCTCCGTGATGATCGCAATGGCGAATGCCGGCCTGCCGGAGAGCTTGGCATTGGCCAACACGATGATGAGCTCGATGAGAAAACTGTTGTCGGAAGAATCCGTTGCCCTTTCTCTCGTCTGCACCGTGAACCCAGCCGATGTCGGACAGGAGTTGGCGATGCAGGCGGTGAATGTCAGTGCCTTGACATTCCTGACGGCCAAGGCTCTCAAACTGAGCGATCAGGAAACTCACCAAGTAGGGCTGGGGGCGCTCTTTCACAACATCGGGCAAAACCGCGTTCCCTTGTCCATTCGCACAAAGGTCGACTTTCTCCTTCCGTCAGAGCATAAATTCGTACAGATGTATCCGCAGTTCGGCAAGGAAATCTTAGAGAATATTCCAGGAATCCCGACGGAAGTGATCGAGATCGTGTATCAACATCGCGAATGTCTGGATGGAACCGGATTTCCCAAACGGCTGTTCAACGGGGAAATTAAGAAGCTGGCTCGCTTGGTCGGAGCTGTCACGGAGGGCGGTTTCAAGTTCCAAGTGCAACGGGTGGTTGATGACGCAGTTGCGTATAGACTTCCAGGGGCGTCGCAAAGTCGAGACATTTTCTCGGGCGCGTGTTGAGGCGATGGGCGATGGCGTTCAGCT
>Ga0163152_10005842_pt1 | contig 14224 bp, 19 predicted proteins | sample OliLakLV19MP8IB2_FD_148635 | JGI IMG/M metagenome (GOLD analysis project Ga0163152, IMG submission 148635) | Freshwater microbial mat bacterial communities from Lake Vanda, McMurdo Dry Valleys, Antarctica - Oligotrophic Lake LV.19.MP8.IB-2 | ecosystem: Environmental > Aquatic > Freshwater >... | reverse complement strand
CTGAGCTTAGGTATAAGGGGAAAAGGTTAGTTTCAAAAGGTATTGTTCCTCATCATGAAATATGGACAGTTGATAAGAACGGCAAGATCATTAAAATAGAAAGGATTAACCATGAAAAAACTAACTAGACAAGAACAGAAAACCGAGGCACTAAAAGAAATAAGAAAAGAACTAGAACGTACTTTAACACGGGCATACTTTTCTTTTTCAAAGACTGATAAGCCAGAGTTTAAAACTGTAGATGAAGGACAAAACTGGTATGACCAACATAATTATATTGCAGGACAAATGGTTGGTAGTTGGGTTGACAACACTATGTCTATACTTGAGGGGTGGGACGCTAAAAGGGACTAACTATGAAAAAACTAACTAAAGAAGAGCAAGCATTTGATAAACAGTTTAACAATCCTATGGAAGCAATAGAGCAATTGGTAGACGAAGCAAAAAGGCTTAAAGAGAAGTACTCAGACAAGGAGAAAGGACAAGATGAATGATCTAATAGCTGAGAGTATCAAGAGATTCAACGATTTAGCCAGAAAGGAAATAAAGCACTATGACAATATGTGTGATAGAGGAGATTTTTGCATATGCTTACAGGATGTGCAGGCTGATTTTCTCAAGCAAGAACTTGAAGCCATAGCAGAAAAGACTAGGGAGGAAAGACTGAAAGACTTATTAAGTATTCTACCAAGAAAGTTTTTTGAAGATGAAGATCATATAGTTGGAGGTTATATATCAAAAAAAGATTTATATGAACTTTTATCAGACAAGGAGAGTAAATGATCACTACATTTCACTACTTCATCAATAAACGATGAGCGAGAAGTCTGGTAGAATAACAGTAAATGTGCATCCATCAGGCGAAAGACCCGACAAAATGCAAACGGTGTAAAAAGAAGAAGACAAAGTATGTTAGTAAACCAACACAGCCAAAGAAGAAGCAACCTAAAAGACGATATCCACAGACGGAACGGCGACGCTTTGATCTTAACCCAACCAGCCGGAAGCACGAAACAACAATAGCCATGCTGATTCTTAATTGCACTTGTCAGTTTAAAACTCACGCACTCGAATACGACGAGAAGACCGAGGCGTACCTAAAAGACCTGATCGCCCGCAACGGACTCCACAGAAAGGTTACCGTTGAAGGTGGCAAATCTTACAAAGTTCCTGTAGCATTTATGCTAGCCCATACAATGCTCGCCGAAAACATGGACACCTACGGCTTTGATGAGTGGGAAGACCCGAAACCAGATATTGACATGACGAATGGCAAGGCGGTACAGTAGATTCATGACCCGAAGGGAGGTGAACCAATGGAATTACACAAACCAAAAAGAAAACTAAAACTAACAAGCCTCTTCTTCACAATAGGACTTTTTCTCATGATGATTAACTTCCTTATGGACATAACAAACATATTCTCCAACTTCCAACCACACACGGTGGGAGCATCAGCAACCGCACTTCTCCTAAGCATCGTCGCACAACTCGGCGACAACACAGCATAGCAACAACACTCCCAAAGCAGTACAATAGAAGCATGGGAAGTGGATTCTTGCTTTTGCTCGTACTCACCTACCTCTTACTAAAATGGTCATCCAACGAAAGAAAGGAGGGGAGGAACAATGACACTAAATACAAACGCAATACTGATCTTACTATTCGGCATTTTAATAGTAACAAGAACTTACACCGTAACCACACAACGAATCGTCGGCGTTATTTTAATAATCGTCGCTTTGCTTTTATCAGCAGGTGGTTTTCTTAACATACGAGTAGGAGCATAACGTGGTAAAATAAAGGTATGTACGGATATATGTTATTTATTGCCTCACGATGTCGTGCCAGAGTTAAAAATATGGTATGATTAATAGCGAAGAATGACGCCCGTACATTTGCAAGATTAGTGTAACGGCAACTCAACACGATTCACATCCGTGGATAGTTTCAGGTTCGACTCCTGAATCTTGCTCAAAATATGAAATCAATACCAATAAGACAGTTTCAAAGGAACTTCTACAAAGAGCTGAAAGGCGTACCATTTATAGTGACCAGGCAAGATCCGCACACAAGAGAAGACAACCCGGAGTACATCGTTACCGCCTACGACGAAAGGACAGCCAATCAAACACCAGAACAGCAGCACCCACTAGTAGAAGTAAAAGAAACTGAACCATCACAAGGTAGCGTAGCACAAGTGGCAGATGGGAATCGACAGCGAAGTATGATAGACAAGATATTCGGAAAATGAAATGGACTTACAAACCGCCCAGACATTCAACGCAGCAGCTTTTGTGTTACAAAACAAAATCGTAAATGAAAACGGCATCCCGATCACCTTCAAAAGACACAAGTTTCTCGTCGACTTCTACATGGATAACAGTCCACGACTCGTGGCAAAGAAATGCGGACAGATCGGCTTCTCAACAGCAGCCATTATCAGGAGCTTCCATCTTGCGAACTACGTCGGGGCAAACGTCATTTATACACTCCCGTCGAAGCCGATTATTAAAGACTTCGTCACGCCGAAAGTAAACCCACTAATAAGTAGCAATCCCATCTTCGGAGAAATGGTAGGCGACGTCGACTCAACAGGACTGAAAAAGATAGGCGACAGATTCGTATATTTTAGGTCAAGCTGGGACGAGGCGTCAGGTATCTCTATTTCAGCTCACATACTAATAAACGACGAGCTAGACCGAAGCAATCAGAAAGCAGTAAGGACTTACAAGACCAGACTAGACGCCGCAGCATTAGACCGCCCCGATTTAGGATGGTGGTGGAAGTTTTCAAATCCATCAATCCCTGGATACGGCGTTGATGAAGACTGGCAGATAAGCGACCAAAAACACTGGATGATCAAATGCGAACACTGCAACTTCTGGCAATACCTAAAGTTTCCAGAAAACATAAACTTCAAAACCGCAGAATACGTCTGCCAGAAATGCGAGAGGCACATAAGCGATGACACACGGATAGACGGCAAGTGGGTAAAGAAATATCTGGGACGAAACATCTCAGGATACTGGATCAACCAACTAATGGCAGCATGGATACCAGCAAGCAAGATTATAGAAGACTCACAAGGCGACCAAAGCGTCTTCTACAACTTTACACTAGGAGAAGCTCACCTAAATAAAGACTTTGTAGTAACCAGAGAAAGCATAGTCAAATGCCTCTACCCCACCATAAATCCCCGAACGGACGTGGCAATAGGAGTAGATAACGGCATAGTAAAACACTACGTCGTAGGAAATAAATACGGAATCTTCATGATAGGACAAACCGAAGACTGGCAGTTTATAGAAAACCTCAGAAACAGATTTGACGCAGTAATGGTAATAGACGCCAACCCATACCCAACACCAGCAAAGAAGCTCGTAGAAAAATACAGAGGAAAGGTATTCATGCATTACTACGAAGAAGACAGGAAGCAAGTAGGCATTATAAGATTCGGCGAAACACAAAACGACTACGGAATAGTAAAGACCGACAGAACGAAGATAATAGACGCAGTAGTAGCAGACATAAACAGTCAAGACATGCTGTTCAACTTCTCACTAACAGACCTCGAAAACCTGCAATATCCACAACACTGGGAAAACATGTACCGAAGCGTCGCCGAATCAGAGAAGGGTATAAAAAAAGCCGTCTGGATAACGCCGGAAGGCAGACCCGACCATTACGCTCACGCAACAGTCTTAATGAGAGCAGCACAAACAAAGGTACTAACCTCAGCAGGCGTCGTAAAACCAAACGCACCCGGCAACCGCTACCCAGATACTATTATAGTAAACTCAGATAACACGGCAGCACCGCCGATATCCCTCGATCAAATAAAAGAATCCATTCAAAGACCCAAGAGTAAAGGCTGGGAGTACAGATGATACTTGTACAAAGCCCATCTTTTATGCCAAACTGAAAGTAATACTATGAACGACACTATCCCAAATGGTTTCCACCGTACACAAGATTGGAAAGACACCCACACCCAAAACGCACTGCAAAAGCAAGTCTTTACCATTTACCTAAGTAAACAAAAAACGCCAACGGTCATGAACTGGCGATGCCACAACTGCGGAAGTTTAGTTTTTCAATACTACAACCTCCCAAACGCCATCTTTGACGGAGCAATGAACATCGCCGACTGCGAACAGCCGACAGATCACCTCTGCAAAAAATGCAATATTATATTCAGAGTAACCTAATATGAGCAACGGAATGATGACATCACTAACCGGGATAAGCGACGAGCGTCAGGAAGGCGAGCTATTACAAAACGACGCCCTCTCACTAGGAATGTCCGATGAGGATATAGCACGAGCGATAGGAAACCGAGTCGAAGCATCCGAAGCCTTCTGGAACAAAGAAATAGACCTCGATAAAGTCCGGGACGAAAACGAAAAGTTCTGGCTAGGAACATACTTTGACTCAAGCAAACTACACGACTTCCAAGTGCCATACAAAGACAATCGCATTTTTACCTCGATAGAAACGCTGATCCCCTTAGCGGTAGCGAAAGCACCACAGCCAACCGTAACGGAAGCATACGACACCGAAGCCTCACGAGAACTGGCACGAAACATAGAAAAGTGGCTCATGGGAAAATACGAGGATTTGTACCTTTTAGGGAAGTTCCATATGATAGCAAGGCACTTACTAATAGGTTACCGCAACGCAGTGATGAAATACCGATGGGATACGAGCATCGGACAATTACAAGAAGATGGAACAAGATTCGGCGATATAGCAGTCGAAGTAAAACGTCCGCAAAGAGTAGTTATAGACGCCGGAGCACAAGATCAAGACAACATACCGCTAATTGGAGAGTACCTAACCGCCACAACCGACGAGTTATGCTACCAATACCCAGAGAAGAAGGACGAAATCTACAGAAGGATGGGAGGACAAGCCGGAGTAGCAGTAACTAACACAAGACTCGGATACTTAGAGGTATGGTTCGACTACCACGATAAAAAAGGCAAACAGCAATCAGCCGTAGCGTGGAAACTGCAAGACTTGGTGCTAGGAGCAATGAAAAACCCAAACTTCAACTACGACGAGATGGAGCAAGACCAAACAGGCAGAACACAACCGCTAAACTTCTTTGATAAACCAAAAAAGCCTTACATCATCTACAGCTTCCTAAACATAGGCAGATGGGTAATGGACGACACATCCCTGACAGAACAAGCAGCCGAACTCCAAAAGGTACTGGATAAAAGAGGAAGACAGATTGTAGAAAACGCAGATCAAGCAAACGCCGGAATGGTACTCAACTCCGACATGATAAAAAGTACCGAGGTAGCCAAGCTGTTAGGAGATCCCGGCGAAAAGCTCATGGTAAAAGGCGACGTAAGGATGGCAGCAACAAGACTACCGATAAACATCCTCCCTCCCTATGTTATGGATGACAAAGTAGACGCTCGAAACGAAATAGATAATATTTTCTCAACCCACGGAGCAGTAAGAGGCGAAGTAACCAAGAGCAAGACGCTGGGACAAGACGTCCTCTCGCAACGTGGCGATGCAAGTAGGATAGCAACTCTGGCAACCGCAATGGAGGATGGGGCAGATCGTTTATACAAAGGCATGGTACAAATGGCAAAAGTAATGTACGATTTGCCTCAACTACAAAGGTTTGATAGCCCAGAAGGAAGTACCTCATTTACAGAGTTCTCAAACCAACAGATAGAACCCAATATAAAAATACGAGTCAAATCAGGAAGTGTACTGCCGGAAGACAAAATGGCAAAGAAAGACGAAACCGTCCAGCTCATGCCAATTCTTGATCCACTGACCATAGCCGAAGGTATGGGATGGGAAAACCCCAAAGAAAAAGCAAAGCGATTACTCTACTACAGAGTGATGCCAGACCGCTATATAGCCGAGGTCCTAAAGATAGACGGCATGGGATCAGGAGCACCCGATCCATCAGCAACACAAGAGATCCAACTATTAAATAGCGGTCAAAACGTACCGCCACAACAAAACCCGACCAAAGAGCACATAGCAACTCACCAAGCATTCATAGAAGCTCCAGAGTTTCAAGCCTTGCCACCAGAAGCCCAACAGCTCCACCTAGCCCACATAAAAGCTGAAGTCCAATCATTAAAAGACCAGATGGGAATGAGCGAACAACGTCCCGGACTTCCTCCACAGCAAGGAGAAACAGGAATACCGCCTCAAACAGAAGGCGATCAACCAACAGCGACACCAACCGCGACGCCACAAGGTACAGGTACTCCGACGGAGCAGCCACAACCCGGAGGCGTAATGTCTAAAATAGCCGGACTATTTAGATGAAGGGAGGTGAACAAAATATGAGCGTTAAAAACGTAGTAACAGGAGTCACATTAGGAGTAGCAGTCGTATCATTAGCACTAAGCGTACTCGCTTTCCAGTTAGCAGGACAGGAGAGAGTGGTGATACAGCAAGTCCCAGTAGCTGAGAAGGTGACACCATCGCCAGCAATAACAGCAAGCCCAAGTGCATCAGTCGCACCGACGAAGAAAGTATTCGTCCCGGTGAAAACAGCAGCACCAAGTGTAGCACCGACGAACTAAGGGATTAGCAACTGATCAAACAATAAGGCATAAAAAAAGCAGGGGAAATGATTTTCTCATAGCCTGCTTATTTTGCGTCGATAAATCGACATTGAGTGGGAAAAGCCACTCGATAAATAAAGTTCCTAAGTCATACTAGGAACACTATATATAGCAGGTAAAAACAAACCCCGGAAAAGTGTAGGAGAAATGTAAGAAAATAAAATCAGCCTCAACATTCCCTATTGACAGCGACATTTCTTTTACTGTACAGTATTTACAGAGGTCAATAAGAACCCGACACAGCACTAGCTGGGGTCGGCTTTTTTTTGCTTAAAACACTATGACATTTTCAAACAGAGTAACATCAATAACCCAAGACGTAATCCTTCCAAAGAACGTCGACAACTTCTTAGTAGATAACTTCGCAACCTTCCGTTTTATGGGAACAGGAGAAGCATGGGAAGGAACAACCATCAAGCAGCCAATCAAAATCTCCAAGAACACACAAGGACGCTCATTCTCAGGACTTGACGCTCACAACACAGGAACTGTCGACACAAGAGTTACTCTTGAGTACGATTTGAGAGCATACAACATTCCAATCGCTATCCCCGGCTTAGACAAAGTAGTAAACCGAGGCGAAGCAGCAATCCTCAACCTTATTAAACAGGAAACAGCATCAACCTTCATGGACGCAATGGACGACATCGGATCAATGTTCTACCTTGATGGAACAGGAAACGGAAGCAAAGACTTCTTAGGTCTTGACGCATTAGCAGACGACGGAACATCAGCATCAACTATCGGCGGACTTTCAAGAACAACCTATTCAACTCTTAACGGAACAAGAACAGCATCGTCAGGAACGCTAACTCTTTTGAAAACAGCAACACTTACAAGTGCAGTAGCAGGCGGATCAGCATCCAGACAGCAACCAACTATCTATATAACTGACGAAACCACATGGGATCTTTGCGAAAAGTTAATGATCTCCTCAATCGTACAGGCAAACTACGACGCAAACGGCTATCCAAAAGTTACCAGAAAATCCAGAGGCGTAATGAGCGGAGCAACACTTGGCGGATCATACGGATTCGTTTCACTAATACACCGTGGAATCCCAATCGTCAAAGACGAAAAAGCAACAGTCGGAACGCTGTGGGCATTAAACGAAAACTACCTACAATGGTACGGAGCACAGTCTGACGATTTGAAATCCATCTCTCTCGGAAACGACGTTGACTCAACCTACAACGAAGCACCAACCAGCGATAGTGGTGTACAATGGAGCGGATGGAAAGACTCTTTCAATCAGTTCGGCGAAGTGGCATACTTATATGTACTAGGAAACTTGACAACGAGTCAGCCAAGAAGACATGGGAGGTTAACAGGCATCACCACTGCCTAAAAAAATAATATGTTTACAGGAACAATACAATTACACGACGCAACAGACGTACTAACACCAAGTACAATCCAACAGCATGATCTCGGAGCACGAGGCATAGCCAAAGATGGTAGAAAGTTTCGATATTTGAAAATCGGAGCAACAGCGATAACAAACGCAGGACTCACACTTCAAGCACCTGCTATCGTTCCTAATCATCAAAACGTCGCAGCTGAAGCAGCAGCAGCATTAGGAGCATTCGTAGCAACATTAACTCTCGGAGCAACAGCAGCAACAGCAAATCAATATGCCGAAGGCTTCCTCGTTATAAACGACGTAACAGGAGAAGGACACACCTACAGAATCAAATCCCACGCAGCAGTCGCATCAGCAGGGGTTATGACAGTGAGGTTATATGATCCAATCAAAGTCGCCCTGACAACTTCTAGCGAAGCCTGCTTAATTGCAAACCCATACAACGGAGCAGTTGTTTTCCCAACGACAGCAACAGGTATGTTCGTCGGAGTAGCACCTTACGCAATCCCAGCAAACAACTTCGCATGGGTACAAACATACGGAGTCTGCTCACTCTTAGCAGCCGGAACAATCGGAGTAGGTCTAGGAATAGCAGTACCGGGAGCAGTTGCAGGAGCAGGAACAGTAATGGCAGCAACCCTCGCTCAAATCGGACACGCACTGCAAGCAGCAGTAGACACCGAATATAGAGCAGTTTTCCTAAATAGCGACTAAGGATATGAATCCCTTTAGAAAGAAACCTATGGAAGAAGTAACCACACAAGAAGATGAAACCCAAACTGAAAAATCTGGCAACGTCTGCGAAACATGTACAGGCTCAGGTCTTGCAGACACTCAAACACTTTGCAGCAAATGTGAAGGATCGGGCACAGTTTAACAAGAAGAAAGTAGCATAGCCGACCATACTAAGGCTTAACACAGGACTCCGTATGGAGTCTTTTTTTTTACCTAATATGAATATACCAGCAACAATACCAAGAGATGGAAACGGAATCGCAATCCCAGATCCAGACTGGGCATTGGCCGTGGAAAAGACGGTAACCTTTGCAGACGTCGCCGGACAAGGAGCAACAGGAACAGTGGCACTTTTTACCGTAACAGGAATGATCCTCGGACGTTTAATAGCACAATGCACAACCGAGTTAGCCGGAGCAACAGCAACCCTCGCAGTAGGAGCAACAGGTAACACCGCCGGAATAATAGCTCAAACAACCGCAACCGACATAGACGCAGGAGAAATATGGAGAGGAACAACTCCCGACATTGGAATAGTTGAATCAGTAAACATAAAAGAGTGGGTATTATCCCAAAGCATTTTTGCAACCGTCGCAACAGCAGCCATCACATCAGGAGTAATAAAGTTCGTGCTTTGCTATTATCCGTTAACCCAAAACGCTAACGTGGTAGCAGCATAAAGACCTATGTATGGATGCAGTAACACTGACCCAACAGCAACAGCAAACAGCCTCAATACAAGGTGAATCATTCCTCGCAGAGAAGGAGAAGGAGAAGGTTAGTGCCGAACTACAGCATCTCCAAATAGCCAGAGAGATCGAGTTCAAAGAATACAACGCTCAGAAGGCAGTCCTAACAAAAGCCGTCGAAGTTCTGAAGGTGGAGAAAGTCCAGCTTGAGGCAGACGTAAAGGTAGCCGGGGAAAAATACGACGGGATTATAAGGTCGATAAATGAATACGGAGAAAATGAGGTAGAGAAAGCGAAGAACGCAGTAACATCTATTTACTTAACAGCTCAAATATTACAGCGTGAGTGGAAAGACAAAGTAATGAAGGCGGACGTCAAGGCAGAGGAGCTGGAGAAAAGGGAGCAGGAACTAAATGAACTAAATATCGCAGTCGAACAACAGCGAGTAGAGAATGAGGTAGAGGAAAATCTACTCAAGAAAAGAGAGTACCAATTGACCTTAAAACAGGAAATAGTGAAAAAGACCGTTGCACAGTTAGAAGAAAAGCGTGATACTTTAATAAGTGAGGTAGAAACGAACCAAGCAAAGCTGCGTGGAGTCAGGATAACCATAAAGATCCAAGAAGACACGGCAGCAAAAACAGTCGCCGACGCAGAAATAAAACTGCGTGAAGCGAACATAAAAATGGCAGAAACAAAAGCACTAGAAGAGAAAAACAATGAAACAAGTAAAAATCTTGCTATTGAAAAGCTACAGCTGGATGACTATGCGGCTACGATTCGCAGAGCCTATCGTGAAACTATGGACAGAGGAGGTAAAATAGATGGCTAGTACAGCCGTACCATTTGACCCAAACTACCGTGTTGTCATGGCAGCGAAAGTGCAAGGGACAACGGCAGACGTCGCCCCTATCTTAGTTGATGCAATAACAGGCCGAGTCCTTGTTGATGCCAACGTAACCATAACAGGCGGAGCAACGGAGGCAAAACAAGATACGATTATCGGACACCTCGATGGAGTTGAAGGATCACTCGCAAATATCGACACTGACACAACCACAATAATAGGTCATCTAGATGGCGTCGAAACACTACTCGGAACGATTGACACCTCACTAAATGATATTGAAACCCAACTCGAAGAAGAATGGCTGATTCACAGAAGTCTCGACCTTGACGAATCGGAGGAGGAGATAAAAGGAACAGCCGGAAAGGTGGGAGGATGGTACTTTTTTAACGCAGCAATAACCATCAGATACATAAAGTTTTATAACGCAACTGCAGCAAACGTAACCGTTGGAACAACAACACCAATAATGACCATACCAATCCCGGCACAATCATCAGGTGGTATAGCAGCCAATGTACTCAGTAACAAAGGGATCGGCTTCTCAACAGCAATAAGCATCGCAGCAACAACAGGAGTAGCAGACACCGATACAGGAGCACCGGGAGTAAACGAAGTGATCGTCAACGTCTTCTATAAGTAACCTATGGCACGAGTAAACCTCATTGAAACCGTAGAGTTTCAGTTCGGAGCAGCATCGTGATATAATATTAATATGGCAGATACAAAAATTTCATCATTAACAGCGTATACAACTCCAATCAATACGGATTTATTCCCTATTGTTGATATAACTACCCCCGCTACTAAAAAAATAACTGTTTCATCTTTCTTAAGTTCACTGCCTACCTCATTAATCTCCGACACAGACAGTACAGATGATTTAGGAAGTAGTAGTAAGTATTGGGCTAATGGGTATGTAGATAAAATATTCTTAAATGCTACAGCGACACTAGCAGGAACAACGGCAGGGGCAATACACATTGTCGGAAATGTGGGTATCGGCACGAGCACACCAGATCAAAATCTTCACGTTGTCGGCAACTTCATGATTGAAGATACAGTAGCCGCAAAAGGCTATCGCTTCAGAACAAGTGGTGGCGACTTGGATTTTGATTTTGCTGCGAAAGATATGTACTTTTCAGGATATACGGGTGCTGATTTTACAGGGACGCAGAAACAATACCTAGCATTTGGTGGTGAATATGATTTCGTATCAGCAAAGGGTAATTGGGAGTTCAAAGATCGTGCAACGGGAGCGGTTGTCTATCAAATGAATCCTGATGGCAATGTGATATTTAATGCAAATAGTGCGACTACCCATGATTTTACTGTTAAGACTGATGTGTATGATGCGGTATTTATTGATGCCTCAAATGACTCAATCGTGGTTATGAGTAACGCATCAGGTAAATTGGGATTTCACGGTGCGACAGCCATAGCCAAACAAACAGGAGTAGCCGTTACCGCAGCCGGTATTCACGCAGCTCTAGTCAGCTTAGGATTGATTGCAGCCTGATGATCGGAAAATTGCCACAGAGCAATAAATTAAAACTAAACAAACGAATTTATAGACAGGAGATTTGATATGGATAAACTCTTACAAGAAGATGGAAGCTATGTTTTACAAGAGGATAATACCTCTAAAATTCTATTAGAACAACAGTCCGCCTCCGGGACAGGAGGAGGACGACTCAGCCTGCTCGGTGTCGGATAACTTGACTATTGACATGACATCAACCAGTTCTATACACTTATTACAGAGGTCAAAGACAGAACCCAAAAAATGGATAACACACTAGATATTATTACCGTTTTCAACCCCGACAACGAAGCCTTCGAAATAAGATACGACAACAAATCCTACGGATTTATAGAACCCGGCAAAGCTCGCAGAATGCCTCGCTTCTTGGCAAGACTCACAGTAAAACATTTAACAGATCAAGTCCTAAACAAACTTAATCTCGCAACCAACAACGTAGAAGCCCGAAATAACTGGTTGACCAAAATCGTCATTGACGAAGAAGTATACGCAATGCCAGAAGCAGCAACCCCAGATGGCAAACTCCGCAACGACCTCTCGGAACTTAACAGAAAATCAGACCTAGACAGAATCCTAGAAAAGAGAAAGGCAGAAGACGCACCAACAACAAATCCAAACTTTGCAGTACCACAGGTGACAGCAGCACCCGACATGACACCATCCCCATTACAACCAGTGAATGAAGCACCAATAACAGTCCCAGTTGCAGCCGGAGAAACGCCACACCCAACTATTGAAGTAAATGTAGCACCAGCCTCGGTAACACCAAGTGAGCAACTAGCACCAGCACAAGACGTCGCACCTATCCCATCAATCATGCAAAGTACCGTCGCATCAGATCTAGGCATCTCCGCTCCGGCAGGAAACTCGATGGTACTCCCAGAAATTGACGAAGAAGTACTCGATCAAGCACCACAAGCAGCACCAAGTGAAGTACCAGCCGGAGTAGACCCAGCACTCGCACAAGCAGTAGTCCCAACGACCAACGGCGTCGTCGCAGAACCGACACGAGAAGATCTCTACGCTTACGCAACAAACACTCTCGGCATGGCACTCGATGACGCAAAAACCAAAGAAGCACTCGACGGTCAAGATATCCCAGCACTTAAAGAAACACTCGGATATGCAGCATAACTATGGACTTAGATCAACTAAAACTCAAAACAGCAGACGAACTTAATGACGACGAAAAAGACTATCTCCGAACCAACGTCGACAAGTTAGACGATGAGGACAAGGATGCCTATGCATCGTTTCTAAACCCTGCAACCCCAGATCCAGTAACCCCCGGTTCTGTCACTCCAGACCCTGTCGTGCCAGATCCAGAAAGTCCTCCTACATTTTCATTTAACAATGAGGACGAAGCCAAGCAGTTTGTACAGAAAGCATTCGCCGAGGAACAAGATAGACAAAAACAAGCAGCTATAGACGCAGCGAAAACCCCGGAGGAAAAAGTATGGCTTGATGACAACTGGAAACCAAAAACATGGAGAGAAGGAATCCAGATAGCAGTACAAGAAGCACTCGCAACCGCTGATAAAAAAAGAGCCGACGAAACCACAGCACAAGAAACAAACAGAAAAGCCTTCGAGAACGAATGGGACGGACTTATAAAGGCAAACAACCTCCCAGCACGAGACACCGACGAGGGGAAAAAAGTCCTCAAGTCCGTTTATGATATAGGAGTAAAATACGGACAGCCAAGTTTCACCAAAGCATACGAGCTTTATAAAATATTACCAAGTGATCAAGGTGGAGCATTAGACGTAAAAGCAGTAAAAGCAGAGAGAGGAAGAAGCCAACGAGAGGCAGCCGGACAAATAGGCGGAAATACTCCCGGCGGAGCACAAGGCGGAAAAGGAGCACCTCAAAACTATCAACAGTTGCACAACCAGACAATGAGTTCTTTAATTAGAAATGCACAGAAATGAACGATGATAACAAAATGCTCCCATTTGAAATAAGACGTAAGACGGCTCAAGAAATGTGTAAAGAAATCCTTGATGAGTACGACTGCGACATATGCCCCATTCTAGTAAGATCACCACAAACTATAGGAGCACAACTAACGTGGGTAGACAAGCAGAATGCACAGCAAATGGCAGACTTAGGACTTATCCCCCTACCCCAGTCCCATGAGGCTAAAGCAGATGATGAAAAACTAAACAATTAGTGCTAAACTTGAAGCAGAGGTCAATAAGAACCCACAAAGCAAGAGCGATGTGGGATTTTTTGTATTATGTGGAGTTTTCAAGATCAATACACACACTTCCAAAACGTAGCGAAGGATACCTCCGCTGCGACTCTTGTCATTGGAAAACAAAACATAAACATGGGACAAAAGGTTCTGGAAACGGAACTCGGATACCCTCCACAGGAAGCGACCCGATCAATCACCACAACAACCTCAGACAGCTACCCCTTACCCGAAAACTT
>Ga0163152_10005837_pt1 | contig 14228 bp, 10 predicted proteins | sample OliLakLV19MP8IB2_FD_148635 | JGI IMG/M metagenome (GOLD analysis project Ga0163152, IMG submission 148635) | Freshwater microbial mat bacterial communities from Lake Vanda, McMurdo Dry Valleys, Antarctica - Oligotrophic Lake LV.19.MP8.IB-2 | ecosystem: Environmental > Aquatic > Freshwater >... | reverse complement strand
GCTTCATGTAGCAGCGATGACAACAAGACCACCATCGACGACCTCAGCACGATTGACGTGTCGCTGCCGCCGAGCGCAACTTTGCCTGTGGGTCTCCCCGGGTCTGAGGAGTGCCAGGCCGTCTACGTTCAATTCATCACCGCCATGACATCTGCCTACACGCCTGGCGACCACGACTTCTCGACAGTGTTTGGCGACCTCAGCGCCAAGGTCCCCGCCGATCTACAAGACGACATGGCAATCCTGACAACTGCATTCCAGCAGTACGGCCAAATCCTGGCTACCCACAACAACGACTCGTCCACTCCCGAGGTGCAAGCAGCGATCGCGGCGTTACAAACACCCGAGGTCAGCGCCGCCGGTCAAGCCGTGACGAGCTACTTCGAGCAAACCTGCCCAGAGGCGATCTAACGGCCACAGTTACGCGACCCAAGATGGGAAGTTGCCGGCGCCGATCTCTACTAGCCCGGTGCCATCGGGGCGGGCGACGACGATTTGCCCATGCTGCACCCACATCAGGTACTGACCATCGGGCGACCACACGGCGAAGCTGTCGTCGGTGTGGTTGTTCGTGATCCGGCGCTCGCCGGTGCCATCCGGACGAATCAGGTGAATCTCCAGTTCGGGACCCATGCCGGGCTCTTCTAGTTCGTCGAAATCGGCCTGCGTGTGGAACGCAATCCACTGGCCGTCAGGCGACCATGCCGGCCCCATCTCGTAGGCGGAGTCGCCACTCACAAGTTCGTCGCCAGACCCGTCGACGTTGATGCGACGAATGTCGTAGTAGCTGCCACCCGCGTATGCGATCGACTGCGAATCTGGTGACCACGTTGGATACTCGCCGTGACTCTTTGTGACGAATCTTTGGTTGGAGCCATCGGCATCCATTACCCAGATGCCGAGCACGCCGAGTCTGTTGGAGCTGAACGCGATCATCGTGCCGTCGGGTGACCACGCCGGCGACCAATCGGAGAAGTCGGGATCGTTGACAATGTTCCGCTTCTCTCCATCAGCGTCGATCGACAACAGCTCGCCGTCGTCGTCGGCAGTCAGCAGGCGATACACGATGCTCTTTCCGTCGGGCGAGTATGTCGGGTCGAATCCGTCGTCGTCGGTGATCTGCACACGATGCTCACCGGTTGCGTCGCTCGTCCACACACCGGATCCCCAGCTGAAGGTGATTCGTCCGGGAAGCGTGCTGACATCGATTGGGCCATCTGCACCCGGCACCGACGGTGCTGCGGGCTTTGCATCGTCGGAGCACGACCAAAGAAGCGGCGACATGACCGCCACGACACAAAGTAAGCGTCGATCCATCATCTCATCCTCGCGCTACCAGTGATGGTGATGTACGACTTCGGTCGACGCTCGCCGTGGCCGGGTGACAGCCGAACCGCTCGGTGCGTCGGTCGCTGCTCGCCAACCCAGCGAGACGGCACCAACTTGCATCACATGCGCGGGCACGCCGAGCGCGTCGAGCGCTAGGCGTGCGTTTCGGAAGATGCCGAAGTACAGCGCACCAAGCCCACGCTCCTCGGCGAGCAACAGCAAGTTCTGCGTGGCCATCGCCGCGTCGGTCAACCAGAACGGAACTTCCCAGTTCGCCGCTATCTCCAGACCGTGCCCGGCCTTGTCGCCCTCCGCGTAACGACTCGTATACGCGGTTGGATCGGCGAGAGGCAGCACAACGACGGGTGCGGCCACGACTCCCTCGCCGAACCAATCTGCCCCGCCGGTCACCTCCCAGAAAGTCGCGAGCGACTCACCAGAAAGTGCAAGGAAGTGCACGCCTTGGCTGTAGCCAGCCGATGGCGCCCGGCGCGCTATATCCAGCAGACCGTCAACCAATTGCGCGTCGAGAGCAGTCGATTGAAATGTTCGGGTCATCCGTCGCCGACGGATGACCTCATCAAGCAACGACATCAAGCAACGACATCAAGCAACGGCAGAGTTAGCGGGCACCGAGCTTGACCAAGGCCTCAGCCATGATCCAGCCGTGCACGACCAGGGACCCGCCGCCCTTGCCAGGGACGCCAGCGAACAATGCGGCGACTTCCGGCTTCACCTTTTCGGGCTTCAGCGTCTCGTGGTCGAGAAATCCGCTCTGGCCGTTGGCCTTGACCACAAACGACTGCTCGTCGTACTGACCGTCGACTCCGAATCGCTTGGCCAAACGGCGGCCCCAGGCACGCTCTTCGCCGACGGCGCGGTGACCCGGGCGGGGAATCAACTCGTCGACACTGCGGATGCCCTCGAGGGCGCCCGCGAGCACAAACCGCGAGCCAACTACAACGTCTTCATCGGGGAACGCCATCAGCGCCCGGTGATATGCCTCTGTCATGAGGCCCTTCAGCACCGAATCGCGCTTGGACGTACGCTTCACGCTGAGCAGTCCCAAGAGCACACAGGGCGTGCCCCCGATGCGCTCGAGGGTGGCGAAAGAGAACCCGTGAAGGGTGCCGTCGACACGGGCCGAAGTGATCAGAACCCAATCTTCCTTGGCCTTGGACAGCACGCCAATGTCGAACGCACCACCCATCGACGCCATCTCATCGAGGTCGGCGTCGTTGAGCGCTGCGCAGTCCCTGGTATCAACCTGGATTGCCATTTCGCTGAACTCCTGTCGAACTATGCCCCGAAACAGTTCCCTATTCTGCCACCAAAACGACCCGATTCCTTCCTCGGACAGGCAGGTTCAGAAACGGTGTACAGAACCAGCTACAGAACCAGCTACAGAACGACTGCATCGTGGCCAAGGGCCATCCGCAATTCGCCGACGACTCGATCAAGATCGACGCAGAATTCGTCGGCCAGCCGCAATATCTTGCCCTGGCCGATGTGCAAGTAGACCGGTGAGCTACCTGGGTGATCGCGCAGGATCTTGCGGATCTGGTGGATCTTCAACTCGTTGAGCGAGGTGGCCGGCACGCGGAGTCGCAATGGCGCCGAGTTGCCGGCGTCGAGTCCCTCAAGAATCTGCACGTCCTGGGCCATGAAACCAGGCCGCGATTCGTCGCGACGGTCAATGCGCCCGCGTACCGTCACGATGGCGTCGTCGATCAGCTTGTGACCCTGCTCGCTGAGCACCCTGGGGAACACGGTCACCTCAATGGCGGCATCGAGGTCCTCCAGCACAAAGACCGCCATCTGGTCGCCTTTTTTCGTGTACTTGCGCGACAAATTGGTGATCACCCCGCCGAGCATCACGATCGCGCCGTCCTCCTTCTCGGCGGCGTCGGCAACCGAGCAGTCGACCTTGCGGCGCAGCGCCGCTTCGACACCGAGCAGCGGATGGTCGCTGATGTACAGCCCAAGCATCTCCTTCTCGAAGCGCAGTCGGTCGCTCTTATCGAACTCAAGCGCCGGTATCGCGACACGCTCGTTGAACCCGGCCATCGCATCGTCGCCGCCGAGTTCGCCAAACAGACTCATCACGCCTTGATCGCGTTCGCGGCGACGCACCACCGTGCCGTCGATGATCTGTTCGAAAACGAGCAGCAGGCCCTTGCGCGGGTGGCCCAAAGAATCGAACGCACCCGCCTTAATCAGCGACTCGACTGTGCGCTTGTTCAGCACGGCCTCGGGAACGCGCTCGACGAAGTCGTGGAACGAGTCGAAGGGTCCGTTCTTATCGCGCTCGGCCAGCAAGAGTTCGACCAAGCCCTGCCCTACGTTGCGAATCGCGGCGAGGCCGAACGTGATCGCACCGGGGCTGCCCATCGGCAACACAACATCGACGGGGACGTCGGCGAGCGAAAGCGCCGCGAACTCGGTGATCGAACGATTCAGGTCCGGAGTCAGCACCTTTAGCCCCATCGCTCGCGCATCACTGAGATACACCGCCGCCCGGTCGATGCTGCTCTTCACGGACGAGAGCAGACATGCCATGTACTCGACCGGGTAGTGCGCCTTCAGGTAGGCGGTCTGATACGTCACCAGCCCGTAGCCGAAGGCGTGGCTCTTGGTGAAGGCATAGTCCGCGAAACGTGCGATCACTTCAAACAGCTCGACGCCCAGCACGCGGCCGTAACCATTAGCCTCGCAGCCAGCTTCGAATTTGCTGCGCTCGTTATCCATCACCTCGCGCGACTTCTTACCCATCGCCTTGCGCAGGTTGTCGGCATCAGCGAGCGAATAGCCCGCGAACTTCTGCGCTACTCGCATCACGCTCTCCTGATAGATCATCAGGCCGTACGTATCGCCGAGCAGTTCTTTGGCGTCTTCATGGAAGTAGCTGACTTCCTGACGACCATTCTTGCGGTCTGCGTAGTCGTAGTGCATGTTGACGCCCATCGGCCCCGGCCGATACAGCGCGAGAACGGCGGAGACATCTTGGAACGACGTCGGTACCAGCGCGCGCAACAGCGTGCGCATGGGGGGCGATTCGAGTTGGAAGACACCCATCGTGTCGCCACGGCCGAGGAGATCGAAGACTGCCCGGTCGTCGAGTGGCACGGCATCGATATCGAACTCGGGGTCCTTCGTTGCCCGCACCATTGCGACGGTGTCGGTGATGACGTCGAGGTTGCGCAGGCCAAGGAAGTCCATCTTGAGCAGGCCAAGTTCTTCGACGCCATGCATTTCGAACTGGGTGACGATCGGGGCCTTATCCGGAGGTGAGCCCGCTTCCGGCTTGCGCTGCACAGGCAGATAATTGGTCACCGGTTCTTTGGTGATGACGACGGCAGCCGCGTGAATTCCATCGCTTCGCTTCAAGCCTTCGAGGCCCTTCGCGACATCCACGACTCGCTTCACGTCGGGATCGATGTCGACCATCGCCCGTAGTTCGGCGGCGGCCTTATAGCCATCGCGATAGCTGGGATGGTCCTCGAAGCAGTAACGCAATGGCGTGTCGCGCCCCATCACCAGAGGCGGCATGGATTTTGCAATCTTGTCGCCCATCCCGTACGGGTAGCCGAGCACACGTGCCGCATCGCGCACGGCGTTGCGCGCTTTGATCGTGGCGAAGGTGATGATCTGGGCCACATGGTCGCGGCCGTAGCGCTGGGCCGCATATTGGATCATCTCGTCGCGATAGCGCGAGTCGAAGTCCATATCGATGTCTGGCATCGAGACACGGCTCGGGTTCAAGAATCGCTCGAACAGCAAGTCGTACTTGATCGGATCGAGATCAGTGATGCGCAGGCAATACGCGACCGCGCAGCCAGCCGCGGAACCGCGACCAGGCCCCACGCGAACGCCTTTGTCCTTCGCGTATTTGATGAGGTCCCACACGATCAAGAAATACGACGCGAAACCCATGTTCTTGATCACTTGCAGTTCGTATGCCAGCCGTTCGACGACGTCGGCGGGCAGAGTCTCGCCCCATCGTTCGCGTGCACCGGCCCACGCGAGATGGTCGAGGTAACTGGCATCATCGGCGAAGCCTTCCGGCACCGGAAAGTCGGGCAGCTGTGGCTTGCCGAACTCGATTTCCACCTGCGCACGCTCGGCGACCCACAGCGTGTTGTCGCATGCCTCAGGAAAGTCGCGAAACAGGTAGCGCATCTCCGCGGCCGTCTTGAGGTAGTGCTCTTGACCCTCGAACTTGAATCGTTTCGGGTCGCTGATCGTCGCGCCGGTTTGCACACACAGCAACGCGTCGTGGGCTCCGTGATCGTCGCGATGTACGTAGTGCGAGTCGTTGGTCGCGAGCAAAGGCGCTCCGATGCGACGCGCGATTTCAATCAGCTTCGGGTTCGTGTCGCGCTGGGCTTGGATGCCGTGGTCCTGCAATTCGACGAAGAGATTGTCCTTGCCAAAGATCTCTTGCAGGCGGCCGGCCTTTTGGAACGCGCCCTTCTCGTCGCCCTGCAACAGCGCTTGCAGAACCTGCCCGCCGAGGCAACCGGTGGTCGCCATCAGCCCGTGGTGATACTTCTCGAGCAGCTCCCAATCCATTCGCGGCTTGTAGTAGTAACCCTCGAGAAACGCGAGGCTGGCGAGCTGAATCAGGTTGTGGTAGCCCTGATTGTTCTCGGCGAGCAGAGTGAGGTGGTAGTAGAGCTTCTTGCCGCCTTCAGTGTCGCCACCCGAGTCGTCGACGCGACCGCGACGAGCGGGCCGTTCGTGGCGGCTGTCGTAGGCCATATACGCCTCGGTGCCGATGATCGGCTTGACCCCCTGATTGCGGCACTCCTTGTAGAAGTCGAGGACGCCATACATATTGCCGTGATCGGTAATTCCGAGCCCGGGCTGGCCGTCCTGCACCGCCTTGGCCACCAGTTCGTCGAGACGCGCGGCACCATCAAGCATCGAGAACTCGGTGTGAACGTGCAGGTGGGTGAACGAGTCGCCCACGGGCGCGGACCTCCTTCGATGGGTGAACTACAGCAATGTGAACTACAGCAATGTGAACTACAGCAATGGTGAACTACAGCAATGTGAACTACAGCAATGTGATTCGGCTGACCTTAGCCGCGAACACCGGCACCCCGAAAAGGCTCGTCAGTAAGGACGCGTCAGAGGTATGTGCCAGGTCGTTCGTTGGCTTCGACCGCTTGGTCGCGGCCCGCTGTCATGCCGGGCGGTAGTTGACGCATCTGATCGAGCTGCTGGCGCGCCGCAAACTGCTGTGCGAAGAGCGTGGCCTGGATCCCATGGAACAGCCCCTCCAGCCAGCCAACCAGCTGTGCCTTCGCGACGCGTAGTTCGCCCTCCGAGGGCACGACGCCCTCCTTGAACGGAAGCGCCAACAGATGTAGCTCGTTCTGCAAGTCGGGAGACAGTGCTTGGCTGACTTCGACGATCGACCGCTCGTAGATCTCGGCGAGGCGCTCGCGACTGGCCTCATCAAGCGGGCTCTGGCGCACCTCTTCCAGCAACTGCTTGACCATCGAACCGATGCGCATCACCTTCGCCGGCTCAGTGACCGTCTCGTTCGCAGGTTCCTCAGCTGTCGGTGTCGCCGGTGTCGCGGGTGCGGTCGGTGCCGTTGGTGGTGTCGACTCGCTGGTCGCAGTCTTGGTGTTCGCAGTCTTGGTGTTCGCAGTCTTGGTGTTCGCAGTCTTGGTGTTCGCAGTCTTGGTGTCGTCAGTCTTGGTGTTCGCAGTCTTGGTGTCGTCAGTCATGGTCTCAGTCTTACCCGTCTTTTCCTGCCGCCAACAGTGGCACCAGCATTTCTGCCGATGTCAGCGACCCGTGCCGACAGACAAGCGGGTAGGGGCCGCTGTCGTCGGGATCGTGAAAGCTGATCGGCTGGTGCGGCACCAACGCGACGTCGCCATACCGCGCCGCGACGGGCTGGCTGACGACCCGACCGAACCAGCCGGCATCTATCAGTTCCGCCCGGCTATGCACCCACGCCACATCGCCGTGATGCGCGACCGCAGCCGCCAGCAGATCGTCGGCAGCACCGGGTTTCGCGTGCAACCAGCGGAAGCGACCCTCGCCACTCTGATCGCGAGTCATGTGCAGCACATCGGCGTGGGGCGCGACGAGACGCGTTCCGACATCAACTTGGCCATGATCGGCGGTGACCAACAGAACGGCTCCGGGCGGCAAGAGTGAGATCGTGTCGCTCACCATCCGATCGGCAGCGTGCAGCTCTGCGTCGTAGAACTCGCCGAAACCGCGTTCATGGGCAACTTTGTCGATTCCGTCGTAGTACGCGTACACCAGCCGGTCGCCGCGGCGAAGGTGGTTGGAGACGATCACTGGCAGGCTCGACGCCGCGCGCCAGCCGACCTGCTCGGACCCACGTAGGTGCGCTTCGGTGAATGCTGTCGACTCCAGTTCCGCCTTACTGACGACCGCGACACGTTGGCCCATAAACGGATCGAATGGTTGCGTTTCAGTCGGCGCAAACTTGCGCCGCAGGTCGCCACGATCGCCGTGCCAGCGCAACACGTTGAGTACTTCGCCGGCGAGTTCCATGCGATAGCCGACCAATCCGTGCTCGCCAGGAGTCAGACCGGTAGTGATCGAGGTGAGCGCCGTCGCGGTCGTCGACGGAGCGACCGTGGTTATCGCGCTGCCCTGCATCGCTGCCAGAGTCGGCGCCACGGCAGCCCTCGCTTTCAGCTGTTCCCAGCCAAGCCCATCGAGCACAAGCAACGCTACTTGGCGTGCTGACGACACCATCTCGGGAAACCACGACGGTAGGACGGCGCCCTTCGGGGCGAGCAGTGCTGGCACGATTCCGCGCACGTTGGCACCGTCGTATTGGGGAAGTGTCGGTGTCGGAGTCACAAGCTCTCCAGTCAACCATGCACGCCCAAGTTCAGCCCCTACGATGGCCCTGTGCGTGTTTCCAGCAAGGGTGATTATGCGTGTCGAGCACTGCTATCGCTCACGCTGCACGACGAGCAGACGGTGCCGACGTCGGTGCGCGACATCGCTGAACGCACAGCCCTGCCCCAGCCGTACTTGGAACAGATCCTGCTGGCGCTCAAGGGCGCTGGCCTCGTGCGATCCAAGCGCGGCGTCGGTGGCGGCTACGTGTTGGCTCGTCCGCCCGCACAGATCCGCATCAGCGAGATCCTCAGCGCCGTCGACGGGCCGATCACCCTCGGCGACTTCGGCGAACCGCACCAGGATGGCGCCTGCGACCACGAGGGCCAATGCGTGCTGTTGGCGATCTGGAAGGCCTCTGGCGAGCACATGCGCCACATCCTGGACGGCTTCACGCTGCAAACGGTGGCAGACGCCGCCCGTGGGGTCGCCCCCTGGCCAAACGCCTTGGCCGAGGCCGGCCTAGCCCCCCAGCGCTAACAGTTTTCAGTCGAGGTCAACCCGGCTTCGACTTCGGCTAGGTCGCTGGGCAACTCAGACGCAAACTTCAGCGAGGCGCCGGTGACTGGGTGAGTGAACTCGAGCGCCGCTGCGTGCAAGAACGGCCGAGTAGGCGAGATACCTGTGCGCACGCCGCCGTACGACGCGTCGCCAACGACCGGGTGGCCGATGGCCGCGAGGTGGACACGAATCTGATGGGTGCGACCAGTCTCTAAGCGACACTCCAGCGCCGCCGCATCAGTGGGAATGACGTACTCCTTGAGCACGCGGTAGTGCGTGCGTGCCGGCTTGCCAGCCACGACGACGGCCATTCGCATGGGGTCGCGCGCGTCGCGGCCGATTGGTGCGTCGATAACGCCGACTTGATTTGCCGGATGCCCCCACACCAGAGCCCGATATACACGGCCGACATCGTGCGCTGAAAGCGCCGCAACGAGCGCGTCGTACGCGCGCTGAGTGCGTGCGACGACCAACAGCCCGGAGGTTCCGACGTCGAGTCGATGGACTATGCCAGGACGATGCGATTCGCCAACCGCAGCGATCTCGGGAAACAGAGCAAGCAAGCCGTTGACAAGCGTGCCCGATTGGTTGCCCGCACCTGGGTGCACGACAAGCCCGGCAGGTTTATCAACGACGATGACGTCGTCGTCGGTGTGAACAACGGTGAATTGCACGGCAGCTTCGGCTTCGGGCAGCGCGACAGTGGGCACCAACGACTCGTCGATCACGACAACCTGACCCTCACGAAGGCGCGCCTTGCCGACAGCGAACGGCTCGCCATCGACCTCTACTCCCCCAGCGGCGACGAGCGCCGCCGCATCGCTGCGACTGCAATCGACGATCAGCGAGACGATGCGATCGAGTCGCTCACCGCCAAGTGCGGCAGGAATCGTCTCCGTGATCATGTCGGCGAAGCGGCGTCGGTAGGCGCTCGCGAGAACAGCGACCAGAGCACAAAGATCGCACCACCGATGTTGACGGCGATGTCGGCGACGTTGAAAATCGGAAACCACTGGAAGTCGATGAAATCGACCACCGAGCCGCGCAGCCACGCATCGTCGCGAAACAGTCGGTCAGCGAGATTGCCGATCGCCCCACCGAGCACGAAGCCAGCCGCGACGGCGACAAATCGTTGCTGTTGTTTACGTACGGCCACCACAACGACACCGACAACGATCAGTGCGAGCACACCGATGATGGGTCCCATATCGCGACCCTTGGAGAATGCCATCCCGCTGTTGAACGTCAGATTCCACTGCAACGTCCAGATGACGTGATGCGGCGGCTCACCGCTGAGCGCATTAAGCGCCCAGTGCTTCGTCACTTGGTCGAGTGCGACAATCGCAGTCGCCAACCCGAGACACAAGCGCAACGGATTACTGCGAAAAGCCGTTGCGCCCGCCGTGACTGGCGTGTCCTCGGTTACTGCGTCGGTCACAGGCGGCCGATCCCGCCGACCTTCTCCTCCACCAGCACCGTCGCCCACGGAATGGCCTCTAGGCGCTCGCGCGGGATTGGCCGAGCCGATTCGACCGAGTAGCCATAGGCACCGGTTTTCAATCGCTCAAGTGCCGCCTCAATGTCGGCAACCGTCTGGCGCGCCTGAGCGCCGAGCGCAATGTCGCGTTCGCGCTCGACAACCATCGTGTCGCCCTCGCCACCCTCGTCGTCGAACTGCACGTCGCCCATTTCTTGCTCTTCGATGATCTGATTGGCCTCTTCTTCTAACCGAACAGCCTGGCCGAGTACCGACGTGCGCTCGTCGAGCAGCAGCGCCCGCTGCGCGGTCAGCCACTTGGCGTCGAAGTCCTTCGTGTACGCGATTCCGTCCTTGGTGACGCCCTTGACAGGCGGTCGCTGCGGCGGCGGTGGCGGCGGTGGCTTCTTCGTTGGCTTCTTTTCAGGAACCCTCGGCGCGGGCGGCGGCAGTGGTGCGGCGACTCTGGCTAGCGGTGCCGGTTGCTTCACAACCGCAACCGGCTTCTTGGCGGTGGCCTTCTTCGCTGCTGGCTTCGCCGGCGCCTTCTTGGCAGGCGCCTTCTTGATGGCCTTCTTCGCCGGAGCTTTCTTGACAGCCTTCTTCGCGGCAGCCTTCTTCGCGGCAGCCTTCTTCGCCGGGGCTTTCTTGACAGCCTTCTTGACAGCCTTCTTCGCCGGGGCTTTCTTGACAGCCTTCTTGGCAGGTGCCTTTTTGGCCGGTTTCGTAGCCGACTTCTTGGGTGCGGCTTTTTTGGCCGACTTCTTTGCTGACTTCTTCGCCGTGGCCATTACAGCTCCTCCGTCTTGGGCAGGTGTCGCGTTCGATGCAGGGCCGAGATGTTACCGCCGCCGCTACTGCGCTAACGCGACCCCAACGTGGATCGGGTCGCCATCTAGCTCGCCCGTTGGTTCTCCCGCCCCCCAGGTCAGCGACGTCGCCAGCGTTGCGTCGGTGAGGAGGTGCTGAAACGGGATGACTTGGCGGCGAATGCTCTCGGGCACACCCAGCGTAAGTGCGATGCGATCGCTCACCTGCAGCCCGGCATCGCGCCTGGCTTGCTGCACCATCCGGACCAGATCGCGGGTGACGCCCTCAGCGGTCAGCTCGGGTGTCAATGCGGTATCGAGGACTACGACTCCGCCGTTACCCACACCGCTACCCGACAGGGGGGTGCTGGCACCATCGCCCTGTACGACCATCTTGAGGGCGTACTCGCCCTCCAGTAACGCAACCCCACCGGCAACCACACCGGCACCGCCATTGGCATCGACGGTGTGCTGCCAATCGCCGCTCTTGACGGCCTTGATCACGTGTTGCGTCTTGTCGCCGAGGCGCGGACCAAGCCCAGCGGGAACCACCTGCAGGTCGAACGTTGCCACTGACGCAACATCGTCGGTGAGATCGACTTGCTTGACATTGACTTCGTCGGCGATCAGGTCGCGGAATCGCGCCAACCGATCGGCGCCTGCGACTGCGATCTGCAATGTCGCCAAAGGTTGACGCACGCGCAGCTGATGAGCCTTGCGCAGACGCAACGTGCTGCTGCACACATCGCGTGCGAGGTCCATCGCGTCGACCAATGCCGCGTCCGCTGGCACCAGATCGGCCGTGGGCCAATCAGTCAGGTGCACGCTGCGCTCACCAGTCAGCGGTTGGTAGACAGCTTCGGTGGTCAGCGGCAGCAGCGGCGCCAACGCGCGACACAGCAACGAGAGCACAGTATGCAACGTGTCGATTGCGTCCTGATCGCCAGCCCAGAACCGATCGCGGCTGCGGCGAACATACCAATTGGTCAGAGCGTCCAGAAACGAACGCACCGACGCGCATGCCGCGTACAGGTCGTATTCGTCCATCGTTACCGTCAGCGTCGCAAGCAAATCGTGCAGCTTGGCGAGGATGTATCGATCGAGCATGTCGGTGCTATCGGTGCGGAAGCTGCCCTGAGTATTGGCAGCGTTCGCATACAGGCTGAGGAAGTACCAGCTGTTCCAGATCGGCAGCATCACCTGCCGTACCGCGTCGCGACTTCCTTCCTCGCTGACGATCATGTCGGCGCCGCGCAGGATCGATGAACTGAGCAAATACCACCGCATCGCATCGCTGCCATATGCGTCGAAGACACCCATCGGGTCGACATAGTTGTTCAGGCTCTTCGACATCTTCTGGCCGTCGTCGCCTTGCACAATGCCGTGACTTACGCAGGTCCTGAAACTCGGACGATCGAACAACGCGGTAGCGAGCACGTGCAGCGTGTAGAACCAACCGCGCGTCTGCCCGATGTATTCGACGATGAAGTCGCCGGGATTATGGCTCTCGAACCACTCACGATTCTCGAATGGGTAGTGCACCTGCGCGAACGGCATCGAGCCCGATTCAAACCAGCAGTCGAGCACCTGCGATACGCGACGCATCATCGACTTGCCGCTCGGGTCGTCGGGGTTCGGGCGCACGAGATCGTCGACGTACGGGCGATGCAAATCGGTAACCGTTACCCCGAAGTCGCGCTCGAGATCGGCGATGCTGCCGTACACATCGACGCGCGGAAACTCGGGATTGTCACTGCGCCACACCGGGATCGGTGAACCCCAGAAACGGTTACGGCTGATGCTCCAGTCGCGGGCATTGGCAATCCATTTCCCGAAGCTGCCTTCCTTGACATGCTCGGGCACCCATCGGATCTCTTGATTGAGTTCGACCATGCGGTCGCGGAACGCCGTTACCTGCACAAACCAGGAACTGATCGCGCGGTACACGAGCGGCTCGGCGCAACGCCAGCAGTGCGGATAACTGTGCTGATAGCTGTCGTGGCGAACCACCAGCCCCCGCGCCTTCAACGCCTTGATGATGTCGGCGTTGGAATCGAACACGTGCACGCCCGCGTATGTGGGGACGTCAGCCGTGAAGCGACCGTGCTCGTCCATCGGACAGATGGTCGGAATTCCGACCGCATTGCAAACGATCTGGTCTTCCTCACCGAAGCCTGGCGCCATGTGAACGACACCCGTACCATCCTCGGTACTGACGAAATCGGCGGCAAGTACATGGAACGCGTTCTCGGTATCGGCGAAAAATGGAAACAGTGGCGTGTAGCCACGACCTACAAGCTCGGCGCCTGTCAGGGTGCCCACCTGGATCGCCCCAGCTAGTTCCTTCTCGTAAGCGCTCAGGCGCGACTCCGCGAGGATGTAGCGCTGAGCGACCCCGTCCTTGTCGGCCTGTTCCATCACCGCATAATCGATGTCGGGTCCGACCGCGAGCGCCAGGTTGCTGGGCAGCGTCCACGGTGTTGTGGTCCACGCCAGGATGTTCTCGCCACTGTCGAGTCGGAACTGCACCGTGATCGCAGGATCTTGGCGATCCTTGTAGACGTCGTCCATGCGCGTCTCGGTATTGCTGAGCGGAGTCTCGCAACGCCAGCAATACGCCAGCACGCGAAAGCCCTCGTACACCAGGCCCTTATCCCACAGCGTCTTGAATGCCCACATGACGCTCTCCATGTATGGAGTGTCGAGCGTTTTGTAACCGTGCTCGAAGTCGACCCAGCGCGCCTGCCGAGTGACATATCGATGCCAGTCGTCGGTGAAGCGCAGAACGCTGGTGCGACAGGCGTCGTTGAACTTGTCGATACCGAATTTAGTGATGGCGGGGTGGCCGCTGATACCGAGTTCTTTCTCGGCGACGACCTCCGCGGGCAACCCGTGGCAATCCCAGCCGAAACGACGATGCACCTGCTGGCCGCGCATCGTGCGATAGCGAGGAATCGCGTCCTTTACGAATCCGGTCAGCAGGTGCCCGTAATGCGGCAGCCCATTCGCGAAGGGCGGCCCGTCGTAGAACACAAACTCGTCGGCGCCTTCGCGCCTCGCGATCGACGCCTCAAAGGTGGCATCGGCATCCCAGAACGCGAGGACATCGAGTTCGGAGGCAGGAAATGAAGGTTGTGCTGCGACGGTGGGGTAAGTCACGTGTGATCCGCTTGTCGTACAGAAGGGTGGGTCGTACAGAAGGGTGGGTC
>Ga0163152_10005833_pt1 | contig 14230 bp, 10 predicted proteins | sample OliLakLV19MP8IB2_FD_148635 | JGI IMG/M metagenome (GOLD analysis project Ga0163152, IMG submission 148635) | Freshwater microbial mat bacterial communities from Lake Vanda, McMurdo Dry Valleys, Antarctica - Oligotrophic Lake LV.19.MP8.IB-2 | ecosystem: Environmental > Aquatic > Freshwater >... | reverse complement strand
AGGGTGAGGAATTCGCACAAGCCTCACCCTGAGCGAGCGCCGCGGCAGTTTGCGGCCGAGTCGAAGGGCTTGCTGACCTCGCACAGCCCTTCGACTCGCTGCGCTCGCTCAGGGTGAGGAATTCGCACAAGCCTCACCCTGAGCGAGCGCCGCGGCAGTTTGCGGCCGAGTCGAAGGGCTTGCTGACCTCGCACCGCCCTTCGACTCGCTGCGCTCGCTCAGGGTGAGGAATTCGCACAAGCCTCACCCTGAGCGAGCGCCGCGGCAGTTTGCGGCGCGAGTCGAAGGGCTTGGTGACCTCGTACCGCCCTTCGACTCAGCTCACGCCGCTCAGGGTGAAGATGGCTCGCGACCGGTGAAAGCGGTTTACGATCGCGGCGTGGCAACCGCCGACGAGGTCGTCGAACGCACCTCGTCGCCCGGTCGGTGGGCTCTCGCGTCCGGACGGTCGATCGTGTTCCTCGTGGACGGCGGCGGTCTCGAGCGCCGGCTCGTCGACGAGTGGATCAAGAAAAACGCGCCGGCCGGCTCGTCCATCGAGGCCGTCCGCATCCCGTCGACACGCGCGCGCGATCTCGCTCCGCTCGATCCCGCGCTCGTCTCGAAGCTCGCGTTCCTCTACGAAAAGGCGGGCGCGGCCGGCGCCGCGGATCCCCTCCTCGCGCCCGTGCGCGTCGCGTGGCTTCCGCGTGAGCGCAACGGCGAGCGCGCCGTCGGGTTCTTCGACCTGCTCACGCTCGGCAACCCGCGCGCGCCCGGCCCCATCGGCAAGCGCTGGGTGCTCTCGCGGCACCCCGATCGCTGCCGCGTGATCGCGGGCGAGCCCGCCCCGATCTCCGCGCTGAAGGAACGCTGGCGCCAGGCGGGCGGCGACGAGAGCGCCGGCGGCACGAAGAAGACCGAGGGCCAGCCGACGCCCGAAGCGGCGAGCGCGTTCGCCGAATACGTGATGCGCCAGGCGACGCTCGCACTCGAGCGCGCCGAACGCCCGCTCAAAGGCGCGCGTTACAAGGTGCCGCGCTTCGTGCGCGAAGAGATCCTCGCGCGCCGCGAGTTCCGCGCGGGACTCGACGCGCTTGCCGTCGAGACGAAGCTGCCGCGAGGCCGAGTCGCGGGACGCGCCGGGCGCTACCTGAAGGAGATCGCGGCACGCGTCAGCCCCTACGTCATCGACCTCGTGCACCGCGTGATCCGCCGCGTCTACAAACAGGGCTACGGCGAGCAGATCCTCTGCGATCGCGACGCGCTCAAGCGCCTGCTCGGACAGAAGCAGTGCGTGGTGTTCCTCCCCTCGCACAAATCGAACCTCGACCACGCGATCCTGCAATTTCTTCTCTACGAAAACGGCTACCCGCCCAACCACACCGCGGGCGGCATCAACATGAACTTCTTCCCGCTGGGGCCGCTGTTCCGGCGCACCGGCGTGTTTTTCATCCGGCGGACGTTCAAAGACAACGCGATCTACAAGTTCGTCCTGCGCCAATACATCGACTTCCTCGTGGAGAAGCGATTCTCGATGGAGTGGTACATCGAAGGTGGCCGCTCGCGCTCCGGCAAGCTGCTGCCGCCTCGCTTCGGCATGCTCGCGTACGTCGTCGACTCGTGGCGGCGCGGCAAGAGCGACGACGTGCTGCTCGTGCCGGTGTCGATCGCGTACGACCAGATCTCCGACGTCGGCGACTACGCGCACGAGGCGAAAGGCGGCGCGAAGGAGAAGGAGGGGATCGGCTGGCTGATGAAGATGATCCGCTCGCTCAAACGGCGGTACGGAAACATCCACGTGCGCCTCGGAGAGCCGATCTCGCTGAAAGCGGAGCTGGGAACGCCCGATCCGTCCGCGCCGCCCGCGGACCCCGAGGAAAAGAACCTGCCGGTCGCGAAGCTCGCGTTCGAGGTGTGCAACCGCATCAACCTCTCGACGCCGATCACGCCGAACGCGGCCATCTCGATGGCGCTGCTCGGCGCGGGTGAGCGCGCGGTCTCCGTGGAGGAGCTGCTGCGTCTGCTCGAGAACCTGGTGAAATACGCGCGCCGGCGCTCGCTGCCGGCGACGACGCCGCTCGACGACCTCGAGTCGCACGAAGGACTCACGCGCCACCTGCGCGCGCTGCAGGTGAACGGTGTCGTGACGTGTTTCGACGAGGGACCCGAGCCGGTGTGGCTGCTCACCGCGGACCACTTCCTCACGGCCGCGTATTACCGCAACACGATCCTCCATTTCTTCCTGAGCGCGTCGATTGCGGAGATCGCCCTGCTGCATGCTGCGACGGCGACAGGAGAGAAGCGCGCGGCCTTCATCGACGAAGCGATGCGCCTGCGCGACCTCCTCAAGTTCGAGTTCTTCTTCGCGGAGAAAGACGCCTTCCGCAAGGAGATCGAGAAGGAGGTGGCGTTCCACGTACCCGACTGGGAGTCGGCGTTCGGAAGAAGCGAGGATGCGATCGAAGGCATCGTCGAGCGGTTCAAGCCGTTCAGCGCGCATCGCACTCTGCGCCCGTTCATCGATGCGTATCGCATCGCGGCCGACGTTCTGCTGCGGATGGATCCCGCCACGAAGGTCGAAGAGCCCTCGTTCCTCGCCGCGTGCCTCGCGCTCGGCAATCAGTACGTTCTGCAGAAACGCGTGCACACGTCGGAAAGCGTCTCCAAGGTGCTCTTCGGAACCGCGTGGAAGCTCGCCGGCAACCGTGGGCTCCTCGCGGGCAGCGACGTCGCGACGAAACGCCGCACGTTTGCCGACCAGCTCAAGGACGTCGTGCGCCGCCTCGACGCGATGGAGTCGCTCGCGGCGAGCCGCCGCGCCGGGCTGATCGAGTAGGCCCTACGCGGTCACGACGCGGTTGCGACCCGACCGCTTGGCCATCAGCAGGGCGTTGTCCGCCTTCTGGATGAGCTCGACCTTCGTGATCGCGTCGGCGGGGAACGTCGACACGCCGATGCTGACCGTCACCTTGCCGCCGGGCTGGTACTCGCGCCCTTCGAAGAGGAAGTCCTCGACCTGCACGCGCAGCCGGTCGGCGCGCAGCGTGGCTCCCGCCTTGTCGGCCTCGGGAAGGATGACCACGAATTCCTCGCCGCCGTATCTCGCGACGACGTCGGAAACCCGGCCGCGGATGCGAATCTCGGGGACGTCTCCGGTGTTGGCGAGGATCCGCGCGAGGTTGCGGAGGAGGTCGTCACCCGCCGGATGGCCGAGCATGTCGTTGTAGTTCTTGAAGTGGTCGACGTCGAGGAAGAGCAGCGAAAAGGTCCGGTTGTGCCGCGCGCAACGCGCGATCTCGGAGGTGAGCGCCTCCTGGAAGAACCGGTGGTTGTAGAGCCCCGTGAGTCCGTCGCGAACGGCGAGCTCTCGCAACGCCTCCATGGTCTTGCGAAGCTCGATGGTCTGCCGCGCCACTTCGCTCTCGAGCTTGCGTTCGTGGTCCTGCACGTCGGAAAGCGCGCGCTCCAGGAGCCGGTTCTTCTCCTGCAGCTCCGCCACGAGCTGCACGACCTTCTGCTCGAGCTCCTGTTCGCGGATCGCGCCTTCCACCACGGCGACCAGCTCGACCGGCCGGAACGGCTTCGACACGAAGCGGTCGACTCGCGCCACGTTGATCGCATCGCGAAGGTCCTCGAGCCGATCCGAGGCGGTGACCAGCAGCCGAAGCGCTCCGGGACGGATCTTCTGCGCGTCCCGCAACACCTCGACGCCGGACATCTTCGGCATGTTGAGGTCACAAAGGATCACGTCGAACGGATTTGCGCGTAGGGCGGCGAGGGCCGCTTCGCCGTCGCTCGCGGCGGTAACCTCGTACTTCCCGCTGAAGATCTGCACCAGCATCTCCAGCACGTCTTCCTCGTCATCGACGAGAAGGATTTTTGCCCTCTCCGTGCTCACGTGAGGTGAATCTTCTCCCCAAGCGGGGATCGCCATCAATAGGGCTGGCCGCCGCTGTTGCCGCCCGGGCCGTAGTTGCAGACGACGGTGCTGCCGTAGGTGAGTCCCGCGCACGTCGCGAGTCCGCACCCGACTTCGATCGAGGCCGCCCAGACGATCTGCGTGTAATGGCCGCAGACGCCAGTACAGGAGTTCGTGTCGTAGTCGTAATACGCGACCTCGGCCGACCACAGCGCGACGGCGTCGACGCCCGACGCGCCGCCACTCGAGCCGTAGATGTTCTCTCCGACGTAGTAGGGGTGGCCATCGCTGCGGTTCGGGTTGTGGTCGATCAGCCCGGAGGGAGCCGTCGTGTCCACACACGCCTCCGCCCACGCCTGCGCCGTCGCGGCGAGTGCGGCGTTCCAGGCTATCGGGCCCACGCCGACGCCGGCGCGGACGTCGTTGTGCGCGGCCGTCACGCCCTCGAGCCCGGCGGGCTCATCGGGTGTCGGCGTCGGAGTCGCCGTCGGCGTGCCGTCGCTTGCGCCGCCGTCGCCGCCGGTGCAGCCAGCGGCGAACAAGAGCGCGATCAGAACGAGACGGGTCCGCGACATCCCTGGAACATAGCGCACTCGGAGGGTCACTCCCGATTGACGCGACGCGTTGAGGGCATATGCTGATCGGATGCCCTTCGAAAAAGACGCGTCCTTCGGCAAGTCGCTCTTCTTCGGCGAGATCCTCGAGGACCAGATCTTCCCGTTCCCGGAGATGGACGCGCCGACGCGCGAGACCGTGCTCTCGGTGACGGAGATGCTCGACAAGTATCTCGCGACGCTCGACTCCGCGAAGATGGACAAGGAGGGCGAGATCCCGAAAGAGGTCATCGAGCAGCTGAAAGCACTCGGGCTCTTCGGGCTCATCGTGCCGGAGGAGTTCGGCGGCCTCGGCCTCAACGTGACGGGCTACTCGCGCGTGCTCCAGTGCATCGCGGGCTGGGACGCGTCGATCGCTGTGACGGTCGGCGCCCACTCGTCGATCGGTTTCAAGGGACTCCTGCTCGCGGGCAACGACGAACAGAAGAAGAAGTACCTCCCGCGCCTCGCGACCGGCGAGCTCATCGCGGCGTTTTGTTTGACGGAACCCGGCAGCGGCAGCGACGCGTTCTCGATCAAGACGCGCGCTGAGAAATCCTCCGACGGCTCGCACTACGTCCTCTCCGGGCAAAAACTGTGGATCACGAACGGCGGCATCGCGGACTTCTTCACCGTGTTCGCGAAGACGACGCCGGACGTCGGCGAGCAGAAGGGCAAGATCAGCGCGTTCATCGTCACGCGTGACATGGGTGGCGTCACGCACGGCACGCACGAAGACAAGATGGGCATCCGCGCGTCGTCGACGACCGCGATGTTCTTCGACAACGTGAAGGTGCCGAAGGAGTGCCTGCTCGGCGAAGAGGGCAAGGGCTTCAAGGTCGCGATGAGCATCCTCAACCACGGCCGCACCGGCATCGGCGCGGGCGCCGTCGGCGGGATGAAGCGGCTGATGGAAGTTACGGCCGCACACGCGAACGAGCGCAAGCAGTTCGGGCGTCCGATCGGCAGCTACGGCCTCGTGAAGGAGAAGCTCGGCCGCATCGCCGCGAACACCTACGCGGCCGAATCGCTCTGCTACCTCATGGCGCGCACGATCGACCGCGGCAACGTGGACTACTCGCTCGAAGGCGCCGCGACGAAGGTGCTCGCGTCGGACGTGTTGTGGAACGCGGTCGACGAGGCACTGCAGGTCGCGGCCGGCCTCGGCTACATGAAGGAATATCCGTACGAGCGCTCGATGCGAGACGCCCGGATCAACCGCATCTTCGAGGGCACCAACGAGATCCTGCGGCTCTACGTCGGACTCACCGGCTTCCAGAAGCCGGGCGAGTATCTGAAGGGCCTGGGCAAGGACCTCTCCAATTCGCTCACGGATCCGATCAAGGGCTTCGGCGTCATCCGCGAATACGCGGGCCGCAAGATGCGGCAGAGCGGAATGATCGGCGGCGGCCGTGCGCAGATCACCAAGGCGCACGAGTCGATGCGCAAGCAGATCGCCTGGGTCGAAGACGCAACGCAGGAGCTGGCGTCGATGACGGAGGCCGTCCTGCGCCGTCACGGCAAGGAGATCATCGAGAAGCAGTTCGCGACGCGCCGGCTCGGCGACATTGCGATCGACTTGATCGCCATGCTCGCGGTCATCTCGCGCACGACGTCGCTCATCCAGTCCCGGGGCTCGACGGAGAAGTGCGCAAACGAGATGAACATGTGCTTCGCGTTCTGCTCGGATGCGTACCGGCGCATCCGCACGAACTTCGAAGCGGCGACCGGCCGCAACAACGACGAAGAGCTCAAAGCCGTCGCCGACCACCTGATGAAGGTCGGAAAATACGAGAACGACATCCTCAAGGGCTGAGGTGCAAGTCGAGCTCGACGGCATCACCCGGGTCGTGGACGGCGAGACGCATCTCGCCGGGATCGGGGGCGTCTTTCCCGCGGGACTGCACGTCCTGCTCGGCCGCACGGGCGCCGGAAAGACCTCGCTGCTGCGAGTGATCGCGGGCCTCGACCGCGCCGATCGCGGGCGCGTCCTCACCGACGGTCGCGACGTGACGACGGTGCCCGTCGCGAAGCGCGGCGTCGCGTTCGTCTACCAGCAGTTCGTCAACTACCCGTCGTTCACGGTGCGCCGCAACATCTCCGCGCCACTGGAGATCGCGAAGGTCGCGCCGGCCGAGATCGAGCGGCGCGTGAAAGCGGTCGCCGCGATGCTGCACCTGGAGACGATGCTCGATCGCCTCCCCGCGCAGCTGTCGGGCGGCCAGCAGCAGCGCCTCGCGATCGCGCGTGCGCTCGCGAAGGAGTCGTCGCTGCTCCTGCTCGACGAGCCGCTCGGAAATCTCGACTACAAACTGCGCGAGGAGCTGCGGCGCGAGCTGAAAGATCTCGTCGGCGCCCGGCCGGCAGGCGTCGTCTTCTACGCGACGAGCGATCCGCTCGAAGCGCTGGAGATGGGCGGCACGGTGTGGGTGCTCCACGAAGGACGACTGCTGCAACACGGACCGGCGCTCGACGTGTGGCGGCGTCCCGCGACGGCCACGGTCGGCGCGGTGTTCGACGATCCACCGATGAGCTTTCTCGACGCGGAGCTCATCCAGGGGGAAATCCACCTCGACGGCGCCGAGCCGTTCGCGGCGCCCACGCACCTTGCCGCGCTCGCGCCGGGAAGGTGGCGGCTCGGCGTGCGCGCCGACCACCTGCGGACACGGCCGTCGTCGCCGTCGGACCCGAAACTCCCCGCGTCGATCGAACTCAGCGAGGTGACGGGCTCAGAGACCGTGCTGCATGCGCGCGTCGGCGCCGCGACGGTCGTGGCGCGCGAAGCCGGCGTGCATGGCCGCGCACTCGGCGAGCACATCGATCTCTTCCTCCGCGCGGGGAGCCTCCTCGCGTTTCACCCCGCGGACGGCACTCTCGCGGCGGCCCCCCAGGCGACCCGCTGATGGCGCGCATCGAGCTCACCAGTCTCGCGCATCGATACGGTCCTGCCGGCGAGTACGCCCTGCGTCCGCTCGAGCTCACCTTCGAGGACGGCGGCGCGTACGCGCTGCTCGGCCCCTCGGGCTGCGGCAAGACGACGCTCCTCAACATCGTCTCCGGGCTGCTCACCCCGTCGCAGGGGCGCGTGCTCGTCGGCGGACGCGACGTGACCGCGGAGCCGCCGCACCGCCGGAACATCGCGCAGGTCTTCCAGTTCCCCGTCGTCTACGGAACGATGACCGTTTTCGACAACCTCGCCTTCCCTCTCCGCAACCGCCGTGTCGCGGAAGCCGAGGTCGGCGCGCGCGTTCGCGAGATCGCGAAGCTGCTCGAGCTCGACGCGGACCTCGATCGCCGCGCATCCGCGCTTCCCGCGCATCGCAAGCAGACGCTCTCGCTCGGACGCGGGCTCGTCCGGCGCGACGTCGCCGCGATCCTCCTCGACGAGCCGCTCACCGTCGTCGACCCGCAGCTGAAGTGGACGCTGCGCCGGCAGCTGAAAGCCGTACATCAGCAGATGAACGTGACGCTCGTCTACGTGACGCACGACCAGACGGAAGCGCTGACGTTCGCGGATCGCGTGGTCGTCATGGACGCCGGACGCGTCGTGCAGCACGGCACTCCTCGCGAGCTGTTCGAGGATCCGGCCGATCCGTTCGTCGGCCGCTTCATCGGCAGTCCGGGGATGAACCTGCTCGCGTGCACCATCGAGCAAGGCGCCGCCATCATCGCCGGGCAACGCATCGCGCTCGCCGCGGAGGCGCCGGTGCCTGCGGGGGCGCACCACCTGCTCGGCATCCGCCCGGAGTTCGTGCGACCGGTTCCCGCGAACACGGCGGGTGCGCTCCGCGTTCAGGTCCTCTCCGTGGCGGATCTCGGCCGGTATCGCCTCGTCACCGCGCGTGCGGGCGACCAGACGCTGCTCGCGCGCCTCGAGGACGACTTGGCCCCCGCCGTCGGCGAAGCGTGGCTCTCGCTCCCTGCCCGCTGGACGAAGGTGTTCGCCTCAACGGCCACGCATCTCAGCGGGGCCGTACCCGGATGAGCGTGCCTCGCACCCGGAACGATCGCGCCTGGCTCTTCGTGCTGCCGGTCGTGCTGCTCGTCGCGTTCAACGCGCTCATCCCGCTGATGACCGTCGTGAACTACTCCGTGCAGGACATCCTCACGGGCAATCCCGTCTTCGTCGGCGCCGAGTGGTTCCGCAAGGTCCTGCGCGATCCCGAGCTGCACGGCGCACTGCGCCGCCAGATCCTGTTCTCCGGCTCGGTGCTCGGACTCGAGTTGCCACTCGGGCTGATCCTCGCCCTCTGCATCCCGCGCACGGGACGCGGCCAGACGCTCGCGCTGATCGTGCTCGCGATGCCGTTGCTCATCCCGTGGAACGTCGTCGGCACGATCTGGCAGATCTTCGCGCGCGGCGACATCGGCCTGCTCGGCGCCGGCGTGAACGCGCTCGGGCTCGATTACAACTACACCGCGCGGGCGTTCGACGCGTGGATCACGGTCGTCGTCATGGACGTGTGGCACTGGACGCCGCTCGTCGCGCTCCTCTGTTTCGCCGGCTTGCGCGCGATTCCCGACGCGTATTACCAGGCTGCCGCGATCGACGGTGCGGGCGTATGGGCCGTCTTTCGCCACGTGCAGCTGCCGCGGCTTCGCGGAGTGCTCACGATTGCGGTGCTGCTCCGCTTCATGGACAGCTTCATGATCTACACGGAGCCATTCGTGTTGACGGGCGGCGGCCCCGGCAACTCGACGACGTTCCTCTCACAGTTCCTGGCACGCATCGCCGTCGGACAGTTCGACCTCGGGCACGCGGCGGCGTTCTCGCTGATCTACTTCCTCGTGGTGCTGCTGTTTTCGTGGCTCTTCTACACGACGATGACGCTGGAAGACGCGCAGGAACGCGCATGACGAAGCGCGTGATCCTCGGCGTGTGGCTTGCCTTCGTGTTGCTCCCCATTCTCTGGATGGTGAGCATGTCGCTGCGGACCAACGAGTCGATCCTCGGCGGTTTCGAGCTTTTCCCGCACGCGCCGACGCTCGCGAACTACGCGACGATCTTCGGCGATGCGTCGTGGCGCGACGGATACATCAACTCGACGATCTACGTGCTCGCGAACACCGTGCTTTCGGTCGCGGTCGCGCTGCCAGCGGCGTATGCGTTCAGCCGTTGGCGCTTTCTCGGCGACAAACACCTTTTCTTCTGGCTGCTCACGAACCGCATGAGCCCGCCCGCGGTCTTCCTGCTGCCGTTCGTGCAGCTGTACCAGAACATCGGCCTCTTCGACACGCACTGGGCCGTCGCGCTCGCGCACACGCTCTTCAACGTGCCGCTCGCCGTATGGATCCTCGAAGGTTTCATGTCCGGCATCCCGCGCGAGATCGACGAGACCGCCGCGATCGACGGCTGGCCGTTTCCGCGCTTCTTCGCGTTCGTCTTTCTGCCGCTCATCAAGAGCGGCGTCGGCGTGACCGCGTTCTTCTGCTTCATGTTCTCGTGGGTCGAGCTCCTGCTCGCGCGCACGCTGACGTCCGTGCATGCAAAGCCCATTGCCGCCACGATGACACGCACCGTGAGCGCCGCCGGCATGGACTGGGGAACGCTCGCGGCCGCCGGTGTGCTCACGCTCGTTCCCGGGGTCGTCGTCATCTACTTCGTCCGCAACTACATCGCGAAGGGCTTTGCCCTGGGGAGGGTCTGATGGACTGGATGTACTGGACTCTTCCGACCGCGATCTTCTTCGTGGTGATCGCGTCGATGCTCACCGCGATGACCGTGTGGGAGCTTCGGTCTCCGTCGATCCCGCGTCGCGGCGTGCTGCCGCTGTCGACCACGCGCGGCGATCGTCTCTTCATCGGGCTGCTGACGTCGGCCTACGTGCACCTCGCGTGGGTTGGCCTGACGGACATGCCGCCGTGGATGGCAACTGTCGCGTGCATCCCGCTGCTCATCGCGGCGCTTCGCTGGGCATAGCGGGTCGGCGCGCGCCAGGTGTCACAATGAGGGAGTGCACCCACTCGATGAGCCACGGTGCTACGACGAGACGCTCATCGATCACGATGCTGCGCGGAGCAGGACCCCCTCCCTCCGGGAGGGGGGTAGGGGGTGGGGGAGATACGATGGCCTCAGGCGAAGGCGCTACCGTGAAAGTCGCGGACGCGTCGGCTCGGCGAATCGCGCGAGCCACGTTTCGACGATCGCGCGGATCGCGTCGGGAGATGCGCCGTCGACGGCGAAACGGTGCGACCAGCCGTCGCCCTCTTCCGATACGCGGCCCCAGGGGCGCACGCGATCGCCGTGCGCCTTCTCGAGCGCCACGAGCAGCGAGTGGAACGCGCCTTCGTAGGCGCCGCGCGTGTCCGCCTTGCCGCGAATCTCCGCGAGCGTGCCCTTCGGCAGATCGCTCTCGAGCGGAACGGCTGCCGCGTCCAGAGCATCGGTGCTCGTCGTCAGGCCGCGCGTTCGCTTCACCGCGAGCGATATCTCCGCGCGCAGCACGGTCTCCGTCGAGCCGGTGAAGGCGCGGCCCGCGTTGCGGAACGGTGACGCCGGGCTCCGCACGCGAAGCCGCTTCGCGGCGTCGACCTCGAACGTCGGATCGAGCGTGACGTCGGCGCCCTCGGGAATCGCGGCGAGCCACTCGAACCACGCGGGCAGCGCGTGGTTCGCGTCGAGAGCGCAGAGCCGCTCGTCGTGGAGGAGCGGCGGCGCAAGGAGCAACGCCCACCCGAACGTGCTCGTGTAGCCGAACGCGTTCGAGCGGATCGCTCGCGCGTCCGTCCAACGCTTCACCATCGGCAAGATCTCGAGGAACACCTCGTAGCGGCCGTGGCGCTTCAGCCGCTCGACGAGCACGTCCGCATCGCGCGGACCGAGCAGCGCACGGCGTGCGCCTTCCGGAAGCATCCGGTCGTCGGCCGACTCCATCGAGTCCGCGAACACGATCGACACGTCGACCTCGCAATCGCCCAAACGCCCGCGCAGCCCGATCACGCCGTCGCCGCGCACCTCGCGAAGAGATCCCCCGAGAGCGGCACTCATGCGAGCGGCGAATGCCGGCGGATCGTCGAGTCGCCCCGCGATCACCAGCAGATCGAAATCGTTCGCGAACGCGGGCGCATAGCGCGTCGACCCGAAGGGCTCCACGACGAGAGGCCGTCCGGCAACCTGCTCGGCGGCCGCGACGACCTGCGCCTGCAGCTCCCTCGACGGCGATGGCGGTCGCCGCGCGGCACGGCGCGCGCCCGCGAACACGGACTCGTGCACGACCTCGAGCGGACCCTCCTCGCCGCGCGCGAGGATCGTCAGGCGGTCGGCGGTCCACCGCGTCGTCGCACCGGCGCGCTCGATCTCCTCGGTGATCATCGAATCACGCGCGCCCTTCTGCACGCGGCCCATCGTGAGATGCGGTCGATAGTCGCGCTCGCTCGCCAACTGAGGGAACAACGCGAGCAGCTCCCCACGCAGCGAGAGGAGCGCGCCGCGTCCCATGCCCGACGGCTCGAGCACGAGAGTCGTCTCGCCCGATTGTTCCAGGCGCGACGCGCGATCGAACGCGATCTCGAACGGACGCCGGCCGGAAACGAGCGCGTCGATGCGCTGCCCCGCCTCGTCCAGCCACGCGGGATCGAGGAACTCCCAGATGAGGGTGACGTGTGGCGGCCACCGCGCGAAGCCACGATCGTGCTGACAGCGCACGCGCTGCAGCGGGCCCCAGAGCGATACCGGCGGAAGCAGCACGAGCGCCGCGCGTTTGCTCGACGGCGCCGCATCGAGGCCCACGCCCGTGGCGCGCTCGGGAACGAGCTCCGCGAAGACGCCGAAGTGGTCCGACGCGAAGAGCCCGTCGCTCGCCGGCGTCTCGCCGAGAAGACGCACCGACGACGGCCGATAGCGAACGCCTTTGCCTGCGACGGAGAGAATGCGATCGAAGCGCCCGCTGCGCCGCCGCTGGCTCAGCGCGCCGGCCAGTGCGTTCCGCTCGAAGTCGAACGTGAGGCCGGGCTCCGTGCGCAACGAGCGCCACGCGTCGACGGCATCGAGGCCCCGGACGACCGCGACGTTCTCGTCCTCGATCGAGTTGAAGTCGCCGAGCACGATCCACGCGCCCCGCGGCGTGGCCCGCACGTGGCCCGCCACCGCTCGCAGCTCGTCGGCACGCGTCTCGGCGGCGCCGCTCGCGCGATCGCTCGCCAGGTGCACCACGCACACGCCGAGATCGACGGGACCTGCGGCGACGCGCGCCCACAGCAGACGCCGATGCGGCGCGAGACGCGTGACGGAACACTCCACGAACGGAAATCGCGAGAGCAGCACCTGGCCGTGCGGGTCGACGGACGTGCCCGTCGCGTCGCTGATCCAGTAATCGCGCCGTATCCACTCGGTCGCGAGCAGGCGCTTCAGGAAACCGGGCGTCACTTCCTGCAGAGCGATCAGGTCGGCGTTCGATGCGGCGAGCTCGTCGAGCAGCGCGGTCCAGCGACGATCGCTGTCGAGGAGCTCGGCGTCGAAGCGATCGAAAAGGACGTTCCAGGTGGCGACGCGCAGTGGGCGTTGCAGCCCGTCCAGCCCTTCGACTCGGGCCCCGGGGGGGCCCTCGCTCAGGGTGAGGGGGGTGGTTTCCAGGAGCGCGGGCTCGACGCGCTCGATGTCGCCGCCGGCGGAGCTGCGGCGAAAGCCGGTCTTCGCGGCGAGCTCCGCCGTGCGATCCACGCGCGCGTGACGGCTCCACAGGAGCTCGCCGTCGAGGCGGTACTCGACGATGCGGTGCCACGGGATCGTGGTGAGGTCGAACTCGCGATACGGCACGACCTTCGTCCCCGTCGGACGGAGCGAAAAGACGACCGAGACGCGATCGAGATCGAAGCGCTCGTCCCACTTCAGGCGGTCGTAGATCTGCTCACCGGTCGGGAACGCGCTCACGAAACGCGCTCGAGGGTGTGCGCTTCGGTGAGGTCCGGAGGCTCCCACTTCTCGACGAGGCGATCGAGAACGGACACCGGCACCGGGTGCTCGCGCTTCTTGTTGCGGCGCAGGAGCTCCGTCCACGGCGTCTCCACCCACACGATTCGCACACGCGCGTGATACTCGTAGAAGAGGTCGAGCCAACGCCCGCGTATGTCGCGCGTGATGTTCGTCGCGTTGAGCACGAACGGCGTGTGCGCCCGCAGGAATTCCTTCGCGCGCTCTTTCGCGGCCGCGATGACCTGTCCCGGCGTCTCGCCGTGGTCGAGGTCCATCTCGTCGCGGATGCCGTCGAGCGACACGACGGGCCGATCCCCGACCTGCGCCTTCAGCCAGGTATCCTTTCCGGAACCCGGTAATCCCGAGAGCATCGTCACGTCGAGCTTCGTGTCGTCGAACGCCGCGTACCTCTCGTCGCGATCGAGCTTCCGGAAATATTCCACTCGCGCGTGGTCGTTCGGGAAGGCGCGCGGCGCATCGAGACACGCGGCCTCGCGGCACAGCTCCACAAAAAGCGCGATCGAATCGAGGATGCGCGGCAGGTCCTGGCACCGGCGGCCGCGGATGTCCGCCTCCGCAACGAGCGCGAGGTGGTCGCACCGCAACGACTGGCTGATCTCGAACGCGGTGCGTTTCGGATTCTCGCGCTCGATCAGGAAGAACGGAAGCTGGTGGCGCCGGATGAGCGCCGCAACCTGCTCGCGACGGATCGGGTCGAAGCCCGCGCGATAGAGGAACGCGCGCGCAAACTGCTCGCCGACGCGCGAGTGCCCGCGGCTCGTGACGCGGCCGCCCTCCTCCACCTTCGTCGTCGCCGGCTTGCCG
>Ga0163152_10005832_pt1 | contig 14231 bp, 19 predicted proteins | sample OliLakLV19MP8IB2_FD_148635 | JGI IMG/M metagenome (GOLD analysis project Ga0163152, IMG submission 148635) | Freshwater microbial mat bacterial communities from Lake Vanda, McMurdo Dry Valleys, Antarctica - Oligotrophic Lake LV.19.MP8.IB-2 | ecosystem: Environmental > Aquatic > Freshwater >... | reverse complement strand
TGTGCTTCATGGGCCATGCCCTGATGGAGAACCGCAACGGGCTGATCCTCGACGCCGTGCTGACGCCGGCCGACGGCCATGCTGAACGGACGGCCGCGCTGATCATGGTCGAGCCGTTCGCCGATCGGCCGGGCCGCGTCACGCTGGGCGCGGACAAGGCTTATGACGCCAGCGACTTCGTCAACGAACTCCGCTCCATGAACGTAACGCCGCACGTCGCGGCCAAGGAGAAGCATTCCGCTCTCGACCGCCGCACCACCCGCCATGCCGGATACGCGGTCAGCTTGCGGATCCGGAAGCGGATCGAGGAGGCGTTTGGCTGGATCAAGACGGTCGCCAGTCAGCGCAAGATGAAATTCCGCGGCGTCGATCGCGTCGGATGGGCCTTCACCCTGGCCGCGGCCGCCTACAATCTCATCCGCATCCCGAAACTGATCGGCCCATGACAATCGAAGCGCCCATCAGCGGCCCGTCGCCCCGAGCAGGCGGACGAGACACCCGCGAACCGATATCGGCGGCAACAGAAAACCCTCGATCGCCGCGCCAAACCCCACAAATCGACCCCGTTCTTCAGCAACCTGCTAGGAAGGCCAAGGAAGCTGATAAGGCCATAATAGGCTACTAGCGTAGCCTAATGAAATGTAATAGGCTCTACGGTGCCTCTAGGGCCCATATAGGGGCGATCTAAATGGGAGAGACGGGCTTAATCGGCATGCAGACAGAGACAGAGACAGGGCTTAAAAACAGGCTGCGCACTGTGATCGGAGGATGGAGCGAGGCTTATGAGCCGGGCGCCGGCTCCGGGGTTGGCTATCCCGACCTGATGTTTTTGGCCGATGGAATTTTGATTCCCGTTGAAGTAAAAAAAGGGCGAGTAATTGAGGGCAGATTAATATCTGATCGAATTAGGCCAGCGCAAATATCATGGCATCATCGCTTTATTAAATCTGGCGGATTGAGTTTTATTTTTGTTTGTTTCTTAAACGCAAAAAAACTCAACGTTTGGGTTGCGCCCTTGCCGTGGCGCGAGGTTACATCGCAATGGAGACGGGGCTGGGAGGTGGAACGATGCAAACAAATAATCTGGAACAATCTGGTAGTGACAGATTTATTTTCATTGGTTGCCATGGCAAAAAAAGAAAAGAACTTTCTCTCCGGCTGAAAGAAAGACAAGGTTTTGCTGTTGAAGTTTTGGCTCCTGTCGAACGGCGGATGATACGGCCACGACGAAAAAGCAGCAAGAGAGAGGCTTTTTTTATTGAGGTTCCGCTGTTTTATGAATATGTCGCGGTTAATTTTGAACACCTGAAAGAAAAATGGAAATGGCTTGTTGATTTAGAAATTATCTGGTTTGTTTTGATTGATGGCGATCAAAATCCTAAATTAATTGAGCGTCAAAATTTGATGGGATTTTTGTCAGAAGTGAAAAATGCTTCATGGGAGGGCGCGAATGTTGAATTTATTCGTGGACCATTGAAAGGGAAACAGGGAATTTTTGAAGGCGGAAGGGTTTCCCTTGGTGTCTGGGGAAAGCCAAAGGTCAATCCCTTTGATCTCATTCTGGCGAGAGAAAAATAAGTGTTTGCTTTTGTCTTTAGATGCTTTATAGGGTGAAAAGTTTAATTCACCTCCAGTTGCCAGCCGGATTGATCCGGTGCAAGCGCAAGTGATGCCAGTTGAGGTGCGGGGGTTGTGGAACTCACATTCCCAAATTGAGGCGAAGCTTTCTCAAAAACTTAAAGGATTAACAACATGCCTGGCGGTCGTCCACGCGGAGTTACAAATTGCAATGCTGATAATGGCAGGATTGCAGCCCGACAATATGCCGAAGAGGCATTAGCAATTCAGGCCAAAATTATGCGGGATGCTGCTGCGCCCGCCGCTTCTCGCATTACTGCCGCGGAAAATATAATGAGCCGCGCATATGGCAAACCCGCACAAGCGGTTGAACTCTCCGGCAAGAATGGAAATCCAATTGAACATTCTGTGATCAATGATGCGGAACGTTTCACCAGCACAATTACTAGCCTCATTGCCCGCGAAGGAACGGACGAAACTCCTAAGCAAACTGAGCATTAAAACCAAAGCCCATTTAAAATATCACTGGCCTTTTTGGGCGCGTCCGAATCAACTACCACCGCCCGGCGATTGGTCAATCTGGTTTGCGCTTGCTGGTCGCGGGTTTGGAAAAACCGAATCAGGTGCGCAATGGATTCGCAAACGCGTGGCGGATGGCGCGATGTCGATTGCCCTTGTGGCAGAGACACAAAAGGACCTTGAAGAGGTCATGGTAGCGCGTCTGCTGTCCATCTATCCCGATTCGCAGCGACCTGAGGTTCGATTCAAGCCCGTTCGTATTATCTGGCCCAGCGGAGCGATTGCGCTGGGCTACAATGGCACAGAGCCTGATCAGCTGCGCGGTCCTGAGTTTGATACAGCATGGGTCGATGAACTTGCCAAATATCGCTACGCTCGTGAGACATGGGACATGCTACAATTCACAATGCGCAAGGGCGATGACCCGCGCGTTTTTATTACAACCACACCTCGACCCATTCCTGTTATTCGGGAGTTGGTCAAACGCCCATCAACTGTCGTTACGCGTGGATCAACATTTGATAACGCAGCCAACTTGCCCCTGCAGTTTCTTTCCACGCTCAAAGAACAATATGATGGCACTCGATTAGGCCGGCAGGAATTGTATGCTGAAATTTTAGATGATTTGCCAAATTCACTTTGGAACAGGGACAAAATAGATCAGGCGAGAATTAAAGTTGCGCCTGAAATGAAACGAATTGTCGTCGCTATTGATCCCTCTGGTACGAAGGGCGCGAGTGACGATGGAGATAGCATCGGCATTATTATTGCGGGCAAGGGGATAGACGGGCGTGGTTATATTCTCGCGGACAGAACATGCAAGCTCAGCCCTGATGGCTGGGGCCGTCGTGCGGTTCGGGCGTATTTCGAATTTAATGCTGATCGAATTGTCGCTGAGAAAAACTTTGGCGGCGCGATGGTCGAGCATGTTATACGGACGATCGATCGGTCCGTATCGTATAAGGAAGTTACTGCGAGCCGTGGGAAAATTTTACGTGCGGAACCAATCGCAGCCCTCTACGAGCAAGGCATGGTTTCACACGTTGGACCGCTACAGGAGCTTGAGGATCAACTTTGCCTCATGCTGCCCGATGGTTATTCTGGGGAAGGCTCGCCCGATAGGGCTGATGCGTTGGTATGGGCGCTAACGGAATTGATGATCAGCAATGGCGCTCCAGTCCCGCAAATCGATACATATTCAACAAGGCGTTGATTAATGTTTCCTGACAAAACACCCGGACCTAATGATGAAAGCTCCGCATATAAATTGATGCTTTCCACTTGGCAAATGATTCGCGATATTCGTTCTGGTGCAGTCGCAATTCGCGCCGGCGGAACAAATTATCTTCCAAAATATGAAGCGGAAAGCTCCGGCGATTACAGCAGGCGCAAGGATTCCGCGCCATGGCGACCTGAATTTAACTATGCTCTTGCGTCTCTTGTTGCAAAACCATTCTCGCAGGATGTTGCCATTAAAAGCGGCGCTGATGATGATGAAATGAAAGCGATTATCGAGGATGTCGATACGCGCGGTAATAATTTGACGGTGTTCGCGCGCGAAGTTATGGCGGATGGAATTGCCAACGGCCTTCATGCTATTTTCGTTGAACACACACAAAACGAGGGTGAGCGCACGAAACAGGATGAAAAGATTGCCGGCGCGCGTCCTTATTTTATTCATGTGAAGGCAATTGATTTGATCGCTGTTTATATGGCGAAAATCGGCAGCAGATATTCCGTCGTCCATGCTCGCATTCGCGAAGTCGTCACCGAGGTTGAAGGATTCAAGGAAACATTGATTGAGCAGGTTCGAGTTCTAGAGCCCGGAATTTGGGCGATCTATCGTAAGAATGAAAAAGGTGACTGGTTCCTGAAAGAGGCTGGCATTTCGAGTTTGGCCTATGTGCCATTGGTCATTTATTTCACGGGCGAGCGAAAAGGCGATCACCTTGTCAAATCGCCACTGGAAGATTTGGCGTATTTGCAGCTTGAATTGTATCAGGCATTGTCTCGTCAAGACGAAGTTCTTAATTTTTCAGGATTCCCAATGCTTTCTGGTAATGGCTTTCAACGGCCGCAGGAAAGCATAGTCGTCGGGCCGCGTTCAATTCTTTATGCGCCATCAAGCGATGGCGTCCAAACATCATGGTCGTTTGTTCAACCTGATGCAGCCAATATCAGAGAATTACGGGAACATGTTGCGATTGTAACGTCAGATATTCGTCGCCTTGGCATGCAACCGATGGTGCAAAAATCTGGAGGCGTGACTGCGACTGCAACAAGCATCGATAGCGCCAAGGCGCATTCCGTTTTGCAGGCATGGACGATAGGATTGAAGGATGCCATCGAACAGGCATTCGTCATCGTCGCGGATTACAAAAATATTGAGGCGAAAATTGAGATTGAAATCTCAACAGATTTTAGCGTCGAGCCTTTCGCGCAAGCGCCATTGATCGCGCTTAAAGATGCCCGACAGGCAAAGGATATTTCACAGCGGACATATTGGAACGGACTGCGGCGCTTCGACGTTTTGCCAGCTGATTTTGATCCTGACGAGGAAGATTTGTTGCTTGCCGAGGAAACGGAAGGGCTGGAGCCGGAGCAACAAATTGATCCGATTACAGGGGTTCCGGCAATTGTTGATCCCACATTAGAGAAATATCCATTTACCGGACATGGGACATCTTTGTGATGCTGGATTCAATTTATACCAAAGAGCAAGACGATTTCATTCGTGAGAGTTTTGAGCTCAACAGAACGCATTCAATAATTGCGCAACTGTTTTACACACAATTCGGCCGCAAGGTTTCGCGGAATGCCATGATTGGCAGATCAAGGCGACTGGGCCTTGTAAAGCCTTCGGTTGAGCGTAAGGCGCTCGTACAAAAGGCAAAACCTTTTCATCAATCAAAGAGATTGCTTCCCCGCACTACGGTGGTTCCTTTGTCGATTCCGAAAGAAAAGCCTGATCCTTTTAAGATGCTCGCAGGAACATTCCCTGTTGCGTTTATGGATTTGACGATGAAGCATTGCCGGTGGCCGATTGATCAGGAAACAGGACCAATTTTCTATTGTGGCGAGCAAGTCACGGAGATTTCCGATCCTTATTGCGTCTGCCATTATAGGATGTCAGTCGGGCCGGGAACGCGGTTCGAGCGCATGGCGTTGCGCTGTTGAGAGAGACCGCGCAATTCGCTTTAATCGGCCTTGCCCTGCTGCTTCTCTTGATGGCATCGTCAAATTTATTTGGGCAATGCTCAATGCAAAGTGACCTTGCTCGCGGTTGTGTAGAATTGTCGTCTCCGCGCAAGTTTTGCTATTTGTTTGAATATTTTTCTTCTGTGCCATTTCCAGTACAGATAGGTATCGTTTCCTTGCTTGGGTTTCTAACTTATGGCTCGATAATCTTCGGAGCTTCCTGCCTGGCACTTCCAGAAACTCGCTCCCAGATTTTACTTGGGCGGTTCAGTATTTGCTTCGGACTATTGATGGGAATTTTGACATTCGGCGTTATCTTCTGTGGGCCCTCTCTTTAGTAAATAATTGCTAGTGCATGGATGTGCATTGGCGCACCGGGGCGGATGCCCCTTCTAGCAACGGTCGGATGGCCGAAAAGGGAACACAATGAAACTAAAAACGATTATCATTGACGGGCGAACTTACGCGGAAGTTCTCGATCTAAAGCCTATTTTTATTTCCGAGGGCAAAGAGATTGCGTTTGACGTTCCAGCGACGGTTGACAGAATTACGCAACTCAACGGGGAGGCGATGGGGCATCGCCGTCGTGCTGATTTGGCGGAAGAAAAATTGAAGACCTTCGAGGGTCTTGATGATCCCGCGGCTGCGATTCAGGCGTTGAAGACGATCAAAAATTTCGATGATAAGAAACTCGTTGACGCTGGCGAAGTTGAAAAGGTCAAGATGGAAGCAACCAAGGCGCTTGAAGACCGCTATGCGCCCATCGTTGCTGAGCGTGACAAACTAAAGAATGATTTGTATTCTGAAAAAATCGGCGGGTCTTTCGCGCGCTCAAAATTCATCGCTGATAAAATCGCCGTGCCTTCGGATATTATTCAGTCACGTTTCGGGAACAGCTTCAAGATCGAGGATGGCAAGGTTATTGGCTACGATCCTTCCGGCAGCAAAATCTATAGCAGGGCCAAGCCAGGGGAACCTGCGGAATTTGAAGAGGCGCTGGAGCTCCTCGTTGATGGCTATCAGCATAAAAATTCAATCCTGAAAGGAAGTGGCGGAAACGGCGGTGGTGCAAAGCCCGGCGCTGGCGCTAATGGCCTTGGAAGGGACATTTCGCACCTTTCGCCGGTAGAACGGATTAACGCGGCGCGAGCTGCGCGATAATTGTTTTTTGACTAAATTGCCGCTTTTCGGATGATCAGCGGCGCTCGGGTCGGATGGCCCTTCAACAAACGGCTTTATAGGCCATTCTTTTTAACAATCACCTGAGGAAAAAACCATGGCTCTTACTCTGATTGAAGCGGCAAAGCTGGAAACTGGCGATGTTATTCGCTCCGCCATTATTGAGCTTTATGCCGGATCATCCGACATTCTGCGCATTCTCCCGTTTGATGACATTCAGGGAAATGCGTTGAAATATAATCGCGAAGGCAATTTGCCGGGCGTTGGGTTTCGCGGCGTCAATGAGGCTTATACGCCCTCCACTGGCGTTCTTAATCCGATCACGGAACCGCTCGTTATCGCCGGCGGCGATCTTGATGTTGATCGATTTATTATTCAGACCATGGGCGCGAATCAGCGTTCGCGTCAGGAAGCAATGAAGGTTCGCGCTCTTGCGCTGAATTGGACGCGAAAATTCTTGAAGGGCGATCAATCGAGTAATCCGCGCGAATTTGACGGATTGCAGGCGCGTGTTGTCGGAAATCAGCTTATCGCCGCCGGCGCGACGGCGAACGGAACGCCGCTCTCACTAGCGAAACTTGATGAAGCGATTGATCAGACGTTGTTCCCAACGCATTTGATCATGAACAAGTCCATGGCTCGCAAATTGACCGTCGCTGCGCGAACGGCGGGTGTTGCTGGCAATATCTCTTATTCCATCGATGAATTTGGCAAGCGCGTTACTGAATATAATGGCATCCCGATCATCACGGTTGACCTTGATGATGCTGGTGTTTCGATCCTTCCGTTTACGGAGGCTGCTACTTCCGGTACTGCTACCGCTACCTCTATTTATGTTGTGAGCGTTGGCAACGAAGGAATTAACGGCATTCAGAATGGTGGTGTGAGCGTTCGCGACCTTGGCGAACTACAAACCGCGCCCGTCTTTAGGACGCGCGTGGAGTGGTTTACCGGCATTGCGATTTATAATGGCCGTGCTGTCGCTCGCCTTTGGTCAATTTCCGACGCTGCTGTTACCGCCTAATAATCGCATAGCGAAAGGATCAAATAAATGTCCCAGTATTCCCAAAAGACTTATGATCATGCCACGCTGCTAAAGGCGGCTGGCTTGGTCGATGCTAGTGCGGCTGGCTCTGTCATCCTTGATCTTGGGGATGGCTTGATGGTCGCCGATCTTGTCATCGATGTTTCCGCTCTGGAGGTTGCATCGACTGATGAAATCTACACGGTCACCCTTGAAGGATCGGCCGTTGCCGCCATGACTTCGGGGAGCGTTACGCTCGCTGAAAAACAACTCGGCAATGTTCCCGAGCCAGCGGATGCTGATACCGGAACGGGCCGGCATATTATCCCCATCCGCAACGAACTGAATGGAACGATCTATCGTTATGTTCGGATTCATACGGTTGTGGCGGGAACGATTGCGACCGGTATTAATTATTCCGCGTTCCTTGGGAAAAAGTAATTTGACGCACTGAGACGGGCCTAGGCCTGTCTTTCTTTCCACATTCAGGAGATAAGCAATGAAAGTTATTTGGAACAAGGAAACTGGCGAGGCGCACTCCTATGAGAGTGTGGACGCGCGTGAGATTCTGAAAAATTCCGATGTTTACACGGACCAAGACCCAAATCCTGAAAAGGATAAAGATGGAAAAATTGTCGGCCCGCAAAATGTCGCTAATGTCGAGAATGAGTTTCGTCGCGAACCTGTAGGCGATGATGTTCCAGGGTCGGATCGCGTTGGTGTTATCATCCGCAATCCGGTTACGGATCAGCCGTTGATGGCCCCAAGGGCCGTATCGCAGCCAACTCCAGCCCCGGCGGCTGATGCAAAGCCATTGAAGCCTTTTGCTCAGCCAATGATTCCACCGCCCGCAAAAAATATGGATGATGCGAAAAAGCGATGATGCACAAATAAACAGGACAGCATAATCGTTGTCCTGTTTTATTTGCCCTAGGGGGAATTTGATACGCCATCAAAATGGCGGCGGTGGCATAATTCCTTGAGGATGTTTGATGGCGCTCATTGTTGAGAATGGAACGGGTCTCGCAGGCGCGGAGAGTTATGCGTCGGTTGCGGATTGCGCGCTATATGCTACAAATCGCGGCTTTACATTTCCAGCAACACCCGTTCCTGCTGCCGAACAGGCATTGCGCCGCGCTACGGAATGGATTGACGCGACATATCGCGGGCGTTTTTCCGGGGTCCGGGTTAATGACAGGGATCAGGCGCTCGAATGGCCGCGCAGTTACGCATTGGACATTGATGGTTATTCCATAGATGGATTTTCTGTCCCTAAAGAGGTTTTTTGGGCGACATGTGAGGCAGCTATTCGAGAATTGGCAACACCCGGCTCCATGTCACCGGATTTGGAGCGTGGCGGAGGGATCAAAAGTCTGGAGGCGGGGTCGGTTGGAATTGAATATTTCAGCAATGCTGAAATAACAACTACATTTATAGCGATCAACAATGCTCTTTCTCGCATCCTTGTGACATCTAGCAGTAGCCTTGTTGGGCGTTTGGTTCGCGGTTAATGGTGTCATTTCTCGAAGGATCATTGGCGAAAACATTGGGTAAGGCATTGTCTTCTACATTTTTGCCGGCCACTCTTGCTCGCAGCACTATTGCCGCAGGGCCTAATGACTGGACGCCCGGCGCTGAAACGGTGGTGTCATACACCTGTAGAGCGATTCATGAAGAGTGGGGATCAGAATGGCTCGCTGGTGGTCTTGTCGATGCGAGTGAGCGAAAGATTTTGATCCTCGCCAATAGCCTGTCTGTAAGGCCAGAGATTGGCGACCGAATTACGATAAGAGCTGAAACATTTACAATTGTTCCGGCGGATTCTGGGAAGCCCGCCGTGGAAAGCGATCCCGCATTGGCGATTTGGACATGCAGGGCGAAACTGTGATGGCTGAAATTTTGAAATTTGGGCCGCGTCCGACTTGCGATGATGGTTCTGCTGATGATGTAGTCCAGCATTTAGTTGGGCTGGCGATTTGCGGATCATGCCAGCATGAATGGCAAGCGACAAAATTAACTGGAACTACCAGTTTGGAATGTCCACATTGTCATAGAATGTGGGGATCATTTAAACACGCGGTAGAGCCTGATATTATCTGGCGATGTAAATGCGGAGAGTGCCTGTTCTGGTTAAGGCCAAGTGGAGCGATGTGTAGGCGTTGCGGCTCGTGTTCTAATGATTGGGCTGCATAATGCTAGAAGTCATCGCCATCAATCGTTATCTGAAAGCTGCGTTGTTTTCTGATGGTTCCTTAATCGCATTTGCGCAAATGTTCGATGCGGATGGCGATGAAACTAATTCGATTGAAGATGCGATAGTCGCCAATGTGCAATCGCCAGCTGGCGACTGGATTTTCCTGAAAATGTTTATGTTCGATACGCCGCAGGCAATGCACTAATGACTGTCAATCGTTTTGATTCTCTTATATCAAGTTGGGAGTTGAAAATCCGACAGGCTTTTCTTTCGTCCATTTATTCGATAAGGGATGGTGCTCAGATAGATTTGATTGAAAAGCTTATGAAGCGTGGTGATATTGAAGGTGCGATTCGCGCAGTTGGCCTTGATCCGACAAAATTCCGCGTATTTGATTCGACGGTTGCAAAAGCCTATGAAAGTGGTGGATGGCACACTTCAAGTCACCTCCCCAAATTGCGCGAGCCAAGCGGCCACAAGATTGAAATTGTTTTCGACGTTAGAAACGTTAGTGCTGAGGCTTGGCTTCGCGATCATTCATCGAATGCGATTAAGGAAATCGTAAATGATCAACGGACGATGATTCGTGATGCTCTTCGCGATGGCATGGAGGCTGGCGAAAACCCGCGCACGGTTGCGCTCGATCTTGTTGGAAAAATAAACAAGACGACTGGCCGGCGCGAGGGCGGATTGATTGGGCTAACGTCCAGTCAAGAAAAATGGGTCCGTGAATATGCCAAAGAGGTTGCAGCTGGCGATTCAAAAGCACTTCTCAGGAAATTGCGCGATAAGAGATTTGATCCCGCAATCAAAAGAGCAATAAAAAATGACAGTCCTATCCCCGCAAAACAGCAAGAGGCGATGGTTCGCGCTTATAAGAATCGTGCCTTGAAATATCGCGCGGACACTATCGCGCGAACGGAAGCTATGGCGTCCCTTCATGAAGCGCAAAATGAAGCGATGAAACAGGCAATCGAAAAGGGTCAGGTTGATCTGGCCACGGTCAAAAAGGTCTGGCACTCCGCGGGTGATGGCCGGGTGCGCGATACGCATGCTGCGTTGAATGGAAAATCCGTCAGTTTTAATTCTTCATTTGTCAGTCCAAGCGGCGCTCGCCTGAAATTTCCCGGCGATCCTTCCGCGCCGGCTGCTGAAATAATCAATTGCCGATGCTGGTCTGATATTAAAATTGACTTTCTTCATAATATTCGTTGATGACGGTTTCTCTCGTTGCGCAAATTGACGCATGGACTGCCAAGACGGAAGCGCGCACATTGGCTGTGTTTCGGCAATCGTCTCAATCCGTGATCGATGAAATGCAAAAGCCCGTCGCCGCTGGCGGCAATATGCCGATTGATACCGGATTCCTACGGTCATCAATTCAGGTGTCCGTGAATGGTGCGCCAGCTCCCACCAATCGAAAGGCATCAGGCGGCAAACATGTCTATAATCCCACAATCGCTTCCCTTGCCATCGCAGGGGCCAAGCTTGGCGACCGTATCGTCGTCAGCTATAGCGCGGTCTACGCGCCATTTGTCGAGTATGGTGCACAAGGTAGAGCCCCGCGGGGTTTTGTGCGTACGGCGGCTCTGCAATGGCCGGCAATCGTGGTCCGGGTGACTGCGCAGGCCAAGGTGCAAGCCGCAGGTAACATCTTTAAAGACAGCTACACGCCAAAGGGATGATCAATGGCGACTTATATCGAGACCCGAATTATAGAGGCGCTTTTCACTCGCCTCAAAAGTCTGATTTTCTCCCCTGTCCTCCCTGTCTCATGGCCGAATAAATCTCTTACTCCCCCGACAGACGGGAAATGGTTGCGGGTTAATGATTTGCCAGCGCCAGTGAGGGTTTTCGGCATTGCGGAGGTGAATGAATATCTTGGGGTTTTACAAATCGATGTAATGTGGCCGCTGGAAACGGGCGTTACCGCACCAAAGGAAATCGCAGGGCAAATCATAAATCACTTTTCCGCAAGGTCTCGGATTGCCGGCGATGGCTTGATCATAAATGTTATTTCCGCTTCGCTTGGGGCAAAGATTGAAGATCTTCCGAGAGTGATGTTTCCTGTAAGCATAAACTATCGCGTGTTCTCGTAGCCATGTCACTCGGCAAGGCTTGTAATTCTCTTAGGGAGTAATATGACATGGCTATTAAAGTTTCCCCGGTTGCCGGGTGTCGTTTTTATATTGGATCAGCGGCGGTAACGCCGCCTGACGTTGCTGTTGTCGCCGCTGATTTTGCCTCCGCCACATGGGTTGAGGTTGGGCAATATGAGACGATGGGGAATGCTGGTGATGCGTCATCTAACATTGCAACTGATTTAATCAATCGTCGCCGCACTTTTAATATCAAGGGCACGCGGCAAGCCCCGCAGAGAACGGACAATTTTGCTCTGAATTTGACTGACGCAGGTCAACTAGCGATGCTCGCCGCGGAACAGACGGATTACAATTATCCGTTTCGCATTGAACTGAATGATGCTCCCATTGCTCGCTCGTCCGTCGTTACAATGACGATTGCCGCGCCGGGCGTTGTGACATGGGCCGCGCATGGCTTGCCAGAGGGCGTTACTATTGCATTCACGAGCACGGGCGCTTTGCCGACTGGCCTTGTCGCTAGCACGGTTTACTACGTCAAATACATTGATGCGAACACCTTTCAGCTTGCCGCGACCGCTGGCGGTGCTGCGATCACCACCTCAGGCACTCAGAGTGGCGTGCATACCGCAACTTCAATCCCGATCTCTTCCCGAAGGTATTTTATGGGAATGGTCGTAAGCGCGGAGGAAGGAAATGGTGGTGCGAACAGCGCGCAAATGCTCAATTGTACAATCATGGCGAACACAAATTATGTTCGCGTTGCGGCTCTAGGTTAAAGGACACATGGGCAATGATCATCAAAAATAAAAGCGACGTTGAGAGAGTGCTTTCCCATCGCGGAATTGATTATCATCTTTTCCCCGGCGCGACCGCTGATATTACCGCATCCAAGGGTGAGGCTGAGGCTCTTGCGTCAATTTTCGAGGTTTCTGGCGAGCCTGAGGCGAAAGAGCAATTGTTGCTTAACGCTCCAGAATCCCGCGGGAGAAAAAACGAGGACAATAAGTGATGATCGGGTTTGACCTCTCAAAATTTGATCATCTTGCACAGTCGCAGGAAGACGGCATTCAGGTTGAGATACTTGATCCCGCAGGCAAGTCGATTGAAGCTTCTATCCGGGTATCTGGCCCGGATAGCACGCGACAAAAAATGGCTATGCAAGCAATTCAGGATGAACGGCTTGCTGAGGAAAATTCATCGCCGTTCACGACGGCCAAGATCGAGGAAAATTCGATCCGCATTCTCGCGAAAGCGACAATCGGCTGGACTGGTTTCACCAACTCCGGCGTTGATTTCCCGTTCAATGAAGAGAATGCGATTATGCTCTATACGCGATTCCCGTTTATTCGTGAACAAGTAGAGCGCAAGGCGGCGCGGCGCGCGTCTTTTATGAAAAGCTCGGTGACACCCTCAGCCGGGCTGTAACCGCCGCCTGTGAGCGGCGTTACATAAAATTGCCGGGCGTTGCCAACAAAATATGGGCTTGCTTCTGGCAACTGGACAGAACAAGGCAATACGGACAAGGCCCACAGTCAATTGCATATTCTGAAATTGAATCTTGGCAAAGGCTAATGAACATTCGCCTTGCCACTTGGGAATTAAATGCGATTGCTAGAATGGATTCGGCCCGCCTGTCATGGCTTAACGATCAAATGAAAGTCGAAGAACCTGAGGGTCCGAAAATGACAACTGTTTTGTTTGATGCAATGTTTGACGCGAGCTAATAATGGTCGATCTTGCTACTCTCAGCATTACAATTGATAGCTCGTCTGCCAAAACAGCAGTCGCGGATTTAAATAGTCTGACTGTAGCAGCAACCAAAACGGAGGCATCGACTAGAAAACTGGAGAAAACAGCAACAGGAATTTTTCCAACTGATAATATCGTTGATTTCAAAAAGAAACTTCACGAAACTGCAAAGGACGTTGATAGTCTAGCGCTAAAAACAAATAACGCCAGCAAACAAATGGCCGGTGGAATTGGCCTTGCGCGCCATGAAATGATAAATTTTAGTCGACAGGTGCAGGATGTTGGTGTTTCGCTTTACTCCGGCCAATCGCCTTTCACTGTCCTTGTTCAGCAGGGCGCGCAGATTGGGGATATTTTTGGCACTACTAATGGTACGATGAAAGGATTTGTTGGCCAAATAACAAGCATGATTACTCCCGCACGACTGTTGGCTGGTGTTCTGGCAAGTGTCGCTGCAACCGCTACGGCCGCGATGTTCGCTTATCGCGATTCACAGAAAGAGCTTTCTCTGAGTCTTACCGGAATGGGTCGCGGCTCTGGTCAAACATTGGATTCTCTTAATAAAATTTCAGCATCAGCAAAAGACCTTAGCACTTTTGCGGCGCGTGAGGTTGCAGGGACATTTGCCGCAACTGGCAAGATCGGCCCGGAGATTTTGGACCGATTGGTCAATTCCACTAACACATTC
>Ga0163152_10005829_pt1 | contig 14236 bp, 15 predicted proteins | sample OliLakLV19MP8IB2_FD_148635 | JGI IMG/M metagenome (GOLD analysis project Ga0163152, IMG submission 148635) | Freshwater microbial mat bacterial communities from Lake Vanda, McMurdo Dry Valleys, Antarctica - Oligotrophic Lake LV.19.MP8.IB-2 | ecosystem: Environmental > Aquatic > Freshwater >... | reverse complement strand
CGTCAATGTGCCGACAGTTGGGGCGACGGTAGCGAACCAGGTGATCCTTCCCATCGAACCGGATGGACGGGTGACGTTGTATTCGAGTGCCGGTGGGCATGCGATCCTCGACTTGTTCGGGTACGTGACGGGCGCATCGGCATCGGTGACGACTCGGGGTCTATTCGTTCCACTTCCCGCCCCGTACCGGATGCTCGACACGCGGACGACCGACAACAACCCGGTCGGACCGACGCTGCGAATGTGGCCAGATTGGGTCGACGACGTCAACATCCTCGGACGGGGCGGCGTGCCCACGACTGGCGTCGGTGCAATTGTTGGCAATACGACCATCGTCGACAGCCACGGCCCGGGTTGGTTGGCGACCTACGCGGCGGGCACCGTATTCCCAGGCACATCGACCGTCAACACCTTCTATCGCGGGCAGACGATTCCGAATCACACGACCAGTCCAATCTCATCTCGAGGGGTGGCCGTGCTGTTGGGAGGAACGGGGGGTCACGTCATCCTCGACGTGTCTGGCTATTACCTCGGTACGCCAAAGGCGGCCACATTCGCTGCCAAAGTGAACGTGACGCCGCCCCCATCGTTTCCGCTGGTGCTGTCGATCCCGAGGATCGCTCATGTCAGCTCCATCCAGCCGGACCTAACCGATGTCGACCTCAAACACGGGCCGGGCTGGTGGCCGGGTTCGGTGTACCCCGGTGCCGATGGCAACTTCACCGTTTTCGGTCATCGCACCGAGCACGGCGGACCCTTTCGAAAGCTCAACTACGTAGTGCCGGGCGACCTGATCATCGTTGAGGGTGATCATCGTAAGGCCATCTATCAAGTGGTCAACCCGTGGTTCATCGTCGCCGCCGGCAACGTCCAAGAGTTCGTCGGCCCGGCTGGCCCCAACCAGATCACTCTGGTCGCCTGTACCAAGACGAACGGCCAGGCGACCTCGACGGCATACCGATTGATCGTCATCGCGACCCTGATTAGCTACACCAACGACTGAGCGAGCGTCCCGCTCAAGCTTTCGGCTCGGTTGGTCTCCTCCGAAAGCAATTGAACCTCTCTTATCTTGTGCTGGCCTCTCGATCCAGATTTTCCACGGCCCGGCAGAACATTGGTTCGCTGTTGCATGGATGCAGTAGTCCATAGTAACTTTAGTGAGATGCACGAAAACGCTAGGGTTCCGCTGTTCACCCGTCATGATTCTCGCCACTATCGGATCGGGAGTCGCCTACCGAGCGCGGCCGTTCGCCGGGCAGGATCGGCTGGGACTTCATGGCCATCCGTTCCGCTTCGTGAGGGTCAGGTCGCTGCTGGCCGGCACGGAAGTCCCGGAAGGACAGTCGAGTGCCCGGCACCGGCGCTTCACGAGTTCCAATGAATCTCGGAGCTGGCGGCACGACTGGGCTGCGGGGCGGGCGTCGCGCGCTCGCGAATGCTCGCGAGCGCAGCATCACAAATCCACGTGAAGAGTCAAATACGAATGTGGCGTACGAGACCGGCTCGGCTGACACCAACACTGCATCGGGCGGCTTCGAGGTGCGCTTCGGTACCGATGGGTTGTCGGTGCTTCAGCTTCAAACGGAATGGAGTCCTGACCATTCGACGGCGTCGTTCGTCCTTCGGTCCAACCGGAATGCACTGCGTATCAAGCGACTGTTCGACGTCGCGATAGCGACCGGTTCGCTCCTCGTCGCGCTGCCTGTGCTACCCGTCCTCGTTGCCTCGTAGCACTCACCAGCCGTGGTCCGGTGATTTACAAACAGAACCGCGTAGGTCGCGGCGGCGAGGTGTTCACCATCCTGAAGTTCCGCACGATGCGTGACGGTACCCACCACCGCGTAACGCAATGATCCTGTACTGGGCTCGGCATACCCCGGCGTCGCTGGCAACTTCACCATCTTTGGTCATCGCACTGAGCACGGCGGCCCATTCCGAAGGCTCAACAACGTCAAGCCCGGTGACCTGATCATTGTCGAGGGTGATCACCGCAAGGCCACCTATCGCGTGGGCGGCCCGTGGTTCGTCGTCCACGCCGACGCCGTACAAGACTCCGTCGGGCCAACGGGGCAAAGCCAGATCAGTCTGATTGCATGTACCAAGTCAAATGGCACACCTACGTCGCTGACGTACCGGCTGATCATTACCGAGACCCTTCATTAGCTACACGAACGACTGAACGACCACGCCCGTACTCTCCGCGCTGCGGGCGCCGGTTACTACTTCTCCCTTGACATCAAAAATTCTACTAGCTTTCGGTAGGTGATGCGTAGTAGCTTTATTCAGGTGCATGGGAAGGATCTGTCGTTAAGAAAGCGCGCTTTCGACGTCTGTATTGGTCTCACGCTTGGGCTCTTGTTGACGCCCATCATGATTTTGCTTGCCATCGGCTCGGCGCTCGCCTACCGAGCGTGGCCGTTCTTCGTGCAAGATCGGCTGGGTCTTCATGGCCGTTCGTTCCGCTTCGTGAAGGTCAGGTCGCTGCCAGACAGCACGCATTGCTCGCTGGATAAGCACCAACTTCAGCACGTAGGCAACAACGCTTGGGGTCGGTGGCTACGCAAATTCCACCTCGACGAGGTGCCCCAATTGTGGCTGGTGGTGACCGGAAGGATGAGCCTTGTAGGGCCCCGGCCGGAGATGCCGTCACTTGCCGCAACGTTCGACCAGGAGTTCGTGCGTGAAAGATTGACGACTGCTCCGGGTTGCACGGGCTTGTGGCAGATCTCACCGTCGTCTGCCTTGCTGATCGGCGAGGACATGACATTGGATCTGCATTACGTGCGGAACTGGACGCTGCGTCTCGATGTATGGATCTTGTTCCGTACCGTAGAGGAAATGGTCGGAGGGCGATCGCTGACTGACCTGAGCCAGATCCCGAAGTGGACTGGCGCTTCGCTCAGCGTTGCGATTGTTGCGTAGTGGGTACACAGAGCGGTCCATCGTTTCTGAGCGGTGGAGTGCGCATTGACGCTGTGTCGCTCCACGATGCGGTCGACCGCCTACTGACCGGCTCTGGCCCGACTGCTGTCCACCTTTGCAACGCGTACACGGTGTCGCTCGCAGTCAAGGACCTGGCGTTTCGTGATGTGGTGAACGCCGGTCATCTCAACCTTCCCGACGGAATGCCGCTGGTGTGGATCGCTCGTAGACTCGGCATCAGTTGTTTGGACCGACGAACATATGGCCCCGACCTGATGGCAGAAGCGTTGAGCCGGGGCCAGAATGTCGGCACCCGCCACTTCCTGTACGGGTCCACCCCCGCCGTCCTCAATGCGCTGGTAGCGGAGATCGCCAAACGTTGGCCAGCCGCGAAGGTCGTCGGCTCAATTGCTGCTCCGTTTCGGCCGATCACGAACGACGACTTGCTGGCGGCGATCGAAGCGTTTGAGGCAGCAGATGCGAACGTAGTGTGGGTGGGAATGGGCACGCCGAAGCAGGATGATCTCGTCGCGCGAATGGCTGCATCGGGCACACATACATACGTGGCCATCGGCGCTGCGTTCGACTTCATCGCCGGGACCAAGAAGCAGGCACCCACATGGATGCGCAACAGCGGCCTTGAGTGGCTATTCCGCATGGCGAGTGAGCCCCGCCGACTCTGGAAGCGCTACCTGGTCGGCAACACACGATTCGTGTGGGCGAACCTGCGCCAGCGCCCGGCGCTAACGCGACCCGATGCGCCGTTAGTGCAGACTTGTTGTCGAAGGCGGCAACCTTAAGGGAGCCCCACCCCATGTCGTGGACCTCACAGGTTCTTGACATGAGTTTTTCCTTAGCGGTTTGGGGCTTGGTCCAGGTGTGAGGGCCGTCCAGCACGGTCATGGTGATGTGGAGAAGCGTGGCTACAGTTGTTCAACGTGGCCGCAACTCTTGAACACGTCCCGTGCAACCTCTGTGGCGTTGAGGTTGAGAGGTCGCGGCCGTGGGCCGAGGAAAATGGTTTCATGGCAGTGACGTGTAGTGGATGCGGCTTGGTGTATGTGTCGCCGAGACCAACAGTTGACGGCATCGATGAGGCCGCACGAACTGGACAACACCAGACCGAGCGCGGATCAATCGAAGTCACTGGCCGCTATCACCGGGGACGCGTCAAGGAGCTGCGCAAGGTCGTGAGTTCTGCATTTGCTGATGACCTCGGTAAGCGTCGCCGGCTGCGATGGCTTGACGTGGGATCTGGGCACGGGGAGATGATCGGCGCACTCCGCGGCGTCCTCCCAGCGGGCTCAACAGCAATCGGCATGGAACCCAACGAGGGTAAACGCCGGTCGGCGACGAGGAGAGGATTCAACCTCGTTTCGACACTTGCGGAGGCCGACGGCGAGTTTGATGTCATTTCATTAATCAATGTCTACTCACATTTACCCGATCCAGTGCGGTTTCTCTCGAGTCTTCGAGAACGATTGTGGGCGGGCGGGTCGTTCCTCATTGCGACTGGCAATGGCGCCGACCTGGAACGTCGGGAACACTACCCCGATGCTCTGTACCTTCCCGATCACCTGAGCTTCACTGGCGAATCGCAATTGCAGCTGCTGGCATCGAAACTTGAGATGAACATTGTGGGCATCGACCGGCGGCGATCCGATCGATTGTCCGACTTCGCTTTCCAGGTTGCCAAGATGCTCACGCGGCGCCCATACCGCTTGGGCATGCCATATTCGTCGCCCTTTCGCACCCTCGTTGTTCGGTTCGTGACGACACACGTTTAGTGCAAAGGGCAGGGCCAATTCGTGCGGCTATTCGGTCGGACACGGCGTGGCGACGGTTCGCGGAATGGATTGGTCGGGGTCAGTGCTGAATCAACTGACCCACTAACGAGGCGCGGACCCCGATGTATGCGAGACTATGGGATCGAATGGCTCGTTCGCCTCGCGACCGGACCCCGACGGATGTGTGGGCGCTACTTGGCGGGCAAAGTGCAGTTCATCTGGAGTATTAATCGTTCGAACCCGGCGCCGGTCGTGTGAAGCGCGGACCCAAGCCGCGTTCTAGACGACGCGCGATGCCTCGCGTTCTCATCGTCTATAAGACCCTTCCGCACTATCGAGTCGAGTTCTACGACCGGTTACGATCGCGCCTTCTCGATGACGATGTGGAACTCGTTCTGGCGATAGGGCAGCCAGACCGAATCTCGAGCCTGAGACAAGACACCTCCGACCTTCCTTGGGTCACACACGTCCACAACCGATATCTAAGAGTATTCGGAAAGCAATTGGTCTGGCAGCCCGTACTCCGTTTCGGGCGTTCCTCGGATGTGGTCATCGTCGAGCAAGCCAGCAAGCTAGTGGTCAACGTGGTATTCATGGCCTGGCGGAAGCTCGGAGGTCCTAAGTACTGCCTCTGGGGACATGGGAGGAATCTCGACGCGTGCACCGCCTCGCCGCTTGCAGAGTGGTGGAAGAAACGCACGCTTCGCGCATGTGACTGGTGGTTCGCCTACACCGAAGGTACATCAGCCTTTTTGACGGGCAACGGCTACTCTCCTGAGCGTGTCACGGTGGTTCAGAACGCAATCGATACAGACCGCCTACGCCGAATTCGTGCCTCGATCACCGACGACGAACAGGCGTTGCTTCGTCAGACACTGGAGATCACTTCGGAACATGTGGCCACTTTTGTGGGCAGCCTCTACGCTGGTAAGCGTCTGGAGTTTCTGATAGAGGCTGCGGACCTCGTACGTCGTCGTCTTCCGACCTTCACCCTCATCGTCATTGGGGACGGGCCGGAGAGGTCGATGTTAGAAGCAGCGGCCAACTCTCGGCCCTGGGTTCGCTTGTTTGGTGCGATGCGGGGCGAGACAATGGCTCGACATGCGTCGTTGGGATCCGTCTTGCTGATGCCCGGACAAGTCGGCCTTGCAATTCTTGATTCGTTCGCACTCGAGTTGCCAATGATCACCGCTGTGAGTGATAACCACGGCCCCGAGGTCGAGTATCTGGAACACGGCTCTAACGGTCTGATGGTGTCCGATCCTCAGTCGGCCGAAGCCTTCGCGGACGCAGTTGTCTCGGTGTTGACGAATAACGAGCTGCTCGCGACACTTTGCTCCGGATGTCGAGCAGGCGCCCAACGATATACCCTCAACGAAATGGTCGAACGTTTCAGAATCGGAATCCTTGAAGTGGCGGCCAGCTCGTGAAGCTCCCTGCTGTCCCAATGAGGGTGGCGAGGAGGCTGAGCCAGCGGCTGGGGCGGTTCTATTCCGTTGGGCACCATGTCACGCTGGGTCGCGACGTCCACGTTGGCATTGGGACCACGGGACTCATGTTTCAGCCGACGCCGGATCGTCCTACGCAGCAGGATCAATGCTGAACCATCGCCGCCTGACCAACCGGCAAATCTTTGAGCGCAAGTTCATAGGAGGCGACCGACGTTGAGCCCAGGAATTCGAAGGCGCCGAAGGAATAGACACGTTGTCGCGGTGTTCGGTGGACTGGGAAATCAGCTCTTCCAGTATTGTTGGGCAACAAAAATCGCTTCAGACAGTGGGCTTCCAACTTATTTTGACACCAGCGGTCTTCGGTCTGGGACGCGTCGCCTTGAGCTACAGAATCTGGGCATCAACATCCGAGATTGTGAGCTGCGCCTCATGCGGTTCATGCCGTTTGTGGGTGGCCGCGCTCAATGGGCGGCATATGCCGTCCGCAAGTTGCTTGGGCCGCGGCGAGTTGTGACGGAAGCCTCCGGACACGCACTCGGTGACCTTCACACGCCCAGTTGGTGGTATGGCTATTGGCAGTCACGGGCGACCGTGTTGGACGTACTCGAGTCTGTACGACGCATTGTGCCGACTCCAGTCCTCGCTCCGTCTACTGTCGGGATGCATGTCCGACGCGGTGATTTTGTTGGCCTGCGGCTCGCCGCGTCGGAGGAATATTATCGACGCGCTCTCTCGCGACTAAGGGCTGCCTACCCGACCATCAAACACGTCTTCATCTACTCGGACGATCCCGGGTGGTGTCAGCAAAATTTGGTGTTCGGTATTCCAACCACAATTGTGGTCGGTCGGCGCCCAAGCGAGGATCTAATTGCGCTGTCGGGCCATGAGTTTATGGTGCTTTCGCGGGGCACCTTTGGATGGTGGGCGGCGCATCTCGTGGAGCACAACCCAGACAAGATCGTAGTCCCGATGCCGTACCTGCCGGGATCCCCGGATAAGGAGTCTCAACTTCTCGACCACGCGTGGCAGGCGATAGCAGAATCGTGATGGCCGACCCCTCAAGCTCTAGAAGCATACTCGGCAACAACTCGTGAACGAAGCCTTGCGCATCACCGTGGCTCTGCAGGGCTCCAGGGTCGAGGATCACCCCGGCTTCCATGATGCCTTCAAACAGCTGGTATCAAGCGGGGTAGTCGAGTCCTATGAACCTATGTGCTACCTCGGTCTAGGTGCTCGAGTCGGCTGGCAGCGCGCCTTTGGACTGATGATCGATCATGTACGCAACACCGGAAGTAATGCCGTGCTACTTCAGCACTTCCACTCGCCGGACATCCCGGACCCCTCGGATTTCATCCGTAGTCTCCGACAACTCCCAGAACGACCGGTCATCGCGACGTCCTGCGGTGATCCGTTCGGTGGGCTTCTCAGGCGGCCTCCGATGGCGCTCCGAAAAGCATCGAGCCTTTCGGACATCACTTTTTCTTCCGGCATGGGGGCGCTCGCTGACGAACTAGCTCGGATCGGAGGAAGGCGCATTACGTTGCTGCCGCTCTCCAGCTGCCAGGTGCGATTCGCTCCTGGTCACGAGCCCGAAAGGTTGCGAGACCCGGACTTTGACATTGTGTTCATCGGTAGCCGGATTGCGTCTCGCAATCCTGGCAACACGCTGTTCTGGACCTCCCGAAGACGTCGCACACTGATCGAGGTACTGGACCGTCGCTACGGAAAGCGACTCGCTGTCTTCGGCCATGGCTGGAAAGGACTGCGAAGCTGGCAGGGGAGCGTGCCCTACAGCGACCAACTTCTCACGCTCAAACGGGGCCGAATCGGTGTGGGAGGCTATCCCAATGCCATGACCGACTACTACACCTCGGACAGGCCCTTCATCATTGGAGCTGCGGGACTACCGCTGGTTGACTGGCATGTCCCACGAAGCGATCGAATTTTCGCGGCCGGCGATGGCATTTCCTTGGCTACGTCTACGCGAAATTTCGTCCAGTCGATCGACGACCTACTCGACAGATCCGAGGATGAGCGTGATCTCCTGGGCGATGCCTTTGCCACCTCATGCCGCCTCAAGCATACGACGATGCATCGAGTGCAGTTCATGGTCGACGTCCTACTGCTTCTCCTTGATGCAAGCCGCGCCGGTGTTGTGCCGTCGCTTCCCCGTCTGCCGTTCTTTCATAACGAGGTCAACCAGTCCACTGAAAAAGAAACCGCATCGAGGAACTGGTAACAGCGCTCTCGGAGTGGGAGCTAGTCATCCCCATCTCTCGAAAACCGAGTGCTGATGAACGCACTGCTTCGCAACAACTCAATAAACCCGGATTTTGCAATGTCGCCTCGTACCGTTGAAGTAATTCGGAGCCGCCAGACCGCGAGGAGCGCCACTACGGCCAACGCTGATGACAGCAAGAGCCAGATCGGGCCGGTATGGCCCCCAAGGCGTAGCGTGACAACGAACGGCATTGCCGCGGCGACTGCGAATACTGCTGAGGCGCCGTATCTCTTCCCAATTGAGATCGCTGAGATACCAAGGCGCGGGCGCAAGATAGTCAAGTAGAGGCAATGCCTTACAATCTCAGCGCAAAGCCACGCCAACCCGAGACGATGGACGGTTGGTCCAGCCACACCGACCAGGCCGATTGCACACGCCGTAAACGCGAGCGAGGTGGCCTGGACACGTAGCTTGACCGCTACTAGGCCCGCCGCTTCGGCCGCCACCCCATAGATCGTGGTGAGAAGCGCCACACCGAGAGCGGCCGAGACCAGCGGCAATACTGATCCTGCCACATCCCAGCCACCGCCGAGCACGAGTGGGGCGATAGCTGGAGCACTGGCAGCAATAACTGCGACCGGCACTACCACCAGAAAGGACAGAATTCCAACGCTCGCAAGCGTCCCTCTCCTGAATCGTTCGGTTTCAGTCTGAACACTGCTGAGGCTCGGCAAGAGGACTTTTATGGCCGCAGTCGAGACTTGCTCCGTCGGGAGTTGGACTAGATACGTTGCTCGCGTGTATTGACCCAGGCTCGCTGGCCCGAGCCATCTGCTCACGGCGAGAGTGTCGAGGGTTGAGCCAAGGGCCTCAAGTAGGCTAGTAACCGATACCGTGCCTCCGAATCTAAGGATCTGCCGACTACGAGCTATGTCCAAACTCGGGCTCAACGGTGGACGAGTGAGGATAATGCAGCCAAGTGTCATAAGCGCTGGTTGCGAAATCGCTGCCGCCACGAGGCTCCAAACACCCCAGCCTGCGAGCGCACCACCGACTCCAATGATCGGATAACTGACCGCGAAGGTGAGGGTAGAGAGCAGGGCGTGTGCTCGATACTTCATTCTTCTACGAAGGAGAGCCTCCGGTACCGCGCCGAGGCTTCCTGCCAACAAAGCGAGGGACAGCCATCGCATGACCAACCCAGATTCCGTCTGCCCGAGGAGTGTCGCCATTCCCGGCGACACCAGGACGACGCCAAGCGTAGAAACACTGCCAATCAGCACGGAGATAGTCATGGCAGCGCGAATATCAGCTTCATCCAGCAGTGGACGTTGCACGACTGCGTTTCCAACTCCAAATCTGGCCAACAATGACACGAATCGGAGACCAATCATCGCCCCGGCCACAAGGCCAAAGGCTTTCGGGTCAAGTGTCCGGGACATGACCGCCGTATAGCCAAGCTGCATTACGAGCGTTGACCCGCTGGCGAACCACATCCAGCTGGCACCCCTGATCGTTCGGGATGTCAGAGAATCGTCGTCAGTCGTCAAAGCAGACCGCCCGATCTCCCGATCTCCCGATCTCCGATGTCAGATCTACTCGGCAGCGACCGCGGCATTGGATATATTTGGGTCATTCAAACGTGTCCATGACTCCCAGACAAAAGGATAATTCCAGTCGCAGTGGTGAGTTTTTTGCAATGTATCGGCGATGGTCGTTCTCAGTCGTTCCGAGTCAGAACTGATATGGTGAAACTGAATGAAAAATCGGTCGATTCTTTGAATCCATCCAGCGTCAGCCAGAGAGGGAAGCAGTTCGTACTCCCCGCCCTCAATATTTATCTTGGCCAGCGCAACTCTATCTAGACCCAATGAATCAAGAAATGAGATATGCTGGAACTCAACGAGGACTGGTGCCCCCTGTACAGCCGAACCAGTTGCATCATCTGCGAGTCTGAGTGTCTCGGGTCGAGTCAACGCCGCAATGCCGAATGGGTGGACTACGACTCTGGTGTCTCCAACAAAGCGTTCACTTGATCGAGCAGCAAACTGCGGCACCGGTTCAAACAGGTGCACTTTGCACCCATATCTAGACACAATTTCGGCGGCCCAGTCACCGACGTAACCGCCGAAATCGAACACAACATCGGATCCACAGAGACCAAGAGAGCCGAGCCTCAATTGCTCGCCCCCATCGCGCGCCCACTGTTCACCCGGCGACAATGAAGCGCGAGACCGAAGACGAAGACGAAGGCGTCTTGCTCGCGCAGCCTGGCCGGAGAGCACACGTCGTAGATACGACGGCAACAGCAATCGCAATCTCACCATTCTACGGTACCACCACGTCCTTGGTGACCGAACGAGTCAAGCGGCGATTTCGGTGTTGTTGGGGGCGACGGCGGGTTGGTGTTTGTCGGCGATCATGAGTCGCCAGAGGTGGTTGGCGAGTCGCCGTTTCAGGCAGCGCATGGCGTCGTTGCGGGTCTTGCCCTCTGCGATCTTGGTGTCGAAGTAGCGGCGGCCGATGCTGTTCGGCATGCGGACTTGGGTAACGGCGACGAGATGGATCGCAGAGTTCAACTGCCGATCACCAGCGCGCGACAGGCGGTGACGGGTCCGGTCGCCGCTGGCGATCTCGATCGGCGCGACACCGGCCTAGGTGGCGAAAGCATGCGCTGTCGGGAACCTCGACGCAGTTCCGGTGCGACCGATCAGTCGCACCGCAGTGATGGCACCGACACCATCCACCTCGCGTAGCCGGGTCCCGTGGGGCATCAAGCGCCGTCGTCATGCGCCGGGCGATGGCTGCCAGGCTCGCGTCGACGGCCCGCAAGTCGCGCACGATGTCCTGGGCGAGATCCTTACGCATCCGATCGCATTCCGTCACCGGGCGGACCGAGCGCAACAGCAGCGACGCCGACTTGGCGGTGATCGCCAACCGGGCCCCGCCCGGCACCAAATCCCGTAGCACTGCATGGAGCTGGTTGGCGACACGAACCCGTTGTGCTGCAAGGTTCGCCCGCCGTTCCTCGAGCATCGTGAACATGGTCGTGTAACCCTCAACCGCCACCGCGGTGGCATCGTCGTGCAACGCCGCGACGCTCGCCGCCGCGGCAGCATCGATGATGTCGGTCTTGCGGCGGCTGCCTCGTGACAGTTCACGCACCCGCGCTGTGGCAGTGCTCGGCACATCCACTACGGCCTCGTCGCGAGCGACAACCCACTGGGCGATGTGACGTCCGGGCCCGCGAGCGCCCTCGACCGCCCACCGCCGGTCAGGGAACTGCTTCGCCCAGCTCTGCAACTCTCGATAGCCCGCAAGCGACGCTTCGACACGCAGCGAGGCGATCGGCGTGTTGGTGGCAGGGTCCACGGCCGTGGCCGTATGAGAGCTCTTGTGCGGGTCAACTCCGATGATCATGGGAACGCCCCGTTCGTATAGTGGTGTTGGGTGGAAGCCACGGTAGGCATTCCGACTTCCGGGTCCCGCGAGGGGAACCACTCCTCTGTTGAGCCAGACTGCAACCGGTCGCTGGCCGGGAGGCAAACCCCAGATGAGCCAACCCGAAAGCTGCAGGAGATTCACGAGCCAACCCGACCAACGACCTACCGGACGCTACGAGCCTCAACCCGCCTCAACCGGCACCACACATACAAGTCGGAGATTCACCTGAGCGTGATCAGATGAGCCCAGAGGAAGTTGGAGCGCTTGCCAACTACGCTTTTGACACTAAGTTATGTTCGTGCGCTCGTGGAGTACACTCATGAGTTCGTCAGCCATGGTCGCTGACCAGCGGGCAACGCTCCGACGTGGGGAGGGACGACTCGGCCAATGCATGTAAGTGCGTTATTTGAACGTATTTTCGAGATCTGGCGTCCTCGTCGCCTCGCCCTCTTCCGTACAGTGGTCCAACCTGGAGCCGCTGACAGACTGCTCGACGTCGGCGGATACCCAGCGTCGTGGACGCATACCCCGCAAGACGTCGCAGTCATCGATTGCGTCAACCTTCACGCCAAGCAGTGGGAACCCAGCCAGCACCCAGACCACACGATCCGAGTGCTGATCGGTGACGGACGTGCGCTGGAGATTGAGGACGGCGCCTACGACATCGTATTCAGCAACTCGGTAATTGAGCACGTCGGCACCGCTGCCGATCAACGCAGGTTCGCCGACGAGACACGCCGCGTCGGACGGCGCCTGTGGGTGCAGACCCCCGCCTTAGCGTTCCCGGTCGAGCCGCACTACCTGACCCCGTTCGTGCACTGGCTGCCTCGATCGTGGCAGCGGCGGCTCTTACGTCGGTTTTCCGTGTGGGGATGGATAGAGAAGCCGACGCAGGCACAGGTAGATGCGATCGTCGCCGAGATCCGGCTACTACGACGTCGAGAGTTCGCCGCGATGTACCCAGACTGCAAAATCCTGACTGAGCGAATCCTGTGGGTGCTCCCCAAGAGCTACATCGCCGTACGCACCTGATCCCCAGCGTTCCTGACGAAATCCTTCGCCAGACAGCAATCGGCGAGCCGCACTTGCGAGCCACCGCGACCACATCACGACGGAACTCCAAAGGGAGCGCAGGCGCACTCCACCACCGCGTGGATGGTGATCGTGTCGGTCCAGTTCGCCTCCACATGGGCGACGAAGTCGACTACAACTCCCACGAACTCGGCGCGCTCGAGTTCGTAACGCGCGACCGAGGGCGACACCAAACCCTTACCGCACAGGCATCCACAGCTCCACTCGGCGTGGTCCGCTGTTCGGCATATTGGGGGTGTGCGGACGACCACCTAGTCGAACCAAGATGAACACCCCGCCCGCGACAAGGCACCGAACATCATGAAGGGCAAAACTGTTGGCCACCAGCTGGCAGCTTCGTTGTCGCCACCTACCGGCACCATCTCATGGCGGGCCGCAGAGATTCCGTCGACTCCAGTGTCAGCGTCGAAGACTTGCTCGCCCCTCGCACCTGTGGAATGGCCCGATGAGTATGGTTCGCCACACAGGTGTGGTGCGCAAGGGAGGCGAGGTATGGATAGGAAGACGATCAGGCGGCGTGTCGCCGCCAGCTGGGGCGCACGTCTTGCGGCCCTACCCCGACGGCTGCGGATCGTTGGACGGCACAACGCCAGGGGACTTGTTTGTCTGCGTGGTGGCTAGTGAAGTCCCGAGAGGACACGAATTTTACCTATGACTTGATGCCACTCAACCGGGGGCACTTGGCCTGGTTTGCTGCCGATGTGGCAGGCGTGCCCACGGCCGAGATTCGCGCCTACCTAGATGAAATTGAGCAAGACGAGACATTGAAAGAACACATTCGCACTGGAACCCTCGCTAGCGCGCTCCGAGGGGTCGCAGATCGGCATGTCCGGTACACGGGAGGCGAATCGGTTGGTACGCCCTCGTGCGCGCAACTCAACCTGAACACGTCGTAGAGACCGGCACCGACAAGGGACTAGGTTCGCTGGTCCTAGCTCTCGGCCCTGAAGCGCAACGGCCATGGTCGACTTACCACCATCGACACCAACCCTGAGGCCGGTTACCTCGTCCGCTCGCCCTATGCCGATGTAGTAGACGTCCGCATTGGAGATTCGGTCACCATCGTGAGCGACCTTGATCGTTCGGTTGATCTATTTGTCCATGACAGCGACCACTCGCCTGCGTACGAAGGAGCCGAGTTCATGGCAGTGGCGGCTAGATTATCTAGTCGGGCCTTGGTGCTATCGGACAATGCTCGCGCTCACCGAAATTCCCCAGGTGTGCTTATCGAATTTCCTCACCTGTGAGGCGCGGTCAATGTAGCGGGTTGCGGGTTCCGGTGGTGGTTCGGCGGAGTGTGTCGGCGCGTGCGTGGTGAT
>Ga0163152_10005826_pt1 | contig 14245 bp, 15 predicted proteins | sample OliLakLV19MP8IB2_FD_148635 | JGI IMG/M metagenome (GOLD analysis project Ga0163152, IMG submission 148635) | Freshwater microbial mat bacterial communities from Lake Vanda, McMurdo Dry Valleys, Antarctica - Oligotrophic Lake LV.19.MP8.IB-2 | ecosystem: Environmental > Aquatic > Freshwater >... | reverse complement strand
GGCCTCCAGATTCTGGGGGGGGGCCTATCGCTGGTTGTGAGGGGGGCCTCCTAAATTTGGAGGCCGGTCGTTCGCCGGCTGGGTCCGTGGCGCGAAGCAATTTGCCGCGGATCGTGTCCCAGTCGATCCGGTACGTGTTCTCGCGCTGGCCGTGCGTCACGTACTTTTCCTCGTCGATCCCGATCATCCCCCAGGCCTGCAACTGGTGCACGTGCTTCCGCGCCGTGTTGATCGAGCAAATCAATTCCCGGGCGATCTCCGTCATCGTCCGCCGCAGGCCTTCGCCTCGGCCCACGTTGTGGACCCACTCCAAAAAATGCCACTGGGCCAGCGTGAAGCCGCGGTGCCGTTCGAGCTGGCTTCGCAGCAGCATCCGCCGCTCGGCGTAGCTCCCTTCGGCGGCGGCGAACGGCAATTCTCGATTCTGGTCCCGTCGCGACATTGAGCACCTTTTCCTTGGGGCGGTGTGGCTACATTGCGTCTACAAGGCGTCGAACCAGACGCCCAGGCCCTTGCGCTGGCCGAAGCGGTACGTCCGCGTCCGCGCTGCCCGCACGTCGACCGCATCGTCCCGGCGTCGGACGCTCCCCGCATCGCCGCCGTACCGCGTCGCTTTCAGCGGCACGGCCCGCAACGCGGCCGCCACCGCCTCGATCTCGTCCAGCGACGGGGCGATGCAGCGGCGCGAGCCGCAGGCCGTGCAGCGCGGATCGCCGCAACGCAGAATCTCAATCGCCGCTTCGCCGCAGTGGCCGCAAATGGTCATGGAAGAATCTGTGATTGGTGATCTGTGATTGAAGATTGAGGGAACGCCGGCACGGCCAGCCCGAGCTCCGCCGCCATCAGCCGCAGGACGGGGTCCTGGGCGATCTTCGCCAACGCGCGCCGCTCGACAACCCATACCCCGCCGCGGGTGATTGGCTCACCGCGGGCGGTGAACAACTCGGCGATCGCGTCGTGCGACATGGGCGCCCGCACGGGTGTTTCTTCCTGCTCGATACCCATCAGGCACTTTCCTCCGCCGCCCCTTCCAATTGATCCCGCTCCAGGTCGGCCAGGGCTTTCGCCGCGAGCGTGTGGGCCGCCAGCTTGCCCACCAGCCGCAACACCTTGGGCGGCGCGTGCCGCAGGGCCTCCGGTTGGTAATGCAGCATCCCGAACACGTCATCGAACTCTTGGTCATCCAGCCGGCCGACCAGCTCGTGGAGCTTCGCCTCCATCTGGTCCATCCGCGCCCGTTGGGCGATCAGCGTCCTTTCGATGGCCATCGCTACTCCCCGCAGGCCACGTTGGCCGGTTGCCAGTCCCGCGTGTGCAAATCGTAAATGTCCTCGTGGCCCAGCTCCGTGCCGTCGATCGGCCGGGCCAGCACCACGCCGTCGCCGATCGCCGTCAGCTTGATCCGCACCCGCCCCGTCGACGGATGCCGCGTGGACGAGTCGGCGACCAGCACCGTCCCGACCGGCCACACGTTCCGCTTGCAAATCTCCGCGCTGGGCAGTTCGCTCCTCAAGGTCGAGATCACCGTGCGTCCTCCGTTGGGCCACCGGCTTTCGACCAGCACGACGGCCATCGAGGGCGACGGCCGCGGCTTCGGTTGCCGCTGCGGGTACGCGGGCCGGTAGAATGCTCTGAGGGCTGCGAGCCCGCAGCCCACGTTGGGCCGCGGCGAGCGGCGCTGCCGGCCAGCGAAGGCGTGTCCAATGCCCTCCTATGCAGGGATGGCATCCCCTGCGACCGGCTCGGCAGCGCCGCTACGTCGAGCGGTTTGGGCGGGACCGTCATCGGCGCACCTCCGGCGACGGAGCCCGCCCCCCGCGGGCCGCCTTGTGGTGTTGCTCGCAGGCCCGTTGCGCCGCGCGGAGAGTCTTGTAGTGGTCGAGGGTGGCGCGGTCTGGCACGCTGCGGCGAGCGGCGCTGCCGGCCAGCGAAGGCGTGTCCAATGCCCTCCTATGCAGGGATGGCATCCCCTGCGACCGGCTCGGCAGCGTCGCTACGTTTTGCGCTAGAACAGGCGGCGTTGCCGCTCGGGCAGCTTGCCGATGGCCGGCCGCGGCAGCACGCTGACGGCCTGGAACTGCGGAACCTGGCGGCGATCGACGTAGCCGCGGGTGACCGATTCGTGACTGTGGCCCAGCGCTTCGCGGGCCTTGGCGATGCCGACGGCCGCGGTCACCTGGGTGCCGTTCACTCTCCGCATTTTGTGGAACATATCGCGGCGGGTGGTGGGCAGGCCGGCGGCCTTGAGGATGAGGCGGTAATTCTTGCGGAGCGTCCGCCATTTCGCGTCGCCGTCCCACGGCCAGGGGAACAGCTTTGCGTACTGCCAATCGGCAATCCATTCCACGCAGTAGGCGGCGTCCTCGGAGAGCTCCACCAACTGGTCGCAGACCGGCTTTTGCACTTCGGCCTTGAGCAGCAACGTCCGCGAGCGGGCGTTGTAGGCGGCAAAGGCGCTCCGCATCACGGCCGAAATGCGGCCGCCCGAGTCGTACAGCGTCAGCAGCAGGCCCTGCCAGAACAGCGACCGGGGAATGTCCATGACGTTGCCGGTCAGTGCCGCGCAGGCGGCCAACTGCCGTTCGACCTCCGCAATCGTCCAGGCATCGGTCAGTCGCTTCGGCGTGCGGATCTTGCGGATGCGTCGCGGCGCGTCGGGCAACAGCTCCTCGTCGTAAGCGTAGCGCTCCAGCGCTTCGAGATGCCGCAGCTCTTTGTTGACGGTGGCCGCGGCCTTGCCGAGCGTGAACCGCGATTCCTTGAATTCGTCGAGGGGCCGCTTGCAGAGGTCGTCGACGTAGGCCACGCGGCCCAAGTAATCGCCGAAGCGGCGGACGGCCAGCTCGTACTGTTCGAGCGTCTTCGGCGATTTGCCGAGCAGCACGTCGCGGGCGTAGCGGTCGCGGAGCAGGGCCTCCAGCGTGAGGCGGGGCATCGAGATCATGGCGCAGGCTCCGGGGAGGGAGCGGGGCGCGTACGGCGACGCGCCGTAACCCTGTTCGCGCTTTTCCCCGCGCAGCCAGCATTGTGCGGCCTCCATCGGCAATCGCCACGCGGCCGCGCGGTCCGGGAGATACGGACGGACCGCGCGGCGCGCAGCAAAATCCTCAAGCAACGCTTTGCGGCTGGCGTGAGCTCGACAGTTTCCCGAGGAGAACGAGCCGGCCGAGGTTTCCCTTCGGCTCTCAGCCTGCAATTGCTCGAAGAGGATTCTTCGCCGCGGATTGCGAGGGCGCTCAGCAGAGCGCGGGGTCGAGAGGGAAACTGTTTCAACTTTTACGCGAGGGCCAATATGCGCGAGGCATCAACGGATGTCAAACATTTTGTCCGCAGCGGGCGGGCCAAGAAGGCGCGCAACTCGTTGCGCGCGTAGGCCGAAGAATTTTTTCCGCCGGACGGCAGTAGAGGCGCTATTGGTCCCGCGGGGCGAGCGATCGATGGCGGGGGCTGCTGCGTAAAGTTGACAGTTTCCCATCAGAATTGCCGGGCTAACCGGCTCAGCCCCCGCCATCGATCGCTCGCCGTTGGTGTTCTCCGCGCGCTTTTCGCCCTCCCTCGACCCTGGTTGCAAAACGCCCCGTGTCCTGGATTTGTAGTCCAGTGCAAGTGGACAGGCCGGGGTTGAACCGGCGACACCTGGATTTTCAGTCCTGGTCAAGTGTAGCGGGGTAAGGGACTTGCGCGTTTTTCGCTTGCGTCGGCGATCGCTGCTGGTAGCGTGGGCCTGTAGTCCAGATCACCGCCTTGCTGAGGGTTTTTTCATGTGCCGCGCTTTTGTGCTGGTGATGCTTTGGGTGGATGCAGTCCCGCCGCTGCGCCAACAGCGGTCGCGCTCCCTCGAAACGACAGGCTGAAGTCCTTGCGGGCATCGCCCGCGGCCAAGCGGAAGAGTCGCGGCGGCGGAGTGCCTGGTGGCGACCTCGGTCTGCTCGGGCGTGCGGCCATCGCGGGGCGCCTTGACCCGCACCACCGGGCCGATGCGGTAAACTACCGTACAGGCAGGGGCATTCTATTGGGGGGCTTGCGCATGGACGGCGAAGGCGGCTGTAGCAGCGAAGACCAGAAAGGCGTGCGGCTGATGGTGGTGCGGTTCCGCGAGCCGGATCCCCAGCCGCCAGCGTTGGTCGAGTGCCTGCCCGACCTGCCCCGGACGGCCCGGGTGTGGGCGCTGGTGCTGGAGGACGCGTCGTTCCCGCTCACGATCGCCGGCCAGGGCATGCTTCCGGAATGGCCGCTGGCCATCGAACGGATTACACCGTCGATCCGGATCCTGCCGGACGACACGGCCTTTCCGGATTCGGCCGCCGCCGGCGAGCTGCTCTGCTACTGCTCCCGCTGCGGCGAGTGGATCGACGCCCAGACGCGGCCGATCCGCTGCCCCTCCGCCGCCGGCGACTATTGGGAGTACCGGTACCACCCCCATTGCGTGGGAATTGATGATTTGTGATCTGTGATTGACGATTGGAAATGCGTGCCGGTCCCCCCGTCTTCCAATCTTCAATCACCAATCTTCAATCTTCAATTCCCCCCTACTAAAACTCCCGCCAGCCGCCGCAGGCCCAGAAGGCGGCCGCGGCCAGCGTTCCCACGACCAGCAGCACCCCGATCGCTCCGCCGCTCGCGCCCGACAACGCCGCGGGCGCGCCGCCGCAAAAGAACAGCACCAGCGCGGCGGAGCGTTGCTCATCCGTGCCTCTTGGCGCGCCGCATCACGCGGCCTCGCGATAGACGCGACGCGACTCGTCGTCGAAGGCCGGCTCCAACCGTTCGACCGGCGGCACGTCCAGCGGCAGCCGGCCCACGGCCCCGTACCAGTCGTCGTGGCCGAACGCCTGACCGTGGTAGGCGCCCGTCGATCCCCACCGAAAGACGTAGCTCGGCACGGCGTCCGCGGCGAGCGTGGCATCGCCCACGATGCCGCTCGCGGCGGCCAGGCGCGACATGAACTGCTGGTCGAAGTCCAAGGTGGTCACCGGCGGCCAGCCGCCCATCCGGCGAAACAGGCCAGCCGTACAGGCAATCGACGCGTGGAAGCGCCCGGCTGCGCCCTCGACCTCCATCTTGCCGGTGTACGTGCTCCACACGCGAGAGGGCTTGGAGAATTCCACGCCGGTTGCCAGCACGGCCGCGTGCGCTGCCAGGTGATGCGGCAGGTAAATGTCGTCGTCCTCCCAAACCACGAAGGCCTCGGTCTGCGGGGACGCCAGCGCGGCCAAGGCGTTGAACTTCGCCGGCAAGTTGTTGAACCGCCGCGCGATCGACACCACCTCCCAGCCGTCGCCACGCTGAGGCGAGATCTGGCCGGCATCGTCGAGGACGATCAGTTCGCGCCGATCCGCCGGGTAGTCCTGCGCCAGGAAACAGGCCACGGCGTTAGCCAGCAGCTTCGGGCGCTTGTACGTCGGGCAAAGGCACGTCAGATGCGGCAGCATGGATGATTTCCTTTTGGCGGACGCTCCAATACAGCCCCGATTGAAACTCCAGGTGCCGCAGATAGTAAGCCTCCTCGGCGGACTCTTCGCCCGGAACGGTGTACCACGGCAGGTGCCGCGCCGTGTAGGGGCGCTCCGCCCGCAACGCCGGGCCGTAGGTGCACGGCGACTCGCCGCCACGGTAGACGGCGAACGTCGTGTCAATCAGTGCGTCCCACCAGTCCGCGTCGAGTTGCTTGACCCAATAGCGGCCCTCCACTTCGCGCACCTCTTTGGTGAGCGGCGACCGCGCCGGCAAGTCGTCCACTTCCAGCGACGGCCCGGCCTTGCAGTAGGCGGGGTATTTCTCCAGGCCGGCTACGCAGCGTTGCAGCAAATCCAACGGGCACGCCGACAGGTCCAGGTCGCAATCGGTCACGGCGTAAAACGGGCCGGCCGACAGGTCCACGTGTTGCCAGGCGGCCCGCGGCCCGCCGTTCTCCGGCCGACGAATGACTTCCACCGGGCAGCGCTCGTACCATTCCAAGAGCGGCGGATACGTCGAGGCGTTGTCGACGACGATGGGCCGCGCCCCTTCGCAGCGCAACAGCCAATCGACGAGACCGCGCGTAAACGTCAGACTGTTGAAGGCCGTCACGTAGACCGGGATCATGCGGCCTCGCCTTGCGCCGCCGGTTGGATGGCCGGCCACTTGCCGAGCGGGCATTCGCTCGTCGCCATGCCGGCCTTCGCGGCCAGGAAGCAGCCGCACGCGCCGCAGCGATCGTCGGTCCGCTGGTCGCAGAGCGTGCATATTTCTAGCCGCGAGTCGAGCACGGCCGCGGGGACTTCCGACAACCCGTCCGCCACATGCTTGGCAATCGCTACGGCCAAGTTGGCGGCCATCGCGATCTTACCGGGGAGCGCCTTCTTGTCCCGCGGGTCGCGCGAAATCACGGTGAAGCCGTAATTGTGCAGGTGGTGCTCCACGACGGACCATTCCGGGTTCTGCCGCATGAACAGACGCAGGGCCGGCAGCAAACCGGGTCCGCCGTCGTCCCCCGTCTCGCCAAAAATCTGGGTGTCGTGCATGGCGATCCGCCGCCGCACCTTGGGCGCGTGCCGGGACAACTCGCCGAGCAATTGGTTGGCCGTATGCTTGGTGTCGATAAACAGCAGGTCCGTCTCCTCAATGTCCACCGACAGCGAATCGCCCAGCACGAAGCGAAAGTCAACGGCATCCCCAGCCAATCGCCCCAGGGCGTCCACCTCCGGATACTTCGTCATGTCGTAACTCGCCATCCGCTTCGGTCGGCCGGCGAGCAAGGCCACGGTGGAGACCCCGTGCCGCACGCCGAATTCTGTCACGTGCTCGCTTTCCGCGGCCAGTCGCCGCAGCGTCTCGCAATGCTCGTTGATGTCGCTCGGCGTTTCGGCCGCCGCCTTGTAGGCCGCGTCCAAGTCCTCTGCCTTGATGGAGCAACCGCCGCAACCGCCAACGGAGAATTGCTCCGTCTTGGCGGGACTCAACGGGGGCGGGTCCGCGCTGAGCAGAAAATCCCAATCGGCCTGCGCCATCAGGTTGCCGGCGACGAAATGCGCGTGGATCGGATCGAGCGGCAGCCCCAGTTCCCGGTGCCCGATGACGTAATTCCGCACCTTGTTCCAGCGCGTCAGCGGGTACGCTACGCCGCCCGGCCGGCCGAAGCGATGGACCCATTGCAGCCACGGCAGGCACAGCGCCTTGGCCCCGGCCTGCCGGAACTTCTCGTGAATGTACAACTCTTCTCCGCCGAAGCCGCGGAAGTGCGGATTGAAGCCGAGCCAGGCGGCCTTACGGCAGGTGAAAAATCCCAACCCTTGGCCGGGGATCTCGAACGCCTCTTGTCCCGCGGCGAAGGCCCGCTCGTCCGTGCCCCACACGCCCCACATTTCCGCTCGCCACTCCGGCTGAAAGTGCGTCGAGCGGTTGTGCAGGTCGTCGTACAGCATGGGGCCGCTGAGCAAGTCCCGCGTCTCCTGATTTGCCGCGTAGTAGTCCAAAAGCCGCGACAGCACGCCCGGCGGCAGCATGACGTGGGCGTCCATGCAAACCACTGCTTCGCCGGCAGCCTCGCGGAACACGCGGTCGCGCGGGGCCGACGTGCCGACCGTCTCGGGCGCCATCACGTAGCGGACGGCCGCGAAGTCCCCCTTGACCCAATTCTCAATCAGGTTGCGGGTCATCGTCCCTTCTTGGCTCGTCGGATTGTTGTCCACCACGATCAGTTCGCAGCGCGCCAGCGCGTCGCGGTGGTACAGGCGCAGGGCTTGGACGGTGAAATACACTCCCTGAAAATCGTCGAACGTCGCCATGCCGATGGTCAGTGCAATCTTCATTCGGCGGTCCTATTGGTCGCAGTTGGTTTCCGTGGTCGCCCCTTCGCCGGCCAGGACACAATTCACCCCCGTCAAGTCGTTGCAGGTGCACTCCGGGTTGTTCAGGCCGCCAGTCCCGCAGCGACACTTGAGCAAGCTTTCATTGATGCGCACCCAAAGCCCGCCGACGCACTGGAATGCGCAGATGCCTTGGCAGTTTTCTTGCGCGCAGGCCGTGGTGGTGGTTGGTGCTCCCGTAGTGGTCGTCGTCGACGTGGTGGTCGTCGAGGTCGTGGTCGTCGAGGTCGTGGTGGTGGTGGTGGTCGACGTGGTCGTCGTCGAGGTGGTGGTAGTCGTAGTCGTGGTCGTAGTCGTGGTCGGGGCCGCCGTCGTCGTCGTCGTATGGCAATCGGTCCAGGCCACTTCGCAAGCGACGTGGCCGTTCTTCGCCGGCTGCGGGCAGGTGCAGGCCGCCGTGCAGGTGTTGCTCAGCGAAGTCCATGTCGATGGGCCGGTGTTCCATTTCCACTTGCATTCGCCGGGGCACGGCCCCGCGGTGGTGGTCGTCGAGGTCGTCGTCGTAGTGTAGCAATGGGCGCACGCACCGGGAGCGGACGTGGTACTGGTCGTCGTGACGCTCGGCGGCACCTCGCAGGGGAACTTCGATATCCGGCAGAAGTCGCCGGGAGCGGATGGGCGTGAGCAGCGGCAGTTGATGGACGTCGAGCACTGGCTGGTCACGAACCACCAGGTCGTGCCCGTCCAGAACCAAAAACATTCCCCGGTGCAACGCGTCGGAGGCGGCGGGGGAGTGGTCGGAATTGGCACGCAGGGGGTACTCTGGTCGCCGCAGTCGCTCCCCGTGCCGGTTGGGTTCGCGCAGGGGCAACTCGCCGCGCAGCCGTTCGTGATCCGCGACCAGCCGCCGAAGATGGGCGTCCACTTCCAGGTACATCCGGCCGTGCATCCGGCCGCCGGCGCTGCCGTCGTCGAGGTGCCGCAGTTGCAGGTCGTCGTCGTCGTGGCCGGGTTGGCGGTGGTTGTCGACGTGCAGGTCAGTTGCGAATTGACAGTCCCGCGCGAGCAGTGGGTGTACGTGCATTCGAGGTTGACCGTTCCGCAGCGCGAGGGATAGACGCAAGCGCACGACGGGACGTTTGGATGCTGCGTGGTTGTCGTGCAGGCGCACGGGTCAGTCGTCGTCGTAGTAGTCGAGGTCGAAGTCGTCGTCGTGGCCGGGTCGCCGGTCGTCGTCGTGGTGGGGGCGGCCGTCGTCGTCGTCGTGGTGCTGCACGTCGTGTTCGCCAGCAGCCATTCGTTGGATGCCGCGTACCAAGTCCATTTGCATTCCCCCTGGCACTCCGGGGGCGTCGTCGTCGTCGTTGTGGTGGTCGAGGTCGTCGTCGCGCCCGGCGCGTTGTCCTCGCCAAGTTCCACCCACCACGCGCCATAGCGGTCCTTCTCAATCAGCACGTAATTGAGGGCGGGGGCGGTGGCCTTGGCGATCGCGCGCGTGTACGGGTTGTAGACCACCTGCCGCAGCGAAGTGCCGTCGCTGGGCGTGCGGACGGGGACCAGCGTCGGCGGCACCGCCGTGAGGTCCAGGCGATAAATGCAGCAATTCGCTTCGCCGGGCACGTTGCCCACTCGCGCGGGAATGCCTTCGCAGGGCGGCACCGCCGCATAGACTTGCGTGGCCCCGCCGCCGATGTTGCGGTCGCTCCGCGATTGCCGGCGGCGGCCGCGGCCGTCGTTGTCGCGATCATCCACGGCGGCCTCCGGTCATGTAGCCCTCACGCTCCGCGTGAGGAAGCCCATCGGTCGGCGTGGGGATGGGGCAAAGACGGGGCTCCTCACGCGGAGCGTGAGGGCTACTATCCACGGCGGCCTCCGCGCCGGCGCTCGCGGAGCGGCGGCTGCACGTCGTCGTGGAACGTCGCCAGGCCCAAGGTCAAAGCCTGCCCCTCGACGTCGTAGGTCAGCGACTCGATCAACGGAAACTTGGTGCCCGAGGGATCGAGGTTGAGGAACAAATCGCGGCCCAGCACGCCCTCGATCGATTGGCCCAGGTCGTAAGACCAGTTGATGCCGCTCACCACCACGCTGCCGCGGATCTCCGCCAGGTTCCAGGCGTCGAGCATCTGCTCGGCGAACTCGGTCATGCTCGGCGTGTCGTCGACCTCGTCCGCGGTGAGGGCTTTGGAGTCGATCAATGGGCGGAAGATACTGGTGCTATGCACGTCCCGCTTGTGCCAGCGGCCCTCCATCATCAGCACCTGGCGGATCTCGCCCACGGCCGGCGTCTTGGCGCCCGTCCGCTTGGCCACCACGGACAGCCGTCGATCGCTGCGGACGCTGCAGGTAATCCGCACCCGGGCATCCGCCCCGGCGTCGATCAGCCGTTGGGGCGGCTGCTCGCCCATGAAATACAGGCCGCACTCGCGGTCGAGGATGTCCACCTGGTTGTTGGGGTCCACCGCGCCGGCGGCGTCCACCAGAATCGATTCCCAAGTGGCGCCGGCATCGGCGGAGATCTCCACGTGGTAGCCGTTCTTGTTGCCGTAAGGGCTGCCGTCCTCGTTGAGCGTGATGCACGGCAGAAACTGCCGCCGCCGCGGGAGCAGGTCTTCGTCCGTGAACAACGCGCCCAGGTCGTAAGGCTGCGTGATCTCCGGCCGCAGGTTCACGCAATCGCCCGCCTCGTTCAGTGCCCACTTCCGCCAGGCGTCGGCGTAGGTCGGGTTGTCCCGCCAGACGGCCGCGTCGATCTGCAGATCCTCTTCGCTCAACTCGTCGCTGCCGGCCGCCCAGCAGCGGACCAGCTCGAACGTACTCTCCACTTCGGTGTAGTCGCCGAAGACGGCCAAATGGTTGAACGTCCGGCCGGCCACGTCGAGCTGCACGTCCAGCCGCTCCTGGTTGGTCCGCGCCGGATCGAGCTTCTCGCCGGCCGGCTGGTGGTAGACGGCCACCCGCTCCCCCGCGCCCCGCTTGGCCACGCGAATCGTCCGCTTGCCCCGCTCCAGGGCCACCCACCAGACGTAGCCGTAGGGCAGCAGCAGCCGGTCCAAGCATTCCGGCAGGTACAGCCCATCGGGCAGATGGAAGTCGCGGAGCAGGTCCGTGCTGGCGTTGAGGGCCTGCACTTCCGGCTCGCCCGGGTTGTTGATGAAGCGTTGATCCTTGTTGCAGGCCTCGCAGACGTGCCGCACGGCGGTGGGGAGCGTCCACAAATCCCGCTCCGGGTATTTCTTGGGCTCCTTGAGCCAGCGGCTGGCCAGCTCGCTCCGGCCGCTCTCCTCGTCGAGGAAGGCCGCGGCGGCGCTGGTGCCGATCGTCCGCTTGCTCTTGTTGCCGATCACCACGCCATCCAGCACCGGGTTGAAAATACACGCCCGGTCGAACGTGCCCTCGAACACGCGGCCGGCCGCGGCCTTGCTATACGTCTGCCGGCCCACCAGCGGCTTGCCGAAGTGCCACGGCTCCAGCCGGCTCACCAGGTGCAGCCGCAGCTCGTCGCCCAACTGCGGCCGCACGATGGCCACCTGGCCCCAATGGATCACCGTGGGCTGCGTCTGCTTGTGCTTCCCCTGGCCCGTCTTCCTGGGGAGCGGCAGCAGGACCTCGATCTCCTGCTTCAGCAGCAGGCCCAGCAGCGTGGTCTTGGTCAGCAGGTCGCCGGCCAGCGTCAGATCGACTTCCAAGGCGCAGCTATCCAGCCGGCCGCCGCCCAGGCTGCGGGTGCAGTTCAAGACGCGGAGCTGCGGCGCCTCCTTGCCGCCCAGCAACACGGTCGGCTCGCCCCCCGGCATTTGGTAGGTGAAGGCCATCAGTTCTCGACGCTGAGCTGGCGGAAATGCAGCGTCCCCTGGATCCACCAGCCGCCGTCCAGCGTGCCGGCCTCGTCCTTGAGCGGACCGGTGCGGCCGCGGGGATCGCCGTGGGGCTGGAAACCCTCGAAGGTGCAATGCTGGTATTGCTTCGTCGTGCCGTCCGCCAGCCGCACGGCCAGCGTGCCGTACTGGCCGACGATGCGATCGGCCAGGTCGAGGGCCAGTTGCAGGCTTTGCCGGCTGGCGTAGCGGTTGTGGACCGTGATCTCGATCCGCAGCATGCGTCCGCCGCGGCCGCCGTCGATCTCCCGCTCGCCGTGCAGGCCCCAGTACTTGACGATCCGCCGCTGCCGCGCCGGCGGTTCGGTGACCACCGGCCCGTGCGTGCCGTACGCGGTTAAGTTTTTGAATTGGACCGACATGGAAAGTCAATGATGAATGATGAATGATGAATGATGAAGCGAATGCTTTTTACTTCTGCATTCTGCATTCTGCATTCATCATTTCCTGCTTACTCCAACGCTTTCATGGGCGCGGCGACGGCCTGCTGGCCGGTCCCCGGGTCGACGAGGATCATCTTTTGGTTTTGCATCGCCCGAGTGTTTTCCTTGGTGGCCTCGGTGAGTTCTTTCACGGCGGGCACGCCACCCATCCCGAAGAAGTCTGCGATGGCCTGTCCCGCGGTCGCGAACCCTCGTCCCACCTTGCCGAGCGTTCCGCTGCCGGTGTCCTCGGCGATCTGCGCCTCGATCCGGTCCAGCTCGGTGTTGACTGCCGCCTGGCCGGCCTGCTCGCGGAAGCGGTTGAGCCGCTCCTCGCCGGCCGCCTGTTCCGCCAGCGGTCCGCTCTGGGCAACGGCAACGGCCTGGCCGAAGCGGGCCTCGTCGGACATCAGCGCGATCGTCTCATCCACCTTCCCGACGCCCCCCATCGCGGCCAGGGCGCCGGTCATGTTCTCTTTCCCGACGAGTTTGGCTAGCGCGATGTCGGCCACATCGGGAGCGACGCTCTTGCGGGCAGCGTCGAGGCGCCCGAAGACGACGGACATGTCCTCGCCCTCGCCGAGGAAGTCGACGTCGCCGGGCTTCATTCCCAGGGTGGAAAGCGCATCCAGCCCTTCCTGCTTGCCGCCTGCGGTCCGCAGGTTGAGGACCGCGTTGCGCAACTGAACGGCGCTCTGCTCGGCCCCTTTCGTTTTCCGCAACTGCGCGAAGAAGGCCAGCTCCTCCTCGACGCTGGTATTCGACAGCCCGTGGATTGCACCCATTTCGCCGGAGAGGGCGGCCATGTCCGAGGCTTGAAAGTTTGTTCCTTCAAACAGCCCGCGGCTGGCCAGTCCCATCCGCCGCACGCTGTCGGGCGTTTGCGCTTGGCCGGTGGCGTTCAGCAGCATGGCCATGGCCCGCGCCACTTCGGGCAAAATCGCCAGCTGGTTGGTGGCCTGCGCGCCTTGCGCCAGCGGCTCTAAAGAGCCAAGCGCCGCCTCCTTGGAAAAGCCTCCAGAGATCAAGGCGCTGGCGGAGCGGTCGGCCGCCTGGCCCGTCAGTCCCGGATTGGCGGCGACGACGGCGTTGATCTGCGCCTTCATCTTCGCCGCGCCAGCGGCGTCGAACGTGCCCGATTGGAGTTGCAGGCCGCGGAACGTGGCGTCGCGGTCTAACTCGGCCTTCGCCGCTTCGCGGTTGAATTCGCGCTGGGCCTCGGTGAGCGTGTTCAGCAGCCCCGTTGCGAGGGAAATCGCCCCTTGCACGGAGACCATGCGTCCCATCAGACGGTCCATACCCCGATCGAACTCGCCCGCTGCCTTCTTTCCCTTGCCGCCGAACTCCTCGGCCTTCTTGGCCGCGTTGTCCATCGAGCGCGACATCTGCGCCCACGCGCGGAGCATCTCCGCCGTTTCCGCGCCCATCTTCACGACAACGTCTTCGGTGGCCATCGGTCGAAATCAGTCCGGCAGAAAGTACAGGTCAAACCAACTGGGGCGGAAGCTCTTGGGGGCCAGGCCGGCCCGCCATTGCAGGCTCAGCAGATACCTCGCGGACCGCCCGCCTACCTTTTTTTTTCGCGCAGCGCCTCCTCGATCGCGGCCAGGTCGCAAGCGGCCCGCAAGATGGCGGAGAAATGCCCGTCGTCGAGCAGCTCCAGCCAGCTCACGATCGCCGGCGTCAGCAGGTAGTTCAGCGCCAAGGCCCGGCAGGCGAAGGGCCACAGGTCGCTGTACGCCATCCGCTCTTCGGTCTTGCCCGCCACGGCCAGCTCCACCAGGGCGTGCAAGTAATTCCCTGCTTGGTCGAAGTAGTCGGCGAACTCGCGGCGGATGGTGCGGCGGTGCTGGCCGGCGGCGTCGACGCCGTTGACGTGCGGCAACTGCCGGGCGATGGGGATCAACCACGGCTGGCCGTCCCCCAGTTCCACCCACTCCCCCGCGTACTGCTTGGGGCGCGCCAAGTCGGCCGGCGCGATCGGCCGGCCCTTCCAGCGGCCCAGCCAGTAGGCGCCGCCCGGAGCGGCAAACCACTCCTGGTCGTCCGGCTGATAAGCGACGGGATCGCTCCGCCAGGTGTAGAGCATGCCGCGGCCGGCGTCGGGGCCCGCGAGGACTTCCCGCGGTACCAGCGAGGGCGCGTTGGGGCCGATCAAGCG
>Ga0163152_10005818_pt1 | contig 14269 bp, 10 predicted proteins | sample OliLakLV19MP8IB2_FD_148635 | JGI IMG/M metagenome (GOLD analysis project Ga0163152, IMG submission 148635) | Freshwater microbial mat bacterial communities from Lake Vanda, McMurdo Dry Valleys, Antarctica - Oligotrophic Lake LV.19.MP8.IB-2 | ecosystem: Environmental > Aquatic > Freshwater >... | reverse complement strand
TTGAAGAATTGTTCGAAGAGAGCGTCGATCTTCGGCATCGCAGTCAGCAGTTTCTGCTTGCGGTTTGCATCTTCAAAGACTGGTGTCTGTGCAAAACCAAGGACAACAATCATCCAAAATGCGGGCAAAAGTCTCATAGCTCCAAAGTATAGCCACGAATGCAGGTACAATTCAGAGCTTAGACTCATGGACGTTTTCCCGCTTTCGATTTTCCAGATTCTGGTGGCCTTTGTGGCTTCGTTCGTGGCCGGCGCAATCAACTCAGTCGCAGGTGGAGGTACCCTCGTCAGCTTCCCAGCGTTGGTTTGGCTGGGAGTTCCCTCGGTGATTGCCAATGCGACAAACACGGTTGCCATGTGGCCTGGTTCCATGGGTTCGCTTTGGGGCTATCGTCGGGAAATGCAAGGGTTGAACCGGCGCATGCTGCTGCTGATCATCCCCAGCCTCGTCGGCGGAATTCTGGGTGCATTGCTACTGCGCATCACTCCGCCTGGAGTCTTTGATCGGCTGGTGCCATTCCTCATCTTTTTTGCCACGATCCTGTTCCTCGCCCAAGACCCGATCCAGCGAAGGCTCAAGACGTCCGACCCAGAAGCGCACAACACTGACACTTGGCTCTACGGAGCACTTGGGTTTCAGTTCCTCGTGTCTTTGTATGGGGGTTATTTTGGCGCAGGCATCGGGATCCTGATGCTTGCGGCATTGAGCATCATGGGGCTCACCGATATCCATCAGATGAATGGGCTAAAGAACGTCTTCGCTTCGTGTATCAATGGCATAGCGGCGGTTTACTTCATCTCAACCGGATTGGTCAATTGGCCCTATAGCGTTGTGATGATCGCGGGTGCCGTCGCCGGTGGTTATCTCGGCGCTGGTGCTGCGCGCAAACTCGGTCGCAAGGTAGTGCGCGGAATCGTCGTTGCCGTGGGCCTGTCGATGACGGCTGCACTGTTTTTGCGAGCTTGGCTCTAGGCCGACTCAGCCAATCGAATATCGTCCTCGATCTCGTAGATGCGGTCTTCAATCGCTTTGGTAGGCTTCCCGGCGGATTTGGCCTCGGCCAGTTTCTTGCGCTGAGTTTCGAGCTTCTTCTGTAGACTCGCCACCGCAGGCGAAGCCGGGACTACTGGAGCAGGCTGAACCGGCGCTTGGGCCTTCTTAGGCGCTGCCTTCTTGGGCTTTGCCGGTATTGCAACTTTCTCACCAAAGTCTTCCAGCAGTTCGCGCTGAAGCTGATGCAACTCGGCGGCTAATTCATGGAAGCGCGTGACCAGCTCTTTTTTGGCTTGGTTCCGCAACTTCATCCAGCTCTGTTTTGCTTCTCGGTATTGATCAAGGGTAGAGGACATATTAGGACAAACTGCCATTATAGGCGCAAGCGGTTCAGGCTGCGGAGGCAAATGACCGCGCGGCTTCGGCACATTCACGAAGTTGCTCCAGGTTTGCAGGTGTGACGAGGATGAACTCGGGATCCAGTGCCGTAAACCGCCTCAGTTCAGCTAGCAACATGTCACTGGGCGGCTCAGATGTCGCAATAATAAGTGCTTTATCTTCAAGGCGAACAGGCTGAATTCTTGCGCTTTCAATTAAACTTCGCGGCAGGCTTCTGGCGATCTCAATGTCCAAATCTGCTGCTGATATTGGACTCACCAAATAGCCCGATTGAATCGACAAACCCATATAGAGCTGCTCCCACGTGATCAGACCTTCGGCCACCAGGTGCTCGCCAATGCGAGTCGATTTGTCTTTCCCGACTATTGCGGCTTCGAGGATCCCGGTTGAAACGAAGCCAAGATCGGTAAGGACCTCGCCAAGCCGGCGAGCATAAGGGTTTAAAGCTTCTCGGTTTGGATAGGCATGTTCGGTCTTCAGCCAGACCAGTGGCTCGTTGCGCATTCTGGCGCGCGCGAACCGATAGAGAGCAGAGAAAGTGGCGAGTGTATTCACCAAGTTGGACCATGGAATTCTGACTGGGACAAATGAGGCATAAGCGAGACCGTAAACCTGAGCGCAGAAGTACATTTTGGAAATGATCCGGGCCAACTGTAAAACGAACCCAATTGAGGCAATGTAGAGTAGTTGTCCAGCGAGTACCGGCACGATGCCAGCCAAACCCAGCAGAAGCATCAGATTGGCAAGCAAGCTCAATGGGTTGCCAAGCAATCCCTTCCGGTCCCGCCAGAACCAATAATTTTCTCGCCATTCGCGGCTCCAACCAACCTTCTGCCAAGTCTGCAGTGCGATGCCTGTAACCCATCGGGTCCGCTGTCGCACCGACGCCTTGAACTTTCTTGGGAAAAACTCGCGGGTTGCCACGGGCTGCCCGTTCACCCAAGCCACCGGCAAATAGATCTGCTTCAGCCCCAGGCGATGCATGCGCAGCCCATTCAGGTAGTCTTCCGTCAAGCTGTCAGGTTCGAACAAGCGATTGGATTCCGCCTCTGCCAGACTGGCCAACGCTGTCCTGCGATAGCCAGTACCCACGCCGCAAGACGGCGAGAAGCCCCCCATACGGTTGCGCGTCGGAAGGTCCTTCTGTTGGGTTTCAGCAAACTCGTCGCAGTAGATACCGTGTGTCAATTCCCACCATGGCGTTGGCAGCGCAAGTATCGGAATTTGTACGAAGTCGTAGTCGCGGCAGTAATAATTCAGCCACCGGAATTCGTCCGGATGAATCAGATCTTCGCTGTCGTGAATCACAACAATCTCGAACTTCTCTCCGATGCGCTCTTCGACAAGGCAGAGGTTCTGATATATCCAGTTCAGGTTATCGGCCTTCGAAGTTGGTCCATCGTGCGGCGTCAGCGAGACATGAAGATTTGGGTACCTGGCTTCAAGATCACGCAAGACACTCAAGGTTCCTTCATCGTTCGGGTAGGTGCCGGTAAAGATGTGGTAACGACGATAACGGATAGAAGCAGTATTGTGCGCCACCATTCGCGCGATCACTTCTTCTTCACGCCAGGCAGGAATCCAGAGGGCAATCAACGATTCTTCAAGTCCGGCAGCATCGATCGGAGGAGGGATGGTTGCCTCGGAAGTCCTGCCAAACAGGTAGCAGAAATCGAGCCAAAGATCGTCAATACCGCTAACGATCATCCAGCATGCCAACAGGAGATAGATCGCTTCCACCAATGCGATCTAGTCGCAACATGCCGCAAATATTCTCAGGTTTTTTTGCGCAGTAATTTCGTCGCAGGCTCGTCTACAAACCATTCCGTCGGGTAAGGCGGCTTGCATGCGATTTGGCATGGGTGAGCGTGAATATCGTTCTTGCCCTCTAGCACATCCCAAAGAGCGCCAGCCTTGTCCGCACCGGCCGCAAGAATCACCGTGTGCCGGGCAGCCTTAAGTACACCAGGAAGCAGCGTCACCCTGTGAGAGTTGAACTTCTCCACAAAAGTGTTGGCTGCAATTTCGTAGTCATCTTCAATCAAAGGATCATGTGGAAACAAACTCGCTGTATGCGAATCCGGGCCCATCCCACGATGGATCAAATCGAAATGAGGAAGCTCGCCTTCTTTGAGCTTGAAATCAACGCGAATTTCCGAGATATAGTGCGCGACGGCTTCTTCGGGATAGCGCTCGCCGGCAATACGAATGAGATGCTGACTTGGTATGCCAGCGGGCAATATCAAATGCTCCATCGCAATCTTGTAATTGGAATCGGGATGGTCGGGAGGGACGATACGCTCGTCGACCCAATAAAGCCAGACATGCGGCCAATCGATCGGCAACTTAGCCATCTCGCCAAACATCAGCTTGGGAGTGGACCCGCCGGACAGAGCAACACGGGCAATCCCGCGCTTTGCAATGCTCTCTGCAACGATTTCGGCGATGCGCTCAGCGCAAGCTTTGGCAGCGCTCTCGGCATTGGGAAGAATATGAATGTAGGACGACATGCTTAGTTTTGTGATGCTATTTCTACTGCGCGCGCAAAGGCCGGGTCTCGCCCAAGGATGGCGAGTTCTTCCCTGACCAGTCGGGCTTCATCAATGATTTCGAATACAGACCGTGAACTGAACTTGTTGATGTGGGCTTCGACCATTCCCTGCTCGGAGCGGTGAATGACAACGTCGTTCAGTGCAGTCTCAAATCGAATCTCGCTGATTTGCCACGACACCTCTGAGGGAACCAATACGCGGTCCACGCGAAAATCCAATCCAAAAATCGACTTGAGCCAGGCAGCCAGATAGGCGACGGCAAGAGGTTCGGGTGGGTGCGTATACTGGATCACCGTTCGATTGATGTTGAGGAGAAAATGCTGACAATCCATACGCTCAAACACGTTTGAGATCGTCTCTCGCCATCGAGTAAGGCGGGTCCAGGTCAAATCACCATAAAGATGGCCTGACTTCAGTTGTTCGTTCACAAAGCGCAGCGATTCCAAAGGGCGCGCATGAGTACGCGAATCAATGATCACCTTGTCCGCCATCGAAGCAATTGCGGCAAACGATCGATGCTCAAACAGCTTGGCGCTGCGACACCAGAACACGACAGGGAGATCCGGCGCGATTAGACCATGTAGCAGAGAGACGATGTCATCGAATGTATTGGTTCCAGCGCTCAGTTCAATTTGTTCGCAACAAATCTGTTGGCGCCTTCCAAAGGGCATCCAACACTGGGCGAAAGCCCGGCCATCAATTTCCGAGTCCGGTTGCTTGCACAGCTTCAACACGATCGCACGGCTGGGGTGCTCGTGCATCAATTGGGCCAGAGCTTCACCGGCTGCCGCTTCATCCTCTCCTTCATCCACACCGAGAATGAAGGTCATTGTGACTGCACGAAGCACGCCTGCGGACCGGTCTGACCCTTCTGTTTCTTCCTTGCCTAATTGGGTCCAGAGACCGCCCAAGTCCTTCAACAGCTTCTCGGGCTTGACTAGCGTGGCGCTCATGGGATTCTCCACTCGTGCCCGCGCCGCGCCAGCATATCATCGCTGGCCTTGGGTCCCCACGAACCGGCGTCATAGTTTGGAAAATCGAAATTGGCTTCGTTCCAACGATTCAGGATCGGCTCGACGGCCTTCCAACTGGCTTCCACCATGTCCTGACGAGTGTAGAGGGTGCTGTCGCCAGCCAGGGCATCCAGCAGCAATGTCTCATAAGCAGAAGGGGTTCGAGTTCCGAAGCTCGACCCGTAATTAAAATCCATCGAGACTGGCCGGAGCTTCATGCCACCACCAGCCGGGTCCTTGGATTGAAACCGGAGCGAAATCCCTTCGTCCGGTTGGATGCGAAGGATCAGCAGATTTGGCGCAGCCAGCGGCGAATCTTCAGCACCGGGGCCAGAGGAAAACAACGACATCGGTGCAGGATGAAAACGAATCGCGATATCGGTTACACGCTTTGGAAGGCGTTTTCCAGTGCGAACGTAAAACGGAACACCCGCCCAGCGCCAGTTGTCGACAAAAAACGTAATCGCTGCATAGGTGTCGGTCTGAGCGTTCGGATTCACACCGGTTTCCTGCCGGAAACCCGGAATATTCTCGTTGCCGATCCTCGCGGGACCATATTGGCCCTTGACCGCATTGGCATCTACTTCGTCAGGTTTCAGAATGCGAATCGATCGCAACAATTTTGCCCGTTCGTCGCGCACCGCGTCAGATTGGAAGTAAGGAGGCGCTTCCATCGTGACTGTCGCCATCACCTGCAAGAGATGGTTCTGAATCATGTCACGCAGGGCGCCGGCCTCCTGGTAGTAAGCGCCACGACCCTCAACGCCAATGCTTTCCGCGGCCGTCACCTGTACATGGCTAATGTACTGCCGATTCCAAAGAGGCTCGAAGATAGAATTGCCAAACCGGAACGCCAATACATTCTGCACCGTTTCTTTGCCAAGGTAGTGGTCGATCCGGTAAATATCTCTCTCAGGCAAAACAGCACTGATGCGTCGATTCAACTCTTTTGCGCTCGGCAAGTCATGTCCGAATGGCTTTTCAATGACAACCCGCCGCCAGCCGCCGCCTGCATGCTTTGCGAGCCCTGCTGCGCCAATCTGCTCGACTACGCTGGCGTAAAAACTCGGTTGCGTGGAGAGATAGAACAGTACATTCCCGGCCGTCCCGCGCTCCATTTCAATCTCGTCGAGCTGGGCCTTCATCGCGACATAACAGGCAGGGTCAGAAATGTCGCCGGGCACATAGAATATACCCTTGGCGAAGTCTTCCCAGAGCGCCACGTCGAAGGGTGAATTCTCGATAAACTTCTCGACGCTAACGCGCATCTTCTCGCGGAACTGATCATTACTCATCGCTGTTCGAGAATTCCCGACAATCGAGAATCCTGGAGGCAACTTGCGCTCGTAAGCCAGCCGGTACAAAGCCGGCAATAGCTTCCTCATTGTCAAATCACCGTTAGCGCCGAAAATCAGCACACTGCACGGTGGAATGCGCCGCTCAAAGCGGAGTACGTCATGGAATGGGTTGGCAGAAACAGGAGTCTGCTGCATGAAACCTTGAGCATAGCAGGATAACCAGCATTTCAATGCACACGCGATATACTGAGATCGTCCAACTATGATCACTCGGAACTCCTTTGGCGCTGCCTCGACGCTGGCCGTCGGTGGGCGCAACTATAAAATCTTCCAACTTGCGGCGCTTTCACGCGCTGGCTTCGATATGAAAAGGATTCCGGTGTCGATCCGCATCCTGATTGAGAATCTCCTCCGTTTTGAAGACGATCTTACGGTTCGGAAAAGCGACATCGAGTATGTCGCGAAATGGAATCTCAAGGCTGCTCCACAAGAAATCAACTACAGGCCTTCGAGAGTGCTATTGCAGGACTTCACCGGCGTGCCTTGCGTCGTGGATCTTGCGGCAATGCGCGATGCCCTTCAAAAGATGGGTGCGGATCCCAAGCTTGCCAATCCGCTCATCCCGGTAGACCTTGTGATTGACCACTCCGTTCAGGTGGATAACTACGGCGCCAAAGATTCTTTCGCTCTCAACGTTTTGCTTGAATTCCAGCGCAACAGCGAACGGTATGCCCTCTTGCGTTGGGCCCAGACTGCATTCCGCAATTTCCGGGCAGTGCCCCCCGGTACCGGAATTGTCCATCAGGTGAATCTCGAGTACCTTGCACCAGTCGTATTTGTCAATGAAGACGGCGACGTACCGTGCGCCTACCCTGACACGCTGGTTGGCACTGACTCCCATACCACCATGATCAATGGCCTCGGAGTTGTCGGTTGGGGCGTTGGCGGAATCGAAGCAGAAGCTTGCATGCTTGGCCAGCCGATGTCGATGTTGCTTCCTGAAGTGGTCGGGTTCAAGCTGCACGGCAAGCTCGCGGCCGGAGCTACTGCGACAGATCTCGTTTTGACAGTGACTCAGATCCTGCGTAAGCGCGGTGTCGTAGGTAAATTTGTGGAATTCTTCGGGCCCGGCATGCCCGCGCTCAGCCTTGCGGATCGCGCCACCATTGCGAACATGGCGCCAGAATATGGCGCAACGATCGGCTTCTTCCCTGTAGACGTCAAGACTCTGGATTACATGCGTCTTTCCTATTACAAAGAACAAGGGCTTTTCTTCGAGGCCGGCACTCCCGAGCCTGAATTCAACGATGTACTTGAACTCGACCTCGGTAGCGTAGAGCCATCGCTCGCTGGTCCGAAGCGTCCCCAGGACCGCATTTCGCTTTCCGATGTGAAATCGAACTTCCTGTCTCTGCTCACTTCGGAGCAGAAGCATGCTGAAGTGACAGTCCTGAACGAGACCACATCCATGCCAGAGGGCGCCGTTGTGATCGCGGCAATCACAAGTTGTACAAACACCTCAAACCCGAGCGTGATGATTGGAGCGGGACTTCTTGCTCGCAAGGCCGTTGAGAATGGCTTGATGAGCAAATCCTGGGTAAAGACCTCACTCGCTCCAGGTTCGAAAGTCGTCACTGAGTATCTGCAAGACAGCGGACTGATGCCTTATCTCGAAGCGTTGCGATTCAATCTCGTCGGCTATGGCTGCACCACCTGCATCGGCAATAGCGGACCGCTTCCCGAATCCGTCAGCCATGCCGTGGCTGATCACGATCTGGTAGTTGCGGCAGTGCTCAGCGGCAACCGCAACTTTGAGGGACGCGTGAACGCGCAGGTAAGAGCCAATTACCTCGCCTCGCCGCCTCTAGTGGTTGCCTATGCTTTGGCTGGCCGCGTTGACATCGACCTCACCACCGAACCATTGGGCAAGGGCAAAGATGGGACGGATGTTTATCTGAAAGATATCTGGCCAACTCAAGAAGAAGTCAACGCCGCTGTAGGGGAGTTCGTGACGGTCGAACAGTTCCAGCGCGAGTATGCGAGCGTGTTTGAAGGCAATGACCAATGGAAGAGCATGAAGACACCGACTGGCGATCTTTTTGCCTGGGATGCCGATTCGACCTACGTCAAACATCCCCCGTACTTTGAAAATATGAAGGACCCGAGCGCTCCGACCGAGGACCTGGCCGGGATGTACGCTCTCTGCATGTTGGGCGATTCGATTACGACCGATCACATCTCACCGGCAGGCTCCTTCAAGCAGGACTCGCCCGCAGGCAAGTATTTAATGAGCCTCGGAGTAGCGCCCGCCGACTTCAATGGCTACGGCGCCAGGCGCGGCAACGATGAAGTGATGACGCGTGGCACCTTTGCAAACGTTCGTATCAAGAACGAAATGCTAAGTGGAGTCGAAGGCGGCTTTACCAAGCATGTACCCAGCGGCGAACAGTTCAGCATTTATGATGCCTCAGTCAAATACCAAGCTGATGGCGATTCACTGGTTGTGATCGCGGGCAAAGAGTACGGCTCTGGATCTTCACGGGACTGGGCAGCCAAAGGCACAAATCTGCTGGGGGTGAAGGCTGTAATCGCCGAAAGTTTCGAGCGCATCCATCGTTCCAATCTGGTCGGCATGGGTGTTCTCCCCTGCGAATTTATGCCAGGAGAAAGCCGATTAACGCTTGGCCTGACCGGCTATGAAACCTTTGCGATCTCTGGCGTCTCCGCTGGGGTTGATGGGGTGAGCCCTGCTCAAGTCACCGCTACGGCCAACGATGGAAGCGTAAAGACATTCCAGGTCAAAGTCCGAATCGATACTCCGGTCGAGGCAAGCTACTTCCGAAACGGAGGCATCCTGCCCTTCGTGCTCCGCCAAATCGCCAAGACGCCAGTATCCTCAGCACAATAGGACCTTCAGAAGCGATAGAGTTGCACTGTGAGTGCCACTCTATTTTTTTGCGTACTTCTATCCTGTACTCTGAGCGCAGCCGATGATTTCAGTCGAGATATTAAACCCGCTCTCGAGCAAAACTGCGTTGCCTGTCATAATCCGGCCAACCCCAAAAATCGCCTGAACTTCCTGAGAGCAAACTCTGCCGAAGACTTGAATTCGAGCAGATTGCTTTGGCGCGACGTGGCAACGCAGTTGCGCAACCGCACCATGCCGCCGATGGCGTCCAAACTCACTGAGGCAGACAGACTGCGCATCTCAACATGGATCAATGATCGACTCAGAACCACTGCCTGTCTTTCCGGCGAAAGTTCCGTTGCCGCCACACCGCGCCGTCTGAATCGACGGGAATATCACAACACGATCCGCGACCTGTTTGGAGTCGATATTGTTGCTGCCGATTCCTTCCCGGCGGACGAATCAGGCGGCAGCGGCTTCGATACCAATGGCGAGACGCTTTACATCCCGCCCATGATGCTTGAGCGATACATGGAAGCTGCTCAGAAGATTCTGGATCGCGTAATCATCACACCGCCCATGAGCCAGCTCATTCCATCGGCTGAAATGTTGCCCGTCAAGGCAGCTACCAAGCCGGGGCGAATACTTGCCGCATCGGAGTCAGTTTCGACAGAGGCGGTCATCTTCGTCGAAGGCGCCTACAATCTACGGGTGTCCATCGAGAGGCCGCATGAGATGCCCGTCCAGGTCAAAGTGGAAGTGGATGGCGGCCCTCCCACCTTGCTTCCTTACCAACGGGACAGTGTGGTAGGCCCGACCACCAGAGTCGTGCCTACCACACTGACTCGAGGCGTCCACAATATCCGCATATCGGCCACAACGCTTCCGATTGAGTTCTTCAGTTTGACTGTCGAGCAGCGCCAAGATCCGATTCCCCACGACAAGCGCGCATTGCATTACAGGCTATTCGGAATGGAGCCGGGTGAATCGCCCGCTGACCCGGACATCGCCACTCAACGTCTTCTGCACCGCTTTCTTTCCAATGCCTATCGCAAGCCAGTCACCGCGGCAGAGGCACAACCGTTTTTCGCAATCTACCAACGATCTGCTCAACGCGGTGACCCTTATGAAGAGGCCGTCAAGCTGGCGCTGAAAGCTGCGCTGATCTCACCACGGTTCCTGTTTCATATCGAAGAGGTTCCCACCGTCAATAGCGTCCAGCCAGTGGGTCAGTATGACATGGCATCCCGGCTTGCCTACTTGTTCTGGTCAACCATGCCGGATGCAGAACTTTTGCAGCTTGCGGCACAAAACCGATTGCAGGACCCAGCGGTGCTCACTCAACAGGTAGACCGCATGCTCGAAAACCCTCGATCACGCGCCTTCGCCAACAGCTTCGTCGGGCAATGGTTGGGTACACAAGAGGTAGGCGGCCGGGTTGTTCCGCTGCTCACCGAGTTGCAGCACTACTACACGCCGGAGGTTGCAGCGGAATTGAGGGAAGAGCCGGTCTTGCTATTCCACGACATCCTCACCAAAGGCCGCAGCCTGCTTGAGCTTTTGAATGCAAACTACTCATTCCTTACCGCGCGACTGGCAAAGTTCTATCAAATCGAAAATCAACTGAAGACTCCGCTGACAAATCGATTTACCCGAGTGGAATGGCCGGACAATCGGAGGGCTGGGGTTCTTGGAATGGCATCCGTGCTGGCGATGACATCTCACTATAAGCAGGCAAGCCCTGTGCTGAGGGGCGCATGGGTGCTGGACACCTTGCTTGGCACACCTGTGCCGCCACCACCGCCAGACGTTCCGCCACTCGAAAAAGCAGCCCAGTCGGACAAGGGTCTCAGCATGAGAGAAATATTGGCGCGACACCGCGCTGATAGCGCTTGTTCCAGTTGCCACAATCTGATGGACCCCATCGGCTTCGGCCTCGAACACTTTGACTGGATGGGCCGCTGGCGCGATGTGGACGCCAGCGGAAACGCGATTTACAGCAAAGGCGAACTGCCTTCAGGAGAGTCGTTTGAGGGAGCTGTCGAACTACGCAATGTCCTACTGTCCCGCAAGGAGGAATTTCTGCGGCACTTGAGCGGCAAGCTGCTTGGATATGCTCTAGGCCGAGCAGTCGGAGACGAAGATCAGTGTACGATCCAGCGTTTGGTGGAGAAGCTCGAGAAGGGGAACTTCAGCGCGAAGTTGTTGATGCACGAAATTGTCCTGAGCAGCGCATTTCGAAACCATCATCCGGGTCTGGCCACATCCAGTTCTCGTCAATCGACTGGAAAGCCGGTTCGCACACGGCTTCTCGGGGACAAGTGATTCTGTTAGTCTGAGGACATCTTATGGGCCGTAAACTATCTCGTCGTCTCATCCTGAAATCAACAGGCGCATGCGTTGCACTGCCTTGGCTCGAATCACTGCAGGCGGCTGCACCCGATTCTGGCGATGAAAGACTGAAGGAACCGCCACTGCGCATGGCATTCATGTTCATGCCGAATGGAGTTCGTCCTGACCATTGGACGCCTGCCGGGGATGCGGAACAATACGAGATCACGCCCCACCTGAAGCCGCTGGAGGGTCTGCGCAACGACTTCATTCTGCTTGAGAACCTCTGGAACAAAAATACGATCGGCCGCAATGGGCATTGGCCCAAAGTTCCTGCCTGGCTTTCGGGCGGATACGTAGAGCGAACGGTCGGAAGCGACCTCGATTCCGGCGGCACAACGATTGACCAACTTGCGGCCCAGCGCATTGGTCTCAATACTCCACTCCCTAGCTTTGAGCTTGGAATCGATTCGCCACGCACCGGCATCGATACAGCAGGGGGCGGATTCCCGAGAGCCCTGGGATCATTTCTCTCCTGGGCCGATCCAAAATCTCCAGTGCCGAAAGAGATCATTCCCCAACTGGCGTTCGACCGGTTGTTCCGTAACCCGCGCGCCAAAGTAATCTCCGGGATGGATATCAGGCATCGATCCCTGGTGGAATCTTTGCAGCGGGATGAAACCAGTGTTCTCGATGTAGTTCGCGAACAGGCCAAGTCGCTTCGCCACCGCGGCAGCAGTTCGGACCAGGTTCGGCTCGATGAGTACTTTGAAAGCGTGCGTTCGGTCGAACGCAGGCTAGAGGCATCCATGCGTCCCCAAAAACGCTGGATCAATGAAGGCAAGTTCCCTCTCGACCGTCCACGCCCGGGCATCCCGGATACGCACGCTGAACATGTGCGCCTGATGCTCGACATCCTGGTGCTCTCCTTCTGGACTGACAGCACTCGCATCGCATCCTTCATGATGGGCGATGCGCAATCGGCGCAGGAATATTCGTTCCTGACTGGCGTTAAGGGTAGCTTCCATGGGCTGTCTCATCACCGCGACATCCCTGCCCAGCGCGAGCAATACGAAAAAATCATCAACTGGCATACAGAGCAGGTTGCTTACTTCCTGAACAAGATGAAGAGTCTCGATGAGGGAGGTTCATCGTTGCTGGACAATTCGATGATCCTGTTTGGCGGCACGCTCAAGGATGGCAACAGGCATGACGTTGAGAACCTTCCGCTGATTTTGGCCGGCAAGGCCAAGGGGGCTTTGCGCACTGGCCGTCGACTGCGTGAACCCGAAAAAACGCCGTTGTGCAATCTACACTTATCAATGCTCCATCGAATGGGGGTTGAGGAGAAGAGCTTCGGGGACAGCACCGGCCTGCTCGAAGGATTGTCGTAGTGCATCGAGTATTCCTGACACTGATCTTTGCCGCGGTGCTGGGGGCAAACAACTACGGCCCCGAGCAGGGATCGCTTGTAATTGCGGGCGGCGGAGCGCTCGGTGCGACTATCTGGCAACGGTTCATGCAGCTTGCAGGTGGCCCGGATGCTTCGATCGTCTATATTCCGGCCGCTGGGGAAACAGAACCCAATGCACACAGCGCAGATTTTTTGAGAAAAGCCGGGTTTACAAACGTCACGACTCTACACACGCGCAACAAGCAGGTCGCCGATTCAGAAGCCTTTGCCGCTCCACTGAAGCAAGCCAGGGGAGTCTGGTTCGGCGGAGGTAGACAATGGCGCATTGTCGATAGTTATGAAGGCACTCGAACCGAACGCGAATTCTGGGGTGTATTGAAGCGGGGTGGAGTCATCGGAGGCACCTCAGCCGGTGCAACCATCCAGGGCTCTTATCTTGTGCGTGGAGCCAAGTCGGGCAATGAAATCATGATGGCGCCAGGCTACGAAAAGGGCTTCGGATATCTGCGCAACTCTGCCATTGATCAGCATTTATTGAAGAGGAGTCGCGAAAAGGATTTGTGGCAGGTCATCTCAAAGCACCCGGATCTACTTGGAATTGGCATTGATGAAGGCACCGCGATCGTTGTCGAAGGAGATCGTTTCGAGGTGATCGGTGTCAGTAAAGTCGCGATCTACGACGCTAGCCGCGATATTAAGCCTTCCGGGCCAGGACACTACTTCATTGAAAACGGCGACTCATTCGATATGAACGCTCGCCGCAAGACGCAACACCCCCAACTAAAGTAACCGGCAATCAGGCACCATAAAGGGATGCGCTTTGCTTGCCTGCTCGCTGCCGGGCGGGGAGCGAGCCGGAGCCAATCGCCACGCCAACAGCGTCGTCGCCATCCATGCCAAGTCAGGCAAAATGGTCTGGAGCTTTCAAACCGTCCATCATGATTTGTGGGATTACGATGTAGCTTCCCCTCCAGAACTCTTCGAGTACAAGGGTCGAAAGGCAATTGCCATTGGTTCGAAAACCGGGCACGTATTTCTGCTCGATCGGCTCACTGGCAAACCTATCTTTGAGGTGCAGGAGCGCTCTGTACCCAAGTCGGACGTTGCGGGAGAGTCTGCTTCCAGCACGCAACCATTCCCAACGCTGCCACCGCCGTTAGTGAGACATCAGATCTCAGAAAAGGATGTTTGGGGGTCCAACGAGTCAGATCGACAGGCCTGTCTGGCAACGCTGAGGCCGCTCCGTAATGAAGGCATTTTTACTCCCCCAAGTGAGCGGGGCACATTGGTAGTTCCTGGAAATATTGGGGGCATGCATTGGGGAGGCGCAGCATGGGCGCCTAAAGCCCACACTTTAGTAG
>Ga0163152_10005816_pt1 | contig 14269 bp, 10 predicted proteins | sample OliLakLV19MP8IB2_FD_148635 | JGI IMG/M metagenome (GOLD analysis project Ga0163152, IMG submission 148635) | Freshwater microbial mat bacterial communities from Lake Vanda, McMurdo Dry Valleys, Antarctica - Oligotrophic Lake LV.19.MP8.IB-2 | ecosystem: Environmental > Aquatic > Freshwater >... | reverse complement strand
TTTTGGAGGCATAGTAAAGTCCATACGCACGGAATGTCGAAGCACCAAGTCGATGGTATCGTGAAGAGAAGAGGAAAAAAGCGCGAAAGAAGCTTGTCGCGCGAACCTCGGCTGCGTAGTATTTCTCTTCAGCAACAGTGCGGGTCGGATGCTATGGGTTGACGCGAAGCCGTTGTCCCCGTATTATCTTAAAAGACCCAACGCGACCCCAACGGAAATTCGTATATGGCCATTCCCCGAATCACCCATCCACCCCGGTAGCTTCTCGTACGATGCAATTAAATGCAAATCGCGAGAGGCCAAACCGAAAGGTTTGGCTTTTTTGTTTGCCTTATGAGTTGTGCGGATGGTAGGGAGGAAGTTTGGGGCGGTTCGATGATTCTGGTCGAGTGAAGGGTTTTCGGTTGGCAGTCGCGCGTATAGCTCAGTTGGCTAGAGCGCAGCTCTGATAAAGCTGAGGTCCTTGGTTCGAATCCAAGTACGCGCACTGGAAGAATACAAGAGCCGAGTTGCTGGGAGACTCGGAGATGGAACAGATAGTTGTCCCATTGGGGATGTAGCTCAGCTGGGAGAGCACCTGCTTTGCAAGCAGGGGGTCAGGGGTTCGATCCCCCTCATCTCCATCTGAGTTTGCCGCCTGTCAGAGGCTCTGCCTGCAACTGTTGAAAGTTGTAGGTGTGTGGCCCCGAGTTCTGGAAAAGTTCCAGAGCCAGGTTGACAGGGAGTTGGTGGGCACTAGGATACTTTTCCTGAATCGGGAAGCGAAGCCGTTCTGCGGCAGATGCGACTTGGTTTGGTGAAGTTGGCGGGCCTGAAAAGGCTCGTGATTGGCGGTTCAGAAATGAATCGTCGATCGTTCTTTGACAATTCGGATTGGGTAAGAAAGTTGCATCCAAGACGACTGGATGTGTTTCTTAAGGCGCGCAAGCGTTGAAAGGGATGCATCAAGTTATGATTGATTACACGAGCCTTTAGAAGAAGAGAAAAGCGATTCGTTACCAAACCATGGGCGTAATGCACCTATGGCTAGGTTGGGATCACTTGGATCAAACAAGGAAAGTGGAAACACCGACCGAGGGCGAGAAAAGTGTGGCCAAGCTAGTAAGGGCGTGTGGGGGATGTCTTGGCACTAGAAGGCGTAAGGGCGTGGAAGACTGCGAAAAGCTCGGGGGAGTTGTCAAACGAATATTGATCCCGAGATACCCGTGCCAACCCGGAGAACTGAAACATCTAAGTACCCGGTGGAAAAGAAAGAAAAATCGACTCCGTCAGTAGCGGCGAGCGAAAGCGGATCAGCCTAAACCGATGGGACATGTCTCATCGGGGTTGTAGGACCTCATTTAGGACTCAATATCTTAGTCGAACGGTCCTGGAAAGACCGGCCATAGAGGGTGATAGCCCCGTAGGCGACAAGGTAGAGAGCTGAGAGGTATCCTGAGTAGGACCATGCACGTGAAACGTGGTCTGAATCTGCGGGGACCATCCCGCAAGGCTAAGTACTCTCTAGTGACCGATAGTGAACCAGTAGCGCGAGCGAAAGATGGGAAGAACCCCGACAAGGGGAGGACAGTGAACCTGAAACCACATGCCTACAAGCGGTGAGAGGGCTACGACCAGCAATGGTTATGCCTGATCGCGTGCCTTTTGCATAATGATCCGACGACTTACCGTAGTTGGCAAGGCTAAGTCTTTAAGGGACGGAGCCGTAGGGAAACCGAGTCTGAATAGGGCGTCCAGTCAAATACGGTAGACGCGAAACCACGTGAACTACACATGGCCAGGATGAAGGAGAGGTAACACTCTCTGGAAGACCGAACTCACTAGTGTTGAAAAACTAGGGGATGAGCTGTGTGGAGGATTGAAAGTATCATCAAACGTGGAGATAGCTCGTTCTCTCCGAAATAACTTTAGGGTTAGCGTTTGAATAGTTGGCACTGGGGGTAGAGCTACTGAAATCGAACGGGGGCCTACCCGGCTACCCGTCGATACCAAACTCCGAATACCAGTGTACCAAGTTCAGGCAGCTAGACTGCGAGGGATAAGCTTCGTAGTCGAGAGGGGAACAACCCAGATCGCCCGCTAAGGTCCCAGAACCATGCTCAGTGCGAAAGGAAGTTGAAATCCTAAGACAGCCAGGATGTTGGCTTAGAAGCAGCCACCATTTAAAAAGTGCGTAATAGCTTACTGGTCGAGGGTTTCTGCGCCGATAATGAACGGGACTAAGCATGGTACCGAAGCGGCGGGTACAGTAATGTACGGTAGGAGAGCGTAGCCAGCGGGTAGAAGCAGTACGGACAACGGGCTGTGGACTGCTGGCTAGTGATTATGTCGGAATGAGTAACGATAAAACGGGTGAGAATCCCGTTCGCCGAAAGCCTAAGGTTTCCTGGGGAAGGTAAATCCGCCCAGGGTTAGTCGGGCCCTAAGTCAAGGCCGAAAGGCGTAGACGATGGATAGCAGGTTAATATTCCTGCACCACTTATGGCGGTCGACGACAGCAGGACGTTGAATGGATAGGGTACCCCCTGTTAGATTAGGGGGAACCGCAAGGTCGAGGACACATACGATTCCAAAGTCCTTTGAAGTTCAACCAAGAAAAGCCGCTGTCTGACAATATAAGTGTCCGTACTAAAACTGACACAGGTAGGCGAGATGAATATTCTAAGGCGCTCGAGAGAATGCTCGTGAAGGAACTCTGCAAATTAACTCCGTAACTTCGGGAAAAGGAGTGCCCCTGAGGGTGTCAAAGCTCATGGGGGTCGCAGTGAAAAGGGTCTAGCGACTGTTTATTAAAAACACAGGACTCTGCGAATTCGTAAGAAGATGTATAGAGTCTGACGCCTGCCCGGTGTCGGTAAGTTAAGGAAGAGGGTTATCGCAAGAGAAGCCCGCAACCGAAGCTCCGATAAACGGCGGCCGTAACTATGACGGTCCTAAGGTTAACTTCAAGCTAGCCTTAGTAAAACTTGGCTATATGCTGGAAACTCTGAGTATCTCACATTACTCGCCGCAAGGCAGTGACAATGTGTGAGTGCAGACAATCAGCAGGAAACCAGGAACAGTTGCCTAGTATTCAAAATGAGTTCTAACACTTCGGTATAGAAACTTGATAGAGTCGAGCAATCGTCGGCTATCAAACTTCTTTTGACAAACTAGTCAACCATTCTTGGACTCCTCAGAGACTATACGCCAGGCACCACCGGGTCAAACCGGCCGGGTAACACCGGAGGGTGAAGATATAGTCCGAGCTGCACGGCGACGTGTAGAGATCAGCAGAAATGTCTGATCCCTCGATGCAAATCGAGAGTAACAAGTACTGAGCGAAGTTCCTTGTCGGGTAAGTTCCGACCTGCATGAATGGCGTAACGACTGGACCACTGTCTCCACGAGCTACTCGGTGAAATTGTAGTCGTCGTGAAGATGCGACGTACCCGCAGTTAGACGGAAAGACCCCGTGAACCTTAACTGTAGGATAGTATTGGGTTTAGACCCAACATGCGTAGCGTAGCTGGGAGGCTATAAAGTGGGCGTTTCGGCGCCCATGAAGCCGTCGATGAAACACCAGCCTTGTTGTGTTTGAATTCTAACTCGTGTCACAACCACGTGGACAGTTCTATCTGGGCAGTTTGATTGGGGCGATCTCCTCCCAAAAGGTAACGGAGGAGCGCAAAGGTACCCTCAGCCCGGTTGGCAATCGGGCATCGAGCGTAAACGTATAAGGGTGCTTGACTGCGAGACCGATAGGTCGAGCAGGGACGAAAGTCGGCGTTAGTGATCCGGTGGTTCCGAATGGAAGGGCCATCGCTCAACAGATAAAAGGTACTCCGGGGATAACAGGCTTATGACTCCTGAGCGTTCATAGCGGCGGAGTCGTTTGGCACCTCGATGTCGGCTCATCGCATCCTGGGGCTGGAGAAGGTCCCAAGGGTTTGGCTGTTCGCCAATGAAAGCGGTACGTGAGCTGGGTTTAGACCGTCGTGAGACAGGTCGGTCCCTATCTGCTGCGGGCGCAGGATACTTGAGAGGCTTCCTCCCTAGTACGAGAGGATTGGGAGGGACACACCGCTGGTGTTCCAGTTGTGACGCTAGTCGCACCGCTGGGTAGCTACGTGTGGAATGGATAAACGCTGAAGGCATATAAGCGTGAAACTTCCCTCAAGATAAGGTATCCTTGCTTTGCTGAAGCCTCCCGATAGAACATCGGGTATATAGGTCGGGTGTGTAAGGCCAGTAATGGTCTCAGCTAACCGATACTAACAGGCGATCGCTTGACCACACTTTTCTCTTTCTTGCTCGGCTCCATTCACTGGAACCTTGCTGAAGGATTGTGTTATCAAGACTTTGGATTAAACTGCTTACCCAACCGAATTGTGATCGAATCCTATTTCGATTTCATGCGTATCCCGGTGATTTTACTCGAGGTGGTGAACCCGTTCCCATTCCGAACACGGCCGTAAAACCCTCGGGGCCGATGATAGTGCTTTCAGCGCGAAAGTAGGTCGTTGCCGGGTATTTTCTTAAACCCCGCCAGTCGCAAGACTGGCGGGGTTTTTTCGTTTTCTTCGTCCACGTCGACCACACGTCGCCACGATGCGATGTTGTTCGTATCTTCACGGCCCAATTTAAACCCCGTTGCTGCGAGAGCTACCATTCAGGAAGTGCCTTGGATGGCAGTCGTTCGAGAAGGACGCCGGTATCGCAGTCCGCGGTCGAGCACCGCCCTCCTCGGACATCAACAGGCGCATCTTAGTTCATATATCGAATATTAGCGATTTCTTTGGGCCGCATTCTAACACATGGACGCGAGGTTGAAAATGACCGAAAACCTAATCGGCGCGGTTGCCGGAATGACCTTTGCACTCTGTATTGGGATCCTGATTACCTTGTCGAAGTCTTACCAGGCGATCCTACGAATCGAGGGTCGAGTCAATGCCTTGATGAAGCAATCCGGAATCGATTCGCACGAGATGGCGGTAGAAGAGGCCAAGAAACTTGCCCAGGCCGGCAAGAAGATTGAAGCGATCAAAGTCTATCGGGATTTGACGGGCTGCGGCCTGGCCGAGGCAAAGATGAAGGTGGACGAGATGATCTAGCGAGAACCGTCGTGGCCGAAGCCCTTTGCTTCGGCCACGAAATGGGTTTACGCGTTCGCGGCTTTGAAATACTTACCCGCGTTCTTGGTATCGATCGTGAGCGCACCTGGTTTCCAGTTCGCCGGGCAAACTTCGCCGTGCTGCTCGAAGAATTGCAGGGCGTCAATCATGCGTAGCGTTTCATCGATATTGCGGCCGAGCGGCAAGTCGTTGATGAGGGCATGTCGCAGGACGCCCGCTTTGTCGATTAGAAACGTGCCGCGAAGTGCGATGCCGTCGTCGAGAAGCACGCCGTAATCGCGGCTGATGTCTTTCTTAATGTCGGCGAGCAGCGGGTACTTCAGCCCACCCAGGCCCCCTTCCGCACGCGATTGCTTGATCCAAGCAAGGTGACTGAATTGACTGTCGACCGAGCAGCCGAGAACCTCGGCTCCGCGTTTCTTGAACTCGTCGATCTTGTCCGAGAACGCGATGATTTCAGTTGGGCAGACGAAGGTGAAGTCGAGGGGATAAAAGAACAGGACGACGTACTTGCCCTTGTAGTCGGCAAGTTTGACCGGTTTGAACTCCTCGTTCACAACGGCAACAGCACTAAAGTCGGGAGCAGGCTTGGTCACGAAGGCCGGCATGGGGTCGAAACTCCAATAGGTGAGATGGAAAAGCCCCGCTTGTGGGGCCAGTGCAAGGGTGAGAGTAGGCGAGCGGCAAGCCGGATTCAAGGAATAGGCTTACGTGTTATCAGAACTCGATCCCCGAAGACCGCGATCCAGGATTCGGGAGTGTTAGTTTGGTTGTAGCCGGGCTCTGTAAACCCGAATCAGGTTGTAGTCAGGGTCGGTGACCCCGAATCTGCCTGGTTGTAGTAACCCGGAATCGGATTGTAGTCGGGGTCTGTGACCCCGATCGGCCTGGTTGTAGCCGGGCTCTGTAAACCCGAAGCTGGTTGTAGTCGGGGTCTGTGAGCCCGAATCGGATTGTAGTCGTGGCCTGCGACCCCGAATCGGCCTCCGAGAGGCCGACTACAAAGATCAAATTAAGACACTATCCAGGATTCAGCCAAGCAGCTGTTGACCACCCCGTAACAATCCAATGAGTGCGTGTATATCGGTTGGTTTGCAGCGGCTGGCGTTCTCAAGGTAGCAAAAGACTTATGGATATACACTTAAGGCGATTGTGTTCGAAGTGCAGCTGACATTAACTTCGAGAAGGATGCCAGAATATGTAGGGTAGTCGAGGGGCTCGGGAAGCACAGGAGTGGATTTTATCGTTGACAACGCATCAACGAATCTTTATCATAGATAGTGTGGGTGTAGTCGAATCCGCTTGACCTGTATTCAGTTATGGCGACCGAAACTCGCTGCGCTGTCCCTCGCTGTCGCCGTGGGCTGGCACGATTCGCTTCTCGCTCCCCGAGAGTTGAGGCACATTCACTCCCGCCACGCGCCCGTCAAAATTGATCCCCGGCCGTGAGTCTAAGACGGTGAAGGGGTTGTCCTGAATTCCTTCGTGTTGATCCCGGCGATTGTTCTCCGGCAACGCGGTCTTTTTGCCTGCTGACATGGATTCTGCAGGTCGGTGCATCTGTAATGAAAGTGTTGCTGGCTTGTCATGATCGACGAGTCTCGGCGACGGAGTATTAAATGCCATGAACATCGATGAACTACCCAATGCCTCCAAAAAAGATCTCGCCGAACAGGCCAAGTCGCTTGGCATCGCTGGGTTCAACTCCATGGTCAAGGAAGATTTAATCAAGGCGATCGCACGCGCGTTAAAGAAAAAAGCCAAAGAACGTGAGAAAGCAAAGGCTACCAAGGTGAAACCAGCTCCTGCTCCGAGTCCGTCCGTGAATGGCAAGCATCATTCGAACGGCAAGCCCACCCCCGCGACGGCGGCTCCGCTGGCGATCCCGAAAAAAGCCAAGGTTGAGCCGGCCAAGAAGAGCGAGCCCGCTGTCGCCGTGAACCCTTCCGGTACTCCGCCCCGGCATCTCCAAGGCGGTCATAGCAAGGACCGCATTGTCGTCGTGGTTCGCGATCCTTACTGGGTCCATGCATTTTGGGAATTGACTCACCAGTCGGTTCAACGTGCGGAAGCCGCGCTAGGACAGGACTGGCACGGCGCCAAACCGATTCTCCGAATCTGCGACGTCAGTGCCCAGGATACAACCAGCACGGCCGAGCGCATCGTTCGCGATATCGAAGTCCACGGTGGCTGCAACAATTGGTACGTCGAAGTGGCTCAGCCGCCCAAGTCTTACCGGCTCGATATCGGCTATCTCTCCAAGCGCGGTCAGTTTTATGTGCTGGCTCGTTCGAACGTGGTCACTCCGCCCCGAGCGGGCGTCAGCGATTCGATTGACGAGAATTGGTCCGAGACGGATGCCAAGCAGGCCGACCGATTGTACGCGATGTCGAGCGGCTACGATTCCTCGTCAGGCGACAAGGGGGCATTGAAGGACTTCCTGGAAGAGCGATTCCGTCGGCCATTGCATTCCGTGAGTCTGCCAGCACCGGTCATGCCCGCACCGGGCAAGGATCGCAAGTTCTTCTTCAGCATCGACGCGGAGATGATCGTCTTCGGCCGCACGACTGTCGGTGCCCGAGTCACTATTCAGGGCGAGCCGGTCAAGCCGCGTGCCGACGGCACATTCACCATGCGATACAGCTTCCCCGATGGCCGGCAAATTCTTCCCGCCATCGCGGAATCCGCCGACGGCACCGAAGAACGAAAGATCGTGCTTGCCGTTGAACGCAACACGAAAGAACTCGAGCCGCTCGTTCACGATGGGAATGAGGCGTCGAACTAGATTAGGCGAAGTACCCCCGAATCTTGGACTCGATGGCCCCGCATGGGGCCATCATCGGTTTATTCGTGATCGTCACCCGAATCGCCTCGCCTTCAACGGAATACACACCTGACAGCGTGCCGACCGGAGTCTGTCCGGAAAACCGACCACTGTTCTCATTTCCTTCAAAACTTCCGCCCTGCGACACCAACGCCGATTCGAGATGCCGAAGCGTTGCCTGCAAATCCGCTGGCATCGGGATGTCGAAGGGATCGCAACTTCTCAAAGCCATCGCGTGTCTCACTATTTTGGCGGTTTGTAGCCCGGTGGTGCCTGAACGACTTCAAAATCCGAGCCTTTGATCTTACGCAGTTCTTCGTGTAATACGGAAATCCTCGGATCGGGTGCAACCGAGATCGCCCATTCCAAGCCGTTATCAGCGACCAGCATCCCGTAACGTTTGAGTGCAACCAGGATCGGCTTCACCTCGGCCGAGAAGCCTGTCACGTCGAAATCCTTCCTCAATCTCAGCCGTTCGCCCATGCGTGGCAAGTTCGCATCCGTTAACCGGCTCGCGAAGTGCGTGGCGGGATAAACGTACGCGCGTTGAGTCTTTCGCACCGTCACTCTCAACGCGTGCTCGACTATGCCACGTTTCAACTCGTCGTAGCGAACCACGGCCGGGAAGATCGGCAACCCGGCCGCATCCGAAGAGGTCCAGCCATCGGGACGAAGCTTGTTCGATTTGAGATCGAACGTGGCCGAGCAGGTCGCAACCCAGCCCTTCACCTCCTTGCGAAGTTGGTAGAACTCGTACAGCATTCGGTTTGTTGGATCGACCACGATGCCATGGCGATCCGCGTCTTCTTTCATCACGTTTCTTTGAACATCGTCGAGAGACAGCTTCTTGCCCTTGTAGTGGACTGGCCAACCTTCGATTGGCACCAGGCTCGGGACCGGGAACGGCCCTTTATCTGATTCGTCCGGGTAGCCGACGATATTCACGTCCACTTTTCTTTGCTCGGGAGGCACGAGGGCAAAGCCCATGTCCGGGTTGTAGCGGAACGGCTTGTCGGCACCGATCGTGGCCACGATCTTCTTCGAGTTCGGATGAAGCGGCCAATTTTCAACCAGTAAGTTCCAGGGATTGTCCGGTGGAAACACTTCGAGTGCGGATAGAATCGCATCCGCTTCCGGCGTGTCGAACGAGAGTGGAAGTGTGATGACCGGCATCTTGGCGGCTTTGATCCGCTCGAGTCGGGCGGGATCGCCGATGACTTTGGCTTGGGCAACCGCAGTTGTAGTAACCGCGACCAGGATGAAAGCGGAAAGGCGAAGCGGCATGTTTTCTCCTTGTTTCCTCGCCTCTCTCCGTTTCGGGGAGGGGGAGTAAGAACGGATTTCAGTCAAACACTACCGTCTTGTGTGCATAAGCCAAGATCCGATGATCGATGTGCCAGCGGACTGCACGTGACAGCACCATCTTTTCCAGGTCGCGTCCCTTTTGCAATAAATCTTCCAGGCCGTCGCGATGGGAGACACGAACGACCTCTTGCTCAATGATCGGGCCCTCGTCCAGATCCTCGGTGACGTAATGGCTGGTTGCGCCGATGAGTTTGACGCCCCTGTCGAACGCTCGATGATACGGCTTCGCACCCATGAAGGCCGGCAAGAACGAGTGATGCACGTTGATGATTCGCCGTGGATACCGTGCGACAAACTCCTTCGAGAGCACTTGCATGTAACGAGCCAGCACGACCAGGTCGATCTTGTGATCGTGAAGCAGTTCGAGCTGCTTACGCTCGGCCTCGGCCTTGTTGCCGCCTTCCACGGGAACCACATGAAAGGGCACGTTGTAAAAGTCGGCCCAGCGCTGAGCGGCAGGATGATTGCTGATGATCAAAGGGATTTCGCAGGGCAATTCACCGCTTTGCTGGCGGTAGAGCAAATCGACCAGGCAATGATCGAACTTGGAAACGAACAACGCAATGCGGTGTGGCAGCGAGGAGAGTTCGAGCCGCCAACGCATGCCGAATTTCTCGGCGAGTGGCGCGAACTTCCTGGTGAACTCCCCTGGATCCAGCGAGAAGTCCCTGCGATCCCATTCGACACGCATCAGGAACAGGCTTCGTTCCGCATCTTGATGCTGATCGGCATGTAGAATATTGGCATCGTGGCGATAGAGAAATTCGCCGACGCCCGCGACGATCCCTTTGCGGTCTGGACAATCGATCAACAAGATGGCGGTGTTCTTCACTGGGTTCTCAGAATGTGTCGATAAGCCTACATGTTGTAGGCATCTGCCGTGCAATCGACTTGCGAAGTATAATACCTTTCTGCTTGTGCAAATCGTAGGAGGTGGAGTAAGCTATATTCTAGCTCGCACGAATCCATCGAACTTGTCCTTCCCGTTTTCTCTCTCTCGGGAGCTTGGAATGTTGAGTAATCGTCGTCGCTTGACTCGAGCGTTCACGCTGATCGAGTTGCTCGTAGTTATCGCGATCATCGCGATCTTGATCGGACTTCTGTTGCCGGCGGTCCAAAAGGTTCGCGAGGCGGCAAATCGAATGAAGTGTAGTAATAACCTCAAGCAGATTGGCGTGGCAGTCCACAATTATCACGATGTGAATGGGCGATTGCCCATCAGCACAAGCCCGTGGAACGAAGGTGGTGCTGCTCCTCGGAACGGACGCGGCTGGATTTTGGAAAGCCTTGCCTACATGGAACAGGATAACCTCTACCGACAATTGGAGCCTACTCGCATCGAGGATTTTTTCAGCTATGGTGCGAACTCGTTGGCCGGCTCGGCAATGCAACCGTCTGCCACGACGAGCCTGAACGGTTTTCGCTGCCCGTCGGATGGTTTGACACCGAAGGGAACGTCTTCAACCCAGTATCAGTGGCCGCGGCCGACGGCAGTCACGAACTACAAGGGAGTAATCGGAGACGTGATGATGGGCGGTGCGGGCACCGGATCCCCGGACAGCCACTGGTCAACCAACCCGCCGGGAACGTTCTTCCGCAACAGCTACCAAGCTCCGCTCACTTTCGCGTCCATCGGAGACGGAACCTCGAACACGTTCTTTGCTGGCGAGGACATTCCTGCTCACAACTTTCACTCCGCCCTTTATTATGCCAACGGCGACTACGCGAGTTGCCACCAGCCCCTGAACTTCTTCCCAAATCCGCCGGATCCGAACAACTGGCCGCGCGTCATGTCATTCCGAAGCATGCACGCCACCGGGGCTAATTTCCTCTTGGGCGATGGGTCCGTGAGATTTATTAGTCAGAACATTGACTTTTTAGCCTATCGCCAGGCTTGTACCAAAAATGGCGGTGAAGTCCCTGCCATCCCTTGAAACTCGAACGGAGCCTTCGCGTGAGCATTTGTTTCCGGGCGGTTGCTATGTCCGCCCTGATCTTCCTCGGTGGGTGCAGTGGGGAAAGTTCAGTCACGGGCAAGGCCACTCTCGATGGCACTCCTCTGACGACCGGTACCGTCACGTTTCATCCCACGGGGTCGGGACCGCTCGGGATCGGCTCGATTGGTGCCGATGGTCGATTTATGATCGCGGTAGGCACTTCTAAGACCTTGCCCCCTGGCGAGTATATCGTGACAGTTGTATCAACCGAAATCATCGACAGCGAGCCAAAGGATGCCAAAGGTATGCCGCTGCCTCCGAAGGCACCCAAGCGGCTCACACCGGATCGTTACGCGAACAAGGACACGAGCGATTTGAAGAAAACCGTCGTGTCTGGATCGAACGTAATCGATCTCGAATTGAAAAAATAGGCTGTTGCCTCGTGCTCGTTGTTCGAACGCTGCGGATCTCATGGGGCTCTTACGCACGCGCGTAAGAGCCCTCATTTTTTGGATCAACCACGCTTTGAGTCGCAAACGAAAAAGTTCGCACCATTTAGGCTTGTGTGTAATAGACTGTGCGAATCGAATGCCTCGAAGGCAGCAACACCCAAACAGTGCCTCAACATGATGCGACAACCTGCTTTCCCAATCCTGGGATTCGTGCTGGCAACCAGCTTTGCGGCTCGTGCCGATGACCTCGAAGAGTTGATCAAGCGTGTGCCCGGCGAGATGAACACCTTGGCCGTCGTGAACGTGCGCGAGATCAATAAGTCGCCGCGGGCCGTCCGCGAAAAATGGAAGGAACAGCAGGAAGCGGAGTATCTGGCCGGCGCCTTGGCTGTCCCTTCGTGGGTTACGGTTGTCGTCATTGGAGCCGAGATTCATCCGGGCGACCTTTCGCACGGCCGGTCGATCGAACTGCTCCCGATCCAGAATGCGGCTAACTCATCAACGATAGCCAAGCGCGAGAATGGGATCGTTCAAACCAACGATGATCTCACCTTGGTGCTCAGTCCCAAGCGGGGCTATTTTGGCTTCCCGGCCAACGGGATCGTTGGCATTTCCAGCACCATGGCCCGTCAGGATTTTGCTCGCTGGGCTCGGTCGTCCCGCAAGCCCGAGAAGCCGGCGATTTCGCAGTACCTGCAAGATTCCGTGGCCGCCCACAAAGACGCGCACATCATTGTTGCCATCGATTTGAAGGATTGCCTTGATCCGACGGCAGTAAGGTCCGCGATTCAGCTTTCGGGAGTTGTTCCCAAAGAAACCGAGGTCAACACTCTGGTGACCATTTTCGGTGGCACCAAGGGACTTGTGCTCACTTGTCAGATCGAGGAAAAAACCAAAGCCGAGTTGCGATTCGAGTTCAGCCTTCCGATGACCGAGTTTCTGCCGGCCATGCTACGGCTGTGGCCAAAGGCACTCGCGGCCGCGGGTCTGGATATCAATGAACTGAAGACCGCATCCGCCAAAGCCGACGGCAATTCGATTGTTTTTACGACGGATCTCAGCGACTCGGCACTTCGTCGGATTCTCTCAATCGTAAATGCTCCGGGTGGCGACTCTCTCGATTCGGAAACGTCCCCCAAGCTGAGTTCACCAAAGGAGGCCGCGAGTCTGTCCGCATCGCTTCGTTATTACAAGGCCGTGAACACGACACTGGACGATCTAAAAACCCAGGGCGATGCCAAGGGGAAAAATTATTCCCGTTCGGCCCTCTTCTTCGACAACTACGCTGCCCGCGTTGAGAAACTGTCAATCCAGGATATCGATCCCTTGCTCGTACAGTATGGGACCAGCGTGGCCTCCAAGCTGAGGGCGATGGCCGGTTCATTGAAGGGAGTTCAGGTGCAGTTGGACGCATACGATCATTACAAGGTCACGACTTCAGTTACCAGTGGCGGGGGTGGTTACGTTGGATGGCGTGGCTTCGGAGTGGGTGGCGGCGGAAGCGTAGCCATGAGCACGAATGTGCAGGAACTCAGCACCAAGCAAGCAGAACTCGTCGCCAAGCTGGAGCCGGAACGAGTGAAAATTTGGGGCGTCCTGGAGTCCGATCGTTCGTCGATCCGCAAGGAAATGCTCGACAAGTACAAGATCGATTTCGATCAGTACAAGCGGTAACGTTCGTCGAGCCACCGAAGCGCTAGCGAGGACGACGAGGACTCGATTCGAGAACCGTTCTCGCCTCGCTTGAGCTTCGGTCTCTGGATTGAACCTCGCTGGCGTTTCGGCCTCTCAGGCTCACCCATGTCACAATCGATCACCCCTCGGCAACGCGCTCTGTTCGTCGTGTTCCTGCTCGCCCTGTTCCCGGCTGGCAATGCTCTTCAACCACGAATGGACGAAGATACTTGGTGGCACCTGGCTGTCGGGAAGTACGTTGTTGAACAGCGGCACGTTCCTAGCGAAGACCCTTTTTCTCGCATCAGCCAAGAAGAGCGCCTTCCTTGGGTCGCCTACAGTTGGCTGCATGAAATTGCACTCTATGGTGCCTATCAACTCGCGGGCCTGCCCGGCGTCCTCGCCTTTCGCCATCTGCTGGATTCGTTGACTTTTTTCACGGTTGCTTGGTTCGTCTTGCGGCAATCTGGCGGAAGCGTCATTGCCCTCGCGGTACTCGCTCTCGTCACACTAACGCTGGTGCCGATGATGCTCGAACGCCCGTGGCACTACACGATCGTACTGACCACACTGACCATCCATGCCACGCTCGAATGGCGATCGGGTGAACGGGCCTGGAAGTTTTGGTGGCTTATGCCGGCCTTTGCGCTGTGGGCGAACTTGCACATTCAGTTCGTGCTCGGGTTTGGGGTGATGGGACTTGGACTGTGTGTCACGCTTGTGGAGCGTTATTGGTGGGCTCCGAAGACTGCGCCCACCCTACAAAGACTGCTGCCGTGGACGATCCTGCTCGTCGCCTGTTTCTTGGCGACCTTTCTCAACCCTTACCACTATCGGCTGTATGTCGTCGTTTGGGAGTACGCGACGCAGACCGGGGCTCTTCGTGTGGTGTCGGAACTTGCG
>Ga0163152_10005813_pt1 | contig 14271 bp, 14 predicted proteins | sample OliLakLV19MP8IB2_FD_148635 | JGI IMG/M metagenome (GOLD analysis project Ga0163152, IMG submission 148635) | Freshwater microbial mat bacterial communities from Lake Vanda, McMurdo Dry Valleys, Antarctica - Oligotrophic Lake LV.19.MP8.IB-2 | ecosystem: Environmental > Aquatic > Freshwater >... | reverse complement strand
TAACGTAGAGCTTCATACATTTAGTTTACCCCTTGTTCATCGAACGAGGGGTTTTTCTATCAAAAGTCCAAAGTGCCTCAAAATAATTCAGATCAGATCATGCCGATCGGGTTTCTGGGATTGGTATAATAGGTTGTGAACACTAGTGTTGTGGGGACGGTACTCGGTCCAGAGTGGATGCGAGTCGTTCCCGGGTCAGGCAATCGGAAAAAGCGCGCAGAGCACTTGGACCACTGCGTCGCCTTCTGCCTCTTCTGCCGAATCAAGAAAGTCCAGGCAGAGTTCGTAAAGCCGTTCTTGAAATTCACCGAGTCGCGAGCGACGCACACACGTGACGCCGCTGTAAAAGAGGCGATCGCCAGACCCGGACCCGGCCTCCATGCGCCTTTGTGCCGCAGCGGCCGCGCGCCGGAAGCCTTCGTTGAGAACTTCCGTGCGCACGCCTTTTTCGAGGACCACATGCACCTGCTTGGCGCGGAAACGGTCTTCCCCGTGGACTTCGCACAGCCCGTGGGCGCGGATGTGTTCGAGGAGTTCCACCACGCGCTTCCCGCCGAGTCCCGAGCGGAGCTGAATCTCGCCCACTGTGGCACCGTGCTCAGGCGTGCCGAGCGCCGCATACACCAACGGCCAGTCGGGCTCGGAATAGACCCCACGGTCGGTTGGCTGTGATCCGCGTTCGATGCGAGTCCTGAGCGTGGCGAGGCGCTTCTTCAAGTCCGCCGACTTCGTTCCCGTTCCCGACGCGTCTTCGTCGCACTGCAAAAGCAACGTCTGGTACCTGGCCGCGGGCCCCTTTATGCCCATCGCCTTTTGCAGGCCCTTGAGCGCGTTGAAGGTGAGCGTCTTCTTCCCAATCAGGACCTCACGCACGAAAGCGCGCGAGGAAAACCCCGCGCGCTTGGCGATAGCAGCATATGTCCAGCCGGGACTGTCTGAGCCAAGGCTCTCGAACACGCCGCGCAGCGAGTCAAGGGCCGTTGCCGCTTCGAGAGTGCGGGCGAGGATGATGGCTTCGTTGTCGGATCCGTTCGTTCGTCCCAAGTTTGGCCGTCCCGCTCAGTCGCGCACGGAAACGGAGGGCATCGGAGCGATACGGCCGTTCGCCCAGATGCGGTAACGCTCGTCGGAGCCGAGCTTCGCGATCCACGAATCCACCGGCTCGTCGCACTGCCACATGGCTTCAACCAGCGCGACGCCGTGGTAGGGCGCATCCACGTAGGGGATGTATTCGGTGACGTTCGTTTCCAGGAAGCAGGTGCCCATGGTGAAGTCGCGGCGCTCGAGAGCGGCGACCGCGGCGTCCACGTCGGCGGCTGCCACGGTCTTTTCCACGGAGATCATCAGCGTGGTGCGCTCGGCAGCGAAGGCATTGGCGGATAAGGCTGCGAGTGCGGCGGCGAATAAAATCTTCATTTTTCTGGTCCCTTTTTTTTGTTGCTATTTCAGGGTTCCGAGTCTTCGGAATTATTTCCGTCGATTCCGTTTCCCATGTGTCAACCATGTAGCAACAAAGAGCGTGCGGAGGAACCCAAAGATGCACGAAGTGGACTCTGCAGAGTACACACTCGTTCCCGCTCTCATAATGAAACTAGAAAGTGGCATGCCGAAGGTACGGAGATTTCAAGCAGGCTGACGGCAAATGGCCCGCGTCATGAGAGGCTAGTCTCGTGGCGCGGGCCATTTCAGGCGTGCAAGGACAAATCAGAACCGGGTGTCGTAGTAGTTCAAGTCGAGGATTCCAGCTTCCTTCGGATACTGAGTGTAGGAATACTGGTTGAACCAATCGTACGACGACCAGAATTTCGGCGAGTCGCGCAACACGGCCCACTGCTTCTTGAAGGCATCCCAATCAGTCTTGGACTTCACGCTCTGAAGTTCTGAAAGAAACTTCTCCCCGTCAGCCCTCTCCACATCGAAAAACAATTCCGGTGTCGCGCTGAGAAGTCCACGTACTACAACGAGTTCATCCTTCTCAGGTCTGCGCGAAAATTTTTCTATGAAGATGAGCTTGTCGCGCATGTATCCGCGGTTTGTGAGGAGTGTGTACACATCTTTTCCGCCCAGACGCACGTAGGACACGTTGGGAAGGAAACGCACAAACGGGTCATAGCGGCGGGTGATGGATGCGACCTTCGCTTCAAAGGCGGCGTTTTCCGCGCTGGCACCCGTTCCGGGCTTATCGCTGGGCCAGCCATTGAGAGCATCGGCATTGCCGCGGACCTTCGCGCCCACGCGGTTCCACTGATCCGTCGCGATAGCCTTGAGGTCATACTCAGGGCCCACGGTGGAGGGCCGTTCTTTTCCGTAATGCTTGCGCAGTCCGTTGGCCCATTCGCCCACCGATGAGGTCCAGACACTGCGAATTTTGGCCCGCTGCGTGGGATGCAGCAGTGTCAGAAAGAGGTCTTCGCCTTCAGTTCCTGTGTAGGTCTGGTGATTGAAGGTTTCGAGCTTGTGCTTCACGCTTCCCCAGTATTTGAACTGCACGGCCGCATTGTAATACATGCGTTCAAACGTGGCGTAGCTGAGGAGCCAGGCAGAGGTCGGCAAGCCGCCGAGGGAAACCTCTGCACCGGTGTGCACGTTGGTGGAAACTTCCGACCGCATGTTCACAATCCAGGCGTCTGGATCTTTTTTGTCGCCATCCCAAACGTCCGACAGGCTCAGACCCTGCGGGCGGATGCGCTTCATTTCTTCCTCGAAGCCATTGCGGTAAGCGCTCTCGCCCCACTTGCTGCCGCGGACCTGGAAGGAGTCCTGGAGATTGCGGTCGCGGTCAAAAAAGGTTTCGTAGGAGGGGAGGCCAAGGGTCGGATTTGTGACCGTAGGATCGGCGTCGTCGTTGAGAAACCACACCCAGAACTGTTCATCCCCGGCATAGGTGGTCAGAGCGCCGACGCAGATAGGGCCTCTGGCATAGCTCTGCATGATCATCTTGGAATTTTCGCGCATGAACGCGGCGCGGGATTTGGCGGGAATGCTTTTGAATGTTTCGAAAGGGTTGATGCTCTCGTAACCAGGTAGGGACGCGACCTCATAGCTCGGCTCGTGGAAGAGTGCCTTCAGACGAGCGAGCGCCTCGTTTGAAAGACTCCACAGAACGTGCTGACGTGCATCGATCACGCGGCCGATGCGACGAATACGGTAGTAAGGCCGCGAAGGAGGAGCATCCTGCACCCATTCCGTAATGACCTGGCGAACAGGCTCGCCGGGCGGAGTGGTGGAACGGACGATTTCGTAGAATTCATCCGGTGTTTCGTCGAAATGGATTCGAGTGAGAAACGAATGCTCATAAAGGTAACGTCCCACGAGCTGCTCTTTGAGCGAATCGCCGTTTAAGAAGGACTCCCAGGCATCGACAGTGGCCTTGGCCTTTGCCGAACCGCCTCCGGGACTCATGAGGGTTTCTCGAGCTTCCTTGCTCGGTCCTGTCCCATTGCGCGCAAGCCAGTCGTTGAGAATCTTTGTTTCGTTGGCATCGAGTGGAGGCAGGCCCGCGGGCATGCGGTGGAGACCCGCCTGTTGGAGCAAAGGCCACTGCTCGGGTTTCGCGGGGCACATGTAGGCGTTTGGAGCTTCGAGGTATTCCCTCGTCTTTGGCAGCATCGCTTCCGAAAGTGGGCTCTGATCGCGAATAGCGGCGGCGAACAACCCTGTCTGGGCCGATGGTTCGAACACCGAAAAGAAATTTTTCTCGCGCCACTGCGCGATCGTGAGGTCGTCGGTGTACCGGGTGGGTCCCTCGGGCATCCGAAAGAGGTGATTTGAGTAGGGCTTGCTCTGGGACGCGCCGCGTTCGAGTGCATCGAAGGAGGTCATATTGAGCTGACAAGGCGCACCGGTGCACGAGTGGCAGGTGACGCATCTCTTGGCCAGCAGGGGCTGAACCTCATCGAGGTAGGCGTCCTTGCCCCCCAGCCACGCCTGTTGCCAGGTGTGTAAACGGAAGCGGAAGCTTGCGAGTCATTCTCCGACTTGACCGCGCCTTTCTCGTTGTTGAAACGGCGAGCTTTACAGCTGAGGCAGGTCACGGCTGCAAAGCCCATGACAGCCAGTCTCCGAGCAATCACGTTGCCACGATTCATGACGTCCCTATCCGTAATTTTAATTACGCGTTATGGTTTTTATAAATTGATCTTCCACCATGGTAACAGGCCACCCTGGAACTTCAAGTGGCAGGATCTTGCTGAGGCCAGACAAATGACGTCTGAAGACACTCCGTGCCGGACCAACAATTCATTGGTGAACACAAAAAAAGGGCTGCGGGCGCAGACCTCATCTCACGATTCTGAAAAGGGGGAAAAGCAAGCCGACCTGAGCGGTCAATGAGAAACGACTCTTCAGGAGAAGAGTGCGTCAGTGAACTCGCGCGCGGAAAAAGGCTCGAGATCGTCCACGCTCTCGCCAACGCCAATATAGCGGATGGGAAGGCGCAATTCTGAAACAAGAGCGAGGGCCACTCCACCCTTGGCTGTCCCATCGAGCTTGGTCAGAACCACGCCCGTGACTCCGGCGATTTCGCCAAAGACCCGCGCTTGCTGAAGTGCGTTCTGGCCCGTGGTGGCGTCCACCACGAGAAGCACTTCGTGCGGCGCCTCTGGTATCTCCTTCGCCATCACACGTTTGATTTTAGCAAGCTCCTGCATCAGATCAGCACGGTTATGGAGCCTTCCTGCCGTGTCAATCAGAGCGAGGCCCGCCCCCTGTGCATGCGCTAGGCGCACTGTTTCAAATGCAACACTGGCAGGGTCACTGCCCTCCTTGAGGCGCACGAGCGAGGCGCCGCTGCGGTCCGCCCATACGGCGAGCTGCTCCACTGCCGCCGCACGGAAGGTGTCGGCCGCACCCACCACCACTCCCATGCCGCGCGCACGCGCCTTGTGCGCCAGTTTGCCGGTGGTCGTGGTTTTGCCCACGCCGTTCACGCCAACCATCATGATGACGTGGCATCCGGCACCAGGTTTCTCCAACGTCCCTTGCGTGGGCCGCATTTCAACCTTTTCAAAAAGATCGAGCACTGCCGCGCGCAACTCCGCACGCAAGGCTGCGGGGTCGGTCGATTCACTCGCACCCAGACGCGCCTGCACGTCCGCCACCAGGCGTTCACTCGTGGCCACGCCCACATCGGCCCGGATGAGCGTCTCGAACAGATTCTCGAGGGTCTCGGCGCGCGTGGCTCGGCTTGCTTTGTCGAGCATGAATTCGTCGAGTGAACGCGAGATCTGCGAGCGCGTGCGCGCAAGACCATCGGACAAACGCATGAACCAGCTGCGTTCGGGCACGACGGGCACAACAACCGGAACGGGCGTGCTCGCCGGGGCTGCCACTGTGCGCACGGCCGTGGTCTCATCACTGCCCTGCGCGAGACGAGGCGGGAGAGGCTGACCTTCCAGCGGTGTGGAGAGCGGTGCCTGAACGAAAAACCACACCCAGGTGACGGTGAGGAACGAGAGGACCATAGGAATAACAGAGACAAGAAGAAGGAGCTGCGAGCCGTCCATGGGGAGGGGATCTCTGGTGTTTGGGTGGGCGCGTCGGCCCGCTCAACCCGGCCTGTACCAGAGGTACTCCACCAGGTTGCCGAACGGATCGCGGAAATATACCGCGCGCCCGTCGGAGCGGTCGTAAGGCCCTTTGATAATCTCCAGTCCGAACTCGCGCAAGCGCATGGCGAGCCCATCCACCTGAGAAGACGACGAGGCCATGAAGCCGTAGTGATCCATCGCCTGCTTTCCGAGCGCGCCCTGCTGGCGGTCAGAATCCACCGCATCGCGCGAGAGTTTCGCCACGATGAGATCTTCGCCGATGTGAATGAGCAGCTGGCTCTCGCGCCACAGTCTCACGTCGCAGCCGAGCACGGTTTCAAAAAACCAACGCGCCCGTTCAACATCGTCCACCACCAAAGCAAGATGCGAGAGACCGCTGAGCCACTTGCTCTTGTGCGGATCGACCGAACGCTTTTCAACTGCGGGCGACGCGCCCACCACCGGTTCCATGTCTCAAACCCACGCGTGACGTTCCGCAATGGAACGCGCAAGGCCCAGTAACCGGGAGTTGGAGTCCGAAGGCTCCTCCTTGAGCAGATCGAGGAACACCTCCTTTGCGTCGGGCGAGCTCAGTGCGTGGGCTTCGAGGCACTCGAGCGCCGCCATGCGCACCTGCTCGTCGCGCGTACGCACAAGGCGCGCTGCACGTTCCACGACACCGGGCGCTTCGATTTCCTTGAGCGCGAGGAGAATCTCCACGTTGCGCTCCTGCACGGCCTCATCAAACAGCACGCCATCCATCTTGAGCGACGCGAACAGCAGTGCCAGATACTCCTCGTGCGGAAACAGTTTTTCCGCCAGGCGGACGGGCCATGAGATGCGTGCCATGGAACTCATGGCCTCGCGCACCACAGGCTTGGCGGACTCAGGCTGCTTGAGAAAGATCTCCTCAATCATCTCTTTTTCACGCGTGTCCTGGATGCCGTGGTCGATAACGATTTCGTATCGCTTGAGCAGCTGCGGAAACGCAACCTCGGGCACCATGCCGGAGAGGGACTCGATGGCCTCAAGGCGCTGCTCCTTGGTCGTCACCTTGTTCTTCAGTGTGAGGCCGTGGCTCTCGGCGGATTTGCGATTCTGGCCTTCACGATACTGTTTGAACTTGTCGAAAATACCCACGGCGCTTTTTTCTCCTGCAGGGGTTCCAGAACGAAGACATCAAAGCACGACTACACCGAGCGCGACGCACTGACAAAACTTTTCGCGCTCTGCCTGTGTCAAAGCCGCTTCAGACGGTAGACGCGTCGTGCCCATCGGCCGCGAGCAGGGCCTCACGGCGCCGAGGACCGCGCGAAACCACGAGAAGCACAACGGCCACAAGAAAAAGCACGAGGCCCACGGTGTGCGCGGACCAATAGAACTCCTCGCTGAAGCGGCCGGCTCCATGCACGCGCGCCACGGGAACGTCCGCGGGCTCTGTCGTGGCGTTCGTTGCGTTCGTGGCGGTCATGGCCGGTGCGTTGTTGGATTCGGATCCAGTGGTGGGAGCAGCCGTATCCGTCATCGTATTTGAAGACGGGGCGGTATTCGTCTCGTTCTCAGTCACAGAAAATGCTCCTTGGCTTCAGTTCTCGCGACGCAGCACGCCGAAGAACGGCACGCGGATCTCTTTGTAATCCGGATCGCTCGTTCGCACCACGAAGGTGCCCGACGCATTGACGTTGCGTGCGTCGCCCTTCACCAAAGGTGGCACGCGCATGTCAAAGTGCACCACGATGCCCGCTTTGGTGCGATCGGTGGTCACTGACACGAGGTCAGCGGCGCGCAACGACTTGAGCGCCTCTGAGCGGCGCAGATCGACTTCCACCGCGTTCACCTTGAAGTCGGCCGAGTCGGCGTCAAGCCTGAGGCTGCGACGCACGGGTTGTGAGGCTTTGACCACACCGAACTCAAGGTACTTGGCCGACGGTTTCACGTGGCCCACGACTTCGCCCGTCACGGCCACCACCAGCTCTTTCATGTGGCGTGAGGTGTTCCACAGCGTCACGCGCTCGCGAAAGGGACCGATGGGCAACGGGCCCTGCACCTTGACGTTGATCTTGACCTCGCCCGGCGCGCCAGCGCCTTCGACGACGCTCGCAACCAAGGCTGGCGTGCTCGTGAGCGCTTTGATGATCCGCACGGGCCCACTGCTCGTGAGCACCTGCGCTTTTTCCGAGGCCGACAGCGAAGAACGGTTCACCGCCGAGAGGACGTGCGCACCCGTTTCGCCCGTGGCACGCGGGCCGACATCGGCGTCCACCACAAAGCTGCCCTGAAATTCCTTGGGTGTCTCGCCCATGGTGATGACGTTGGGGCGCACGGCTATTTCGGGCACAACGGAGGCCTCGAAGGTCAGCGTCTGCGTGGACGGATTCTGCGCGTTCGTGTCCACCGTTATTGTGCGCACGATATTTCCGACAAACAGGCTCGTGTCGAAATCGAACACCACCCGTCCGGATTCGCCGGGTCCGAAGGTGTCCTTCGGTTCGACTTTCACATTTACGCAGCCGCACGCCGCGTGGATGCTACGGACCTGCAGGACACCCTGGCCGGAGTTGGTGAACTCGAATCGGTGCGAAACCTTCTCGCCGCGGCTGAGCGTGCCGAACGAGTGCCGCAGTCGCGAGAACTCCATGCGCGGCTGCTGTCCCTGCAGATTGTCGGCGGAGCGCGGTGCGGGTGCATCTTCGCGTGCGCCCACCGAGGCACCGGCTCGCGCATTCTCGCTGCCCTCGGCCGCGAGAACGGCGCGCACCGGCGAAACCGCCAGGGCAAAGAATAAGGTAACAACGATTGCCGCGTGGGCTCGCAAGGCTTCGGTCGCTCTGTGCATGTTGAGGCGTCCTCCGTTTTCATGTTACACACCTGCCTGCTGTCGCACAAAGCGGTCGCAACGACCGGGCGATCATGCTACGCCTTTTTTTCTTCGCGCGCTTTTTCGCTGCGCAGTTTTCGCCACCCGAAGGAGCAAATCAATGCCGTCTGCCACCCGCGACGCCCTCCAGGCCGCCATGAAGGCGTCCCTCATTCAAGGAAACAAGGAGCGCCTCGGAGTCGTGCGCATGCTCATCACCGAAGTGCGCAACGCCGAAATCAACGACGCCAAACTGCCCGGCCGCGAGCGCACGGAGGAAGAGGTTATCGCTCTCGTGGCCACGTACCACAAGAACCTCGCCAAGAGCCTGGCGGAATTTCCGGAAGACCGGCGCGAACCTATTCGCCAGGAAATGAAACTCGTTGAGGAATTTCTTCCACGCCAGCTCTCTGCCGATGAGATTCGCGCGGAGATCGAAACGCTCCTGCGCGAAACACCCGAGCGCACTTTTGGTGCACTCATGAAAGTCGTGTCGCCTCGTTTCGCCGGCCGGGCCGAAGGGCGCCTCGTGGCGGATACGCTCAAAACCTCGCTCGCGGCAGCCCCCACTCCAACCGCGGGAAGCTGAGTCCATGGTGCGACTCACGCGCGGCTCTCTCCTTTGGCTCGCTCCCGTGGCAAGTGGCGCTCTTGTGGGCATGTGTTTCCCCGGTGGAGACTTTCCGTGGATCTCCGCGGGCTGGCTCATGCCCGTGGCACTCGTGCCCCTTCTTGTCGCCATCGAATCGCTGCCAACCTCCGCTGCGCCCATGTCGCGCGCGCGTTTTGCCAAAGCCTCGCGCGTCTCGGGATTTTCGCGCGCACGGCGTGCCATGGCGCTCACATGGGTCTTCGGCGCGGTCCTCAATTCCATCGCCTTTTTCTGGACCACCTCGCCGTCCATCCTTTTCGGCGGCATCCCGCCCGCCCCTGCCTATGCTTTGTTTGCGCTTTATTGCGTGCTGTCGGCGGTGTTTTATCCGATCGTATTTTTTCCGTTCCTGTGGAACGCAGGACGCATGGCCAAAAAGCAGATGCGCCCGCTGCCGCTCATCGCGCTCGCACTTGTGTCCACCGCGCTCGAGCACTGGGTGCCGCGTTTTTTCTTCTGGACGTTTGGCAGTCTCACGCACTTTTCTGCACCGCTCAACCAACTCGCCGCTCTGGGTGGATTCTCGACGCTGACATTTTTCATCCTGCTCGGCAATGCCTGGATCTCGCGCAGCGTGTATTCGCATCCGCGCAGTCCGGGGCGCGTCGTGGTGTCCCTTGCCGGCGTGGCTGCCATGTGGGGCGTCCTTTGGGGCGGCGGTGAATTCCGCATCCGCTCGCGTGAAGCAGACCTCAAGGCGGCTCCGCACACGCGCGTGGCATGGGTGCAGCCAAATTTCACCTTCAGCGAACTCTCGTCGAATCCCGAACGCGACGCGAGTGCACAGACGCAGTCGCTCGACAACCTGCTCACGACATCCCAGGAGGCGGTGGATAGCGCGAAAGCCAAAGGCGACACACCACTCGATCTCGTCATCTGGCCCGAGAGCGTGGCGCCGCAGGATTTTGGTTGGAACCGGTCGCAAATTGAGCGTGTGCAGCTGTTCACCAAGACCAACGGTGTGAGCGTGCTCGCACAGGCCATGGAGTTCGAGGAGGACGAGGTCAAGAAATTGGGTTGGCGTGCTGCCACCACTTATTCCACGAGTTTCCTGATACGACCCGACGGTTCGCAGAGCGCGAAATTTCGCAAATGGGTGCCTATCCCGTTCGGTGAGTCGGTGCCACTCGAAGGCTGGTTCCCCTGGCTTGGCGATCTCGTGCGCGACCACGTGGGCAACACGGGCAAGGTGGGCATTGGCACCTCGTATGAGGCGCTCGCGTACACGCCCGAGTTTCGCGTCGCGCCACTTATCTGCTTTGATGCCATCTCGACGCTCCTTCCGCGTCTGCAAGTGAGCAAAGGGGGAGCCTCCATCCTCGTAAACCAGGCCAACTTCGCGTGGATGGGACGGAGCAATGCAGGTGCAGAATTTCGAGAACTCGCTCGTTACCGCGCCATCGAAAACGCACGCAGCCTCGTTCTCGCAGCCAACAATGGACCTTCGGTGGCTTTCGATCCCCTCGGCAGGCCCATCACCTCCTCCACACCACTGATGAAGCGAGCGGTTGATTCCGCCGCTCTTCCGGTGGTTGCCTGGACAACACCCTACTCGGTGGTGGGTGACATTCCCTTGGCGGTCCTCGCGATCCTCTCGGGTGTTATCCTTCTCGTGAATTCAGGGCGTAAAGAACGCGTCGTTCTTTGATCCCGCTCTCCCGAGGGGCGCGATTGTTTTTGGACCTGTCTCTTCCGGGTGAGCAAGATGGCGAACAAGGTAGAGCAAGGCAGGCGTTACTTCACAATCCGGGCCGCTCCCGGAAACCTCGTAGGATTTATTCCCAAGAACACACCTATCCTGCTCGACGTTCTGCAGTGGGCCGCCACCGATCTCAACAGATACATCAAGGACGAAGGTTTTCAGGTGGAAGTCGACGACGCGCAGTTCGTGGCGTTCCGTCGACTTCTGCGAAAGCACCCCAACGGTTTCAAAGAAGACTACGAGCTGCTTTTTGGCGTTTTGCCCACGGAGCCTGAGCAGCCGCGCCTCGAGTGGCTCGCCGACAGCGCAGTGGGTCCTCACGATCTCGTGATGCCCAACGTGCCCTTCCTGCGTGTCGTGGCACCCCGGCCGCCTCGCGAGGGGCGCGACATCTACGGCCACCTTCTGTTGCCTAAAGTCCGTGAGACGCCCACACGCATCCATCTCCAACCCGACGACGAGATCACCACGCTGGATGAGGAGCATTACGTCTGCACCAGCGCGGGCCAGGTGGCCATTGAAGGTCAGAGGCTCCGCTTCAATTCGTCCTATGTCGTGACGGAAATAGGCGCACCATGGATGAGAAAGATGTGCTGGACATGCTCAGTGGCGGTGAAGTGCGATCTTGACGGGGGGGTCGAATGGGAGGTGCATGGCAACCTGCTTGTGGAAGGGCACTGGTCAGCTGGAAATGTCACGGTGCATGGCAATGTCCGTGCCCGGTCGGGCATTCAGACAAACATGGTCGGCGTCATCAAAATTCACGGCAACGCCGACGTGGCTTTCGTGCAGATGTCGAAGCTTGGCGTAAAAGGCAACCTCACCATCGACAGAGCAGCACTGCAGAGCGAACTGCGTGTGGGTGGAGAGCTGCGTCTGCCCCACGAGCCAGGTTCGCTGATGGGCTGCACGGTGCATGGGTTTGGCGGAATGTATGCGCAGCGCGTAGGCAGCGAAAAAGGCCAGAGAACGTCCATCCATCTGTACGACAACGACGATGGAGGAGGGACGGCCTCCCGCATCACTAAACTGTCCGCAGGTACGATAATGGAGGTGGGTGCGCGCAAGTGGACGCAGGCGGAGGATGGCTATTTCAGCACCCTGTACGTGCCTCCGGGTGAGGGCGTCAAAGACCCTTGACGTCTTCGCACGCCTGCGTGAACGACTTGTCGCACGCGCACTGCAGAATATTCTTCGCCGCTGGTTTGTCGGCTCCCGCGAGCATGAGGAGACCCGCTTCGTAACAGCCACGGGCATCGGAAACGGTGGGCAGGCTTGGCGCCTTGCAGGCATCGGGCGTCAGCGTGCCGCCGCGCACACAGGCGTTCATGTAAGCCTTGATCGCGTCATCGCGCTTGCCGGTCGAAGCAAAATACGCACCGAGCCGCATGCAGCCCATGGGATTTCCGCTCTCGCACGCCGCCTTGTGCTGCAGGCTTTCCTGTTCGGCAGAGGGAAGCGTGCTGGGAATCACGAGCCCGGAGGAAGATCCTGTCGCCTGTGAGCCATCAGCGCCAGGAGATGTCGATGCCTGTCCGTTGCCGGTCGTATTGTTTCCCGCAGAATTTCCCGCGGAATTTCCCGCTGTGCCACCGGAAGTCGCAGTGCCCGTCGTAGCAGCCGCCGTGCCAGTGGGCGTCACTACGGGTGTGTTTGGCGGTGTGTAGGTCGTGGCAGTTCCAGGGCCCTTGCTGGAATCGGCACCGCGATTCACCGAGGGAATGACCGTGGGTTCGCCCACGCCGGCTCGGGCCACCTTGGGCTTGTCCGTGCAACCGCCCGCGGCGCTCAAGGCGCCAAGCAGGGCCGCACAGAAAAGAGGAAGGGCAAAGCCAAAGAAACGCACAAAGTCCTCCTCATGGCCCGCAATCAACGGCGGGCCCTGAATCCAGGCGACCCAAACGTATCGGCGGGCACGCACAATTTCTTAAGGACCGTGAGGTAACAGCGGCCGGAGGAAAGGAAACACGCGGTCCGCGATAAGGTCTGCTCCGGCGGCATTGGGATGGATACCGTCGGCGAGCGTGTAGCGTGGCTCAAGCGAAACGCCTTCCACAAGGAATGGGAAATACGGAACTCCAGCTGCCTCTGCCACACGGGGAAACAGCTCTGCGAAACTCTTCGTGTACTCCGGCCCGTAATTCGATGGCATGCGCATCCCCGCAAGCGCCGTCGGCACGCCCTTTTCCTTGAGGCGAGCAAGGATGGAATTCAGATTGCGTTCGGTTTCCGCCACAGCAATGCCACGCAGCCCGTCATTTGCTCCCAGGCACACAAACACGAAAGCCGGTTGGGAACGAAACAGCCAGTCAAGGCGTTCGAGCCCGCCGCGCGAGGTGTCGCCGCTCACGCCCGCGTTCACCACGCGCCAGTGCGGATCGAGTGACGCGTCTTTTTCAATGCGCGCGGCCACGCGAGCCGGAAAAGCCTGTTCGCTGGGAAGCTCGTAACCGGCCGTGAGGCTGTCGCCTAGAAACACGAGCACCTTGCGTGCGTCCACAAGGGGCGCGGACGAAGGTGTGGAAGCAGATGCTGAAGGGCTTGTTTCGTTGTTCACGGAGCCCGAAGGCTCGGCGGGCAACGGCGATTGCGCAGAGGTGGACTTCATGTCGCACGCACGCGGTGTGCATGCGAGAAAAATGACGCTCGAAACGGCAGAGAAAAAACGGAACACGGCACGGACTCTCGGCATTTGGATTTCCCTGTTGAAAAAGCCACGTGCGTTTGACGCGAGGCGGCATCCCTCTAACATGAGACTCCAGGCGCGCACGTGCAAGGGCCCGCCGGGCACCCAGGAGTTTCCATGATTTCGCTCGAGGCTGTGGGCAAGGATTTTCTTTTGCCACAGGCTGCCACGCTCACGATTCTGGACGATGTGACGCTCACCCTTCCCGAAAAAAGATCTTCCGCCATCGTCGGTCGCAGCGGCAGTGGCAAAAGCACGCTTCTTTCTCTGCTGTCGGGCCTCGAGCGGCCGACACGCGGACGCATCATCGTGGACGGAACCAACATCACGTCGCTTTCGGAGGCGGCGCTGTCGGATTTTCGCGCCACGCGTGTCGGCATCGTGTTCCAGAGCTTCCATCTGCTCGGCCATTTCACGGCGCTGGCGAACGTGCTTCTGGCTGCGGAGCTGGCAGGCGTGTCCTCGCCCCTTGCACGCGCCCGCGAAGCACTGGCGGAAGTGGGCCTGGGCGATCGCATGAACCACCACCCCACACGGCTCTCGGGAGGCGAACAGCAGCGCGTGGCCATCGCGCGTGCGCTCGTGTCACGGCCACGCATACTGCTGTGCGACGAACCCACGGGCAACCTTGATCCCGAAAATGCCGAACGCGTTTTCTCGCTCCTCACTTCCCTCTGCGCGACGCACGGCACAACACTCGTGCTCATCACGCACGATGTGAGCCTGGCTGCGGCGTGTTCTTATACCAATCCCAGAAACCCGATCGGCTCAAGTCGTGCAATAAATACCCCAGAGAACACCTCAGGCATCGGAGTTATTCATTTTGGAAAAGGATAACTAAAATTG
>Ga0163152_10005807_pt1 | contig 14278 bp, 12 predicted proteins | sample OliLakLV19MP8IB2_FD_148635 | JGI IMG/M metagenome (GOLD analysis project Ga0163152, IMG submission 148635) | Freshwater microbial mat bacterial communities from Lake Vanda, McMurdo Dry Valleys, Antarctica - Oligotrophic Lake LV.19.MP8.IB-2 | ecosystem: Environmental > Aquatic > Freshwater >... | reverse complement strand
GAAAATGTCTCCTGCTTGTCGTGTCATTCATCATCGCTTGAGGCCCCTTTTTAAGTACTTATTGCATTTTCCGAGTGGCAAGGGCCTGCGCTTTGAGCAGGGCCAGGAACAGCGAGCGAATGTCCGTATCCGTTGCAACGAATTCCTTGAGGGCGCCCTGAAGGCCGCAAGCATCTTCGGTCTGCTCCTGCCGCCCTACGACAAACCGGAAGGCACTGGCTCCCATGCACTCCTGGAAAGCAACGCTTCCTGCGAGCCGGGAGGAAAGTTCGACACCTCCACTGAACTCCGCTTCGACGCCCTGCACTTGCGACAGCGTTCCCGAAGCATTGACGGCGTGTCCATTTTCCACAGTGCGGTGGCGTCCGAGCCCGTCATACGCCTCGAAACCAAACCCGATGGGGTTGATGAGCTGGTGGCAGCCAGTGCACGAGGGCTGAGACGTGAGGGTGTTCCAACGCTCGCGCGTCGTCATTTTGGGATTGACGGGGGGAGCGGTTATCTCAAGCCCCGCGGGCGGCGAAGGAAGATTCTGGCAGAGTATCTTGCGCCGGACGAAGACGCCGCGGTGCACCGGCGCGCTCTGGTCGTCGATGGAATGCAGGGCCAGGATCGCAGGGTGAGTGAGAAGGCCACTGCGGGTTGAGTCGGTGAATTCCACTTTCTTGAATTCCGCGCCCTGCGAGGTGACGTTGAAGAGCGGAGCCGTCTTGTCATTCACAAAGGCGCTTTTGGACGTCAAGAGCAGTTTCATGTTGCCCTTGCCGGCGCTCAACATGTCATCGAGCGACGCTTCGGCGCTCTTGCGCAGGTCGCGAGTCATTGTTCCATCGAAGCTGGCGAAGGCTTTTGGATCCTTCTGCAATGTGGAAATGCTCTGAAGTTCGAAGAGCTGAGAAAGGAAATTCTTGAGCGTGGCTTTTCCGGCGTCGCTCTCGAGCAGGCGCTTTGCATGCTGCATCAAAGTGGCGCTGTCGAGCTGCTTGTCGTCCGCCGCTTTCGCGAGGAGCGCGTCGGGTGGTGCGTCCGTGATAAGGTAACTGAACACGCTCGCAAGTTCATGCTGAGTGAGCTGACTCGCCTTGGTCGCGGTCAATTCGCCCAGCTCTGTGACGTATAAAAATCCAGGGGACTGGAGCATGGCCGCGAGTGCCAGTTCGTAGCCGCCGTTCACACCGAATTTTGTAATGCCATCGGCCACGAAGGCACCCCATTTTTGGAGTTCTGCGGTCGAAAGAGGTTTGCGTAGGACGCGGCGGCCCGTGGTCCGCAAAAAGTTCTCACGGCAGGCTGCGCTGCCAGCCTCTGCTGCGGCGCAGCCCGCCGAAAACAGATCACTGAAACGGTTGGTGACTGTGGCGGTCGCGATATTCTTTGCATTGTTATAGGCGATTTCGACAGTGTCCGCATCAGCCGCATTGGCAATCGCACTGTTTTCAAATCCCATGGCGGAGCGATCAGGCGGCAAAGGAACAAGGACAAAACCTGCGGGAAGATTTGGGAAGAGATTTGCCACGGACTTTTGGTACTGAGCCTGTGTGAGACGTCGGACGCGCACGGGAGTCGTGGCATCCGGCGAACATGTCAGTGAGCTGATGGGCAGCGGGAAGTTGTTCGCCCCACCCATGGCCTTGGACAAGGCTTTTTCCACGAGTGCTTTGTCGCCTGCGGGGTTGGAGGCCGTCCCTGTTTTTTTGAGTGCATTTCCATCTGTGGTGGGCTTGCCACCATTGTCTTTGACAAGCCGACCAATCACGACTCTTCCGGGCGTTTCCTTGCCACAAGCCGCGAAGGTGCTCTGCACGCACACTGCCAGCAGAAAAGCCATCCGCTTCGTGCTGCCGAAAGTACGCTCTGTCTTTTGGGCGAAGTTGTTTTTCATGGCTACCCGCACTGTGAGTATTGGACGAGATCGCCCGAGTTGAAATTTGCCGCGTCGATACTGTCCAGAGTGATCTTGATCCCTGCTGCGGCCGTGCCCATGGATTTGTTGCGGATGGAGAGCTTGTAAATCCAGGTCACAGCTGTGGCGGTCTGCGCGCAACGTGAGCGGATTGTCGGTTCCACGTAAAGGCTCCATTCCCCGGAACCTTGGTCTTTGGACGAATCGCTCGTGTGCCACTTTCCAAGCAGGGTGGAAGACTCACCTCCCATCTGCGAGACGACAAAATCAGCACTCAGGTTTGGGGGAGCGACGCTTCCCATTGCGGCGTCCGCCTGAGAGGCTCCTTTGTAATTGAGAGGCGGCGCCGTCATCTGGTAGCCCTTGGGAACGGTGAACGTGAATCCGATGGTGCAGTCCGCCGAGGCTTGTTGTGTAAAAACCGGACTTTTCTGCAGGGCGCTCACCGGAAAGGGAAGGCCCTCTTTTGCGAGTTCCGCGGACGCCACCATTGATCCGGAGGGGCAAAGTGGCCCTCGGCTTGTGACACTTGCGAGGCCCGCTCCGGTCAGCTTTTGCTGCGACATGACCTGGGCGGTTTGACCTTCGGGCTGACATCCAGTGGCGACGATAGCGGTCCAGAGACAAAGAGAAGTCTTGAAACGACACGCTGCCACCACGGATATCTCCTTAGGACCACAACCAGGCACACTTGAGAAACTCAACGCACGCAGAGAACTCTGTAATCCGCGAATGAGGATTTGTTGACGACGGCAACGGAACCTGCTCCGAACTGCACGGAGATTGCCCTATTGGTGGATCCACCATCGGTCGTGGACGATCAAAAGTTTTTGCCCAGCTCTCCGAAGCGAGCCGTAAGCCCAACAGTCGGGTTCAGGCTGCGGATGCCCGCGACATGAAGCCACATGAGTTCTTTCTGTGTGGGAACGCGCCAGTCGGAGTATGTGGAGCCACCAATGATAGGAACCGGATTAATGTCGCCAAGCGTGTCGCAGGTGGTTTGAGCGACAGACCAGACAATGTCGTTGGCCGCCTGCACTTCAGTCACCATCAAACCTGAGGAGAGATCCCGAAAGACGCACATTTTTTCTGCGTGGTTGCACCCGTCAGCCGTGTTGAAGCTGGGTGTTCCGTCCGGTTTCAATCCGGGTGTCAGGTCTTGCCAGTTGCCATCAGTATCGTAGGCAAGAGTCGCGTCCGCTCCGGTGTTGCCGGTGTTCGAACTTCCCGTGGCAACGATGCCGCCGCATTTGAAGTCGCTGCGATGGTCGCCGGCAACTCCAGGGATGAGCCAAGGTGGAATTTGGCTCGGCACTCCATAGCCGTCTTCGATGGTGTCGAAGATGTCGAGGCCCATTGTTCCTGGGCTGGTAATGTTGTCCCAGAGGGTGGTGTTGGTGCCGTTGCGGCATTCGCGCTTGAGGCCAACGAGTCCCGCAAAGGTTGCCAGTGTGCCGTCGCTGTTGCGCTTGCGGCGCAGGTCCCAACCTGTGAGTCCGGTGACGTTGGCGGCTTTGTAGGTCGCACTGGCGGCAGGAACCACGCAACCGGTGGCACCATCCGCTGCGCAATCCGCAAGCGTACCAGTTGTGGCACTCGCGGCTCCGAAGGTCGTTGTGTTTCGCACGGCGGAGGCGGCGGGCAGGACCACATTTCCTGCGACAGTGAATAAAGTAACGCCATCGCGGATGTTTGATGCGAGGAGTGCGGCGTCGCCTTGCACGGAAATGCTTCGGTAGAGGCCAGCGGTTCCCAGAAAATTCTGCGCAGCCGTGCCCGGGGTGATGACGGCCGGATCCACGATGTCGCCTGTGGCTCTTTGACCTGCGCTGTCAAAAAATTCGTAAGTGCCCGCGAGATGCGTCGAGGTGAGGCTGGTGAGATCGTTTGTAGCCGTAGCGCCCGGTAGGCGGTAGGTGGTGCTCGGAAACTGTCCGGTGACGCCTCCAATTGTGATGCCATTTTTGATGGAGCCTGGACTGAGCACCATAAGGTTGGCGGCCGGAAAACCCATGGTGGCCACACAGTCCGTTGCCCCATCGAGCCCACAGTTGGCAAGTGTGCCGGAGGTGGCGCCGCTCGCTCCATAAGTCGTGGCGGTGCGCACGGCGGAGGTCGCGGGCAGAACCACGTTTCCAGACACACCGGCCACGGATTCGCCAGAGAGGATCTTTGATGCCAGACCTGTGATGCTGGCGGATTTGTAGACGTTGGTGGTGACGCAGTTTTCGACGCCATCGGCAACGCAGGTGGCAGGGATGCCGTTGATGCTGCCACTCACGCCAAAAAGCGTGACGCCCGCTTTGATATTTTGCGCCACGAGTCCCGAAGAGCCGCGGACGACCACGGATGTGAGCAATCCAGGAGAAGAGACTGTGGTGTCAGTGAGGGCGGGAATCGCTTCTGACGCTGCTGTCACGACGCCGATTTTTCGAGTTCCGACACTGTCAAAAAATTCGTAGGTGCCGGCCAGAGTCTGCGGCGAAAATTCGTTGAGGTCGGCCACATCCGCGAGTGCACCGTCCAATGGAAATTCAGCGCTTGGATAAGCTCCGGTGATGGCCCCGATCACGACGCCTTTGCGAATGTCGCCGGCTGACAGGGAATTCAGCTCGGCATCGCTCGCAAGCGTGCCCACGCGTGCCTTGCCGTTTGCACAGACGTATTTGACGCCCAGTTTCACCTGATCAGTCGAAAGGCACGTAGCTGCCGTGTCGGATTTATTGGAAAGCTGTGCAGGGTTTGCCGCAGGCGGGGGAGTGACTATGCCGACCGCGATGGCACCTTTTTTCGAGCCGCAGGCCGTGGCCGCAAAGCAGAAGCCCGCGACCATGACTCGACTGATCTTTGTGCGACACATCAACATACACACTCCCTGGCGGCGCACCAAAGTCACGTCGCGGGTCTCGGCCCTGAAAGATGTATCGGACAATCGGTGGGTACCTTGAGATTTTTCTATGTGAGCAAGCCGGACGAAGAGACTGTTGTGTCAGTGAGAGAGGGAATCACTTATTTTTCGAACCACAGGCCGTGGCCGCGAGGCAAAAGCCCGCGACCACAGATCGAGTGATTAATGTGCGACCTGTAGGCATAGCAACTCCATGATGGCGCATCGATGCCACACCGCGGGCCTTAGCCCTGAGAGTGGTATCGGACAATCTGCGCGCACCTTGAGACCGACCTCAGCGGAGCCGGACCGAGACACGCGCGATGGCGTCACGGCCGTCCTCGGTGACGATCTGCACGAAGGGGCAGTCGCCGATGTTCGCGTCGGCTGTGTTGATCTTGCCTGCCCATAGCTCATCGATGGCTGCTTCGCCGCCAGCCGTATAGGTGGCCGTTACCTTGTAATAGCGGCGTCCGTCCATCAGCACAGAGTCAGTCCCGGCGTGGGCCGCATCGGCAGGATCCCACTTGCGGCGCTTCACACCGAGGAAGCGGCCCACCGGGTCAAGCACAGCGAAGTAACGCATGTAGTGTTTCACGTCCACGTCGCCGTGCATGGGCTCGATGTAAACTTCAAAATTGTCGTTGTTCACGTAGGCGAAGTGGGCACGCACAATGTGCGTCGGCAGATCGGCGAAGAACTGGTAGGGCGTGGTCACGATGCCGTAGTTCTCTTCCGAGAGGCCGTGGCCGGCTTCTTTCATTTCATCGCGAAAGATCTGCGGAATTTTTTCCTTGGTCTCGGTGGCAAGGTGCGCGTAGTCGAAACGGCTCTGGCGCACGTCGGCCGCCATGATCTGGTAGCGGTACACCACCACCGAGGATCCATCGACCTTCGAGATTACGAAGTAGATGTAGTGGTCGGCCTTTGCGAGCTCGACGTTGTCGAGCACGATGTAGGGAGGTTTGCCGGTGCGGGTGCTGCCAGCCGACGTGGCGTCGAAACGGCGTTCATCGAGGATGTTGCGCGACGAGTCGGAAAGGAAAACCGCCTCGAGGAATTGCGTGGCATCAATGCGGCGATCAAGGAACATCGACAGGCGGCCGCGGAATTTGGGGCCGACCTCCTGGCCTTCAATCATGGGGCCATCGAACCAGTAGAAGAAGTCCTTGTTGAGCGTGCTCGCACTGAGCTTCTGCTCTTCGGAGAGATCCTTTTCCACCAGGCCGAGCTTGCTGAGCGTGGCGGCCACGGACGCAGGCGCCATCAGGTCGGGCATCGTCGCACATTCGCCAGCGGCCATGGCCTCGTCGAAGTTCATGACCATACCGGCCGCGCCCGCGAGCGCCGACCATTTGAGGAAGGAGCGGCGCTCCATCTGGAAGGTGAGTTTCAGGTCTTTGGCTTTCATCGTTCCCTCTCTTCGTATTCCGTTCGAGTTACTTTTGTGTTTCGTTTGTCCGAGCATCGCACGGCAGAGGGCATCAGCCGATGTTGAAGAAGTAGCGGTGGAAGTGAGCACCATCCATGACGTAGACGATGATCGTGCTGTAGACCTTCAGGAGCGAGCCCACGCTGCCCTGATCCGCTGGCGGAAATCGTCCGGACATAACGGGGCCTGAGCTGATGGGATCGCCGAAGGCATCACACACGTAATAAACAGCACTCGCGGCGTTGCGGCCCGGCATCTGGACATTGGGCGGGGCTTTCCAAACGGCCGTAGGGCCTGCCTTCTTTATCTTGCGTCCCGGAGAGTTCGCCTTGGCCCACTGCGGCTCCCCTTCTACAAACCCAGTGTCCGTTCCGAATGCCATGCAGACGGTGAGCGCGTGCTGGGGTTCGTGGTAGTTCGGGTGCGCACCCTTCATCGAGTAACGGGCGTCACCGGAGACGGAGAGCGTGTCGACGATAGGGAAGCGCGCTGGATCGGCGCTGCCTGGTCTTTGGATGTCCACTTCAAATTTCAGTGCAAAGTCGGCACTGCGTTTCTGCTCGCCGGCCCGGACGACAACCGCGCCAAGTTTGGTGGTCTCGCTGCCGAGGTACACACCGTCAAAGATGACGACTTTGGTGGCCGCATCGCTCGAGGTCACCACACGGCGCGCAAGGATCTTGCCGCTGAGTGGTCCGAGGATGCGCACGAGCATGATCACATCACCGGCCTGGAAGTCTGCCGCCTTCATCACCACCATGGAGTCGATCTGGCGCCCGTAGAGCTTGAACCCGACGGCGATGGCCGGAGGTGTGCCCACAGCTGGCAACGTAACGAGTCCGGCAGCAAGAGGACTGCACGGTGAGACCTGCTCTACTGGAACGGAGTCGGGGGGAGTGACTCCAGGTTCGAGCTTAGCCGGAGTGTTCCCCCCAGTTTTGCCTCTGCCATTGCCGAGATCGGCAGGTTTCGACGGGTCAGTTTTCTTGACCGGAGTTGAACTCTTTGACTTTGAGTTGCCAAACATGTTGCTGCCGCATGCGGTTGCGAGCAACGCCATGGCTGCGGGCAAACCCACGCCAAGCAGAGATCGGCGCGTATCCTGTGTTCCGCTGGCATCGCATGCATCACCTTCCACGATGATGTCTTCCGGTTTGGCCTGTTCCCTATCGGTCTTCACTTTGCTCATGCTCTCTCCCCGTCGAAAGAACGTCCGTACGCGATTGCGGCGATCCCGCCCTGCAGGACTCTTCGGTCTGACGGCGAAAAACTTGAGGACCATGAATGCAAACGGCCATTGATTCGCAAAACACTTCAAGAGTGGCGCGGGTTCGCCGAATACGTGTGGGTGGACTTTGGGAGGGTTTTGTATGCGTCGTGCCGCGTTGAGCGTTGGCTGGGGAACTCTGAGCGTCTGCGGTGCCCTGAGCGTGGCGTGCGGTACGGCAAAGCCGGAGACAAAGAAACAGACCCCCGCCACGCCTGTCGCCACGGCCACCGCTCCTGCGGCTGATCCGGGCAAGCCGTCTGTTGTGGCACCGGGCACGGTCGACCTTGCGACACTCGACCTCAACGCGCCGACTTTTGAGCGAGACGTCAAGCCGCTCACCCAGCAGGCGTGCGTCACCTGCCACTTGCCGTTCGGTTATGCACAGTCCGTGACTGACTCCAAGGCTCGCATGATTGCCGTACTGGAGTCGGGCCGCATGCCGCCCAAGTCTTCCGACTGGAAGGTTGCGGAGGCGGATGTGGAAAAGTACCGCGCGGCTCTTGTGAAGGCTCTCAAGAACCTGAAGTGACTTACGAGGGCCGACTCTCGGCCATATGCTTTTCCAGCGAGTCAGCAATGTCAGAGATGGAGAGCTTCGGCCCCACGAGCAGTGTGCTGATGCCAAGCTTGTGTGCGGGAAGATCGTAGTACGGATCGTTGCCTATCATCACCGTGCTCTCGGCCCGCGCACCCACCATGCGCAACGTTTCCGTAAAAAAATCCGAATGCGGCTTGGTCGATTTCATGACGTCCCACGACGTGACCAGATCGAAGTCGTGCAGGTGCAGTTCAGATGCCTTCAGGCGCAGCTCTATCTCGCGCCGGCCGAAGACCGCGTTGGTGGCGAGCGTGGTGTGACGGCCGGTGGCGTGCAGCAGGTCGAGCAGGCGCCGTGCGTGCGGCTCGGAGTGCAGGATGAGGCAGATGAACGGATAGTCGGAGTCGAAGAATTTTTCCGAGAAGCGCTCGACCTTTGTGCGTGCGACGTTAAGCTCGCTCGCGAGCGTGTCGAAGAACGCGTCGCGGTTGGTTGCAAAGCCGTGGTGCGACAGCACGATGTCCTGCGTCTTGCGCATCGCCCGCAACACCTCGCGGAGTGTGGCGAGTTTGGAAAGGCGGAGCAGCGCAAAAAGCGCGAACAGATTGTGGAACAGCGCGCCGGGCTGGCCGATGAGTGTTCCATCCATGTCGATGAGCACGTGCGTTTTCCCTTGCCACCAGTCGGACGCAAGGCTCACGCTGTTGCGGATGTGCTTGATCGCGGCCGCGCTCTTTTCCGCGTCGCTCTCGGCCTGTGCTTCTCTGCGTTTCCTTATAGCCACGCCAATGTCTCCCTACGCAGTTGCGAGCGGCGATTCTACAGGCAATGGTATTTGGCGCCAAGCACGGCGGTGCCTGCATTCTGTCAGATGGACGTCGCCGCTTGCGCCGATTCGAAGTCAGTTGCCAAAGTCGCTCGCGAAATCAGCTGCCGAATTTTTGTCCGAGGTAGGGCTCCGCAAGAAGAATGGCCAGCGCCGCCAACGCATGCTGGATCTGGCCTGTGCGCGCGAGCACCACGGCCTCCCGGAACGGGATGAAGCGCAATCGGATGCGTTCAAATGGATCAAAATGGGTGGCCGGTTTTTCCAGCGGCATGCAGTCGAACGCCAGAAAGTACTGGATCCGGTTGTTCTGGATCGCGGGGTTTGGCAGAAATCCGGACAGGGCGAGCATGCGACTGCTCGTGAGGCCGGTTTCCTCTTCGAGTTCGCGCAACGCCGACATCGTGGTGTCCTTTTCACCCGGATCCACTGCGCCTCCGGGCGTCTCCAAGGTAACACTGTCGCTGCCAAACCGGTGCTGCTCCACCAGAACCACTTCGCCCGTGGCGGTCACGGGCACGACATTCACCCAAGGCGCGCAGCGTAACATGTACATGTCCGCCTGGTGTTTGCCGTCTTCGGTGCGTGCCTGACGTTTCAGGACGCGAAACACGCGGCAGGCGTATTCCTCTTCTGCCGCGCCGAGCGGGAACCGCGGCAGGTCTTCCTGGGGGTCTCCGTGGAAGAATACGGTCATGCGCTTCGACCTCCATGCTAGGGTGGTTTTCGTGCCGCAGCTTTGCAAACGCGTCCGCCGCGCGCTAGAGCCGGGACAGGTTTTTTTCCGCGCCCCAGGCCGCGCCCGCCGGGCGCCTTCTCAGGAGACACACACGCCATGGCTCTCATCTCGCTTCGTCAGCTGCTCGATCACGCCGCCGAGAACGCTTATGGCGTGGCGGCTTTCAACGTGAACAACCTTGAACAGATCCAGGCCATCATGGAGGCCGCACGCGAGACCAACAGTCCGGTCATCATCCAGGCGAGCCGCGGCGCCCGCGCATACACCAACGACACATTCCTCAAGCACCTGATGTTCGCGGCGGTCGACATCTACCCCGAGATTCCCGTTGTGGTTCATCAGGATCATGGCAACAGTCTTGCCACCTGCCTCACAGCGATCCGCGCCGGATTCACGAGCGTCATGATGGACGGTTCTCTGAAGGAGGATGGCAAGACGCCCGCCGACTTCGCGTACAACGCACGCATCACGAGTGAAGTCGTGAAGGTGTCTCACGCCATGGGCATCTCCGTGGAAGGTGAGATCGGTGTGCTGGGTTCGCTCGAAACCGGCATGGGAGACAAGGAAGACGGCCATGGGTTTGAAGGCAAGCTCGACCATTCGCAACTCGTGACCGACCCCGAAGAAGCCGAGGCGTTCGTCAAGGAAACGAAAGTCGACGCGCTTGCCATCGCCATCGGCACCTCGCACGGTGCGTACAAATTCACCCGCAAGCCCGACGGTGGAATTCTCAACATCGGCCGCATCCGTGAAATTCACAAGCGTCTGCCCAACACTCATCTGGTGATGCACGGCTCGAGCTCGGTGCCGCAGGAGCTGCAGGCCGAGTTTCGCAAGTACGGCGGCGAGATGAAGGAAACCTGGGGCGTCCCGGTGGAGGAGATCCAGGAAGGCATCCGCAACGGCGTCCGCAAGATCAATGTGGACACCGACAACCGCCTCGCCATGACCACGGCCATCCGCAAAGTGCTGCAGAGCAATCCGAGTGAATTTGACCTTCGCAAACTCATGGCTCCTGCGCGCGACGCCATGAAAAAGATCGTGGCCGAGCGCATGGTACAGTTTGGCCAGGCTGGGCAGGCTTCAAAAATCAAGCCTATCCCACTTGATCAGATGGCCAAGAAATACCTCTGACCCGAGCCGGATTTCACGCCGCCATTCAAAGTTCAGGTGCCAATGACCGCTGATGAGACCCGTGCCGCGAAATTCGCCCAGAGTCAGCTCGATGCCTACAACGCTCGGGACGTCGACGCGTTCGCCAGATGCTACACAGAAGATGTGCGCGTTTTCCGTGATGCATTCGGTGCAACCCCCGATATGGTCGGGCGTAGTGCCCTCCGTGAAAGCTATGCGCTCTTTTTTCGCGAGGAGCCTGGCGTACGGTGCACGCTCATCGGCCGTCAGATGATCGGAAATTGGGCCATCGACAACGAGTTCGTGGACGGCTTTCGCGATGGCAAGACAGTGCGCGTCACGGCGATCTACGGTGTCGACGAACGCGGCATCCACACTGTCCGCTTTCTGCGTGGAACCGAGACCTGAGCCGGAAATCCTGGAACTGGACGCGAAGCTGCGGCAGACCACGACGGAACGTTTTGGCCCCATGCGCGCAGTGACGCCCACGCAGGTGTTCGAGCTCGGCTTTGAAGGCATCCAGAAATCGAAACGGCACAAATCCGGCGTGGCTGTGCGATTTCCGCGTATCCTTCGCTGGCGGAAAGACAAACAGCCCGCCGAGGCCGACACGCTCGATGCGTTGCGTGCGCTCGCGAATGAAAACGCGCCATGACGCTCTCCAAAGAAAAACGACGGGCCGCATCTCCCTGGGTCGCTCCCGAAGTGGCGCCCGCGTTTCCTTATGAGGAGTCACGTCCGGGGAGCGGCAAGCCCCGCCCGATCCGTTCCAAGCTCCTTCCGAAGAAACCAAAAAAAGTAATAGAAAAGCCCGTCCCCTCAAGACCCATGGGCCCACCCGTGGCGCGTGCCGCCGAGGTGTTCGAGGCGCGTGGCTGGAAGCCATTCGCATTTCAGGAGCAGTGCTGGCAGGCATATCTCGAAGGAAAAAGCGGACTGGTGAACGCACCGACGGGCACGGGCAAGACGCTCGCCGTCTGGCTCGGCCCGGTGATTGAGGCTCTGCGCGAGGCGGCGTCAACTGACAAAAGGAGCGTCAAGGCCGGCAAAGGTGGAACGCACGTGATGTGGATAACGCCCTTGCGCGCGCTCGCCTCCGACACCGCAAAGGCGCTTGCCGATGCCGCGGGTGCGGCGGGCCTCGCGTGGAACATCGCATTGCGCACTTCGGACGTCGGATCGAGCGTCAAGGATGCACAACGCAAAAGCCCTCCGCACGCGTTCGTCACCACTCCCGAGAGTCTCTCGCTGCTCTTGAGCCACGAGGATGCACGGGAGCGTTTCGCCGATCTGCGCTGTGTCATCGTGGACGAGTGGCACGAACTGCTTGGCAGCAAACGGGGCACACTGCTCGAACTCGCGCTCGCCCGTCTGCGCGTCTGGAATCCTGCGCTGCGAACTTGGGGCGTGTCGGCCACCATTGGCAATCTCGAGGAAGCGCGCGACGTTCTTCTCGGCGCGACCAAAGGAGAGCTCATCCGCGCAGAGGTGGAAAAAGTAACGATCATCGAGAGTGTCGTGCCTGAGACGGTCGAACGCTTTCCATGGGCCGGGCATATGGGCCTGCGCATGCTCCCTGAAGCGCTCGCACTGGTCGAGGCAGCCACAAGTGCGCTTGTCTTCACCAACACGCGCAACCAGGCCGAGACCTGGTACCAGGCCATCCTTGCGGCAAAGCCGGAGTGGGAGAACGTCATCGCGCTGCACCACGGTTCGCTTGACAGCCAGGTCCGCACGGCTGTGGAAAACGGCCTCAAGACGGGTGAATTGCGGTGCGTGGTGTGCACGTCCAGCCTCGATCTCGGCGTGGATTTCGCACCTGTGGACACGGTCCTCCAGATTGGAGGCCCAAAGGGAGTGGCGCGACTTCTGCAGCGTGCCGGCCGGAGTGGACACCGCCCCGGGCGTCCCTCCATCATACATTGCATACCTGCCAACGCTCTTGAACTCGTGGAGTTCGCGGCTGCGCGCGAGTCGGCCGAGGCGGGGCGCCTTGAACCGCGTCTAGCTCCCGAAGCACCGCTCGACGTCCTCGTGCAGCACATGGTGACCGTGGCCATCGGCGGTGGTTTTACGCCCGATGAACTGTACGACGAGGTGCGCGCCGCGTGGTCCTACCGTGCACTTCCACGCGAGGAGTTTGACTGGGCGCTGACTTTTGTCACCACCGGTGGCGTGGCGCTCGGTGCCTACCCTGATTACAAAAAAGTTGTGCGCGAAGAGGGTTCGGGCCGTTGCGTTGTGACCGACCGCGCTATCGCCATGCGGCACAGGATGAACGTGGGCACCATCGTGAGTGACGGAACCCTGAGTGTGCAGATCGTGAACGGAGCACGGCTTGGCAATATGGATGAAGTGACGCTTGCCAGTGTGCGCCCGGGCGATGTGTTCGTGTTTGGAGGGCGCACACTGGAGCTCGTCCGCATCCGTGACATGACGGCTTATGTCCGTGCCTCGCATGGCAAGGGAGTGCGCACGTTGCAATGGGGCGGCAGCCGCATGCCTTTTTCGTCGGAATTGTCCGACGCACTGCGCGAAAAAATGGATGAAGCCGCGCGGGGTGTTTTTGTCGACAAGGAGATGCAGGCCCTGCGTCCCTTGTTTTTGCTGCAGAACAAGTGGTCGCGAGTGCCACGCACGGGCGAACTCCTGGTGGAGCGCCTCAAAACGCGCGAAGGCCACCATGCTTTTTTTCACACCTACGCGGGCCGCGTGGCGAACGAGGGCCTGGCCGCGCTCATTTCGTTGCGCCTATCTCGTCTCGAACCGCGCACCTTTGGCGTCACGGTGAACGACTCGGGCATCGAATTGCTGTGCGATCGTGCCTTCGACCTTGACGCCACCATACTCCGCACGCTTCTCACTGAAGACGAGCTCGACAGCGATATTCTTGTTTCGGTCAACACGGTGGAGCTCGCGCGCCGGCAGTTTCGCGAGGTGGCGCGCATCGCGGGACTCGTCTTCACCGGTTTTCCCGGCGGCAAAAAAAGCAGCCGGCAGGTGCAGGTGAGTTCGGGCCTGCTCTTTGATGTGTTCTCACGCTACGATCCGGACAATCTTCTGCTCGTACAGTCACGCCGCGAAGTGATGGCACGTCAGCTCGACGCGAGCCGCATCCGTGCGAGCGTGCGGGCATTCACAGCGGGCACCATTGTGGTAGTTCCTGTGGAACGTTTCACACCCCTTTCTTTTCCGCTCTGGGCCACACGCGCGCTAGCGCATGTGAGCAGCGAGAAAATAGAAGACAAGCTCGAACGCATGATCGAAAGCCTGGAAAAAGCAGCGGGCGCTCCACGGATCTGAAAGTCCACCGCACCCTTTCCTATGGATGAGTTTGCCTGGGGCGAAGGGCGGGTATAAGACGAGCACATGAAAAGAAAAGTGCTCCGTACGAAATCTTTGTCCCGCTGTCTGACGTTTCGCCTGGTTCTGTCGAGGCCAGCGGCGCCGTTGTTTTATGCGGTGTACGCTGCTTCGATGGCGTGGGTTGGTTGGTCGAATGAGGCAATTGCCGCGAGCCTCACGGGGTACAATGATGCCCAGATTGAG
>Ga0163152_10005804_pt1 | contig 14282 bp, 9 predicted proteins | sample OliLakLV19MP8IB2_FD_148635 | JGI IMG/M metagenome (GOLD analysis project Ga0163152, IMG submission 148635) | Freshwater microbial mat bacterial communities from Lake Vanda, McMurdo Dry Valleys, Antarctica - Oligotrophic Lake LV.19.MP8.IB-2 | ecosystem: Environmental > Aquatic > Freshwater > Lake... | reverse complement strand
CGTTTGCAGAAGAGTTGATCGAGAGCCATACGACTTCTTTGCCCGTATATTTCTTTTGCAGCTGTTGCATGTTATCGCTGCTGTAGTGCTTCTGGACGAATGGGCACTCGAAGTTTACCCATTCCAGAACGACGAATTTGCCCTTATAGTCGGACAGTTTGTGTGACTTGCCCTTTGAATCCGAAAGTGTAAAGTCTGGAGCCGGCTTTCCAAGATCTAATCCGGGTGGCAACTCAGCCGCGACGGAGCCAACTTTTTCGCCGGATGCGGAGACCTGCGCGGAGTTGCTTTGCGGAGCTTCTGAACAACTTGCCAGGCTCAACGCGAGGCAGACGGCTGCGGCAGCATTTTTCATTTTGCCAATCATTTGTTTTTCCTAGTGTGAGGGCGGGTCTGACTAGTCTTAGTGTCATGCAGCCCCGCCAAGGCTTGGTACAGGCACGGGGCACAGTCTATAATGAATTGATTGATGAAGTCTGACCATGGGGATATAGCTCAGTTGGTAGAGTGCACGGATCGCACCCGTGAGGTCAGGGGTTCGAATCCCCTTATCTCCAAATATTCAGGGTCAAGGCGGGAATTTCCCGCCTTTCTCTTTGCCTATTTAGGATTCATACAATTTAATAAGACCTTCGGTTGCGCCATTGCGAGCATGTGACAAATTCGTGATGGCTCTGGAAGTACCACAAGCGGGGTGCTATTATCGTTCTCTGAGGGCTATTAGCTCAGGTGGCTAGAGCGCACCCCTGATAAGGGTGAGGTCCCTGGTTCGAGTCCAGGATGGCCCAGTCTTCGGGGGCTTGGCTCAGTTGGTAGAGCGTCTCCTTTGCACGGAGAAGGTCAGCGGTTCGACTCCGCTAGCCTCCACCATTTCCGAAGGCAACATCCGGTTCATCCTACACACATCCTACATAGCCGATGAGTGAACAGATAACCAAAGAATGCCGGGAACGAAGGTTCTCGGCATTCTTCTTTTTGAAGTTGTCTCCCATCTGAAAGCGAGTTCGGATGGTTCACCATGCGTCGGTGGTTTTACCGAACAGGCGTTTACAAGCTTGATCGAGCGCCGCGTGACCTTCCGCGACAATCCCTGGTTGAGGCGGGAATTTTTCTGAAGGAATGCGCGCTAGAAAGGCGCCGGCGGACACGTCGCGAGTTGGATACTTCGCGGAGTATTCACGCATTAAGTCTGCCAAATCGCGCTTTAGAATTCGGTTTTCGAATTCCTCGAAATCGTCCATGGACAGGAGGCAAAGGTTGAGTACAGTTTTCCCTTTGATGTATATGTGTGGTACTGCTTCAGTCTGCGCGCCGGGCAGCAATTTTTGAAGTTCCCGTGCCAGAAATTTTCCATGGTAGAGAACTGGCAAGTGGCAATCGTATACCAGCATGATTGGAATGATCGCATCGAAGTCTGCTACAGGCAAGGTGATTTCCGGTGCAAGACGCCCATCGAGCCAGCCTTCGATAGAGTCAGCCAACTGTGAAACGCCTTTTCGTTTTGACTTGCGACCGGAATCGTCAACAACGTATTTGTTGTAGATTTCCTTCCAATAATCCTCAGCAGTCAAGCTCGCGATGGCTTTGTCTTGAAGCCATTTCCCTTTGATTTCAATCAATACAAGAGTCCTTCCGCATACTATTAAATAGTCGCTGAATTCGACTTGCTGACTCGAAGCCAAGGACTTCGCACCAACTCTTGGATGTCCCGTTACAGCGTGGCCGTTTGCTCGAAGTGAGTTCGTATAGCGCGTAAGCCTTCGAATGGCGTATTCCTCAAAAGCAACGCCGAATTCCTTCATGGCCTCGTCGCCGATTAGCCGCGAGGATCTGAACAAGAGTCCATTGGAGGCCCGTTCCGCGACAAAGGTTGTGTCAATGAACGTCGCTCGGCGCCCGCCATCTATAAGCAGAATCGGGCGTTCTCGCAAGGGGCGGAAATCGGTCAATGCGCACTGATCCTGCGTTTGGCGTTCATACGATTTTGCCAGTTGCTCAGGGTTTTGCGATTCTCTGCTCATGAACTGTTCCATCACCGTCTTCATATGCGGCGCATTGTCGCAAAGCCTGCTGGGATCGAATTCGAAATTGTCAATGATTCCTGCTTGTTTGTTGAACCACTCTTGCTGCATCGACAGCAAACCGGCGACGCACGTTATGTAATCTTCCAGATCCATTCCGAGTTCTATCTCTACTTCTCTTCTTAGTTCGGGATTCTTTGCAAAAAACAACTCAATGTATAGTTCGTAACCCCGGCCGAGCTGCCAAAGTGGGTTGAAGGTTGGCACCTGCCATAAGCTTGCCTCGCGCAGAATTCGCAGGGATTCGAAGTGTTGTTGCTCCTGTGGTAGCTGCTCGTATTTATCGCTTTGCCATATCCGCCTTTGCGTTCGATTCGACCAAAATTCAAATGCCATCAACATAGAGCGGGCAAAACCGTGCTTGCGCGAGATTCCATTCATTCCGCCCGTCTCTGCCCGCTTGGCCCATACGGCGGACCATCTCATCAATTCCAGGCAGCTAGGCCGCGAAAAAAACAGATTCTCGTCCAGAGTGCCTTTTTGCTTTTTCGCGTACTGCAACATCCGCTGCAGGTCGGAGTTATCTAACCAATTTTGTGTACACAGCAACCTCAGCACGTTCTCTTGAAAGTTTGGTTCTCTCTTGTCGGTTGTGTAGCAGAAAATCGTGTTGAGTTTTGCGCAGAGGGACAGCGTTTCTTCTCGAGGCAGCTTGGACACCTGATGCTGGAAGAAGCCGCTTTCGACCTTCAGATTGTTGCCTAGACATGTCAGCGGTAGCGCGGTTACGACGTCAGCAATTTCGTTTGTGGTGGCTCTGAATTTCATGTCACTCGACCGATGCGTTTTTTCTTGTAATTTTCTGCAGCGTTATCTCGATCTGCCAGACGTTGCCTACACTCACAGTGTATTTGCTCCAACTGGTCGGTAGCTATCCATCGTGAACTCGTTCTGGTGTCATTGTGCAACCAATGAGTCTACAGGAAGAAGTGACCGCAGTTAACCGTCATGCGATGGCGTCCGATGACCTTGCCGCTGCTTGCATTTTATTGCGGATATCAGATACGGCATAATAAACATGCTGTCGCTGCAAATTATGCGCACTGATTATTGGCGTGCTGGTGGAAATAAATGGTGGCGTCACACTTACGAGGTTTGCTCGCTCCCGCATCTATCCCGTTCCCGTGTAATACCTACTATTCCATCGAGAACAGGCGGGGGCTCCAATGGCAGGCGACCTTGTGTGCGTTTACCATTGAATCGAACTTAAATGCAGGCTCTGTTTGTCGGCCATTTGTTTGATCCACTCGTCGGCTTTAGGGGTAAAAATGAATCTATCTGTGGTGCTGATGATTCTGCGATTTATCTCATTGGTTAACTGCGATTGAAGCTTGTTGCGAAATCTAATTGTTGTTTGTGGTCCTTGATGGTGACCGACAATTGCAATCTCTTTTGACAGCGTGAAGGTGAACTCGGATTCGAACTTGTCGATCCCTATTCCTTCAAAATAATGGGCCGGCGCATCGCTTGTGATGAAATATCGGTCTGTCCCCGCAGGGACAACCTCCCAGGTCATGCGAAAGATGCTGTCGACTGTTCTCGCACTGAAAAAGGGCGTCCGAATCCCTTTGTCAATATCGCCTGGAAGTGCTTGCTCCCAACGCACCTGAAGTTCATCCAGTTCCTTGCATTTTGCAGACAGTGCATCCGCCTCACTGTCTGCAAGAATTTCCACTAGTTTAGACCGGACCTCCTCAGTTACTCCAGGAAGAAGGCTTTTCGCAAGTTGGTACGATTTCTTCCGCCGACGTGGTCCCCGCGACATCATTGTGAGCATGTAGCGCGCGAAGTCTAATCTTTCCTGATCCGTAAGCGATTTTCTCGCCAAAATCTTCGATAGGCAACCGTGGCTGGGAATCTCAAACAAAATGTTTAAATCCCTTTCTACCTCATCAGGGTAGAAGTTTTTCTCCTGACCAACTGCCGGAATTGGCAAGTCTTTGAACACACCAGTGTTGCGATCGTATCTCCAAATCCAGCCGGGTTTGTTTACTATCTCAAATCGCTTCAAGTGCGCGCGGGGCGTATAATGATGTCCCAAGAAAGTCTGCTTACTGTAATCGAGTAGGGTTGACGATTATATTCTACAAAAGTCTTTTCATCGAAACAAAAATGTTTTCAGAGAAGCAGCGAAAATGCATCGGCAGCCGCAACCGAAATCTAGTTAATGGACAACTATCACACCAACTGTCTATGTGGAACAAACCCCTAAATGCCTAAAGGCAACGAGTTCATTTGTACATTCGCGGTGCACTCGTCCGTGCAGTACACAGTGCCAATGACGTTAGAGTATAAGCAGACGCTATTTCGTTATACGCCTGCGGACAACATGACGGACAGCGATAATCTTATCTGCCAGATGGGGACTCTGGATTATGCTGGGGCATACAAGAAGGCTTATGAACTGTTCAGTGCAATTTCGTTTGTTGATCATTCCCGAGTAAAGCTTGGGGGTGGCCTCACCGATGTGCTTTTAGTGGCTCCGATCGAACAGATGAACATAAGGCAGGTAGAACGTCGTGCAATCCCAGTTGAAGATCGACGATCGATAATAACGGAGATTGCTTTGGTGCAAAACGAGGAGCAGGAGGTTTTACTCAGGCTGTTCCGTCATGCCAATACAGTCAACGACCCATTTACTCAGGTTCTCTTTTATTGGCATACCCTTGTCTATCCATCAACCAGCGAGCAAGAGGCTGTTCGATTCGTTACCGATAATGCCCCCGCTTTGAACATAGACTTAGGATCTTACCGACAGGAAGCCCTTGATACGCGACACTTTGATAGTGCTCAACGCTCTCAAGATTTTGGCACATATATTCAGCAGGGCGTGCGCAATTCTATCGCACACATAGTTAGAAATAGGACGGGCTACGAAAGTCTAGATATGGATAATCTGAAGCAAACGTGGCATGTTCACTACGTCTCAGATGTTCTGGAAAAGTTGTGTCGCTTCAAGCTTGAGAAAGAATCTGGCATTCGGATAGGTAGTGATCCGGTGATTCTCCAGGTGCGGTGATTTTGTTCGACTTCCTTCTGAATGAGGCATACATACTCATGTCTGACTGGCTCCGAGTAGGCACGAAAGTGGGCACTGACAAATGTCAGTGACAATTGGCTTGGAACGAAGAGAAAAGACAATTGCAGGATAAAGGATGTATACAAATGCTCAAAAGCCTTGGTGGGAAAGGTGTTTCGTGTATACACTTTTGAGCACCACGTATACAGCAGGGTCTAAAGGATGCTCCTGTCCGAAGAAAGGTGTATACACCTGCTGAGGCGCAAGGTTCAACCGCGGTTACACCATGCTCCCGGCGCTCTGCATGACCAATGACAGGTGCCTGGTCGAGCAGAGCGCCGGAGAGTGTGCGCTCTCTCTGGCTATTGCGCTACAACTTCACCCAAGCCGCGTGCAGCGAGACGTGTCTGTTTGCGCACCGCAGGTGATGCCGTGCGAGGCGAGCACTGATGACCCCAGTCTAAAATGTGCACTGCTCGAGCGACGGATTCTGTTATTCCCAATCTTTGCCAATTTGCATTTGGCTTTATCTGATTAGGTGTCTGATATGCGTCTGGTTTTCCCGAAACTACCCTGCAGTACTCCCCAAACAGTCGCGTAAGTACTCTAGAGCTTCCCCAGTTATATGCAAATACCTTCACGAACTGTCGGTTTTCGCATATAATTGGGGTATGAGTATCCTTGATCACTATCTCGATGAGCAGCTCAGCCGGGGCCGGTCCTATTTCTCCAAGGATGAGGCACTGAGAGCGCATGGGTTTACGGCAGAGGCCTTTACCGCCGCTGCCACGAGGTTGATCAAGAAACATAGGTTGGTTAGTCCTTGGCGTGGATTCTATTTGATTCTACGCCCAGAAGATCGGGTTGCAGGAGCGCCAGACCCGGTTCGTTGGATTGACCCGCTAATGAAGTACCTGAAACTGGATTATCGAGTTTCGCTTCTGAGGGCTGCCGCTTTCCACGGCTCATCACATCAGGCAGCAATGGTTTTCCAGGTAATTGTTCCGCAGCAACTTCGGGGGTTCGATATTGGTCGTCACCGGATACAGTTCATCTACCAGGCACCTGCGGCTTTCTCTGAGACCAACCAGCAGGAGTGGTTGCAGCGGCTAAAAAGCGAGGCCGGATTCGCCAACGTCGCTGGCGTAGAACTACTGCTCTTGGATAGTGTTCGCTACTTTCATAGGGCGGGTGGTATTAATGGCGTTGCGCAAATTGTCCATGACCTCGGAAGCAACGCCGACCCGCGCGAACTAGCTAAAGCCGCAGCATGGTATGAGAATTCGGCCGTTCGGCGCTTAGGCTATCTGTTTGATCATTTTGGTCAAAAGCGACAGTCAAAGGTCCTGGTGCCGTTTGCGGCGAAGGCAAAATCAATGAAGCCTTTAGACCCATCAATAAAGCCGCTAATCGAAGGGACGGATGATCTTGCCGAGAAGAACAGCAAGTGGATGCTTGCAATCAATGAATCGGTGGAGATCGACCAGTGATTCCAAGCGCGTATGTGCAAGAGTGGAGTTCGACGGCCCCTTGGCCGGATTCTCGGCAGATTGAGCAGGATCTGATCATTTGTCGCGCCTTATGCGATCTGTTCAACTCGCCCGCATTGTCCGGAAAAATTGCCTTCCGTGGTGGCACAGCGATTAATAAATTACTTTTTCAAAAACCATTGCGTTATTCGGAAGATATCGATCTCGTGCAAACGCAACCGGAGCCGATCCGTGGCACGCTCGAAGCTATTCGTGGAGCTCTATCATGGCTGGGTGACTTCAAGTACGACCAAGCCATTCATTCCACCCATCTAATATTTAAGTTTTCGCCGGAGGCAGCTCCAGATACGGCGATTAAGGTGAAGATTGAGATCAATACTCGTGAGCATCAGAATTTGTACGAGATCAGAAAATACCCGTACGAAGTTGATAGCCAATGGTACAGAGCGCAGGCGGAAATTGCGTCCTATGAACCAGAGGAACTGTTCGGGACAAAGCTGCGAGCATTGTTGCAGCGACGCAAGAATCGCGACCTGTTCGATTTGAATGAAGGGTTAAAGCAATTGTCGATGGATTCAGCCAAATTGGTCGCGTGTTTTGAACATTATCTGTGTCTTCAGGGGCAGTCTATTACTCGGGCAACAGCAGAACAGCGAATGCTGGAGAAGCTTCAAAAGAGCCTGACCGAAGATGTTGCACCACTGCTGCCGGCGGGAATCACATTTACCGACGACGATGCAATCGTCGCCTTCGGTAAAGTCTGGTTTGATCTGATAGGACGGATTGCAGGAGAGCCCTGGAAGCTTTCAGAGAAAATCATCGAAGAGCTCAGGAGAAGTAAGATACCGAACCTGCTTCGATGACATGCTCGGATTCGGTATGCCTTAAGCTTGATTGGCTGGTGGGTCGAAAGAACAATCGGGCATTTGTCCGTCCGCTTGGTAGCCGTTTGCTTGCGTATGGCGCCGGAGATAATACAATACCTTGATCAGCACAGTGTCGACTGTGCGTCTTGTTGACTGGCAGGGGTTAGTGGATGAATTCAGATGGAGCTCGCTCGGGCAAACGGCGGAAGCTGACCACAAATGGTGGTGCCACCCAACTGCAGATACCGTTCCTTGAGGAAGTTCTGCAAAACTGCGAGCTTTTACGTGTAGAAACCGCAAGCCTCCGGGCGGAGCACGCAACTCTCCGAACCGAAAATGCGAGCCTCAGACAAGAGAACGCAATCTTAAAGGCGCAGGTGGAACAACTTCAGCCCGCCTCACAGAAGCGGCAAGTCGCAGAGCCCACAACATTCTATTCGGCACCGGAGCCCGCATCCCCACAAGCTGCGCTGGACTATCGCGTCAAGCTCTTCCGGAGCCTATTTTGTGCTCGAGATGATGTCTACGCCGAACGGTGGGAGAAGAAGGATGGGGCTTCAAGTTACTCCCCGGCTAAGCTTCACGATTGGGACAGCCACACGAAGAACGCAAAGGGCAGGTCAATCTGCGGCTTAACATGTCAACTTAAACCGTTGACGGACCGCGTGCTTGATGAGCACCTCAGGGGGCAAAGAACGGTTGGCATTTATCCGCTTCTCAAAGACGATACGTGCTGCCTGCTCGCAGTGGACTTCGATGAGGCCAATTGGACTGATGATGTGCTGGCATTTCTCGACACGTGTGATCGGATTGGCGTCCCCGCGTACCTAGAGAGATCGAGATCGGGAGCCGGTGCCCATGTCTGGATCTTTTTTGACAGACCTGTTAGAGCCTCGCAAGCCAGATTGCTTGGATCTTTCCTCGTTTCCGAAACGAAGCAGCGTCGCTACCAATTGGACTTCAAATCTTATGATCGACTGTTTCCGAATCAGGACACGATGCCTAAAGGTGGCTATGGCAATCTTATTGCCCTTCCACTGCAATTGACGCCGAGTGGGGCTGGCAATAGCGTTTTTGTAGATCGAAGATTCCAACCATTTGAGGATCAGTGGACCTACCTCAGCTCCATAATCAGGATGCGCTCTATCGATCTCGACTGTATCGTTCGCGAAGCATCAGCGCGAGACGCCATACTAGCTGTTCCTCTGTCATCGGATGATGAAGATTCAGAAGAGCCGTGGAACCGAAAGCCTTCAGGGCAGTCGCTGGATAGTTCGCTCAAGGAGCCATTCACGAAGAAGCTGTCAATTGTCCTGGGCAATATGGTGTACGTCCCGAAATCCGGTTTTGGTTCGGCCGCGCTGAACAAAATAATGAGTTTGGCGGCTTTCCAAAATCCTGAGTTTTATCAAAAGCAAGCAACCCGGCAGTCGACATACGACACTCCTAGAATTATTTGTTGCGCAGAAGATCTGCCTGACCATATTGCTCTTCCGCGTGGATGTGCCGCTGACCTTAAACAGCTGCTTCATGAGAATGGCATTACTGTTGAAGAGATTGATGAGCGTTATATCGGTTCGCCCGTGCAAGCGAATTTTAAGGGTACATTGCGGGATGAGCAGGTGAAAGCGGCGCAAGAAATCCTACGCACGGACTTGGGCATCCTGAGCGCATCCACAGCTTTCGGTAAGACAGTGGTTGCGATTTATGTTATGGCTCAACGCAACGTGAATACCCTGATTCTTGTTCATAGAGCTCAGCTGATCGATCAGTGGCGCGAGAGACTTGCGCAATTTTTGGATATGCCAGCTTCTAATGTAGGACAACTGGGCGGCGGGAAGAAAAAAAGGACAGGACTAATCGATGTTGCAACCATTCAGAGCCTTGGTCGGCGTGGTGCCGTATCTGACATCGTAGCTGAATACGGACAGGTAATTGTCGATGAATGCCACCATATTCCTGCATTTACGTTCGAGCAGGTCGTCAAACAAACGAAGGCCAGGTATATTCTTGGGTTAACCGCGACCCCTGTGCGGAAGGATGGGCATCAGCCGATCATCATGATGCATTGTGGCCCTGTCAAATTCAAAGATTCAAGACGAAATCGCCAACTGATGTCTGGCGTCAAGCATGTCGTAATACCTAGAGAAACCGCGTTTCAGGCGCCTGCCCCGATTGAAGGTATCAATGTTAACGAGCTGTACGACGCCCTGATCAGCGACGAGAAAAGGAACGAGTTGATTTTTGACGACATTCTCAGGGAGCTAGAGAAAGGCAGATCACCACTGGTTCTTACCGAGCGCGTCAAGCATCTAGATGCGCTTGCTGAAAAGTTGGCAGGTTTTGCAAAGAACATCATAGTCCTGAAGGGCGGCATGACAAAGAAAGAAAGGACAACGGTCTTTGCCAAATTGAAGGCTATTCCAGACGACACGGAGAGAATTATTTTGTCGACTGGCAAGTACATTGGTGAGGGCTTCGATGATCCGCGGCTGGACACGCTCTTCTTGCTGTTACCAATTTCATTTGGAGGAAGAGTGGAGCAATATGCTGGACGGCTTCATCGGGAGCGCGAAGGTAAAATAGACGTTCGCATCTATGACTATATTGACTTCAGCCATCCCGTATTCAAAAAAATGTACGAGCGTCGATGCGTCAAATACCGCCAACTGGGCTACGACATCGAGATAGCGCCCGGTTCATGAGGTTTAGCAGCTAACCCTTCGCCTCTTTTGGGCAAAAGCATTGCTGGCTGCGTAAGGGCTTCTTGGGCGTTCTCGAATGCTTGCCTTACCGGATCTTGTGTGAGTCGGGTGTAGATTGCAGTAGCTTGAGGTGATTTGTGACCGAGCGCTTTGCCGATGATGATCGGGCTGACGCCTTGGATTGCCATGTAGCTGCCGGCTGTCCGTCGCAGATCGTGGATGCGTAGATCCTCAATCTTTGCGCGTTCCAAAATGCGACCCCAAGCTTTGTGTGGCGAAATCAGGTGCCCAAGAACGCCAGTCTTCTTGCCGGTTCTGTCTGAAGGAAACACCCAGCGATCATGCGCCTTCGGATCGGCTTTGTGCTGACGCAAGATTTCCATTGCCGCCAGGGTTAATGGAATAGTCAGTGATTCTTGGTTTTTTGTGATCGGTATACGCCAAACCATCAATTCGAAATCGACCTGACTCCATTCCATTGCAAGAACGTTGGCCCGTCTTGCGCCAGTAAATAGGCACATCCAAAAGAAGTCGCGGACCGTTTCGTTTCCTTCCTCGTTTAGCGCTTTGGCAAACTTTTGGAACTCGTCGCCCGGTTGAATGAATCGCTCTCTAGCTTGCGTTTTGAAGACGTCGACGCCAATACACGGATTGTCGCCGTTGATGATATCCTTTCGGAGCGCCCACGAAAAGACCGCGCGCATCGTGTTGTAGTTTCTGTTTGCAGTGTGATGGCCGAATTCTTCGCCGTTATCATTTACCCAGTGCTGGACAGATTCTCTGTCGATGTCCGCGATCGAACGACAGTGCCACCGCTTGAAGTAGCGTTCGTGGTTATAGATTGCGCTCTGCCATGTATTAGTTCTTGTCTTTGCGTATTCTTCTAGATAGCGCCGGAAAAGTGCATCGTAGGTGAGGGATGTTTGGATACGTTTGAGCGATGGATCTTTCTTATCGCCAACTAAAACGTTGAATTCGTCTGCGCGTCTTCGAGCTTCGTCCAAGCTCACATCAGTGAAACTGCCGATTGTGATCTCGCAAATTTTTCTCGGGCTCTCGTTATCATCGGGCAGGCGGCGGTAGTAGCTAAAAACTTTGGAGCCACCACTGTTAATTCGAAAAGTGAGGCATCGCACTCTGGTGTCTTGGCACCGGATGCGTGCTTTGCCTTCTGGACATTTCAGATTGGTCAACTTCTCGACCGTGAAATTGAATGCATCCATCCGCTAGCGTCCTCTGTCCTACATAGCTGCGGCTTGACCCTTTCCCGCCGCACTAATGAACTTGCTCGAAGTAGCCGTAAGCGTCATGCTGTAATGCTTTCAGCTTTGGGGCTCCATCCTACAAACCTTCTCCTGAGTGGAAAATTGCTTGCGGAACCGCTTTCACCTTTTCCTACGGGGCGGCCATCCTACACGCATCCTACATAGCCGGTAAATTCCGACCCACTACTTGGATACCATGATATAACCAAAAGCCTTACTGAGCAAGCGATTGAGGACATTTTGAGAAAGTTTGAGAAAACTCCGGAAACGCCCAAAATACGGTAAGCCTTCTCCTTTGCACGGAGAAGGTCAGCGGTTCGACTCCGCTAGCCTCCAGACTTTCAGAAGACAACAAATTTCGCCCCTACACTGCCCCTACATGGCAGCGGAAGGTCGAGAAAGAAAAATAATGGTTGGGTAAGACCGATCGTTAGTCCACCATCTAAGTTACCGCCGAAAGGCGGTTTTCTTTTTTGTTCCGTTATTCGCTCGGGATCTCAAATCAACAGCCATCGAGAAGGTAATTGTCGTTGCTCAATTGGTTCCGGGCTGGTTCTCCCGGAACGGCAGTGCCATCGTTCTTTGCCTCGCGCGCAGCGGTATGTTTTGTGTTTGTGTCGTGGTCGCTGCGCGTGGCCAAAGAACGATGAATTACAGGCGGATGCCATGCCGCTAGGGACAGGCTGAGTGGTAATTGAAGACGACAATTGAATTGGCAGAAGATCAGGGTGCTTCTGTATGTCGTTTGTCTGACGAGACTCTTCTGTCTGTTCGGCTGTGATAAATCGTACCTGGTAGCCACCAGCTTCCCAAGCTGTAGGTCGAGAGTTCGAGACTCTTCGCCCGCTAAGTTTTCAAAAATCGAATAGCGCTCGGTGCCCCTGTGGTGCCACCTTCATGAGAAACATGAAGGTGGGCGAAGGTTCGCGTGGTGCATTTGCATGTTGATTTTTGCAGGTCGATTCAGGCGTTTTGTCCTCCGTAAAAACCCTTACCCAGCTTACGTTTCCGCGTAGTGTCCTGGCTAAAATGCAATCTGATTCTTTTGTAGGCTCCTAAAATCCTTGCTGGGCAAGCGATCCGAGGTAGGAGCCGAATGTGCTTATCTTGCATTACTATGTGGTGCAACACATAGTAATGCAAGATAAAGAGCGCACGGTCGCGCTCGTGAAAGACTCAACTGGTGCGGGCTGAATAGGCCGGTACAATTACTCGAGGGCTGCCGATCGGACATGGTCGGAGCCACTATCCCCGGTGCCACCTGGGTTGAATGGGCCGGTGAACAGTATGAGAACGGAAAGGCAATATCGGGATATGAGTCATCTTGGACTGAACGAACGCGCGTGCTCGCGAGGCTGAATACCGCCGGCCATTTTGCCTCAAAGTCGTCGGAATCAAGCTAGACTGCGGCTCAAGGGCAGCTGATGGTTCCGGTTCCTAATTTTGCAGGCGCCTCCTGCAAAATTGGGAACTGCAGCTTTAATAGTCTTGGCCATCGGCCGGGCCGATAATAGGCGGCATGTCAACGTAGCTTACGTTCGCAAAAAGCGGTGCCTCAGCAAGTTCCTTTTGCAATTTTTCTATAGTCGGGAGGTTCTCGCTAATGTCAGCGGGCAGAGGTTGCGCCAGTCGATACTCTGACACGCCAATAGGGCTTAGGTTGTTCTGTAGTGTGTACTCGGCGATCAGGCTGTTCTTCGTCTTGCAAAGAATGAGGCCAATTGTGGACTCATCTGATACATGCCTCAGGGTTTTGTCTACCGCAGTCAAGTAGAAGGACATCTTTCCTGCGTATTCTGGTTTGAAGTCAGTAATCTTTAAGTCGACCACAATAAAACGGCGTAAATTCAAATGATAAAACAAAAGGTCTAAATAGAAATCTTCGCCACCTATTTCTAGATGGTACTGGCTCCCGACGAAGGCAAACCCTTGTCCCATTTCTAGCAAAAAATCCCGTAGCCTCTCCAAGAGTCCACGTTCCAGGTCTCTTTCAAGTGCCTCTGGCCCAATCGTCAGGAAATCGAAATTATATGGATCTTTTAGTACTTGCTGAGCCAGCTCGGATTGCGGTGAAGGCAGGGTGGCATTGAAATTTGTAATTGCGCGCCCTTGTCTTTCATGCAATTTGCTTTCGATCTGGTGTACCAATACGTTACGGCTCCACCCGTTTTCAATGGTCTTTACTGTGTACCACTGTCGTTCTTCAGCATTTTTGACTTGATCAAGAAGCGTGCAGTTGTGATACCAGGTTATTTTTGCAGGCGCCTCCTGCAAAATTGCACGGTCGGGGTAGGCCTCAGCAAACGCTTTCATGTATCGCAGATTGCGGGCGGAAAATCCCTTCATTTCCGGGAAGGCTAATTTGAGATCCTTGGCGAGTCTGTCAACTACCTTGGCACCCCACCCCTGTTCGGCCTCTTGCGAGAGTATTAAACCCCCGATCTCCCAGTAGAGAATCGTCAGCTGCTCGTTGACCGCTAATGCTGCTTTTACCTGGGCTTGCCGAATTCTATGCTTCAAATCACTAAGAAGCTTGTCGTACTCCGCGATAGTTTCAGGAAGTTTCTTATCTGCCATCACACTTGCCTACCAGGATAACTGCTCCAATGCCCGGCAAAGTATATCAGTGCCGAAGTCGTACCGTGCTCTACTTGCTGGATCGAGGGTGCCTGAGAACCTTCCCCTCTTTGCTCTCCAGCTTTGTGGGATCTGCCATTTTCGCTTGAGCTGCTTCCAGTGCCTGTCGCACTGGATCTTGTGTTAGTCGAGCGTATATTGCCGTTGAGTGCGGCGACTTATGCCCAAGCGCTTTACCAATGATCGCCGGGCTGACGCCACTGATGCCGAGTAGGCAAG
>Ga0163152_10005801_pt1 | contig 14284 bp, 11 predicted proteins | sample OliLakLV19MP8IB2_FD_148635 | JGI IMG/M metagenome (GOLD analysis project Ga0163152, IMG submission 148635) | Freshwater microbial mat bacterial communities from Lake Vanda, McMurdo Dry Valleys, Antarctica - Oligotrophic Lake LV.19.MP8.IB-2 | ecosystem: Environmental > Aquatic > Freshwater >... | reverse complement strand
TGGTTTGACTCTTGCAGATAGAGAATGGACTTGCCCAAGATGCGGTTTGAAGCATGACCGAGACAGGAATGCTGCAAACAATATCTTAAAGCAGGGACTCAATCTCACGAACCAAAACCGTAGTGGAGACAGATTATATCAACTAAATGGATGGCTTGGAAGTTCAATCTTCGGCAGGCGAGCGCTCTGATGGCGAACATCCTGCCGGAATGTTCCGCAATTTAAGCATTGATACCAACCAGTTCCGTAATTGACGCCATTCTCAATTCGCTCCCCAATATACTGATGCGCTTGAGTCGCATTTTTGCATTGATCGCTAGTACATGAAATAGGAGTTTTGTCGCGGAGTTTCATAGGAAAATGGTTCCGGCGCTCAAGTTAGATTCATCAGGATGGCCGCACTGCCAATAAACTAATTCTTTGGCCTATAGCTTCAAAAGTCAAGTTCTTTCGAATAAATTCTTGTCCCTTTAATGCAACGGCCTCTCTTTGTAATTTATCAACAACGACCTGTTTCATAATTACAGCTAAATGTTCCCAAGAATGCTTAGCCCATGTTAGTCCTTCAAAACAAGGGTTCAACCTGACCATGTCGGCGGAAATTGGCTCATCGCCGATATAATCAACAAGGTAAGAATTCTCTTCGTTCATGTACTGCCGCGTTCCGCCAACCTCCGGGCCGATGCAAGCTATCCCTGCCGCCATCGCTTCTGCATAGCTCAAACCAAAGCCCTCTCGACTAATGCCTACGTAGCAGTCTGCAGCCTTGTACAAGCCCGGCATGGCATCGCTATCGACATCATGTCCATAAAGTAGGATTGGAGCCGGCTTGGAGATATTTAGGCTGTCTCGGTAGGTCGCAATGCGGCGAATAATATCTCCGCGCGCCGCGTCGCTAAAATCCCCAAAGAAAACCTTCAAAATCAAACAGACATCATCTTCTTCATCGAAGGCTGTCCAGTAGGCGCGCAATAGATCCTGCCAAGCCTTGCGGCTGGTAAAATCAAAGATCGAGATAAAGGCAAAGCCGCGACGATTCTTGATAGTCCATGGCTCCGCCTTATCGAATTTCTCTACGTCGATAGCATGCGGCAGGACATGAACTGGAACTTTGACCCCGGAATTTACGAACGAATCTTTGGAGTATTGGCTTCCAGTCCATATTTCAGACATGTCGTTGCAGAATGGAACCCAGAGATGAGGAACTCTAGGCATTTCAAAAATTGTATACCCAACCGGACGCTTAGAACGCCTGTCTTTGAAGAATGTATCTGCTACAGTATGTTGTACTGTTATACAATCTGCTGGTACAATATTTTTTGATAACCTTTCATGTAGATCGATAATTGATTTATCAATACCTTTTCCGTACAGATTGGTTGAACGGCTACGATCCCTTGCCTGAATCGTAATCCCAACTGTTTCGGCGGCTTGAAGGTATCCTCGGCATGCTGCGGCATAACCGCTACAGTCCAAGATAGGACCTAGCCATCTCAGGAATAGTTTCTGGTCTGTCATAATTAATTTTATGCGGGCAAATACCAAAATGCCAGTTTTAACTCTCTACGGCGAATTGACATTGCGGCCAATTTCTGTTTATATTGGTCTGTTCCTTTTGGCGCTCTCATGCAACCAATTATACAACTGGTTGCGGAGCGGGAGTTCCCATCGGGGCCGGACGCTGAGTTCCGAGCGGCTTCTGTTGCGCCTTTTGGGCATCGAGAATACCAAGCGAAACCATTTGCTTATAAAGCGCATTGCTCTGAACCAGAATCACTCCGTCGCGCCTCTTTTGAATTTGCGATTCAGGAGCAATCTGTTTAATTTCCTCAAGAACTTCTGGAGCGACCGGCTGCTCAATAATAACGTTGCCTTGCCATGCGCCAAAGATGTTTGTACGCTTTCCATTGGCATCCAGCTTGGCAGCTACGTTATTGATTCGATAATTGGTTGATTGCTGTACTTCTTCTTCCGGAATTCCGCGCTTCGCCATCTCGTTGACAAAGTATTGTTCGCCGGTCATGCCCTTGCCTTCGTAATTGGCATAGACCTGAGCCTCAAGGCGAACATGTCCCATTCTCGCGAGCTTATTTAGTTCGCGGGTCATATACATTAAATCTTCTGCGGTAACGACGTTTCCGCCCGGCAAGCGAACTGATTCAGCCAATACTTCCGGCCGCATTGCTGGCTTCGTTCCTTGAACGACAATGCCTGCTGGAACAGCGGCCAATTCAGATGCCAATTCGCCGAGTCCTTCGCCCATAGGTTCAAGAGAAACCGTTTCGCGTTGATAGTCAACGTCTTTAATGTAGAGCTTTTCGTCTGCGAATACGGCGAGCGGTCCCGTAGCGTCCCTGCCAACTGAAACAACCATTGGCCGGCCCGGATTCTTGCGAAGCGGCTGACCATCTGGAAAGCGGTATTTATTTTCGAAATTGTTGATTAATCCGGCCTGTTCTTTCTGTTGCTTCTGCCATTGGCCTTTTTGGATATCAGCGTCATGCCAATCGTAGTTCTGGCCCTTGAAATGCCGCCAGCTTGGAATGTTGTCGCTACTGAACATCTGTTCTTTGCCTTCGCGATCTTTAACGCGAGCTTGCCAGAACGATTGTCCGCGAGGGTCTTTGCCTACTTCTGGGCGGTCGGAAACGAGATAGTACTCTCCCGGTCGATTCGGTAGCTCAATTCGATCTCCTTTTTGCGGAGCTTGAAAAGCTGCGAATTTGCAATTTCTTAAAACCCATTCTCGTAAGTCCATAAAGCTCGTCTCCATATCTAACGCAAAGTTAAATAAATAGGTTGCCTATTCCTGTAGCGAAAAAGTCGCTGATTTTAGCCAGGATTGGACCAATTACAAGACCTATCTAAAAAATAATTTCTTGACTTCCTCAAAATCCGTGCTACAATGTAGTTAGATTGATGCGGATTGTTTCCGCATTTGGGCATCGAAAGGGAGAAGAGAAGCGATGGGAAACCCTTGGATTACGGTCAATCGCGAAGGATGGGCAAAGAGTCTTTCCGAGATTGACCGCTTTCGGATCATTTCCGAACTGATCCAGAATGCGCTCGACGTCGCAGAGAAAGAAATCAAGGTAATATTGGAGAAGCCGCGCTATGGCTATTCCAACATTACCGTCGAAGACGACAGCAAGGAAGGGTTCAAGCGTCTCGAAGACGCCTATGAAATGTTCGCTGATACCGAAAAGCGCAGCGATCATACCAAGGCTGGTCGCTTTACCGTTGGCGAAAAGCGTTTCCTCGCGCTTTGCCGCAAGGCTCAGATCGAATCGACGAAGGGCGGCGTCCTCTTTGAGATCGTCAATGGCAAGGAAGACCGCAAGCCCCTTCGTCGCAAGCGCGACGTCGGAACGCTGGTAACAGCGGAGATCGAATTGACTCAGGCGCAGTACGACAACGTTCTCTCCTCTATTAAGACGATCATTCCGCATGACGGCATCGACTTGATCGTCAATGGCGAAGTCATTCAGCATCGCAAGCCGTTCAAAATGTTCAAGGCCAAGCTGAAGACAGAGCGTGCCGATGCCAAGACGCGCAAGATGACGCGCCCAACCGAAGAAACGGAAGTTCGGCTGTATGAGCCGAAGGCCGGCGAAACGCCGACGCTCTATGAGTTGGGTCTGCCAGTTGTCGAGATCGAATGCAAATGGCATATCGACGTTCGTCAACGCATCCCGCTCAACATCGACCGAGACAACGTTACGCCGCAGTACAAGCAACAGTTGCTTGCGCTGGTCGTCAACGAAGCCTATCAAAAGCTGTCGGACGAAGACGCATCTCAGGGCTGGGTCAAAGAAGCTCGCGGGAGCGAGCATATTACCAAGGATGCGTTCGAATCAACGCATAAGAAGATATGGGGCGAGAACTCTGTTACTCCTGATCCGAACGACCCAGAGTCAATCAACCGGGCGGTTGCCGAGGGCTTCAGCGTTGTTCGCGGCTCGTCCAAAGAAGAGTTCGCCAACAATCGCAAGTTTGGCGTATCTCAGCCGTCGAGTACGGTCTTTCCGACGCCCAAGCCTTACGGCGAGAGCGGGCCTCCGGTCAAGGTCATCAAGGAAGAAGACTATACGGACGGGATGAAGTTGATCTACGACTTTACCAAGACGCTATCCAAGAAGCTGCTCGGATGCGGCCTGTATCTGCGCTACGTCAGTACGACGAACGGCTTCGGGGCCTGCTTTGGGAAGATGGGCGGGTTGGGTATCCCAACGATGGACTACAACATCCTTCGTCTGGGCAAGGACTTCTTCGCGCATGGGATTACAGAAGAAGTCGTCTCGCTCATTATCCATGAGTTTGCTCATTACTACGAGAGCAATCATTTGAGCGAGAAGTATTACGAAGCCTGTACCGATCTGGGCGCGCGACTGACCTTGCTGGCCCTCAAAGATCCTGACTTCTTTGAGGAGTACATGAGAGAGTCGCTGGTTTTGTCCAATCGGTAATATCTAATATCTAGTTACAAAGGCCGGCGCATTGCGCCGGGCCTTTTCATGGGCAACTTTATGCTTCCCATACCTTGATTTCTCGCGCGATTGCTTCGACCATTGGAGGACAACTTGCTTGAGCCAGTAGGCGATACGCTTCAGTATCGCTAACCGGAAGTTTAAAGTCATCTGGGAAGCCCATGATTCTCTTGCATTCAAGAACAGACAAGCGGCGCGGGCCTTGTCCGGAATCAAATAAAATGCCGCGATAATCCTTATGGTAAGAAATAGGCAACGAAGAAATGGCATGCTCTGGAAGAAATATCTGAGTTCTGAATCCAGTTCCCAATGACCGATTGCGAGCATTGCGATTCTTAACGATCTGGATTTGCTCTTCGTTCAATAGAAGCTTTGGATCTGGATTAGGATCAACAATGTCCGCCAAGGTCCGGCTGATATCCAACGGATAAGGGAACGGGAAGGCATTGAAGGGAGTCTTGACGTCTTTACGGAAACCAACGATGTAGAACATTTTTCTCTTCTGCGGCAATCCGAAATCATTCGCGTTTAGAACCTCATGCCAGCATTTGTAGCCAGCCATGTCAAACTGCCGGCGCTTGGCGATCTTCTCTTTATCAATGATCCTGAACGGAAATTCCAAGATCATGGCGCGCGGCTGCATGTCGTTTAACAACCGGAAGATTGGCGTAATGTCTTTGTTTGGCGGCGAAGCGAAAATGATTTCTGGATGAGGAATGTCTTTTGAAACAGCGGCTTCGATACCGTTCTTGATATCGGCCATGAAATTATTGGCAAAGACGAGACGCGCGAGCGGATCTGTATCGCAGGCAAAGACCGGCCTATAGCCGGCCTGCCTGAGTCCGCAGCTCCCGCCCCCAATCCCCGAGTAGAGATCAATGCTTCCCAACATATGGATCACCATTAAGCCCGACGGTAACACACTTAGGTTCAATCCGTATTCAGCGCGGTTCTGATCTGGGTACTAAGCCCATTGCTTTTCGCCAAAATCCTTGCAAATGATTATACAAGGAAAAATCAGGTATAATGAACGAAATTCGACGCGGCGCCATCAAGCCGTTTAGGGTGGGTTAGCCGCGCCCTGTTTTTGGATGTAGGCTTTTATAGAGTTTCCGATAGGAAATCTCGCTTCTCAGAGGTGAGTATATGACGACGAAATTTAGTGCAGAGGATAACGTGATACGTCCCTATGCTGGGAAGGGGCTTCAACATGCCTACTAACCAGAATCCAGCCGTTCACGGTGGGAGCATCAAGGACCAGAACAAAACACAGGGATGTTTATTAGGTCTCGCGATTGGCGACAGTCTTGGATCATTAGTTGAATTTATACATTCTCGCGAAGATATTCTCGCAATTACTAACGGAAAAGGAATTACAGATATTCCTAATAATGGCTACTATACCGATGATACCCAAATGACTATCTGCGTCGCTGAGGCTCTCCTTGAGGGAGCCGGCGACGCGGACAAGTTTATCGAATCTCTCTGCAAAAAATATGTCGAATGGCATGATCTTCAGTACTCAGATCCAAACCAGCGTCGCGCGCCTGGGAATACCTGTCTGATCGGCTGCAACCATCTCAAACAAGGCGTTCATTGGGAAGAATCTGGCGTTCCGGCCTCAACAGGATGCGGATCTGCCATGCGTTCTGCTCCCATTGGTCTTTTTTTCGAGAGAGTCGAGAAGATTGTAGACTACGCAATTAACAGCAGTAAACCGACTCATCCAAACGAGCTGGCCGAATGCGCCGCCGTTGGAAGCTCGTTCGTTACATATTTGGCGCTTCATGGCGAGCCGCCCGGCGTCTGGGCGAACGAGTTGTTAAAAGTCGTTTCGATCAACAAAGAGTTCAAGCATATCATCAATCTTGCGGCCGAAACTGCGGCCATGCGGCTCGATCCTTGGCATGCGTTATCTACCGAATGCATCGGCGAAGGCTGGACAGGGCATGAAGCTGTTGCCTCTGCGCTCTACTGTTGCATGATGAACCCGAATAGTTACAAGGATGCGGTCTTGATGGCGGCAAATACTGTAGGCGACTCAGATAGCATTGCTTGCATTGTCGGAGCTTGGATGGGCGCGCGGCTGGGAACAGACGGCATTCCGAATCGCTGGATAGATCTGATCGAGAACAAGACCAAGCTTATAGAGCTTGGCGACCAGCTTTTTGCCGCGAAAATCGCAACCTAAATCTCGATCATTGTTAAAAGCTTTTTACAGCTTTCAAATTTCTCGCTTGGTTGTTTGGCGAGAAATTCAATATAGCGAGAGATGCAAAGCTTTTCCCAAGCTCCCGGCTTGACCGTCTTTATCATGCCTTCAAATGCCGACATAACCTTGCCAAAAGAGTAGGAAGACGCAACTAATGACGCGCCGGTTTTTGCGCGTCTTGCCGCCTCGTCTCTATTTAGCATGCAGGCCCGCATCTGGCGGCGCAGTTCGTTGAGATCTGGTTCAGCCCATGTTATGCCTTGGTAATGTTTGAAGGTTTGAATTTCTTGCTGGCCGGGCCGCGTCATGCCTGAGACCGGAACAAGCCATGCAGTATCCGACTTGGTAAAATCCGTATTGCCGCCATAGTCGGTACAGACGACCGGAACTCCCAATGCCATCGCATGCCAGATGTTGAGGCCGAAACCCTCGCTACGATGCGGGGAAACCAACGCATCGGCGCTCTTCATGAACGCCGGCATGTCTTTGGCCGGCATGACTTGATCCATGATGATAATCGGAGCCTTCTTGTTGCGATCTATGCCAAGCTTGGCCGCTTCGAGCGCGATCAATATCTCCAACGGCTCTTGCCTGTCGAACTCGCGATATGACTTGATGACCAGCTCGACATTATCGTTCGCTGAAAATTCCTGCCAATACGCCTTTAGTAGTAGATCCCAACCTTTACGTTCATAGCAAGTATTCATGTAGAGAAATCTGAAACGGTTATTCTCGCGGGCCAGCGGTTGAACGGCTGGGTTCCAGATATTCGTATCGAGCGGATAGGGAAGATAGAAAACCTTATTGCGAGGAACGCCGCAAGATACGCAAATATTTCGGCAAAAATAAGACGGAACCAAAACTGCATCTAATGCTTTGCATATCTGGATATGTTCGTTTTGAAGCTTGTTGCCTTCTAAGACAATGCTGCCAATTGCCGAGACTCTGCTCTTAAGGAGCTTGACGTCGTCAGCCCGGCCGGCATGAAATTGAATGGTTTGATCTGAGAGCGGTAAGAGAGAAGCGGACAACATTGCATCGGCGACTTTATCGAGACTTTCTGGAACTTCTGGCGGACCCAGCCAAACTGGAATGACTCGCATTCCATGACTTGAGAAACATTTAAAGTAGCTTTGTCCGACGTAGGAGAGACCGGAAGGATTAAGGAAGGTTGTTATTGCGATGTCCATAAATAAGTAAGGCCAAGACATTCCTATTTGCAAGAACAGAAATGACTTGGCCTCTCATTACTTCTTCGACGACTTCTTGGCAACAGACTTCTTTGCCGACTTCGCCTTTGACTTCTTTTTAGCGGCCATGGTTCAGCCCTCCAAATGTTTTCCTGCGCAATGAATCATCATCGCATTACTTTTTAAATTATACATACATTAATCAGCTACTCCCTACAAATTCAAGGATTTGCAGAAAATTTTTCGGTAGAGAGTAATAGGCAAGGGTTCGGCATGTAATTGTGGCATGGAGAAGGACAGAGATTTGAATGCCGCGATAAATCTAGAGAAGTATGGTAGATGTATGTCCGCCAGTTCGGCGACTCATGGAACGGTTATTAAATGAGAATCATCGCAACGCCTTTGGTTGTTGGAGCCGGCCTTGCGCTGACTTCCGACGATCAAGAACTTACGATCATGCTTCGGCCCGGAGATGTCAAGACCATCTCCGACCGGATGCGTCATGCCAAGTCCATCCGCCATGCTATCGCATTGGGTCTCATCACCGTTCAGATGGACGGAGATGTCTCCGACAATTACCAAGCAGATCATTCTGATTTCGTCGCTCAAGTCGAACTGAATGCGATCTGGGCGGTCATCAGCGGAGCATCCGGCTTCGGTCAATCAGGATTCTCCGGCTTCTCTGGAATAGGAACCGGAGGCGGAGTCGGCTCGGGCGAGTCTGGCTACTCAGGATACTCCGGCGTCAGCGGCTTCTCTGGAACATTCTCTGGCGCGCAAGGAGCATCCGGAGAGTCTGGTCAGTCAGGCAGCAGCGGATTCAGCGGACATTCAGGACAGTCTGGCTTCTCCGGGCTGAGCGGCTGGTCCGGAGTCAGCATACCGGGATCTCCGGGTACGTCGGGTTTCTCTGGCTATTCTGGTTTTACCGGATTCAGTGGATTCTCCTCGCAAAGCGGCATCTCGGGATTCTCTGGCTCAGGGATCAGCGCCGGCTCCATTCTCAATCTTGAAATGGAGATGGAGTTCAAGACAGCCTCTTTGCTGTACTACAAGACGTTTTCGTACACAGGAGTCAGATTAGATACGTATAATATCTATACAAACAGCGGCCTGGGCGTGCAATTGTTCTCGAAAACGTTGACATATGGAGGAGCCATACTGAATCAAACTGTTTTAACAAGGATCAGCGATTCTGCTACGTTAACCTGTACCTACGCATACACCGGATCTAACTTGACGTCTATAACAAGAACGTAAGAAGGAGAGCAATATGGTTTACCTGATCGCATTCAGGGAGGATACTTGGTTCGCGCCAATGTGCGAATTCCAACTTTGGAATCATTGGCGCTGGCTTTCAATGCGCAAGCTCAACTGGTCCGCAACTGGTCCGAAGTTGTCCTTCCAGAAGGGACTCCCGTCATGCAGTACAAGCAGTCTTGGACTGGCGGGACAGTAATGGTTATAGACCGTTTTTATCCGTCAAGCAAAACCTGCTCTAGTTGCGGCTGTGTTAAGGCGGAGTTAAAGTTGTCTGAAAGAACATTCATATGTAATTGTGGCATGGAGAAGGACAGAGATTTGAATGCCGCGATAAATCTAGAGAAGTATGGTAGATGTATGTCCGCCAGTTCGGCGGCTCATGCTCGTGGAGAGGCTACGGCAGTAAGCAACCTCTGTGAAGCGAGAATCAAACAGCAAGTCTATCAGGTATAGATTTGTATAAGTTTTGAGGAACGGTCTTCCAGCATCCTGAAAACGCGGCCTATGTCTTCGGACACACGGGGATGGATTGAGAGATTTGATTGTGTCCGATCCGGAGAATAAACACTGGAAGTGGCAGAAATTAGGGACACCGACTACGTCAGAGCCTGGTACAGACACAGCAGGCGGATTACCTGCTGCCGAGGTTGATTATTTTATTCAAGGTACTGGATGTATATCTAAAACATTTAACGCTACCGGCATAGGTGGCTTAATATATAACTCTTCCAGTGGTAAAACAGTACCATCTCCTGGAGCATATTTTTGCTGGATTTATTTAGCTGCACCCAATGCGATGGATACCGAAGCAAACCGGTGTCTGCCCGACTGCCACGTTTTGCCACGCAATGGCTGTCGGGCACTCAGAGATTTAGAATTAACTAAAGGATTGTATTTCTCTCAAATTGTATAAATAATTGTATGCTAATACCGCAATATGCGAGGCGATCAATTACCAATAACGTTCGACAAAGTCGGTAAGTAGATAATAAAATGGGCGATTCAAGATTCCAAAAGGGAAAACTACATGGCTATTGGCGACGACTTTTCAATCGCAACGAACGGTGATATTCGGTATACCGGTTCCAGTACCAATTATACTGTAATCGCCCTTCACAGATGGTTAGGCGATCTGATGGACAACGCTGCGTCCAGCGGTAATGACCTTGTTGACATCACTGATGCAACCGCATCAGAACGTTCGACAGATAACATCATTACACTGAATGCACCATATAATATTGACGATACCGCTGCACAACATCTTTATGACGGCTCTGTAATTCAAGCTAGTGGCGGTACGATTTATGACGGCATATTGGTATTCGCAGCTGCTGGCACCTATCTACAAGTGCTTCAAAATGGCGCTCCAGCCTACCCAAATTTCTGGACCACAGCTCTCAACGCCGATTCCGCTAACGGTATTAGTCACCGCTTTATGTTGAAAGTTCGTTCTGGTGGAACGGACATCGACGGACGCCGCTTGATCGGGCAGACTCGTGAATTCGGCTTTACTTATTCCGAATTCAAAATCAACGGCACATCACGTGGTAATAACGTTATGGCTTTGACATACGCCAGCGACTTGAATAACCAAACTGCAATTGCTACGGTCAAAGGTTGGACGACAATAGTTAATGCAACTGAAGGTTATAAAGCACTCGATGTCGATAATGATGGCACTAACGAAGCCTATTATTCAGAATGGGATAGAGCATCCTTCACAATTAATCAATTTTATGAACGAACCAAATGGTTATCTCGCCGTTCAACTCTCGAAGATTCAAACGCTGAAACCGGCAACGATTTTCAAGTTGGTAATGCCACTATTATCGGACAAGCTCAATCATTTTCAAATGGTGTAGTTGCACAAAATCTCACTCGCGTACGTGTACGCATGAAGAAATTCGGTTCACCAACAGGTAATTTGGTTGCTAAAGTATATGCCCATAGCGGTACATTCGGCACTAGTTCTATCCCAACCGGTCCGGTTTTAGCCACTTCCGTAAATTTTGATATCGCTCAATTGACGACTGCATATCTTGAATATGAAATTGTCTTCCTTACACAATTATTAATGGAAGCTAGCACCAATTATACCATTTCTTTCGAACGCGCAGTCATTGACGGCTCCAATTACGTTCATATTGAAGGTGATACTACCGGCACTCATGCCGGTAATAGCAGTTCATTGGTTGGTGCAACCTGGACAGCCGCCGCTGCTGAAGATTTATGGTTCCAGGTTTTTGCTTCACCAAAACTTTACGGAATTTCCGGAGAAATTTTACGCGGTATTACCCATGAGGTAGTTATTGACGGACATTCGGCAACTGCTCTCAGTGCATTTGAAGCATTGTCTTGGTCTGGTGGAACTGCGCAACTTTTAGCTCGTGGTCCATATACAGGTGATTTAACAATTGACGTTGTTGCTGCATCAGGAACATTCACACGTTCCTCGGGCAGTTTTATAACTGATGGGTTTGTACCAGGACAAACAATAGTTACAAGCGGCTTTACAAATGGTGGTAATAACACCAGTAAAGTCATTTCCACTGTCACAGCGTTAGTTATCACTGTAACAAGTGTTACCGGTCTAGTAAATGAATCTGGTAATGCAAACGAAAACATTAAAACAGGTCATATTTGGATTCAACTCTTAACTGGAGTAGCACCAACAGACAATCAAGTCATAACTGGTGGAACTTCTACCGGTACAGTGACAATGAACGTTACAATCACTGAACGTTCATTGTCTTTTCCTTTCAATGGACAGTCAACAGGATCGGCTATTATTGGTGGTTACGGTGTTGGTATTCAGACCGCCGATCTGACCGCCTCGGACAAACTCTTCGATTTAACAAACACCCAGCGCACTCCACCAAACAACGTTACCTTTACTGTATCTGGCTTGGTATCAGGTGAAGATCGAGTGTTGGTAACAGCACTTGGTTATAGCATTGATTATGTTACCGAAGTTGGTGGTCCATTTACGGATGGTGAAACATTAACCTTTAGTAACGGTGCTACAGCTAAATTACTTATCTTAACTGATAATGGCACAACTGGCACATTAATTGTACGATTGTTAACTGGGTCAGTCCCAGTTAACACTAACACCATCACTGGTGGTACTTCCGGTGCCACAGCCGTTGTAAATGGATCACCAGTTGCTACAATTGACGCTGAACAATTGAGTCTAAATGGCGCGTTAAGTGGTGCCGCAGTAATAGCCGTAATAGTTACTGAAGCAATTCCTACGGATACTCCTTCAACTGGAAATATTCGCATTCTTCGCGCTAATGGCGTGAACAGCACACATCCTTATACTGCAATCAACTATGGTACTAAAACTTTCACAATAACGTCACATGATTTCTCAACAAACAATGCTGCTAATGGTGCTGGAGTCTTTATCTCTTATATTGATAAAGGTGCTGCAAGCACTTCAGAGAGTTTTACAGGAGTTTATTCAGCAGATCGTTCGCTCTTTGTAAGAGTTCGTGATGGCGGTGGCACACCAATCAAGACATTTGAGACAACTGGCACACTTGGTTCAGCTGGTGGTTCATCTACAGCAATTAGGACTAGTGATTTGTAATCCATAAAGGAATTAAATGGCAGCCTACGTTCTCACCGCTGATTGTAATATTGACCAGTTGGGGTCTGCCCCTCCGTCGGGGTCCGCCGTCGCGCGCGCTGGCGGCGATACTGTCGATACAAACGGATTCAATTTTACAATTGATCAGGATAGTCGTTACGGCCTAACAGGCGGTGCCGCTCTTAGCTTCGCCGCTATGACCGTAAACGCCACGTTAGGCGGTAACATCAACATCGACGCGCGATACGTGCGTCTGATTCCATACAACACAGGCAGTGGAAACGTTCCGGCGTACAACACGACAATCACCAAAGGCGGCGCGTCGGGGAAATTGATCGCAGTTTACGCTTCAATTACCGCGACGCCAACAGCCGTAGGTGCCGCTGTCCCAGCCTCTGGATACATTAAAGTCAAAGCATGGAACGGGACCGCTTACACAAGCGGCGCGCTCACAGGAATAGGAGCGAGCGCGACAGGGGCTGACGTAGCTGGTTGGATCGAAGTCGTCGCCGATGAAGCAGCTACGTTAACACTTAACAGACTCGGGACATGGTTCACATACGGAGCATGGTATGAATTTCTAGGCGTGACTACAGACGGGGTTCGCGCCACGACGTACCAAATCCCGACAAACGGCTCCCTCGTTTACTGTCCCGGCGTTATGGTCCAGTCAGCGTCTACGAATGTCACAGCCGCTTCATGGTTAGCTGGCGTAGCTACGATCACAGCAGTAGCGCACGGTTTCAATGTTGGTCAAGAAGTCACAATCACCGGAGCAGCGCCAGCGGGCTACAACATCACGGACGCCGCTATTCTCTCGACCACTAAAAACACGTTCACAGTGGAAATTGCCGTTGATCCCGGCGCATGGTCTTCGGGCGGAGCGGCCTTCGTTTTCGACTACTATCCAGCCGCAGGTTCACGAACCGCGCTGATAGCTAGCATCCAAACAGACGCAGTTAGAGGTCGTTGGTGCTGGATTTCCACATCAGGCTTAGTGCGTTTCGGCCACGATGGGACTAATTCGACAGGCGGCTACATTGTGCCGTCTGGCCGCAAACTCAGAATGGCGAACATCCATTTGGTCAACTGCACGACAGCAGCTCGCGGAACTAACGCAATACCGAATGCCACCCTCGGCACACGATACGAAACACTGACAACTGGCGGCGGTGGCGTAAACCTTGATAAAGTTAACTGCGGCTGGTACTTGAACTTGGCCCAACCTTACGCAGTCACTCTAAAGCACGTAGCTACATTCGAGGCTATGCGTCTCTCTGAGTGCGCGACTGCCATTGCGTGGCAAAACGTGGCAGTCGGGCAGACACCGGTCGCCAATACCCAAGTCGCTCTTACAATGAATTTGAACCTTGCAGGAGGGACTATATACAACTGCACTTGGACGCGCATCGCTCAAGCGATAGCGGCGACTTATGTTACGAATTGGTCGGATTGTACTGGATTCACAATCGTCGGGGACAGGTCTGTCTCGCTGCTTAAGGCGGCGAACGCAACTACCGGGTCTGCTACACTG
>Ga0163152_10005800_pt1 | contig 14285 bp, 7 predicted proteins | sample OliLakLV19MP8IB2_FD_148635 | JGI IMG/M metagenome (GOLD analysis project Ga0163152, IMG submission 148635) | Freshwater microbial mat bacterial communities from Lake Vanda, McMurdo Dry Valleys, Antarctica - Oligotrophic Lake LV.19.MP8.IB-2 | ecosystem: Environmental > Aquatic > Freshwater > Lake... | reverse complement strand
GCGGAACAGCCGTTCGCCCGCTGCCGCGCTGGGAGGCTCGAGCTTCGCCGCGAACTGCTGCGTGATGCGCGCTTCCTCCGCGGCGATGCGCTCCTTCACCTGGGCGTCCTTCAGGAACGCGATCAGGCCGGAGACCTCGTCCTTCGAGAGCGGGCCGGCCTTCTCCTGCATGCGCAGGATGGCGATCTCGAGATCCGGCTCGCGCCAGGCCAGGGCGGCCGTGAGATCCGGACCGGTGAGCATGCCCCGCCCGATCGTGTGACAGCCCGTGCAGCGACTGACGTACAGCCTCGCGGCCGGATCGCCTTGCGCCGCGGCCGAATCGATCTGCGCCGCGGCCGAATCGATCTGCGCCGCGGCCGAATCGCTCTGCGCCGCGGCCGGATCACCCTGCGCCGCGGCCGGATCGGCGACGGCCGGGACCGGATCTTGCGCGTGCAGACCGCAGGCCAGCGCGACGAGCGCGAGCAGGACGGCGGCGGGAGTGCTCGGGTTCGCCATCATGGTGCGCCTCCTAGCAAGGCACCTCCGCACCCTTGCGCGCGTAGAACCACCAGTTCACGGCGAGGCAGGTGACGTAGTAGACGGCGAAGGCGTAGAGCGCGTACTCGGGCGTCCGCGCCTTGATCTGCGCTCCGAACACCGTCGGGATGATGAAGGCCCCGTACGCGGCCACGGCCGAGGTCCAGCCCAGCACGGGCCCCGCGAGCTCCTTCGAGAAGATGATCGGGATCATCCGGAACGTGGACCCGTTGCCGATCCCGGCGCCGACGAACAGGACCAGGAAGAGCAGCAGGAACGGCGTGAACCACGCTTCGGGTTGGTCCGCTGCTCCGGCGGACCGGATGCACCAGGCCACGCCGAGCGCGGCCGCGATCATCAAGGCCGTGTCCCAGTGCGTGACGCGCGCCCCGCCGAGCTTGTCCGAGATCCAGCCGCCGAGCGGCCGCGCCATCGAGCCGACGAGCGGGCCGAGCCAGGCGTACGCGTACGGGTTCGGGGCGTGCGGGTTGACGCTGCCGTCGGGCAGGTAGCCGAAGACGTCCTGGATGAGCTTCGGGAACGCGGCCGAGTACCCGATGAACGAGCCGAACGTCATCACGTACAGCCACGTCATCGCCCAGTTGTGCTTGTTCCGGAAGATCGCGAACTGGCGCATGAGGCTGGGCTTCACGCTGCCGGGCGTCAGGAACCGCATGAACGCCAGCGTCAGAAGGACCGTCAGCGGCAGGACGATCCACATGTTCCAGCCGAGCCCGACCAGCAGGTACAGCCCCGCACCCGCGCCGGCGAAACCCAGCAGCAGCAGGCCCAACATGCGCGCCAGGGCCATCGCCGTGCTGCTCGTGCGGTGCTGCGGCAGGTTGTCCATCGCGAACCAGGCCACGATCGCCAGCGTGGCCAGGATCGGCACCCACACCAGGCCGCAGTTCTGGATCCACGTCGTCGTCGAGCCCAGCGCGCGACCTGCTCCGCCCAGCGCTCCGAAGAGCCCGAAGCTCATCACGCCGGGCAGCAGCACCTGCATCACACTGACGCCCAGGTTGCCCAGCCCGGCGTTCAGCCCCAGCGCGAGACCCTGCATGCGCTTCGGGAAGAAGAAGCTGATGTTCGACATCGACGAGGCGAACGCGCCGCCCCCGATGCCCGACAGGGCCGCGAGAAGCGCGAACACGCCGTAGCTCGTGCCCGGATCGCGGAGCGCGATGCCGGTGCCGAGGGCCGGCAGGATCAGGAGCGCCGTCGTCGCCGCGACCACGTTGCGGCCGCCGGACAGCGCGATCAGGAAGGAGTTGGGGATGCGCAGCGTCGCGCCCGACAAGCCGGCGATCGCGGTCAGCGCGTAGAAGAGCTCCTTGTTGCGTCCGGGGTCCGCGTCGAAGACGAAGCCCAGCTCCTGCATCCGCACCGTGATGATCGACCAGTACATCCAGACGGCGAACCCGCACAGGAGGCAGGGGATCGAGACCCACAGGTTGCGCAGGGCGATCCGGCGGCCCGCGGTCGCCCACTGGCGCTCGTCCTCGGGGTCGAAGCGCTCGACCGGCGGCCGCGGGTCCTTCTCGCCGGGCATCCCCGGCGCCCGCGACGAATTGGGATAAGCCGGTTGAATCAGATCGCGATTATCTGCATTCGGTCCAGCCATGACCGGCTTCGGATCGATCGCGCTCATGTCAGCTCCTCGCTCCCCGCTTCTTCGCTTCGACCAGGGCTTCGAGACCCCGGAAGTCCAGCTTGCAGCCGACGGCTTGAGTCTTGCGTCCGCGGAACACCGGGACGGGGCAGGCCAGGAGCTCGGCCAGCGTGCAGGCCGACAACGTCCGCACGACGTGACCGTGCAACTCGGCCATGACGCGGTGGAAGCGGCAGGACATCGCCACCTCGTCGGCCCGGATTCCGTGGCAGAAATCGCCCATGATCGCGCCCTGGCAGTCCTCGACGATCTCGAGCAGGGTGATCCGGCCGGGGTCGCGCGCGATCACCACGCCGCCGTGCGCGCCGCGGACGGAACGCAGCATTCCGCTGCGCACGAGGTGCCCGAGCGTCTTGCTCAGGTAGGTCGGCGAGCAGTCCAGCGTCTCGGCCAGCCGGCTCGGCGGAATCGGCTTCCCCTCCCCCGAGAGTCCCAGGAGGATCAGCGCGCGGATCGCGAGTTCGGTCGTGGCGGTGAGCATGGGGTAGGTGCCCGTCCGGGTCGGACATCTGTTGTCCGATATGTCCCTTTTACGGTCCCCATCGGCGCATGTCCAGCCCTCGGGTGAGCCTTTTCGAGGCGATTCGGGCGCCGGTCCCGCGGACCCGCCAGCCGTCGACCGGCGCCCCCCCCACTGCGGCCCGCCGCGGGCCGGCCCCTGAGGGCACGTGCCTGGAGGCCGACCTGGTCTCGACCGACGCCGAGCAGACCGAGGAAGACCACGAGGTCTCCTGGCAGCCGCCCGAGGAAGCGGCGCGCGTGCTGACCTGGGAGAGCCACGCCTGGGCCGTCCGGCCGTGGCTGGCGCAGAGGCGACCGCGCCGACGGCCGCGTCGCCGCGCGCTCTTCCTGCCCTCACCCGCGCTTCAGCGGCTCCATGCGGTGGAACACCGTCCAGCGCACGATCGCCCACACCGCGATGAACGCGTCCTTCAAGCCGATCTTCTTGCCTTCCGAGTAGTCGCGGCCGGCGTAGCTGATCGGCACCTCGTACACGCGCGCGCGCAGCTTCGCAACCTTCGCGGCGAACTCGGGCTCGACCGCGAACGTGCGCGACTGGATCTGGATGCGGTCGGCGACCTCGCGGCGGAAGACCTTGTAGCAGGTCTCCATGTCCGACAGGTTCAGGTTGGTGAACATGTTCGAGATCGTCGTCAGCGTGCGGTTCCCGACGTAGTGCCAGTACAGGTGCACCCGCGCATAGCGTCCGCCCAGGAAGCGGCTGCCGAACACGACGTCGGCACGACCTTCCAGGATCGGGCGCAAGAGCGCCGGGTAGTCGCTCGGGTCGTACTCCAGGTCGGCGTCCTGGATGAGCACGATGTCGCCCGTCACGTGGCGGAACCCGGTCGAGAGCGCGGCGCCCTTGCCCGAGTTCACGTCGTGATGGAAGCAGCGCACGTTGGGCTCCTCGCGCGCGAGTTGCTCCATGATCTCGCGCGAGCGGTCGCGCGAGCCGTCGTTCACGAGCAGGATCTCCTTCTCGAACGGCGTGGCCTGCACGCGGCGCACGATCTCCTCCAGCGTGCGCTCCTCGTTGTAGACCGGGATGACGACCGAGAGCTTCACGTCAGCCTTTCGGGTCCGGCATCGAATCGGGGGGCAGCGCACGGTCGATCCCGAAGAACGCGCCCATGCCGCGCTGCAGCTCGACGTAGCCCCGCTCGCCCTCGATGCACCAGTGCGGCTTGAGGAACAGGCGGAAGATCTCGGCGTCCGTGCGCTTGCGCCGGCTCTGCACGGCCGCGCGGCGCGCCATCCAGTGGTCCCAGCGGCCGAGGAGATCGTTGAGCCCGATCAGGTCGGCGGCCGCGGTCCGGCGCACCTCGACGTCCTCCTCCAGCTTGTGGTGCGCCTTGTCGAGCATGCGCTGGAAGAATCCCGAGGCCGGGTTCGTCGCCGACTCGATGCGGAAGTCCTCGTCCTTCAGGTGCAAGCCCGACATCATCCACGTCCGCCGCGTGTGCAGCGCGAGGATCGGCGCGAGAACGCGGCGCAGATTGTCGTCGTCGTAGTTCTTGAAGCACGAGAGCACCGGGTTGCGCGTGTGTAGCAGGCGGATCATCTCGGGCGGCAGCCGCCGGCTCGTACTCGAGTGGTGGTGCCAGCACACGGCGGTCGGGACGTAGCGCGCCTCGTAGCCCAGCACCCAGCTGCGCCAGCCCAGGTCGACGTCCTCGTAGTAGGCAAAATACTCCGCGTCGAACCCGCCCACGTCGCGGAACGCGGCCGCGTCCATCGCCATCGCGCCGCCGCACGCGAACAGCGTCTTGACGGGCACGTCGAACTCGGGCCCGGGCACCTCGTTGTATCCGCGCTGGATCCCGATGCCGTGGAAGTTCATGCCGCCGCCGGCGGAGTTCATGAGCTTGCCGTCCCACGAGTACATCTTGGCCGTCGTCGCGTGGCACTCGCGGCGCACGATGGGCGCGACGAGCTCCTTGAGCCACGGCCGCGCCACGCGCATGTCGTTGTTCAGGAAGACGAGCACGCCCGGGTCGCGCGCCAGCTCCGCGCCCTGGTTGCAGCCCTGCGCGAACCCGACGTTGCGCTCGTTGACGTGCAGGCGCACGATCGGATGCTTCGCGCGCATCTCCTCGACGCTGCCGTCGTTGCTGGCGTTGTCGACCAGGATCACCTCGAGCCGCTCGGCCGGGTAATCGAGCGCCGCCAGGCTCTCGAAGCAGCCTTTCAGGTGCTGCTTGCCGTTCAGGTTCAGGATGACGATCGAGGCGCGCGGCAGGTCGCGGTCGGCGACGGGCGGGCCGGGCACGACGACCAGCTCGGGCCGCGGCGCGTTCGTGAGCCCGTCCGGCGTCGTCCGCGCCGGCTGCGGCGCGCCCATCAGCTTGTCCAGCAGGCGCTTCACTCCGTTCTCGCGGCCTCCCCGTGCCGCGGGATGCGCGTGATCACGATGCGCCGGATGCGCGCGTGGATCTCGCGCTCGCCGGTGCCGAGCGGCTCGAGCCGCAAGCGCCGTGCGCCGCGCGGCAGGTCGATGTCGAACTCGTGCACGCGCACGCCGTCCGCTCCGTCCGACGTGAACAGCGGGAAATCGGCCACGTGCGCCCCGTCCATCAGGATGCGCAGCCCGAGCGGGAGCTTCGATTCCACGGCCAGCGCGAACTGCTCGACGCGCACGCGCCGGCGTCCGCCGCCCGTGCCTTCCAGGTCGTATTCGGCCGCGGCATGCGTGCCGGGGCGCAGGAGCAGCATGTCGGCGCCCTGCTGCTCGCAGCCACCTGAACGCTGAGCGGTCTCGATGCCGCGCGCCTCGACGAGCATGCGCCCGATCGGCGGTTCGGCGCCGGCGGCTGCACCGGCGCGCATCCCGACGTTGCGTCCCGCAGCCTGGGTCGCCAACTGGCGGTAGCGGAACTCCGTCGCGTCGCCATCCTGGCGGATTGTCTTGACGCGCGGGAAGTCGCGCGAGAGCTGCGCGCGCAGACCGGGCTCGTTCACGCAGCGCAGGAGCTTCACGGCCAGATCCTCGTCGTCGCCGACCCGGAAATGGAGCCCGTCGACGCCGTCGCGCACGAGCTCGGCCATGCCGCCGATGTCCGAGGCCACGACCGGGGTCTCGAGCAGGTGCGCCTCCTGGATCGTGATCGGCGCGTTCTCGAACCAGGTCGAAGGCACGATCAAGACGTCGATCTCGCTGTACACCTCGGCCAGCCGCGCGTTGTCGAAGCGCCCGCGGAAGCGCACGTTCGGCCCGGCCAACCGCGCCAGCTCGGCGTGGTGCGCGTCGGCGGCGGGCTTGAAGTCCCCGAAGACGTTCAGCACCGCGCGCGCGCCGGCCAGGCGCTGCATCGCTTTCAACATCACCGCGCCGCCCTTGTACCAGACGAGCGACCCGACGAAGCCGAAGCGCACGCGACCTTCCGGGTCGGGCGACTTGGCGACCGCCTTCAGGTGGTCGGTCCGCATGCCGTTCTGCGACCACACCAGCGTGTGCGCGTCGAAATCGGCCGTGTCGACCAGCTTCTGACGCAGGAAGCGGCTGGGCGAAACCCGCAGGTCGGCGGCGGCGTAGGCCGCGGGCACGAATTCATGCCGCTCCATCATGTCGCGGAATTCATCCTTGCCGGCCAGGCCGGCGACGAGCTCGGCGGCCGGGCCCAGCGCGGCTCCGGCCAGCTTGGCGGCCGGGATGCTCTCGAGCCACCGCTCCTTGACGCACAAATAGCAGCCCGCGCCCTGATTCTCCGCGCAGCGCACGCCGTCGGGACGGATCAGTTGCACGCGCGCGCACAGCGCCCAGTAGTCGTGGATCGTGAGCAGCGCCGGCAACCCCGCCTCGCGCGCGACGTCGACGAGGCCGGCCGACATGTGGATCAGGTGCTGGAAGTGCACGACGTCGGGCTTCTCGCGCGCCAGCACGCGCCGGAAGGCGGCCTCGGCGCGTTCGTCGGCGTAGCTGTCGCGCAGCGAACGGTACGCCAGCCGATTCGTCATGCGCAGCACGGAGAGGTCGCCGAACGCATCCTCGCGCACCGAGAAATCCTCGGGCCCGCCCTGCGCGACGCTGGCCGAGGCCGGCGCGCGCGTCAGCACGACGACCTCGTGCCCGCGACGCTGCATCTCGGCCGCGATGTTCTGCGTGTAGACCTCGGTCCCGGCCCACGTGTCGGGCGGGAAGCCGTGCACGACGTACAGGATCTTGAGGTGGCCCGACGGCAACATGCGCGTCGGCTCGCGGCGTGCGTCGGTGCGGCCGCCGTCGTGCAGCCCGTCGAAGGTCGCACCGCGCAGCCGAGCCGCCTCGACCAGCGCGGCGCCCATCTGCACGTCGTTCAGGCCCTCGGCCCGCAGCGCGGCCGCATCCTGCTCCAGCACGCGCTTCTCGAGGATGCGCGCGTCGGACTTCGAGGCCACGCACGTGCGCCCCAGCCATTCGGCGTTGAAGCGCCCGTCGATCTTCGCGCGCGCGTAGGTCTCCTCGGGCGTGTAGTCGTGGCTGTGCTCCACGCGCGCGGCGTCGTCGTACACGACCGTGAAACCGCCCTCGATCAGCGCGCGCGCCATCAGCACGTCCTCGCCGAACCACGTGCGCGGGAACGGGTGGCGCTCCCACAGCTCGCGCCGCACGGCGCTGGCGACGTCGTTGAAGTTCCACAGGAGACGCTTCTCGTGCGGGCTCATCCGCGCGTACGTCGCGGCATCCGGCGCGCGCACCTCGCGCCGCCCGGCCTGGTAGCCCGGGTCGTTCGCGCTGAAGATCTTCGTCAACAGGCGCGCGTCCGGCCGCGGCACGTTGGCGCAGTACGCCGCGCCGACGCGCGGGTCGTCGAAGTTGGCGGCCAGGCGCGCCAGCCAATCGTCGGATTGCGGGATCGCGTCCTGCGTCAGGAACACGAGCAGGTCGCCCGAGCTGCGCGCCGCGAGCAGGTTGCGCGTGTCGCCGTGGTCGAACTCGACCGGCTCGATGCGCTCGCGCCGGAACGGGAACGGGAACGTCGCCGCGCACTGCCCCAGGTGCTCCCACGTGCCGTCCGTGGAGCCCGAGTCGATCGCCAGGAAGTCCCACGGGATCGCGCTGCGCTGCTTCGCCAAGCTGGCCAGCGACCGCTCGAGGAACTCCAGCCCCTGCCACGTGGGCATCAGGACGGAGATGGAGCGGATGGGGCGCATCGGGACGGTATCGGCCGTGAAGACGGCGGAACATTGGACCTGCCGTGCCGCCGCGGCACCAGAGGGATCGGGCTCCTCGAGCGTGCGCGAGGACGGCTTTGGACCCTCAACCGCGCGAACCGGCCCGTTGCCCGAGGATCTGCGCGATGCGCAGGGCCGGCGCACGCAGCAGATGCGGCCATCCTCCGTGTCGGCGGACGTATTGGACGTCGCGCACCAGCTCGTAGCCGATCCCGCGCGCGACGGACCAGTAACTGGGCCGCAGGCGGACGCCGTGGTGCTCGCGCTGGAACTGCGCGTCGATCCGGTAGCGCGCGAAGGCCTCGCGCGGCGTGTAGCGGTGCGCGTGCAAGACAGCCGCGCGCGACTCGTAGCGCACGCGCCAACCGGCGGCGATCACCGTGCGCGCCCAGGCCACGTCCTCGCCGAAGCGGACGTCGGGAAACGGAATCTCGAGCAGCGTCGCGCGCCGCACGCAGCTGGCGACGTCGTTGAAGCGCGCCCCCGACGTGCCCGGATCCCCCACCCACGGCAGAGGCGACGCGTCGGCGTGCTCGAGCACCGAGCGCGCGGTCAGCGGGTCGTCGTCCTCGCGCGGCAAGACGCGCGCGAACGCGCCGGCGGTCCACGGGTCGTCGAGCGCCGCCGCGAGGATCGCCAGCGTGTCGTCGCCGCGCGGCTCGGTGTCCTGCGACAGGAACACGACGAGGTCGGCGCGCGCCATCCGCGCCAGCGCGTTGCGCGTGCGCCCGTGGCCGAACTCGGCGTGCGGGATGCGCTCGAAGCGCGCTCCGGCCCGGGCCAGCAACCCGCACGTGTCGTCGGTCGAGCCTGAGTCGATCGCGACGAGCTCCGTGCCGCCCTCGACCTGCTGTCGCACCAACGCCGGCAAGAGGCGCGCGAGGTCGCGCTCGCCGTTCCAGGTCGGGATGCAGATCGAGAGCCGCGGGTTGGTCATGCGCCCGCGGCAGAGTAGCTCACTTCGCTGCCGTGTTCAGGTGCATCGTGATCGGTCCGACCGGAGGGGTCGCGCCGGACGGGTTCGCGCACGCGGGCCGGCTGCACGAAACCGACGGCGAACTACTTGCGCACGCGCACCGGGAACGGCGGCTGCTTTGCCGCCTTGCGCGGGTTCTTGTCGAGCTCCGCCATCACTTCCTGGATCGCGCGCTCGAGCTGAGGATCGTGGCCCTCGCGCACGAGCGCGGGCCACTGTTCGACCTCGATGTCGGGCGGCACGCCGACGTTCTCGACGCCGAAGCCCTCCTCCTCGGTCCAGAATCCCAAGTTCGGGGCCGTCACGCTCCCGCCGTCCATGAGCTCCGGGAATCCGAGGGTGCCGACCAGCCCGCCCCACGTCGGGCGGCCGATCAGCTTGCCGAGCTCGAACTTGCGGAACATCCACGGCAGCAGGTCACCGCCCGAGCCGGCGCTCTCGTCGATCAGCATCACCTTCGGGCCGAAGATCGCGGCTTGCGGCGTCGCGAAGCTTTCGCCGTAGCGCGTCGCCCAGTGGCTGACGTACGGCCGACGCAGGATGTCGATGTAGTAGTCCGCGACGGAGCCGCCGCCGTTGTAGCGCTCGTCGACGATGATCGCCTCGCGATCGCTCTGCGGGAAGAAGTAGCGCTTGAAGTACACGAAGCCCTGCTCGGCCGTGTTCGGCACGTGCACGTAGGCGACACGACCCTGCGTGGCCTCGGTGACGCGGCGGATGTTGCCTTCGACCCAGTCGCGGTTGCGCAGCGGGATCTCGTCCTCGATCGGCACGACGACGACCGTGCGCGAGCCCGAGCCGTCGGCATTCGGACCGACCGTCAGCTCGACGCGCTGGCCGGCCTTGTTCTCGAAGCGCGCATGGACATCCTCGTCCGCGTGCAGCTCGCGGCCTTCGACGGCCAACAGGTAGTCGCCGACGCCGACCTGGACGCCGGGCTCGGTGAGCGGCGCGCGCAGGTCGGGCGTCCAGTTCAGGCCGCCGAACACCTTCTTGAAGCGGTAGCGGTCGCCCACGACCTCGTAGTCCGCTCCGAGCAACCCGCCCGGAATCTCGTCGGCCTTCACCAGCGTGTCGCCGCCACCCGTGCGGTGGTGGCCGACCGCGAGCTCCGAGCACATCCAGCGGATCACGCGCGTCAGGTCGCCGCGCGTGGCGACGTACGGCAGGAACTGCTCGTACTTCGTGCGCATCGCCGGCCAGTCGGCGCCGTGCATGCCCGGGTCGTAGAAGCAGTCGCGGTTGATGCGCCAGGCTTCGTCGAAGATCTGCCGCCACTCGACGCGCGGGTCGACGCGCACCTGGATCGAGGCCGTGGCGAGCTTGCCCTTCTCGAGGTCGATCTTGTCGCCGACGGGCCGGATCCACGCGCCGTCGCCGTTCCTGACGAGCACCTTCTTGCGGTCGCCGCTGAGCTGGTACGACGCAACGTCCTCCAGCAGGCGCTTCTCCTTGCGCTCCTTCAGGTCGAAGCGTGCCAGGGCGGTCTTCGCCGGCGTCCCGGAGCGGAACTCGCCGCGCTCGGCGCGGCGGTAGAAGAGCTGGCCGGCATCGCCGGCCTGGAGCTCGGAGTAGAACGCGCGCGGGAGAGGGAGCGCGACGATGCGTTGCCCGAGCCCTTCGAAGTCGATCTCTACGGGCGGCGCGGCCGGTTTCTTGGCGTCCTTCTCGTCGTCGGCGTACTTCGCGGACTCGTCCTCAGCGTCCGCGCTCGCGTCCTTCTTGTCCGCGTCTTCCTTGTCCGCGTCCTTCTTCTCTCCGTCCTTCTTGTCCGCGTCCTTCTCACTCCCCTCCTCGTCGCTCTCCTTGGCGAGCGGCGACGGCGTGTCCTTCGCCAGGCACACGAGGTAGAGCGAGTTCGTCTGCTCGACGTCGGCGCTGGCCTGCGAAAACCACGTCAGGTATGGCCCCGCGTCCGTGGACGCGGTCAGGTAGAGGTACTTGCCACCCGCGTCGAACACGGGCTCCGACACGTCCGAGAGGCCGTCGGTGACCGTGTGCGTCGTGCCGTCCCGCGTGTCGTAGAGCTCGACGTGCTTGAAGCCCGTCTTCGTGCCGGCCGCGTACGCCAGCCAGCGCGAGTCGGGCGACCAGTTGTGCGCGATGTTCGCGTAGACGCCGTAGATCGAATCGTGCGCGACCGCCTTCGACGCGCCGGAGGCGACGTCCAGCACGCGCAGCGTGCGCGAGTTGTCCCGGTAGCTGATCGAATGGCCGTCGGGCGACCACTTCGCGCCGTCGTAGAACCCCGCACCGTCCAGGCGGATCGTGCGCCTTTCGCCGCGTCCGTCCTGCGGTGCGAGCACGAGCTGGTTCTCGCCGCTCTCGTCCGAGAACCACGCGATCGTCTTGCCGTCCGGCGACCAGGCCGGATAGCGCTCGTTCGCGCCCGGCGTCTGGGTCAGGTTCCGCGCGTCGCCCTTCTCCGCCGGCAGCGTGACGATCTCGCCGCGGAAACCCAGCGCGACGCGCGCGCCCGACGGCGACAGCGACGAGCTGCGCACGTACTGCTCCCCCTTCGCGAAGCGAGGACGGGTGTCGACGCGCTCGGAGCGGACCTCGATCGCGAGCCGCGTCGCGCGCGTGCTCGACGGGTCGAACAGGTGGAGCCACCCGGCCTGCTCGTACACGATCGTTCCGCCCCCGCTCGAGCCGTTCTGGATCGGGAAGTCGTCGTGGCGCGTGAGCTGCGCGACCGACTTCTGCGCGTCGTAGGCGAACAGGTTGAACTCGCCCGCGCGGTCCGAGCGGAAGAACAAGCGGTCCCCGACCCACATGGGATCCGTATCGTTGCAGCGCCCCTCGGGCTGGGGCACCTGAACGACGGAGTGGTCGGCGACGTCGTAGATCCAGATGCGGCTGGCGGTGCCGCCGCGGTAGTTCTTCCATTGCGTGAACGCCTCGCCCAGCGGCAGGTACGCGATCTTCTTTCCGTCGGGCGAGAGCGCGGCCTTCGAGCACGACGGCAGGCCGTACCCGGTCGGGAATCCGCCCTCGACCGGCACGCTGAAGAGGTGGAAAAAGCGACGCGTGTGGACGTCGCGCTGCGACGTGAACGCGACCGCGCGACCGTCGTGGGTGAAGCCCTGCACGAGATCGTCGCCCGGGTGCCACGTCAGACGCTTGGGCTCGCCGCCTTCGACGGACACGACGTACACGTCGACGTTGCCGTCGTACTGGCCCGAGAACGCGATCGTCGCGCCGTCGGGCGAGAACCGCGGACGCGACTCCTCGCCCTGGTGCGCGGTCAGGCGCCGTACGTCCGAGCCGTCGCGCTGCGCGACCCACAGGTCGCCGGCGTACGCGAACGCGACGTGGTTCGCGCTGACCGCGGGCTGGTCGAGCAGGCGCGTGCCGCCGGCCTCCGGAGCCGGAGCAGCGGAGACCGCAGCGGGCTTGGATGCGGGCGTGGACTGGGCCTCGCTCGCCGGTGCGGAGCAGGCCAGCACGGAGCAGGACACGAAGAGCGCGGTGGCGGCAGGGAGGGGATGGTTCATGGCAGGTCCGATCGGGGGGGAAACAGGATCGAGCGCGCGGAGGATAGTGAACCCGGCCCCCGCGCGCGTGCACGCCCTGTCGAAGTCAGGTCAACGCTCCGGCGGCGACCGTCTCACTCCACGCGGCTCGGGCGCGCGCCGCGGAACATGAGCCAGCCAATCGCGACGATCACGACGACGCCGAACCAGTCGGTCGGCGACGTGGGCAGCGCGCTCAGGAACGCGAGCGACGGATGCAGGAATGCCTCCTTGTCGAACCCGTGCAGGAAGGACTGCAGGGCCGCCAGGATGCCGACGATCGACGCGCCGGCGATCAGCCCCGAGCTCCACAGCGTGCCCTCGGGCTCGTCGTCCGCGTCGGGCACGCGCCGGTAGCGCCAATCCGCGATCTTGCGCACCAGTCCGCCCAGGAACACGGGCATCGTCGACGCGAGCGGCAGGTACACGCCGACCGCGAACGTCAGCGAGCGGAAGCCCAGGAGCTCGACGAAGATCGCGATCGCGACGCCGAGCAGGATCAGGTCCCAAGGCAGCCGCCGGTTCAGCAGCCCGTCGATCACGGTCGCCATGAGCTTCGCCTGTGGCGCCTGCAGGCGGCCGGCGCCGATACCGTCCTCGCGCTCGAGCACCGCCTGGTTCGTGGCCGGATCGACGAGGTACGTGCCGGCCGGCAGGCCGGCGGGCACGGCCTCCAGTTCGAGGCGCACGAACTTGTACGTGCGTCCGTCGAGGCCTTCCGTCTCGGCGGCGGCGGACGCGCGCTCGACCGAGACCGGGAAGGGCTGCAGCAGCGCGCGGTCCTCGGTCTCGGCGCGATTCAAGAGCCACGTCGTCCAGCCGACGGCGAGCACCGACGTGATGACGCCGACGAGCAGCGCGCCTTGCTGTCGCACGGGCGTCGCGCCCAGCAGGTAACCGGTCTTCAGGTCCTGCGAGCACGTGCCGGCGTTGCTGATCGCGATGCACACGACCGCGCCGACGATCAACGCGAGGCGCGCGTACTGCGAGCCTTCGCGGCCCGTCAGCAGGAAGATGCCGCACGTCGCCATCAGGACGCCGATCGTCATCCCTGAGAGCGGGCACGAGCTCGAGCCGACCTCGCCCGTGATGCGCGAGCTGACGACGGAGAACAGGAAGCCAAGCACCAGGATGAGCAGCGCGCCGAGCAGCGTCATCTCGAACGCCGGCACGAGCCAGATGAACAGCACGATCGCCAGCGCGCCGATCGCGAGCACGGGCATCGGCGTGTCGCGCTCGGTGCGCAGCGTGCTGGCCATGCTGGCACCACCGCGCCTCAACGCCGCGGCGGACGCGCTCAGCGACTTGCCGATCGCCGGCAGCGCGCGCGCGAGCGCGAACAACCCGCCCGCCGCCACGGCGCCCGCGCCGATGTGCCGGACGTAGTTGTGCCACACGTCGCCGGGAGCCATGTCACGGATCAGCTCGGTGGCCGGCGCGAGCGGAGTCTCGAGCCCCGATCCGAACAGGACGATCGCCGGCACGAGCACGAACGACGCCAGCAGCGATCCGGCGACCATCATCAGGCTCGTGCGGTAGCCGATGATGTAGCCGACGCCCATCAGCTCGGGCGCGACGTCGCACGCGACCTCCGCGCCCTTGAAACCCGGCACCGCCGCCGCGAGCGACGGCTTCACACCGCCGAACACGGCCTGCAGGGCCTTGAAGCCCGCGCCGAAGCCGAGGCCGACGAACACCTTCTTCGCGCTCGTGCCGCCCTTCTCGCCGGCCTGGATGATCTGCGCCGCGGCGACGCCCTCCGGATAGCGCAGCTTTCCGTGCTCCTGCACGATCAGGTAGCGGCGCAGCGGCACCATCATCAGCACGCCCAGGCAACCGCCGGTGATCGCGATCAGGGTCGTGAGCCCGACCTCGAGCGGCCAGCCCAGGAAGATGAGCGCCGGCACGCTGAAGACGACCGCCGCCGCGACCGACTCGCCGGCTG
>Ga0163152_10005796_pt1 | contig 14292 bp, 14 predicted proteins | sample OliLakLV19MP8IB2_FD_148635 | JGI IMG/M metagenome (GOLD analysis project Ga0163152, IMG submission 148635) | Freshwater microbial mat bacterial communities from Lake Vanda, McMurdo Dry Valleys, Antarctica - Oligotrophic Lake LV.19.MP8.IB-2 | ecosystem: Environmental > Aquatic > Freshwater >... | reverse complement strand
CCCTTCAACAAAGCAGCACTAGATGCCGTTAAAACTGCCGCACCCTTCCCGCCGCTCCCTAATTCATTATCGGCATACGATGTCCAGTTTATACTTTCCTTCGCCCCACGCCAAACCTGGGGACAGGTCGAAACGACCGCACAAGGCAGCGAAACAGAAGTTTTCCACTTGCCAGAACTGAAGCAATAACAAAAGTCGAAGTTGACACCACCAAAACAGTCACAATAGACATCGTGAACGATCAAGACGAAGTTCTGCCTGAAGGGCAACTTTGGGAGATCCGAATCAGCAGTTGTGAAGTTAGGAATTGAATGTCCGGTATTTTTGATCTTTATTTGTCCGGTCAGACCGGCTTATTTCCATATTGAACTGGCCGAGGCGTCACAGTCGAAGGAATGGTTTCGGCTCCCCAAGAATCTATAGCCATCGCTAAAAAGCCGCATCAAATGGGAATCTACGATGGAACATAACTGGCATTTACAGACACTCAATGACCGTCAAATTACAGCCACCACGGTTAGCTTTTTTGCCATACATAGGTCTCCGGACAAATAAAGATCAAAAATACCGGACACGTAAAGATCAAAAAATACGGACAAAGAGCGATCAAATTCACAGCCAGCATGCCCCTGCATCCGTAGTCGCCACCAGTCAAAAAGCCTCCCGTTAAGGAGGCTCCGTGACAGGAGGAAGGGAGGGAGGAAGAAATGCTTTGCTACACCATCTGTAGCTGGACGTCGTAGTTGATTCTCACCATTTCGTATTCAACCTTGATTGACACGGTATTACTTGTGGTGAACTGAAGGCGAACGCGGCCAAGGCTGTTACCGCTATATTCTCTCCAGTGGCTAGGGACTGAGACTACAACATGCTCAGGACCCCATTCCTCGACGTACGCCTTTAAGACCTGACAGAGTTTCTCTTCATCAAGTGGGTCTTTGAACATACTCATCTTTAGCGTCACCCGTAAGTTGTCAGTAGCGTCGAGTGAGTTCATATTAAGAACTTGGACCGCTGACAACAATTGGGGGACTTCCCACTGAGATCGTATTTCTCCCATGCCGATGTCGAAAAATCGGAACCTTTGGCTAATGGGCGGCAATGCCGGTGGTCACAGATATTTATTAATTGGATTCCGACGACTTGCCCGCAGCCTGTAGTCAGCACAATGGTATCGACGCAATATTTTCACCGCGATTTGATGGCGCGCAGCCCATCATCGGCAACACGTTAGGATCGACTCCGGACGGGTGGGCACACACCCGGGCGAGTCCTGTCCTTAGTCGGGCCCAGTTCAGTCACATCCTAAATTCCTAGGTTCGTGGTCAGGTCTTGATCAGGTCGACAAGGTTAACTGTAACCATGGTGGCGAGCGAGGGAAGGGAAGATCATGGGAGATAATCGCGGAGACGCTCCTTTATCGCTGAGCGACTGTACCACTGGAAATGCACTTCCAGGATTCGACCTGACAAATGAGTTTGTGGCAGATCAGATGAGGCGAAAACTGGCCCAGAACCCTGGCATAGGGGGAGTTTCGCCGCCAGGAGACGCCGCAATTGACAGCTTCTCCGATCATATAGCGACCTTACGGCGCGGAGAGGTCCCGAATCCAATCAGCCCCCGTCCGCCGGCAGAGCCGGCCAGAGATGGTGACAATTTTCACTTTGTCGGAAGAAATGGCGCTGTTTCGATGAGAAGGTCTGACGATGGCACTCTGAATTATTCCGATTCGCGAGAAAGACTAACGAGTTTTGACGGGAGAACATGGCTTCGGGAAAATGGTGACCTGGCATTTCAGGGCACCATTCGGATGGAAGGCGGCAACCTGATTCGCGAAAATCACTACGGCGTTACAACCGAAGAAAGACCTGATGGAAGCGAAACCAGACGCATGCGAACCTCAACTGGGGACTTAGTTCAAATTCACACTTCGGCTATACCTGTCGGGGGCAGTGCGAACGACAGAACGATCACCGTTGTCGACAGTACCGGTACATACGTCAGCACTGATGGAGGCGAGAGTTACACGCAAAGAGGCGCCGACGGACGATTCACCGACGGCCCAGTAAGCGTCAGACGCGGAATTGACGACTACGGAAATTATTGGAGCTCTAATGACTGCCTGCCGGATCGCCACGTCGAAGCCAGAACACCCCAAGCCGATCGATTCCATGCCCGCCAGCGCGAAATCGAAGAGCGTTATGGTGTTCGCATAACACCGCCTGATGTGTCCTATCCTGCAGTTGGTGCCGATGGTGTCACTTTGACGACGCGACAGCCTACAATGCTCGACTTAGATGCTCTGGAACGTTCTCTGTCACGCAGCACAAGGGACAACAACGATGGCCTCGAATTTGCATTTATTAGAGATACGCCTGCTGCACGATCGGTGCAAGCGCGTGGACGATATGTCGCTCGAGACACAAACTACATAGAGCTTTTTGACTGGCAGCATTCCTCTAGAGGACCTAATGGAGTTGAAGGTGTAATCGACCACGAGCTCGCCCATCACGAGCAACAGATAGACGGCCAAGATGGTGGGCGTTGGAACGCTGAGCTAAATCGGCTATATCACGAGATGGGCTGGACCGGTGAGAGACTGCGAGACCACGATGGTAATTTGTGGACATGGGTCCCAGCTCGCCGGCAAGAGCCCGAGCACTGGACCAGTCCGTCATCAAGCCAGCCTTTGTCGCCCCGCCAGATGCGCGAAAGAGCTCAGGTTCGACCTCCTTCGGATTATTTCACTGCCCCCTGGGAAATGCACGCTGAAGCAGTGCGCCTCTACAGGACGGATCGAGAGGCTTTAATGAGGGAGAATCCGGACTTGTATGCCAGAATTAGAACCTCGGACCAGGATCAGATCGACCGTCGCCATGGCACGAATTCGGGCGGTGGATCGCGGATGATTCGCGATCTCGACGGCAGAATAATCGCCAATACGGCCCAAGACCGAAGACGAATCAGCGCAGCAGAAAGAGACTGGCAAGCCAGTCAGTGGAGAGTCCCTGTAGCCACGGCACGAAGGCCGCAGCCGGTGGCTCGCAACTAACAGGCGATCTCGACGGTGATGAAACTCCGAAATCCGAAAGAAGCCGCCGATCTGGCCGGCTTCTTCAAAAGCTTCCTCAGAAATAGTGCTAACTACGTGAACCGTATTGAGCGTTCATGTAGTCCCTACTTACGTGAATAGAGTCGTTGGATAGTTCGTGCGTCTCGAGCGGACAAGTCTTTCCATTCATCTTTAAATGATGTGGACAAGAACATCACATCATCTGGATTGTCCGTGTGTCCGGAAAGACCCAAAGCATGTCCTATCTCATGCAGGCAAATAAAACGAATACGATTATCCGTTAAAGGCAGTACCGATGAGAAGGACCTGGTGAGAATCTTGATTGTCCCATTGTGCAGGTCGCCATTTAGCGTGTACATCAGCGCTTCACCTGCTTCAGCGTCGTTGATCAAATCCGGATCTTTAACTGAGGCATTGTAAAAAAAGCACTCCAGCCCTTGCTGAGGGACAGAATCCACAAATTCAAACTTAATCAGTCCGTTGGAAACGGTCTCCCAATCGCGGAAGGATTGCATCAAAATCGAACCCCAGGCTTGCTTGTATCCAGGGACATGCCTGGAATCAGGTATGTGTACCTTGATAGGATTCGATGCCCAGCGCACAATGCCCTTGCGTGTGGCTTCTGGGAGATAATCGTCCAGCAGTGATTGGGCCGGGACGTTGAGCAATGGTTGTTTAATCGGGTAACCGGCTTGAAGTGCGGCGGTGGCTTCCCGAGCCGATCTCATCGATTTTCGTTCTTCCTCCAGCCCTTGCATCAGCGCGCCAACTTTTTTCGCAGAATCAGCTAGCTGGCTGTTGCCCTGGAAGCGTCTGACGAATTCGGCGTAAGTTTCTAGCGCGTCGTCCAATTTGCCCATCGACTGATAGAGGCCGCCCAGAGTCAGCCATGTTGAATCCATATTTGGATTCAGCGATATAGCTTTGCGAAACGCCTCAATGGCACCGGAATTATCGCCCATCTTCGCAAGGGCTAGTCCCAAGCTGTGATAGGCCTTCGCATTGCTTGGATAAATGGAAACCGTTTTTCGTAATTCAGTGGCCGCTTCTTCGTTTCTGTTGGCCCGTATCAGCAAGACCGCATTGTCTATTGAGCGTGCAGATTCAGGATCTTCGTCACTTTGTGCACTGGCAGGAGTTTGCAACAACGCCAGTACAGCGAATGCAATCAAGCTCATAGCCTTACGCAATGGCGATCTCATCTTCATCCTGCAAATTTACGGCGCGTTTAATGTACGTTCCCCACCCAGCTGAGTTCCTACCATCATATCTCACTATTCGGTAGACGATTAGCTGCGGCTACTGACAGATTGTGCGGGATCTAAACAGGCCACACCGGGTAACTCAATACCTTCGAGAAACTCCAGTGATGCGCCACCGCCGGTGGAGACATGCGTAAAAGATTCAGGGCTGATGTTCTTCGCTTCGATTGCCGCAACTGAATCACCACCGCCGATAATAGTTTTGGCACCGCGAGCCGTTAGGTCGACTAAGATATCGACAACGCCGTAGGTTGCTTTTTCAAAACCGGGGGTTTCAAAAGCGCCCAATGGTCCGTTCCATAAAATCGTCTTGCAGTCCGCAAGAGCAGCTTTGAGCGTCTCAAATGAGCGCGGCCCGATATCGAGGCCCATCTGATCGGCAGGAATGTTGTCGACCGAAACGACTGTAGTTGGGGAGCCTTCCTTCAATTCTGGTGCACAAATCACGTCTTCCGGCAGGATCACGCGCACACCTTTCTTTTCAGCAGTTTCAAGCAATTTCCTGCAGAATTCTAGACGATCATCTTCCACCAGGGACTTGCCGACTTGCTTGCCTTGAGCCTTCAAGAAGCTGAATGCCATAGCACCGCCGATAATAATAATGTCGACCTTGTCGATCAAATTGTCCAGGACACCGATTTTACTAGAGACCTTAGAGCCACCGATGATGGTGGCAAATGGCCGCACCGGATTGTCTAGCACGCTCGACAGGGCCTTCAACTCTTTATCCATCAAAAGCCCTGCTAGAGCAGGCTTCAAATGCTGTGCAACGCCTTCCGTGCTGGCATGGGCGCGGTGTGCCGAACCGAACGCGTCATTGACATAGTGATCAGCGTTTGCAGCAAGGTGCTTGGCAAATTCAGGATCGTTCTTTTCTTCTTCGGCATGGAAGCGCACGTTTTCCAGCAGGCAAACATCGCCATCCTTCATCGCCGCAACGTGCTGCGCTACGACCGGTCCGATGCATTCGGCAAGATGAACAACCGTGCCACCGACCAATTCAGACAATCTGGCGGCAATTGGCTTCAAGCTATATTTTTCGCTCTTGCCGCCCTTGGGACGCCCGAGGTGAGACGCAAGAATGACTTTGGCTCCGGCTTCCCGGAGCCACTTAATTGTAGGAAGCGCGGCGCGAATTCGCGAGTCATCCGAAATACTCAAGTCCTCATTTTGAGGCACGTTGAAATCCACGCGCACCAATACTCGCTTGCCGCGGAATGTATGCGGTTCAACTTGGGAAATCGTCTTTCTGCTTTTCATTTTCGCCGTCCTTTCAAAAGAGAAGACGCCAGCCGGAATTCCCGACTGGCGCCTGTTTAACTACTCATGTTCGAGCAACATCTGCCTATACTTTAACTGGCAGTTTGCTGGCGACCATTGCGCACAGTTCGATCAAGCGGTTGCTGTAGCCCCACTCGTTGTCGTACCAGGCAAGAACTTTGATCATCTTATTTTCGACGCAGATCGTCAAATCAGCATCTACAACCGATGAAAGCTTGTTGCCTTTGAAGTCAATGGAAACTAGTGGTTCTTCGGTGTATCCCATGATGTTTTTCAAAGGACCCTCTGCGGCTTTCTTCAAAACTGCGTTAACAGCTTCAACGCTCACAGGTTTCTTGGTTGTGCATGTCAAATCGACAACGCTTACGTTCGGTGTCGGAACGCGCATTGCAAAGCCGTTCAGTTTGCCCTTGAGTTGCGGCAGAACCAAACCGATTGCCTTAGCTGCGCCGGTTGTGGAAGGAATCATCGACATGCTGGCAGCGCGAGCGCGGCGCATATCGGTGTGAGCGGTATCAAGCAATCTTTGATCAAGCGTGAAGCTGTGAATCGTTGTCATCAGACCCATTTCAATACCGAACTCTTCATCGATTACTTTGGCGACCGGCGCTAAGCAGTTCGTTGTGCAGCTGGCATTGGAGATGATGTTGTGCTTGGCGGCATCGTAGTTTTGATCGTTGACGCCCAAGACAATCGTGATGTCTTCGTTCTTTGCTGGAGCGGAAATTAGAACTTTCTTGGCGCCTGCAGTGATGTGCGCTTTGGCTTTTTCAGCATCGGTGAAAACGCCTGAACACTCAAGGACGATATCCACGTTGAGCTTTGCCCATGGGCAAGCAGCCGGATCTTTCTCTTTCGAGAAGGCGATTTTCTTACCGTTTACGATAAGCTCATCTTCAGTGTGGGAAACTTCGTGTTTCAGTTCGCCCAGCACCGAATCATATTTAAGAAGGTGTGCGGACGTTTCTGTATTTTGCATAGGATCGTTAATGCCAACGATCTCGATGCCTTTAGGTTGGCTTTCCAGGAATGCGCGAAGGGCGTTACGTCCGATTCTGCCAAAGCCGTTAATTGCTACTCTTGCCATGTGGCCTCCTAATAATGGGCTCTGACCGCCAGAAGCCTGCTGTCAGCGCATGCGGTCCAAAGCATATAACTCTTGACCTGGGTTACTTCTAAGTCTTAAGGCGCTCTTAAGGCTATAGTTCACAAACCGCGGCAAAATCCGCGTGCCGGTTGGGAAAAACCGGCGAGAATATGAAGGTTTCCAAGCCCAGCTCTTGCCTTTAGTATAATGACCGAGTGTCGCCCAATTGAAGGTCAACCATAAATGAGCACTCAGCAAGAACAAACAGAAGTACCGATCCGCGATCAAGTGGAAAAAGTGCTTGACCGCCTGCGTCCCATGTTAATGGCTGATGGCGGGAACATCGAACTCATCGACGTCAAAGACGATGAAGTATTCGTTCAACTCGTCGGCGCCTGTGGCATGTGCCCTAGCTCGACAATGACCATGAAAATGGGCGTTGAGCGTGCCGTGAAAGAAGCTATTCCAAGCATCAAACGCGTCACCAATATTTAGGTGGAGCTGTTTCGTGCCAGTGCTTTACTGACACGATCCTTGAAATCCTCAGATAAATAACTCGCAACGACTAATTCCTGATCTTCTTCAACCCTGCCCTGGCTGCAAATGGCCGCAATGGCTTGCTTGGATTGAACGATAGAGGATGTGGCGTTGCGTTTTATTTCTTGGGCCGCTGTTGTGACGACGCGATCAAGTTGGACGACCGGCAGCATGCCATTCACCAATCCACTCGACTGAGCGCGCGATGCAGATATTATGCTGCCGGTGAAGAGCATCTCGGTGGCGACGGCGCGCCCCACTAGCCCGACAAGCCTGGCGATGTTGTCCTGGTCCAAGGAGATACCCAGCTGAGCAATCGGCACGGAAAAGCGCGCGGTCGAGTCGCAGTAACGTAGGTCGCAAGCACAGGCCAGCAAGCAGCCCCCGCCAAAGCAGGGACCGACAATCATGGCTATTGTGGGCAGCTCAAACGTTGCCACTGCATTTAGTGAGTCTCGGATAGACATCCAGTGCTCACGGGCGGCATCAGCAGAGCCGAGATTGCGGAGTTCAGACAAATCCGCGCCCGAAGCAAATGCATCGCCTTCACCGGCAAAGATAATTACCTTCGCCCCTGCTTCCTTTAATGAATGCATGGCATGGGGGATTGCGTCCCACATTTCGCGCGAGATGGCATTCCTGAGATGCGGACGATTCAAAACGATGCACCCAATCTCATCATCAAGCGATGCACTAATATCCATTTGCCTTCACCACGCTACTCATTCTTTGCCTTGGCAGAAGAATATTCCTTCAACAAAAATTTTACGGTGTCGCCTTCCTTGATGCCATGCCGCTTGGAGTATCCCGCGTTGACCTCAACTACTTCACTTGCCTCGATCGGCGACTCGCCCGCGGGCGGATAAGTTGGACATTCGCCTTCTGATGCGGCTTTGCATGGCGGAACGTTTTCAAAAATTTTGACAATCTTTCCATCTTTGATCATCATCATATCCAGCGAAATGAAGCAGTGCGCCATCCAGAAGCGAACTCCTTGCGTTGGACGAAACAGAAAAACCATTCCGTTGTTTTCCGGAAGGGACGTCCGATACATCAGGCCGCGCTGAATTTGCTCGTGAGTCGAAGCTACCTCCAGCTTAATTTTGTTGTCACCGATGTGCACCTCAGGCTCTTTGGCTTCAGCAACCACGGACATAACTGGAAGCACGAACAGACTCACTAACGCGATCTTTGCCAACTTACTGCTAAATGCGTGCAACGACATTTTCCTACCCCTTATCTGTAGAGCGGCGTCCAAAGGCACATTCGTGTAAACGGAGTTCTCTTGTGAAGGAATTGTACCCTGTCGAGCAAAACTCCACTTTTTCCTGTCAGCGACGAGCTACTGACTACACCATGAGGATCGATGACAACAGATATGCCAGTGTTCGAGGCAATCACTACATAACGCCCGTTTTCAACTGCGCGCAACGCACCGGCGGCAATGAGCTCCTGGCTGAGCATGGTGCCATGAAAGTAGGAAACATCAGAGACGTTGACCAGTAGGGAAGCACCGCGGTTCACCTCACTGACGATCAGATCTGGATAAATGAGCTCAGCTGAGATTGATGCACCAATCTTGCCGAAAGCCGTCTTCGGAACTGGCAGCTGGTTCGATATGACATGAACACGTCCGCCGAGCAATTTATTCTTGATGCTCTCTGGCACGATGGATCCTAATGGGCCAAGCGGAGTGTATTCCGCAAAAGGCACCAAGCGATACTTGATGTAGGGAGTTTCTGCCACAGACTTCGCGGAAAAGACGCGCACCACATCTGCAAAACCGCCGCTGGCAACCTCGCGCATTCCAAGAACGATATCTTTCTTCTCCGCAGCGGCAAGCTTAGCCAGCTCATTTTTGAGAGGCTCGAAACCACGCCGTTCCCCGCCAATTACACCGGCCGGCAGAACCAATACACTAGCGCCCAATCCTTTGCATATTGACAGATAGCGTTCGGCAAACGCGGTGCCGCTCGCTTTTTGAGACTGCTCTATAGGCATGTTGCCTTGAATGATGGCAATCGGTATCGCTGGAGCGAAATCTGTCGTGGCAGCAGCCCAGGCTTGCTTCGCCTTTGGAGTTTGCTCGGGTAGTTGCTGTCCTTTTGGCCACTGCCAATAAGCAGGCATAGCTGCATCACGCAAGACTTCTCCGTGCCCCCATGAAGCCGATGCCAGCACAAGAGCAGAGACAAGGACAACGTCGAAGAAGGCACCGAGCCGGTCTGAAAGTACGTCGGCCCGGCTGTATAGCTTCTGCGAGACATTTGCAACTTCTATCAACAGAGCTGCCAGAGCGCAGTTGAACAGCACCATAAGAAATTCGACTGACTGCGCGCCACCATAACGAGCAATCTGAATGATTTCCGGGACCCGCGCTTGAGAGTACGCTAGTTGGTCAATTGGTACGCCGAGAAACATCGGCGATGGTGCCACGATCCATTGAAAGAAGATCCACATCAATGGCACGCTGATAAGAAATGGGAATCGCGGGCGCTCGTAATGCGGCAGAAATCCGTTACGCATTGGCAGTGCAAAGACAAAGAGTGCAAACAAAGTTGTGAGCAATGACTGGTGCAGGGACTCAACAAACCAGACCTGGAGGGCAACGACCACGCTGAGCGGTCCTGTAATGCCAAACCAATCCAGCGGATGGAGGTCAACTAACCAGCGCAAGGCAACCAGATGATAAGCCAGCCCGAACAGCAAGCCCGTGAGGGCAGCGTCTGTTTTTGATCGGGCGCCATAGATCAGTAGGATCAAAGGCGCCAGGCAAACCCAACCCAGCCACCAAACTCCGTACCCGGCGCTTGAAAGGCCGAGCAGCGCGCCGCATATGACGGTTAAAGGCAGCTTCTCCAGCCAGCCCGCCCGTTCAAGCAGCGAGGGCGCGGGAGCTGATCCCGTCCGTTCACCAGAATATCCAAGAGTCTGCATACAGAGAGGAAAGTCTATCAGTTCTGCGGCCGTTAGGCGCCAATGTTCGTTGCAAAGCCGACTAACGGTCATATCTATACGGTATATTCCGCGGAAATAACTGCGATATGTAACGCAGGGTTTTAGCGGCGATTACGCCTCAATAACGCACCGGGGACAGTGATTAACGTCGCGCGATGATGACAAAGCAGCCTCGCGGCATCTTTTTCCAATTGTCCCTGTTGGAAAACGGATTCCAAGATGAAGTTACGCGGCGTGAGATCCGCGTTAACGAGGGCGAATCTTGTGCCCGATTCCACACAGGCAAGTGCATAGAATCGCTGGTTCCACATTCAATTACCGCCTCGAATAATCGAAGTTGGAGGTTCAAAATGATTCGCAGTGATAGAAGGATGGCAGAGCCGAGCAGAGCCAATCGCGGTTCAATAGTCGCTCTGGTTCCTGCGGGGATCCTGATGGCAGTTATAGGCATAGGCGCCTTCGCTCTCGATATAAGTCACAATGTCTCAGTAAGATCCGAACTGCAGAGCGCAACCGACGCCGCTGCGCTGGCTGGTGCACAAGACTTAATCAGTGCAAGCACCGAACGCAATGCAGATACCACGGCGCTGCTAATTGCGGCAGCCAATACGGCCGATGGCACTCCGATAGACAATGCAACTACAAAAACAACAGTCACCTCAGAGACCAGTCCATGGGACAACTCCACCGATAGCGGCACGGTTCAAGTTGATGCAACCGTATCCGTAACCAATATGTTCGCCAAACTTTTCGGTCACAACAGCGACGATGTGCACGGGCATTCCATGGCTAAGTGCTGGAGATCGGTCACCGGCATCCGTTCAAACGAGGGTTTCCCACTGATGGTCAGTCTTGACACAGCGCAGGGAAATCCAAAGCCTTTATACCAAATGAGCATCGGTGATAAATTCGATATTCACATCAACAGTCAACAGTTCAAAAATGGAGCATGGACGGGTTTCACCACGAAGAACACCAACGCCAACTGGCTTAAGGCAGTAATGGACATGGCTCTTGGGTTCACACCCGCAACGCCTGGTTACATACCAGGTGCAACAGTCGGCGACAGTCTCGAGCTTGGTAATGGCGTCATGGCTCAAAAAACCTTAGCTGAGCCGGCCTATGAATCCCGATTGACCGACCCTAAATTCACCGTCGTAATTCCGGTAATGACAGGAGAGCCTCCATATAACCAAAACCGAAAAGCCGTTGGTTTCATCACGCTGCACATCGATAGTGTCTCCAAAAACAAAAGCGGCGGTGAAGTAGAAACACTGCATGCCACCATAGTGAAGGGGATAGTCAAAGGCACAGGCGGAATACCGGCTGCAGGAAATTCGGCCGTAAGCCAAGGCATGAATAACATATCTGCAGGTACGGTGCAGCTAGTCCAATAGCTATACGCCTTGTTCAAGACTATGCCAGAACCGCATTCGGTGCTAAACTCCGAATGCGGTTTCTTATTTAGGCGGGTGGGGATGCGGATATTTGGCGTTGATCCAGGCACTGCCACCACCGGCTACGGAGTACTCGACGTCATCGGTTCCCACCAGTTCCACTACATTGCTTCAGGAATTATTCAAACTAAAAAAGACCGCACCATGGCGGAACGGCTCGGTATCATTCGAGCAGATATTCTCTGCTTACTCGAAGAGTACAAGCCGGAGATCCTGGTGATCGAACAGCTTTTCTTCTTTCGCAACGTATCCACGGCCATTCCAGTTGCCCAAGCTCGTGGAGTCATTCTGGAAGCAGCGAACTCCCACTGCTTACCTATTTTCGAGTACACGCCCATGCAGGTAAAGCTGAACATAACGGGCTTCGGCAAAGCCGACAAAAAGATGGTGCAATTTTCAGTGGCAAAACTGCTGGGACACGAGAGCATAATCAGGCCAGACGATGCCGCAGATGCAGTGGCATTGGCGATTTGTCACGCACGTCTCAACCTGGCCGGTGTTCAACCACCATTATCACCGAGTCCGAAAGGAACCCAGCCTGTGCGCTGATGTCCAAACGAGAAAGTATCGGGATAGCAAATTTCAGCGATGATTTCCAGTGAATCCACGAGCCTGGGACCTGGTCGATTGAAGTACTGATTACCATCGGCTACATAAACGCGGTTCTCGCGAACAGCTTTGATCTGCGAAAAGCCCGGGCGATTAGTCAGGAAATGCATGTCCTGTAATGTTCTCGGGATGTCAAAACCGCAAGGGGCGACAATTATCACGCCTGGATCGGCCCGGAGGAAATCGTCCCACGAAAGTGGCGCCGAATGGCGGCCTATTTCGCCAAACACATTGATTGCACCAGCCATTTCAACAAGCTCCGGCATCCAGTTGCCACCTGCCATCAACGGATCTATCCATTCTACGTAAGCGCACCTGAGTGGGCGATACACTGTCTTGCCCTTTTTGGCAATTGCTTCCATCCGATTCTTGAGCGTATCGATCAAAAGTGCCCCGGCTGAAGGCATGGACAGAGCGTTCGCCACTGCAGTGATGTCACGCCAGACGTCGGCCAATTTATTGGGCTCAAGTGAAATAATCTTCGGCTGCGATTTGATTAGGTCGCAAGCGGCTTCTTCCACGTCACGCAAGCTGACGGCGCAAACCTCGCACTGCGATTGAGTAATAATGTGCGTCGGGCTAAGGCTGTCCAGCAACGCGGCATCCACTTGGTAAACGCTCAGGGCTTCTTGAAGAATGCCTTTAACCTTGAGATCGATTTCAAGACTGGTGCCGCTGGTATCGAATTTGGGTGAAGTCGTCACTGGCAACTTTAAAACATCAGCAGGGTAGTCGCATTCGTGTGACCGACCAACCATTTGATTGCGCAAACCCAGAGCGCAGACGATTTCTGTTGCACTTGCTATCAGGGATACGATTCTCAAAGGCTGGTTCATACTGATTGTGGTATTTTGTCGTCGTCGGAGAGTTTGACTTTAAAGGCGTTATGGACGCTGCAACAATGCCTACGTGGGTCCAAGCCAGAAACAAAGAAGCGGCAGGCGGTCGGAAGCAAAGAGCATCGAATGTCTTTGAAGGGACAGAAGTCTGACAAAAGGCAAGTATAGCTGGAATAGAGATCCTTAGGCTGAGCGTTTCACCTAACGCTGACCAACTGATACCGGAATCCTTTGCTGTGGTCGGAAATCACAACTGGTCGGAGACGGCCGCCCCCACGTCTCTCCCTTATCAGATTGGATGGCAGCAGTCGAAAGCAGGAAGATTTGATTTCTTTTTCTCCACCACCACGAAGGTGCTGATGCCCTATGTAAGGCGATACCAGTTTTGGTGCTAAATGGTGGCAGCAAGAAACTTTCTCGTAGCACCAATTGTCGTTCGAGAGTGGCGAGCCGCCTGAAGGTGGCAAACTGCATCGCGTCTCAAAGAGGGATCGATAATTCCTCTGGATTCCTTTCTCGAACTACATTTCAAGTACCAGAACATTTCTTTGACAACTGAGACCGTGAGGGATTCTTATTCATCTGCGCACAGTGTCCATATTGACATCGATGGACGCCGAGAAAGCATGTCTGTGTTGGCTCTATCAATTCCCACCATAAACAGCTACTTGAATATCGTTTCCTTATAAAATAAGGCACTTCATACTTGTTTTTCTTGGCAACTCGATCGTGGAATCCAGCAAGCTTTCAAAAAACACGCCGAAAGAACGGGAACTGTTTTTTCCTTCCCGTGCCGTGGCTGGGTCCTGCCAAACCCGGGTGGTGCCCAGCACCACCCCTACGCATCGTCATTTAGTACGGGTGGTTCATGGGTAGTCCAACAAATAGTCTCTGGTACAAAGATTCGCTCATTTACCAGTTACACATCAAATCGTTCTTCGACAGCAACGCGGACGGCTACGGCGATATCCGCGGACTGATTGAAAAACTCGACTACATCCAAGATCTCGGTGTCGATTGTATTTGGGTGCTACCTTTTTATCCGTCTCCGCTGAAAGATGACGGGTACGATATTGCGGACTACGAAAGTATCAACCCCGTTTACGGAAGTGAATCCGATTTCCGCAAGCTAATGCGCGAGGCGCATCGACGCGGGCTTAAGGTGGTGACTGAGCTCGTCATCAATCAC
>Ga0163152_10005795_pt1 | contig 14299 bp, 11 predicted proteins | sample OliLakLV19MP8IB2_FD_148635 | JGI IMG/M metagenome (GOLD analysis project Ga0163152, IMG submission 148635) | Freshwater microbial mat bacterial communities from Lake Vanda, McMurdo Dry Valleys, Antarctica - Oligotrophic Lake LV.19.MP8.IB-2 | ecosystem: Environmental > Aquatic > Freshwater >... | reverse complement strand
CGATCGGTTGCCGACACGACAAGCGTCGAAGACCGATCGCCACCTCGTCTAGTCGTGGCTCGATGGGTCCGCGTGAGGAATCGGAACGAAAAAAGTACGGATTGTTCCGAAACGGGGGGAGAGGGGGTTGGCTTCACGGTCGGATTGGTTGGCTTAGTCCGCACTCGGGGCAAGGGCCTGCGGGGCCGGCGCGACGGTCGTAGTTGCACTGCGGGCAGGCCCATGCGGGAATGCGCCTACGGCGGTGGTTGCCAGTCTCGGAGCGAGTGAAGATCGCGGCCCCGACGAGCGCGGTCGTGCCGAAGGCGACACCCGAGAGCGAGGTCAGCCAGGTGAGGCCCATCTCCATGAAGCCGAGATAGCAGATGCCGAGGGGCAGGAGCAGGAACGCACCGAAGAGTGAAAAAACATGGTGTCGAGTAAGCCGCGAGCGGTCCCGCGCGATGCCGATGAGCGACCAGAGCATCGCAACGAGGGGGAGTGCGAGCACCGCGAGCGTGACAGAGATCATACCTGCATCGCCTGTGCGGGAATCGCTACCGGGCCAGCGCTTCGCCAAACTCGCCGGGGGCAAAGAGGTGAACCTTGGACGGGTCCAGCAGAAGGCGGATTGTGGTGCCGGGCGCGAAGCCGTCCGCCGCGGCGACTCGGGCGACGATCCGGTCGGCGCGGGGGGTCTGGCAGATCAGGTCCATGGTGTCACCGAGGGGCTCGACGACGAGCAACTCGAAGACCCAGCCGCGGGGCGAGCCGGTTCCCGAGGGTATGGCGGGCATGGGCGTGAGCGCCTGGGGGCGGAAGCCGAGCACGACTCTTTGTCCGATTGCGCCCGTGAGTTGCGAGGACTGCGCGGCGGCAAGCGCGAGCGTGTACGGCTCATCGACCAATCCCGGCGTATCGGCACGGAAGACCACCGGCCCAGCGCCGGAGGGCTGCTCGAGCGTGCCATCAAGAAAGTTCATCGGCGGTGTGCCCAGGAACCCCGCGACGAACCGGTTCTCGGGGCGGCGGTAAACCTCCAGCGGCGGCCCGGTCTGCTGCACGAGCCCGCCGGACATGACCACGATCCGGTCGCCGAGCGTCATCGCCTCTTCCTGATCGTGCGTGACGTAGAGCGTCGTCGTCCGCAGGCGCTGATGGAGGGCCTTGAGTTCGGCGCGGGTCGAGACCCGCAGGCGCGCATCGAGGTTGCTCAGCGGCTCATCGAACAGGAACGCCTTGGGCTCGCGCACGATCGCCCGTCCGACCGCGACGCGCTGGCGCTGCCCGCCGGAGAGTTGCCCGGGCTTGCGGTCGAGGAGTTCCGTGATGCCGAGCGTCGCCCCGACGGCGTTCACTCGGCGGACGATCTCGGCCTTGGGCACGCTCCGCATCTTGAGCGCAAAGCCGAGGTTCTGCCGCACGGTCATGTGCGGGTAGAGCGCATAGTTCTGGAACACCATCGCGATGTCGCGGTCCTTGGGCGGCACCTCGTTGACGCGCCGACCGCCGATCGAGACCTGCCCCGCGCTGATGTCCTCGAGCCCGGCGACCATCCGCAGCGTCGTAGTCTTTCCGCAACCGGAGGGGCCGACGAGCACGGTGAAGGAGCCGTCGGCGACATGCAAGGAGACATCGTCCACGGCCTTGATGCCGCCGGGGTACTCCTTGGTCACGCCTTCGAGTCGGATGTCGGCCATGGGTGGGGAGAGCATATCGGGATTGGCGGGCGGCTGCCCGGAGGGAACTTGCGGGGCGACGGATCGTGCTGCCCTGAGTCCGCCGCGGCGGTACATTGTGGGCATGAATCACCCGCTGCTTGTTCTGGCCGGTTCGTTCGGATCGCTGTGCGGTGCGGCGATGCCGCTCGGGTCCGATGGGGACAAGCGAGCAGCGGTCGCGGCGCCGTCGTTGCCGGTCGTGGTCGTGACGGCTGACAACACCGAGGTGACGCGGTCATGTAGGATCGAGATCGCACCAGGAGCGACGATCGAGGATGCCGATGGCAATGGCGTGATCCACATCCGCACACCGGGGATCACCGTTGAGTTCGTGGTCGGATCGGCGCTCTGGGGCGGGGCGCGGCCGGATGCCGACCCGACCGGGCCATGGGACAGGTACACAGGCATCGGCATCCGCATCGAGGGCGCGGCGGATGTGACGATCCGCGGGGCCAATATCCACGGCTACAAGGTCGGCATCTGGGCAACGGACTGCGATGGGCTGAAGATCGAGGGCGCGAACCTGTCGGACAACTATCGCCAACGACTGAAGTCGACGCCGGAAGCGGAGAACTCCTCCGACTGGCTCTTCCCCCACCACAACGACAAGGACGAGTGGGCCACGCAGCACGGCGCGGGGCTGTACGTCCGGCGGTCGATGCGGCCGACGGTTACAGGGGTGCGTGTGCGGCGCGGCCAGAACGGGGTGCTGCTGCACTCGGTCAACGAGGGTCGCTTCTACGACAACGACTGCTCGTTCCTCTCGGGGTGGGGCTTGGCGATGTTCCGGTCATCGTTCAACACCATCAGCCGCAATGCGTTTGACTTCTGCGTGCGGGGGCATTCGGAGGGGGTGTACAACCGGGGACAGGACTCCGCGGGCATTCTGATGTTCGAGCAATGCTCGAACAACTCGGTGGTCGAGAACTCGTGTACGCACTCCGGGGACGGCATCTTCGGCTTCGCCGGGCTGGAGGCCGTCACCGGCGAGGGCGCGCCGGACGGGTTCGACTTCAGTCGCAAGGGCTGCAACGGCAACCTGTTCGCCGGCAACGATCTGTCGTACGCGCCCGCGCACGGTTTGGAGATGACCTTCTCGTTCGGCAACAAAGTCATCGATAACCGCTTCGTCGAGAACGCGATCTGCGGCATCTGGGGCGGGTATTCGCAGGACACGCTGATCGCGCAGAACCGCTTTACGGGCAATGGCGGCATGGCCTACGGCCTGGAACGGGGCGGCGTGAACATCGAGCACAGCGCGGGCAACCTGATCGTGCGGAATGAGTTTGTCAACAACCGCTGCGGCATCCACCTGTGGTGGGATGCGCACGGGGACTTTGAGACCAAGGCCTGGGGCAAGGCCAACTACAGGGGCGTCACCGGCAACGTGATCTGCGGGAACGAGTTTGTGATTGACGAGCGGCAGCCGTTCGGGAACGTCAATGCGGATCGGCCCTTGATCGGCCTGCACATCCGCGATGAGGGCAACGAACCGCATATCTCGGACACCAGGTATGCCCTCAACAAAGTCTCCGTCGATCCGAGCCTCGGCATCGAGAGATTGCTGAGTCCGGGCGTTGTGCTGACCGAACTCTGGGATGGGCCGGAACCGACGATCCCCGCGCCCGGACCCTCCCGGATCGGGGAGTCCCGCCCTGTGGGCGCACGAACGCACCTGCGCGGGCGCGACAAGATCATCATGGGCGAGTGGGGACCGTGGGACCACGAATCGCCGATGGTCCGCGCCCGCTCGACCGGCGGCGAATCGCACGTCTACGAGTTGTTCGGCGCGGGCACGGACCTGACCACGGAGCCGGAGCAGGGCGAACTCGGCAATGCCGAGGGCCGCTTCGCCGTCGCGACCATCAATCGCCGGGTGGCGGGCGAGGGCCGACTCGAAGACCCGGTGAGCATCACCTTCGCGCCCAAAGGCGAAACGAACGGCGTCTTCCCGTATGAACTAACGGTGCGGACCCGCGGCACGCTGCATCGCATCACCGGCGCGCTTATCGTCGCGGCGTGGCAACTCACCGCGTTTGCATGGGACGAGGCGACCGATCCGCGCACGAACCTGGAAGGGTGGCGGGCGCTGGCGAAGCGCGTCGATGCGTTCAGCGTCATGGCCGCGGCGATCGATTTTGAGTACGGGCATGGCGGGCCGAAAGACCAGCCGTGGGCGGGGCCGATCCGGGAACTCGCCCCCGGCGCTGACCGATTCGGCATGATCGCGCGGACCCGGCTGCCGCTCCCCAAGGGCAAGTGGCGAATCACCACGCTCTCGGATGACGGCGTGCGGGTGCTGGCGGACGGCAAGCCGATCATCGAGAACTGGACTTGGCACGGGCCGACACGCGACACGGGGGTTCTTGATCTACCGGAGGATCGCGAGGTCGAACTGCTGGTCGAGCACTTCGAGATCGACGGCCACGCCGTGCTCAAACTGGCGATCGAGCAGGTCCAATGAGTCGCGGTGCGAGATTCGGAGTAAGAATCACCGCACGAGGCGGGGAGGACGCAGGAAAGCAGAAGCGGAGTTCATGTGCCAGATGCGATCGATTGCCTTATCAATACCAGGAGTTGGGCGGGGACGTATACACGAAGGCAGCGCTGCGGAACTAAGAACTGCCGCTGCGTCCTCCGCGCCTCTCGCGGTGATATCCCGCTGTTCTGGGGTGAGACTCACCTGGCGGCCCGGCCCACCCAGTCGCGGACGACGCCGACCAACTCGGGCTCCGCGGGTGGCACGCCGTGGCCGTTTGAGGGCGCGAAGTAGCGATGCTCCAAGTCGTTGATGGCGATGGCGAGTTGCTGTCGCTCCGGCGCGCTCAGCGCCGCTTCCGGCCCGTTCATCATGCGGCGGAGGAGCGCGATGGCCCCGACGGGCGTGACGTGATCCGGCACCACCCATCGCGGGCGGACAACAACCTTGGCCCGGCTTGTACGCGCCCGCGTCCACGCGAAGAGCCACGCGCCCGCCGCGATGGCCAGCGCGCCGCCGAAGGCCCACGGCCACCAGCGCGCCCGCCCGCCCGTGCCCGCGACAGCGACCACCGGCTGCGCATCGGCCAGGTCGGCATCGGTGTAGCGCTTCAGCGTGAGTTTGGTGTCGGGCGTGCGGGCCGTCGGGAATGCGAAACTGGTGGAACTTGGGCCGGACGGGCGGAGTTCAACCACCCAACTCCGCTCGGTGACGGGCACGACGGTGGTGCCGGAGGTGTCGAGATCGACAATGTTCAGGCCGCGATCCTCGATCTTCACCACATCGAAGTTTTTCGTGGCGCCGAGGTCCACCAATCGCTCGAGCCCGGGCATGAGGCCCTTGCCGCGGACGCGGACCTCGAGGCCCGCCGTGCCCGTGGCGCTGGGCCCGGCGAGGGCACGATCGTCGAGCACCTGCTCCATGGCCATTTCGGTGATCGGCCGGGCCGCGCCCTCGCGGTCCTTGGCGTCGATGAGCGCGACTTGGGAAGTGACAGGGAGAATGACCAGCCCCTGGCCGTCCGAGAAATCCAGGTCCATCTTCAGGGGCATCACGCGGTCGACGCTCGGGTCGCGCGGCTTGAGCAGAAGGTAGCACAGAGGCCACTGCTCCCAGCCGGCGCGCGGGAGGCCCATCGGCTGCACCTGAGGCTTGTGGAAGTACACCGCCTGCACATCGAACCGTTCGGAGAGCGATTCGCGGATCTGCTTGTCGAGGTCGTCCTTGTAATCGACGGGCTGGCCGGTGGAAGGGTGCCACTGCTCGTTCTGCAGGTACTTTGCGAAGCCGCCGGATTCGCGAGAGACGGCACGCGTACACCACACGGCCAGTTGTGCGCCGAACGCCTCGCCGTGCCCCACGCGCGTGGGGCCGTCGATGGTCAGGGTCAACTCGATCTCCCGCAGCAGGTCGTCGTAGTACGTCACCTTGTAACGGATCGGCTTGCCGTCGGGATGCTCGCCCACGATCCGCGCGGCGTGGCGCAGGTAGCGCGGCTTGAGTTCCGGGTTGGTCCGCTCGCTCGCCTGCGCGATCTCTTTGGCGAATAGCCCGATATGGCGATCTGCTTGCCCCTCGGGCAGCCGGTCGATCGCTGACGCTACCGCTTCGACCTGGTCGGGGTCGGTCGCGTCCTGACGCGTGAGTTGCGCCAGGTCGCTCGCGCCCAGGGACGAGGAGAACCACTGCACGAAGACGCGCGCTGTCGGCTTGATCACGCCGGATGCGAGCGCCTCGCGGTACATCGCCGCAGCGCGGGCATAGTGATAGAACGCCTGGTTTCGCACCTCGGCGTAGGTTGCCAGGTCGGCCTTCTGGCCGTAGAGGAACTCGGACTTATCGAACAGAAGGTCGGCCAGCGTGCAGGCCCCTTCCCACGCCGCGGGGTCGGCCGGGCCGTCGCTCGGCGGCAGGAGGTCGATGGCGACCTCGTAGCCGCGCAGCACTTCCGCGGCGAGTTCGCGATCATTCCGGCGCGTCTCGCTCTGCTGCTGGACCTGCGGGCTCCGCCAGATCGTCACCAGGCGCTGGCGCATGCCCGAGGCCAGTTCGCGACGGGTTCCATCGGACATCGAATCGACCGGCCCGAAGATCCGCTCGACATCGGCGACCGCGTACACCTCCGCATCGGAGTGGCTTGCGCCGAACGCCGCGACCACCGATGGCGTGGGAAGATCGCCAAAGCCGAGTTTACGGAGTTCATCGAGTGTCCCCGCGAGTTTCTCAAGGTTGCGCTGCTGCTTGGCGCGCGTCAGCGGCGTCACGCCCGGCCCGCCCCCGCCCCCGCCATAACCGCCGCCATACATCCGGCGCATGCTGTACATATTCGGGTTGTAGCCGCCGTACATCCCGCCGTATTCGTCGTAGCGTGCCTGCGGCTTCACATAGGAAGGCCACGCCGCGAGCAGCGCCTCGGCGAGCCTGCGGGCGCGCTCGGGGTCGCTTGCGACGATCGGCCGGATCATCGCCAGCACCGCCTCGGTGTCGCCCGAACCGCCGGAAGTCGAAGCGACCATGACCTCCAGTTTTGCGGCAAGGCCGGGGTCGATCGCCACGAACCATGCGCCATCGGGGAGGGCCGTGTTCAACTGATCCGCCGAGATCGTCTGGACCCGCTCTTGGGGCTGCCGGTTCTTCGTGATCTCGGCCTCTTCGAGCACCGACATGGTGAGCATGTTCAGGCCGGTGCGCCACTCTCCTGTGCGCTCCCCCGCGCCCGCCACGACGCCCGCGCCCACGCGCTTGATCAGCAGCAGGGCCTTGAGTCGCTCATCGGCCGACCGCTGCTGCTGACGCAGCACGCGCGAGTACGTCGCGACACGATCGATCGCCTTCCAGCCGATGTCCGAGCCGGGGTCGGCAAACAGCGTCGCCAGCCAGGCATCGCCGGTCTCCTGCGGAATGTCGGGCAGGAACCGCAGCGCCCGCTCCAGCGCCTTGGCACGCTGCGCGGCAGGTGCGGTGGGGATCTGGAGGACTTCCAGACTCACCTCCCACCCCTGATCGATCGCGGCCTGACGCTCCGTGCCCTGACGGGCCTTGGCGAGCGCGGCGAAGTACACCGCGTACAGGTTCAGCAGTTCCGGGTCTTTTCCCTCGCGCGCCTGCGCCAGCGGCGGCAGGTAGACCTGCGCCTCGACGGGCAGGCCGGCCGCGACGAGCAGCGTTGCCGCTCGCTTCCGCGCTGCGGGGTCCGCGCCCCCGAAGTGCTTCGTGCCGATGCGGACCTTCGCGGCGACCGCGCCGGCCTGGCTGCCGCGGCTCTGCGTGGCCTTGAGCAGGCCGCCGAGTTTCTCGATGAACTTCTCTTCGAGGTCGGTGGGGCAGATGTCCGAGAGCGCGATGACCTCATCGGGCACCAGCGCCTGGTCGCGCTGCGCAAGTTGTATCAGCACGATGTTGTAGATCGCCAGGGCATCCTCGCCGGCCTCGGCAGTGAGGAACTCCCCGACCCCGGGCCAGTCGCCCGCGATGACCATCATCCGGAAGCGCTCGGCTTGTTTGGTGATCGCAGCCTGCTTTTCCTGCAAGGCCTTGATCTGCTCGGGGTTCATCGCTCCAGCGCCGCCCCCCCCGGGCTGGTCCGGCTGCGCGCCATCCATGCCTTCCTCGCCGAGCCCCTCGGGATCAAACGCTTCGGCGCCGCCCCCCTTCCCTTGCATCATCGCCATGAGCATTTCGGGCGTCATGCCGGGGGGAAGGAAATCCGTTGGGATCGCGGGCAAGAGCGGCCCTGGGCCGGGCGGAAGGGGTGTGGCTGGAGCCGGCACGCCGTCAACAGGCTTGTCTCCGGGCTGGCCGGGCGGCGACGCTGGTGTCGGCGGAGTCGGGAGGGGGTTGAGCATCAACTCGCGGGCCTGGGCGGCGAGGCGGGCACGCGCGGCCAGGACCATCTGCTGGTCGCGCATCAGGTCGAGTTGTGCAATTTTCTTGCCTAGGTCGGTTTTGGGCGTGAGGCGCGGGTCGTCCTGCTGCCCGCCCCCGCCACCGCGTCGGCCACGCGACTCGAAGGGATCAAAGTCGGGGATCTCATCGTCACCGGCGCGCGGATTGGGCATCCCCGGCTGGCCGTCCATCTCCGGGTCGTAGGCCATCGCGGGCGTGCCCATCTGGTAGACCTGTGCCTGGAGGGGCACGCTGAATGCGCCGCTGAGCGCGATGCACACTGCGGCCAGCGACCGAGAATGCAGACTGATCGCTCGAACCATGATCTTCACCTCAAGTGCATCGGTTCCCGGCCCGCTCCCATTGTCTTGTCGCGGTATCGGCCGCGCGAAGCAGTCAACCTCGCGGGTCATCGCTCCGGGTCACGACCCGTTCCCGGTCTTCTTCGCAGCCCCCGCCGAATCGCTCTTGATCTGCTCGCGAGCATCCTTCTCACCCGGCTTCTTGCACTGGCTCATGCGCTGCTTGCGCTTCTGGTCGCACAGGCCCTTGCACTTGCCGCAGCACTCCTTGGGGAGCGGGAGGGCGAGCAACTCGCTCAGGTCCATCTGCTCCAGACGGATCGCGGCCTCGAGGTTCTTCTTGAACCCCTCCGCGTCCGCATCGTCGGCGTGGGACTCGGAGAGGAGACGGAACTGCTGGCGGGCCTTCTCGGTCTCGGGCTTCCATTCATCCGCCGTTGCGCCCTCCACACGCATGATCCACGCCGTGAGATATGCCACCTCGCCAAGTTCGGACCGCAACTCCTTCAGCACGCTCTCATCCGGAGCGGCGGAGGCTGCCTGACGCGCGATCAACTCCTCGAACTGCCGCGCACCTTCCAGGAAATCCCCGGCTTCAACATGGGCCTTGGCCTGGGCGACCGCGAGTTTCAGGCGCTCGGATTCGGCCGCCTCGGGCAACAGTTCGCGAGCCTCGGCATAGTTGGCCGCGGCGGTTGTCCAGTCCTTACCCTCCTCGGCGAGATGCGCATCGCGGACATGCGCTCCGGCATCGTCCCGCTTCATCAGGCATTGCCCCGGACCCATGTGCAGGGCGGCGACGCCAACAGGTGCGAGCGCCCATACGACCCATGCCAACCTGGTCTTCATGTCGAGACTCCTGCGGGGGAATGCTTCAGTCTATCTGATACCTTCGGGCGGCCCGACGCGTTCATATTGTTTTCTTGGTTGGACTCACCGAGATCGCGATTCCGCTGCCGGTCCGCGATGGCACGTTCGCTCCGCCTGACCGCCCGCGGCAGTCCCCACACCGCAAGAACAGGCCACGCTGCGGTCACGAGCAAACCCCCAACACCCGTCGCGCAGAGCGCCATCGTTCGCAGCGCGGGCCTCTCATCGGCCTGGGTGCTGAGCATCCGCAGACTCCGCAGGACGCTGCTCGGGAGGTGGTGGGCGTTGCCATCGTGGTAGGTGCCACGCAGTCTCGCTGCCAGCTGCTTGAGCGATGCGGCATCCTGGCGGCTTGATCGCCCGCCGATCTGCGTGCCGCGGTACGGGTTGCCCACGCCAACAACGAGCGCGTCCACGACCGACCGGGGCATGGCCGGGGCACCCGAGTCTGGGAGCGTGTCGCCATCGCTCACGACGATGAGCGTCGCGCTGGCGGGCGGCCACTTCTCCGCGATCTTCGCCGCCTCGCGGACGCCGTCGTACATCTTGGTCTGGCCTTCCTTGAAGGCGTGCTCGAGGGGCAGGTCCTCGAGGATGTTGGCGACCACGTTGAGGTCAAAGGTGTCGACCACCACGGGCTTGGCCGAGGTGTAGAACGCGACAAGACTCACGCGCGTCTGCGTCATGTCCAGGCGGTCAAAGACCGACTGCAGCACCGCACGGGCACGCTTGCCCCGCTGCTGCCGCCCATCGGGCCCGGCATCGGCGACATACATGCTCGGCGACACATCAAGGCAGATAAGCACATGCTGGGTGGGCTTGGATTGGTCGAGGCGGGAGCGGGGCGCGCCGTCGATGGTCGTGAGCGTAGCCACGCCCCACGTCAGCACGCCCACGCCCAGCGCGCGGGCCCACGGTGCTGCCTGCGCGATGCGGGTCGGCCCCGCACGACCGAGCAGCAGGCCCGCAACGCGGCGCGACCGGTGCGAATGCAGATACTCTGCCAGCCCGCCGATGGCCGCCGCGCCCAACGCGATCAGGATGATCGGCAGGCTTACCACGGCGTGTACCTCAATCCGAAGAGCGCGAGGATGTGCAGGCCGAGCAGCGCTGCGCACGCCGCGGCGAACGGGAAGAAGAAATCGATCGGCTCGGGTTGGCCGGGCTTGATGCGGACCTTGTGCATCGCGTCGATGTGCGCAAAGATCGTCAGCAGCGAGCGCGGGTTGCTGGCGCTGAACACCTGGCCCCCCGTCGGCGACACCACCTCAAAGAGTTGCGCGGGCGCTTCGCCATCGCCCACATGCACAGCGTGGACGACGATGTTGTTGTCGCGGAGTTCCTGGCCGATCTGCCCGGCCGCGCCGCCGCCGAGGTCTGAACTGAACCCGTCGGTCATCAGGATGATGAGCCGGTCGCCCTCGGGCTGGGCCGCGAGCGTGCCCAGGGTGAACTTCAGGGCGTTGCCGACGCGCGTGGACATCAGGTGTGGCGGGTTGTGCGCGGGGTCCAGGAACCTGGGCGCGTTGTCGATCGCCGCCAGGTCCTTGGTCAGCGGGAGCCACCGGACCACCTCGCCGCCAAAGGCCGTGAGGCCATAGGCATCACCTTTGCGCGACTTGCAGAACTCGGCGATCGCGCCCATCGCCGCCGTGAAGCGTGTGCCGCCCCCCCCCGCCGTGGGACCGGACTGCATGGGACTCGACATGCTCCCGGAAACGTCCAGCACGATCTCGATGTTGGTCATCACCCGCTCTTCCTTGGGCGGGCTCATGCGCTGCGGCCCGGCGAGGAGCAGCACGACCGCCGCGAGCAGCAGCGCGGGCAGGAGCGAGGCGGCCGCGAGCAGACGCCCGGTCCACCTGCGGGGGGCGTGGGCGAGGTGATCAACCGGCAGGGGCACACGCAGGCCGCGGCGCATCAACTCCCATGTGCCCAAGGCGCACGGGAGGAGGAGCAGCACGAGCACGAGCGGATGGGCAAAACTCAGGTTCACGCGGGCACCCCGCTGTGTGTGTGCCGCGTGCCGAGATCAACGGGCGCGGCATCGCGGTAGCGCTCCAGCATCGCGCCGATGTCCACGGCCTCGGAGCGCGATGGCGGCCTGTGCAGCCATTGCTCCAGGAGCGTCAGCAGTTCCCCGGCCTCGCGGTTCTCGCGAAGGCGACAGATCGCCTGGGCAGGGTCAAGGTCCACACTGTGTAGGCCCAGCCGCTCGCGCCAATATCCCAGGAGCAGCATCTCGAGCTGCGCGCGCTCCGGCGTGGAGAGGTCGGCGCGGATGGCCCGCTCCACCAGCGGGCGGAGTTGATCGGCCAGCGTGTGGGGGCGCGGCCCGGCGGGCGGCTGAGACGCGGCCTTGCGCATCAGTCTGCGCACGATCAGCCAAGCGGGCGGGATCAGCCAGACGGCCCCAACAGCCACGAGTGCAGCGCGATAGCCCCCCAATCGCGGCACGCTCATCCCGGCGATTTCGATCAACTCGCCCTGGTGGTCCTCCGGCAGGAGTTTGCCGATGACCACGGGCAGGGGCGGAGCATCGGTGAGCGCGGAACCGTCCGGGCGGCGGAGGCAGTCACGCAGATCGAACTTACCGGCGTACTGCGCGATGAAGCGCAGGTCGTAGAGCACATACTCGCCATCGGGTGTCGAGTCGGCGATGCGGACCACCACCGGGGCCTTGTCGTTCACGGGGACCGTCTGCACTGGCTCGGCCGCGCGATGCCGGAGGATGACCTGTCCCTCGATGCCGATTGTTGATTGCGCGGGCGAGGGTCCGCGGATTTGGGCGGGGACAGCAACGCCCGGGGGCGATCGCGGGGGAACAGCGCTCGCCGGCGCGCACCAGACCGCCAAGTTGATGGCCGCGAAGACGACTGCGAGAGCGCGCACGTTCATCGGCCGCCCCTTCGGCCCGCGCCGCGCGAGGCCAGCAGCCTGCGGACGGCGGGGATCGCAGGCTCATCCGTGCGGAGGAGCAGGTGATCGACGCCCGCGCCGATGAGTTCGGCCCGGTCGTCCCGGCCGATAAGACCCCGGCGCGGGGGCAGGAACTCTCGGCCCGTCTCCGCCTCGCGCGAGCGGACAAACCCGGCCCGAAGTGGCGTTCCTTCCTTTATTCCCTCCGCGGGGTCGCGCAACTGGATCACGATGACATCGTGGCGCTGCCCGATCCGCTTGAGCACGTCGATCGCGCCGGGCTCGTGCAGGTCGCTCAGCACCACGACCGCGCTGGTGTGCAGCGCGAGGGCCTCGACCTTTTGCAACTGCGCGACAACCGATGTCCCTTCCTCTCTCGACTCGGCGCGGAGTTGCTCGATCCGCCGCCAGATGCGCCCGCTGGACAGCGTCGGCGCGCCCTCACCATTGCCATCACGGTCCCCGCACGAGAGGATCGCTACCGGGCTGCGCCGGCGAAGCCCGACGAGCGCCATCGCGGCGCCCAGCCAGACCGCCAGGTCATGCTTGCTGGGGCGGTGCGCGCCAAGAGAACTCACGGCCATCGAAGCAGAAGTATCCACCAGCACGAACATGGGGGATCGCTTGGTAGCCTCGTACTCCTTGACGTGGAAGCGGCCCGTACGCGCGGTGACCTTCCAGTCGATGCTCCGCACGCTGTCGCCGTAGGCGAACATCCGGCTCTGGGCATAATCGACGCCCGCGCCGACGAAGCGCGACGCATCCGTTCCGTAGGTGAGGTCGTCGGCGAGGCGGCGCAGCACGAGTTCGAAACGCGAGGCGGCGAGTTCGGCGGGGACCGCGAGGATGTCCGTGTGCAGGGTCAGTTCGCGGCTCCGGTCATGCGGCCAAGAAGGAACACAGAGCGAGCATGGTGAGCAGAGAAGAAGCAGAGAAAGACGAGGACACGGATGAGAAAGAAGAGACGGATGGGACGGATGGGACGGATGGGACGACTGCCGAATCCGTGCTGCTGCCCCTCACTCCGAATCAACCCGTCTGGTCCATGAGTTCGCGCAGGATCTGGCGGGTTGTGCGGCCGCGGGCCATGGCCTCGTAGGTGAGGCGCATGCGGTGGAGCAGGACATCCTCGGCGAGGGCGAAGAGGTCCTCGGGGATGACGTAGTCGCGCCCGTAGATGAAGGCGCGGGCGCGGGAGGCCTGCGCGAGAGCGATGCCGGCTCGCGGGCTGCACCCAAGATCGAGGTCGGGGCAGCGGCGGGTGCGATCGACAAGGTCCACGCAGTGGCGAAGGAACACCTCGGAGACATGCACCGCCTGCACGGCTTCCATCGCGAGCGTCAGGTCGCCGATGCGGACCTCGGGCGTGTCTTCCACAGCATCGAACGCGGTCATGGGGACCGCGCCGCCCTCCTTGCCCTTGTTGAGGCCCAGGCGCAGACTGCGCCGGACCACTTCCTCTTCCTGGTCCTTGGTCGGATACTCCAGCCGGTGGCAGAGCATGAAGCGGTCGAGTTGCGCTTCGGGCAACTCGAACGTCCCGGCCTGCTCGACTGGGTTCTGCGTCGCGATCACCAAGAACGGGACGGGGAGACGGTGCGAGGTCGAGCCGATGGTGACTTTGCGCTCCTGCATGGCTTCGAGGAGCGCGGACTGCACCTTGGGAGTGGCGCGGTTGATCTCATCGGCCAGAAGGAGATTGGTGAAGACGGGGCCCTTGTGGATGCGGAACTGGCGCGTCGTCTCGTCGAGGATCTCCGCGCCGACGATATCCGAGGGCAGGAGGTCGATGGTGAACTGCACGCGCCCGAAGTGCAGGTCGATCGCCTTGGCGACCGTGTGAACGAGGAGCGTCTTGGCCAGCCCCGGCACCCCTTGCAGGAGCAGATGGCCGCCGGTGAGCAGCGCGATCAGGATTCGCTCGACGACGACATCCTGGCCGACGACGGTCTTGCCGACGCGCGCCCGGACGCGCTCGGCCAGCGGTGCCTGTCGCCCCCCCACCACCGCGTCGCCGCCTTCGCGGACATGGCCATGCCCGTTTGGCGAGTGAGCCTGTGCCGGCACCTTGGCTGTTGATGCTGCTCCGCCCGATCCGACTTCCGTTGGGTGCATGCACGCCGCTCCAGACCCGCCCCCCGCCC
>Ga0163152_10005794_pt1 | contig 14300 bp, 5 predicted proteins | sample OliLakLV19MP8IB2_FD_148635 | JGI IMG/M metagenome (GOLD analysis project Ga0163152, IMG submission 148635) | Freshwater microbial mat bacterial communities from Lake Vanda, McMurdo Dry Valleys, Antarctica - Oligotrophic Lake LV.19.MP8.IB-2 | ecosystem: Environmental > Aquatic > Freshwater > Lake... | reverse complement strand
TTCCCCTTGCCGTCCGAGTTGTTTTTGTACAGCACGCAATGATCACGCCCGGTGACACGTGCCATCTGTTCGAGGCATTGAGCAAGGATTCGGTCGCCGGCTCGTTCGAATGCGACTATTTCCCGTGGATTAGTACACTCAGGCGTGGAATATTCTGGATGAGCCCCATCAACGTAGAGCCGCCCTCCATTCGCCAGCACTTTATTCAACTGACGATTGTATTCCGGGTTGGGCCGCTCTCGCTCCCCCTCAACCTCGAATCCACGCGCATCGAGCAACGGGTTTTCATTTTCATAGTCCCAGATGGCCAGAGGAGCCGGTAGACCCGGATAGTGCCCGATAACGGCAATGGAATTGGAGACGGGATCTGAGGCGGCAGGATCGCGTGACGCGATCCCGAATTCCGTTTCTGTCCCCAGTACACGGGGAATCGGCGGCGAGGTAGGTTCCTGCATGGCTATGATGTTCTAGAGATAGTGCCCTGTCGTAACTGTTTCGATCTGACGCGACTCGCCCGGGCCTCCGCTGATCGTCCGAAGATGCACGATCTTTTCGCCCTTCTTCCCGGAGATCTTGGCCCAGTCGTCAGGATTGGTCGTATTAGGCAGATCTTCGTGCTCCTTAAACTCCTCACGAATGGCGCGGATCAAGTCCTCAGACCGAAGGCCACGGCCTTCTTTCGCGATCGCCCGCTTCACGGCAAACTTCTTGGCGCGCGACACGATGCCTTCGATCAGGGCGCCGCTCGCAAAATCCTTGAAGTAGAGCACTTCCTTTTCACCGTTTGCATAGGTGACCTCGATGAACTTATTTTCCTCCGAAGACGCATACATCGCCCCGACCGTGAGATCGGTCATCTGCGCGACTAAGGCCTTGGCGTCTCCGCCATGGCGTTGCAAATCTTCCTCGGCAAACGGCAGGTCGATACTCAAGTACTTCGAGAAAATATCCTTGGCCGCCGCGGCATCAGGGCGACCCACCTTCACCTTCACGTCCAACCGTCCGGCGCGGAGGACAGCCGGATCGATGAGATCCTGGCGATTGCTGGCCCCTATCACGATCACATTGCGAAGCCGCTCCATCCCGTCAATTTCCGAGAGAAACTGCGGGACGATCGTCGACTCGATGTCGGAAGAAATCCCAGTGCCTCTGGTTCTGAAGAGCGCATCCATCTCATCGAAGAATACGATGACGGGATTCCCGTCCTCAGCCCGCTCCTTGGCTTTCTTGAAGACTTCGCGGACCTGGCGCTCGGACTCACCGACATATTTATTGAGCAACTCAGGGCCCTTCACATGCAAGAAATAACTCCGCACTTCTTTGCCTGTGAGATGCCCGAGTTTCTTGGCAATTGAATTCGCCACAGCCTTGGCGATCAAGGTTTTCCCGCAACCCGGCGGGCCATAGAGTAAGACACCCTTGGGTGCGCTCAACTTGTACTCTAAAAACAGGGCCGTATGAAGAAACGGCAACTCCACCGCATCGCGGACTTGCTCCAACTCGTGCTGCAACCCGCCGATGTGCTCATAGTCGACATCAGGCACTTCTTCCAATACCAATTCTTCCGCCTCGGACCTCGGCAGCTTTTCAACGACATAGCCGGAACGGGGATCGTAGAGCAGATGATCGCCAACGCTCAATCGTTCAGCCAGTAGCGGATCACCGAGTTCGGCAACCTTTTCTTCGTCGAAGTGCAGCGTCACCAAGGCGCGGTTACCTTCCAGCACATCTTTGAGCCGCACCACTTCACCCTGGATATCAAAGCCCTTCACCTCGATCACATTCAAGGCTTCATTCAGGAGCACTTCCTGCCCCTTGCGCATCGTCTTCCCATTGATCGACGGATGTACGCTGACTTTCATTTTTCGTCCGGAGACATAAACATTGCCCGTTCCATCAGTATTAAGACTGGAAAAGATGGCGTAGGCCGACGGAGGCGCGGTCAGTTTTTCAACCTCAACACGCAACGCTTCAATCTGCCCCTTCGCCTCCTGGAGGGTCGCGACGAGCTTTTCGTTCTGTTTGGTAGCTTGGTCGAGCTGGTAGCGGGACTGGTAGAGTCGACGGATTTCTTCTTCCATCGACTGGATCTGCACACGGAGCTTTTCCACTTCGCGAACATGTTCGTCGTTGCGTGGGGCCACGTCCGTTCCTCCTTCTGTCAACCGCTTCGTGATCTGCGTGACGGAATCTCGGAGAGACCGGAATCGACTCGGACTATCTTTCTTGCCGTCCATGCGCGACTCGAAGAAATCGAAACCCTGTGCTGAATCGAGAAGTCCTGGTCTGCGCGGATTCTAACACCCGTTCCTGGGGTGGTCAACCTGACGGGCTCATCCGACAGCGTGATGGTCATGTGTCCCGCACATTATTGCACGAGCGTCACAGCATCGAGTAACTCGCGCGTCGCCGACTCCACATCGTCCGCACCGAGAATCGCCGTGATCACCGCCGCACCGAATGCTCCGGCATGCCGCATCTCACGCGCGCGCGCCGCCGTCACTCCGCCAATCCCGATAATGGGAATACGAACCAGTGTGCAGGCCTTCTCAAGTGTGTGGATGCCGAGCGGCGGACCGAACATCTGTTTGGACGGCGTCTCATAGATCGGGCCAAGCACAATGTAGTCTGCACCCTGCGACTGTGCTAATAGCCCCTCTTCTACTGAATGCACGGACATGCCCAGAAGCCATTGCGGCCCCAGCATCTTGCGTGCGACTGGCAGAGGCAAACTATTGCTCCGCAAATGGACACCGACTCCTTCCAGCGCCAACGCGACATCGATCCGATCATTAATAAGGAGCTGAGATTTGGAAGAAGCGGTGACGGCCTGCACCTCACGCGCAAGCGCCACAAGTTCCCTGGCAGAGAGATCGCGTTCACGAAGTTGAACGGTCAATAGCCCGGCTGTGAGCACCCGCTCCAGTAGAGGGACCAGCGCGCGCCCCTTGGTCTGATGACGATCCGTGACAAGAAGAAGTCGGCTGGAAAGTGTCGGCATCAAAGAAGCGGTGAGTCCTGAGTGCTGGGCGCTGAGCACCGAGCAGGATGCTCAAAACGTTCGTCCAGCGAGGCCGCAGGCGAATCGAAACCGGAGGCGTACCCTCGGGGGTACGTTGAGGATTTCGATGAGCTGAGAACGAAGCTGGCGGACGTTTTCAGCATCCCGTTAGAGCATCCCTTCGATCGGGCTGCTGGCGGTGGCATACAGTTTTCGAGGGATTCGTCCGGCCTTGTACGCAAGCCGCCCAGCCAGCACCCCATATTTCATCGCCTCGGCCATGGCAATGGGGTCTTTAGCTCCCGCGATGGCCGTGTTCATGAGTACCGCATCTGCGCCTAACTCCATTGCAAATGCAGCATCGGACGCAGTCCCGACACCGGCATCGACGACGATCGGCACCTTGATCATTTCCATAATGATTTTTAAATTATACGGATTGCGGATCCCGAGCCCCGACCCAATCGGCGCCGCCAAGGGCATGACCGCCGGACAGCCAACATCGACGAGCTTCTGGGCCACGATGGGATCGTCATTCGTGTAAGGCAACACGATAAAGCCTTCTTTGACCAGAATCTTCGCCGCTTCGATCAATCCAGCCGTATCGGGGAAAAGGGTCCTCTCGTCACCGAGCACTTCCAACTTGATCAAATCCGACACGCCGGCGGCTCTGGCCAAGCGGGCATAACGCAAGGCATCTTCCACGTTGTAGCAGCCGGCGGTATTGGGAAGAATGGTGTACTTCTTCGGATCGAGATAATCGAGCAGGTTCTCTTTCGAGCGATCGGTGATATTGACGCGCCGCACCGCCACCGTCACCACATCGGCGCCCGACGCCTCAATGGCCTTCTTGGTTTCGGCAAAGTCCTTATACTTCCCCGTCCCCACGAAGAGTCGGGATTTGAACTCATATCCCCCGATAACTAGTCGATCATCCGCCATACGTGCCCTCTATAAATTTTCCCATCTGATGCGCTCGTCAATGACATCATATACTATGAGCCGCCGCCGATAAAACTTAAGATCTCTAGCCGATCACCTTGCTTCAGCCGTCGTTGATCGAACTCTTTACGATCGAGGATTTCTAAATTCAGCTCCACCGCCACACGCTCGGTCTTGATGGCCAGTTCACGCAGTAAATCCCCCACCGTAGCATCGGCCTGACAGCCTCGCTGCTCGCCGTTCACTTGAATCTGAATCCCCTCCGCCATCGTCGCGTATCCTAGGGGACAAGAATTCCCAAAGTCAATAAAGCCCACGTAACAAGCTGCACAGCCTGCGCAGCGCGAGTTGGGACTCGTTCTACCGAAGACGAAGCCCGTCCCGCTGTCCCTCTGACAGCATGTCCTCAATACGCTTCGCCCCTTCCGCCTTCCTACTGCCAGCTCGCCGCCAAGACCGTCTGCACCTGTGTCGGTTGTTGATCGATGGCCTGATCCCAGGTGAGGCCGGTTTGTGCGGTGAACCCCGCCATCGCTTGAATCAACTGATCGACCTGCGCGCTGAGCAGCGTTTGGCCGTTGCCGGCTTGAATGGTTTCCGCCTGATTCGTCGCACCGCTGTACCAGTTCTGAATCGTCATCTGGTCTGTGCTGCCGTGAATCGTCAGTCGTAGGTCATTGGCTTGCCGGCTGATTACGAGATCGAGCGGATTGATCGTCACCCCGAATTGCATCGTATCGGAGGTGCCGGAGTTATCAATGACGGTGTCTTGGCCGCCTCCTCGACTATATTGGTAGAGATCGTTGCCTCCCAAACCGGTCAAGACATTATTACCGCTGTTCCCCGCGAGGGTATTATTTGAAGCATGGCCCGTGCCGTTGATCGCTGCCGTCCCGATCAACATGAGATTCTCGAGATTGCTGCCCAAGGTCCAGGTGATCGCACTCTGGACGGTGTCCGTCCCCGCGCTGGCGTTTTCAACGACCGAGTCGCCGGTTCCCACCACATAGGTATCGTTGCCGGCGCCGCCCGTTAGCACGTTCGCCCCACTGTTGCCGGTCAGGACGTTATTCAATGTGTTGCCGGTGCCGTTGATCGCGCCAGTACCCGTCAACGTGAGATTTTCAAGGTTGGACCCCAGGGTCCATGTACTGGCACTCTGAACCGTGTCCGTCCCTGCACTGGTTTGCTCCGTCACGGTATCACCGGTGCCGACGACATAGGTATCGTTGCCGACGCCGCCCGTCAGCACGTTCGTGCCGCTGTTCCCGGTCAGGATGTTATCCAGCGCATTCCCCGTCCCGTTGATGGCGCCGGTGCCCGTCAGCATGAGATTCTCGACATGGCTGCCAAGGGTATAGGTGATCGCACTCTGGACGGTGTCCGTGCCTTCATTGGCTAACTCCGTCACCGCATCACCGGCATTGTCGCGGACATAGGTATCATCGCCTGCGCCACCCGACATGCTGTCGGCTCCTGTCCCGCCGTTCAAGACATTCGCGCCGCTGTTGCCGACGAGCGTATTGGCGAGCGTGTTGCCGGTACCGTTGATCGCCGCCGTCCCGGTGAGTGTCAGATTTTCGAGATTGGCTCCAAGTGTAAACGTCACCGCGCTCTGAACCACGTCAGTCCCGGCACTCGCAGACTCGGTCACGGTGTCCGATGCGTTGTCGACGACATAGGTGTCGTTGCCGGTGCCTCCTGACATGGCGTCGGCACCCGCGCCTCCACTCAGCGTATTGTTTCCGGTATTCCCGGTGAGGGTATTGTTCAGTGCATTGCCGGTGCCATTGATGGCCGCGCTTCCCGTCAACGTCAGATTCTCGATGTCGCTACCTAGCACACAGGTAACCGAACTTTGCACAATATCGGTTCCGGCCCCGGCGACTTCCGTCACGACATCTCCTACATTGTCGACGACATACGTGTCATTCCCCGCGCCGCCGGCCATCGTATCAGCGCCGGTCCCGCCATTGAGCACATTCGCGCCGCTGTTGCCCGTGAGCACGTTATTCAAGGTATTCCCGGTGCTGTTGATCGTGCCAGTACCAGTCAACGTCAAATTCTCGAGATTCGAACCGAGGGTCCAGGTCACGGAGCTTTGCACCGTGTCGGTACCCGAGCTGGCGTTTTCGACGACCGAATCGCCGGTCCCAACGACATAGGTGTCATTCCCAGCGCCACCAGTCAGTGTGTTGGTTCCACTGTTCCCGGTCAGCACGTTGTCCGATGCATTTCCAGTCCCATTAATGGCACTGCTGCCGGTCAACGTGAGGTTTTCGAGATTGGCGGCCAAGGTATACGTGAGCGATGTTTGGACCGTATCCGTGCCTTCACTCGCATTTTCAGTCACCGTATCCCCGGCATTATCGACGACATAGGTGTCATCGCCTGTGCCGCCCGACATGGCATCGGCCCCCGTGCCGCCGCTTAAGACATTCGCACCACCGTTGCCGACGAGGGTATTGTTGAGTGTGTTGCCGGTGCCGTTGATCGCCGCCGTCCCAGTGAGCGTCAAGTGCTCGATGTTCGCCCCGAGCGTGAACGTCACAGAACTCTGCACCGTATCGGTACCCTGGCCAGCTGATTCGGTCACGGTATCGCCTGCGCCGACAATGTAGGTATCGTTGCCAGTGCCGCCTGCCAACGCGTTGGCCGCATTATTGCCGATCAGCACATTAGCCAACGAGTTGCCGGTGCCGTTGATCACAGCCGTACCTATCAGGGTCAAATTTTCCAGGTCAGTTCCCAGCGTATAGGTGATGCTGCTCTGCACCGTATCGATACCGGAAGACGCGAACTCCGTGACCGTATCTCCCGCGTTGTCGACCACGTAGGTATCGTCTCCTGCACTGCCATACATCGTGTCCGCGCCGGCTCCTCCGTCGAGAACATTGGCACCGTCATTTCCATTCAGCATGTTGTTTTGGGCATTGCCAGTCCCATTGATCGCGGCTGTTCCCGTCAAGGTCAGATGCTCCAAATCGGCTGCTAGGATGAAGGTGGCCGAACTCTGGACCGTGTCCATGCCTTCATTTGCCAATTCCACGATCGTGTCTGTGCCATCCACGACGTAGGTATCGTCGCCGGCACCGCCGGTTAGGACGTTCGCCGCGCTGTTGCCCATCAGGATATTATTAGCAGTGTTACCCGTTCCATTGACGGCAGCCGTGCCCGTCAGCGTCAGATTCTCCAACTCGGCAGCCAGCACCCAGCTCGATGCAGTCTGTACGGTATCTGTGCCTTCACCTGGATTCTCGATGATGGTATCGGTAGCATCCACAACATACGTATCGTCACCCGTGCCACCAGTAAGCACGTTGTCCGCGCTGTTGCCAGCGAGAATGTTGTTGCCGATGTTGCCGGTCCCGTTGATAACAGCCGTTCCGGCCAACGTGAGGTTCTCCACGTCGTCGCCGAGCGTGAAGGTCGCATCGGTAATCACCGTATCCACACCCTGCCCAGGCAGCTCCACGACAGTGTCCCCAGCCCCGACCAAATAGGTATCACTCCCGTCTCCACCGATGAGCTGATCGGCCCCTGCTCCACCATCCAGCACATTGGCGGCACTGTTGCCGGTCAGCACGTTGTTCCCGGCACTTCCGGTGGCATTGATGGCAGCGGTCCCGATGAGCGTGATATTCTCCAAGACATTCTCCCACTCTCCGGTGAGCATAAAACTCTGATCCGTACTGACCGTATCGATACCTTGTCCCGGCAGTTCCACGATCGTGTCGCCGGCCCCGATGACGTAGGTGTCGTTGCCTGCGCCGCCCGTCAGGACGTTCGCCGCACCGTTCCCCGTCAACACGTTATTCGATTCGTTGCCAGTGCCGTTGATTGCTGCAGTTCCGGTCAAGGTCAGGTTCTCCAAGTTGGGTCCTAGTATAAAGCTGACGGAACTCAGGACTCTATCGATTGCAAAAGCATTGGTGTCAATGACCACATCGCCCGGATCGTCCACCACATACGTGTCGGAGAACCTACCCCCGATCATCGTATCCGCCCCCAGCCCCCCATCGATATAGTTGAACCATTCCGGATCGCCGCTGATGACGTTGTCTAGGGCATTGCCAAAGACGTCGCGATCCTGAAGGAACTGAGCGCCTGCGATAGTGACAATCAGATTCTCGACATGATCCGGCAAGGCATAATTCCAGCCTCGGTTGGCATCGCCGATGAGTGTAATCGTGTCAATGCCTTCGTTGAGCGCCTCGATCACCGTGTCGGCGTTTCCGACGACGGTGTAACTGTCATCGCCAGCCCCTCCTTGCAGCACATCGCTTCCGCCTCCATTGTAGTCGTTCAGGCTCCCCACCAGCTTGTTGTTGCCGCTGTTTCCAATTACCACGTTGTCCAACACATTGCCTGTCCCATCGATATTGAAATGGCTCGTCAAGGTCAGATTCTCGACATGATCCGGCAACGTGTAGGTGACGAGGCTTTGAATGGTATCCGTCCCTTGATTCGCGGCTTCGGTGACCGTGTCGAGCGTGTGATCGACGACGAACGTGTCATTGCCGGCTGTGCCGGTCATCGGATTGATGGTACCCACGACCGTGTGGCTGAGAATAGCGGCAGCATCCCAGAACGTCCCGTCGTTGAACGTGATCCGCTCGATCGACGCCGCGCTACTTATCTGAAGGTGTGTCGGACTTTGATCGATACTGAGCAGGAGTTCATTGCCGTTCCGAAGGAGACTCACGTCAGCTGCGAGTATCCCCGCAGCCAGCTGAATCGTATCTGCAGTTCCTCCGGCGTCTTGGAGGAGATCGACTCCATAGCCACGCCCGAAGACATAAGTATCGTTGCCAAGGCCGGCCCGCAAGGTATCGTTCCCCGTCCCGCCGTCCAACACGTCATCACCGTCCAATGTTTCAATCAGGTCGTTCCCACCCAATCCCAGGAGGACGTCATTGCCGCTCGTCCCACGCAGATAATCATTGCCGGCAGTTCCGGTCGCTGCCTTCGCTCGCAGCGTCGCCGCGTCCCACACGGTGCCGTCTGCAAATTCTACCCGGTCGATCTGTGTCCCGTTGAACGGGTTCGCCCAACCGGAGAGAGTCATCATATCGGTCGTGCCGTTGATACCTAGAACCAAGGACAGGTCACTGCTTCCCCGTACCGTGACATCCATTGGCAACACGCCCGGTGCGAACCGCACCGTGCCATGAGTTGGATACAGGGTGTCCTGCCCGTCGCCACGGTCAAAGAGATACACATCTTGTCCCGCGTAAGAATCAAAGATCGTGTCGTTGCCAGGGCCGCCTTGGAAGGTGTCGTTGCCCGTATATCCCTCCAGCCGGTCTGAGCCAGCTCCTCCCCTCAAAACATTATTGCCGATTTCGCCGACTGTTCCTGCATGTAGTTGGTCGTCTCCCGCGCCGCCCTCCAGCGTATCGTTGCCCAGCCCACCATTCAGATAGTCATCCCCGTCTCCGCCCTCGATCTGGTCGTTACCCTCCAGACCACTGATGGTATCGTCCCCACCGAGACCACGAATCAGATCGTTTCCCGCCGTGCCGGTCAGGGTATCGCTCCCCGACGTACCGGTAATCTCATTCAACCCATGCGCCACCGCCAGGGTGAAGGTATCTGAGACGCTGAGATTGCCTGTATCTCTCGCCGTCACCTTCACCGTCAGCGTCCCAATGTCTGCCAGTTGCGGCGTGCCGCTGAATGTCCTGGCCGACGGATTGAACAGAAGCCACGCCGGCAGCGCACTATTGTCCGCCAATGTCGCGCTGTAGACCAGCGAATCGCCGGGGTCCACGTCCGTGAATGCCCCTGCCGGTACGATAAAGGTGAACGGCACCTCTTTCGTCGCAGCCTGATCCACCAGCGGCGCAGCCACAGTGGGGGCCTCATTCACATTCGAGATTGTGAGGGTGAAGGTATCCGACGCCATCGCGTTTCTTCCGTCTGCCGCCGTGACGCGCAATCCGATGGTGCCAATCTGCGCATCGTCTGGCGTACCGCTGAACGTCCGGGTGCCTGCGTCGAAACTCAACCACCCCGGGAGAGGCGTGCCATCGGCCAAACTCGCGATCAACGTCAGCACATCGCCCGCATCCTGGTCGGCAAAGGTATTCGCCGGTACGACAAACGTCCACGGCGCATCTTCCACTGTGGTTTGATCAGCGATAGCATTCGCCACGATCGGAACTTGGTTGGTATGGGGCGGGAACAGATCGGCCAGATTCACCACACTGCTATCGGCAAATTGGATGGTTGACACGACCAGCGAGCCCTGCACGGTGTTCTGATTGAACCCGACCAACTGGACTGCATCCGCTAATCCGTTGTAGGCAATGCTGAGGGTATTCGCGCTTTGGGTATAGGTGAGATTTGCCGCCGTGATGCCGGCGGCGAAGACGATGCGGTTGCCTTCCGCACTTGTGGCAGTATCTTGGATGGTGTCGAGACCATCTCCAAGATTAAAGAAGTAGGTATCGTAGCCTGATCCTCCTACCAACTGGTCGTTGCCTGCATTCCCTGTGATCCCATCGTTCCCAGCACTGGCGAAAATCGTGTCGTTCCCGGCACCAGTCCTGATCACGTCGTTTCCGGCAGTGCCGACGATCTGCCCGCTCGGTAGTCCCAGTAAGTCTCCAAGCAAAAAGCTCTGGCCGCCGGCGACGATGTTCTGCATCCCACCGGTGCCATTCACTCCCGTGTTCGTAAACTCATGGATCAGAATCGAATCACTGCCCGCGCCGACTTGGATGAGCAACGTGTCCTCTGCCACGTTGTGTGTAAACGTAAGCGTGTCCCGTGTGATGCCGGGCCCAAAAATAATCGTGTTCACATCGCCGACGATATCCGCTTCAAAGATGTCATCTTGGCCGTCGCCGAGATTGAAGAGGTAAATGTCGCTCCCAGCTCCACCGTCAATGAGATCGTTTCCTGCGCCCGCCAAGAGTTCATCATTCCCCTCATCACCGAACAGCGTATCGGCCCCGTCCTCACCAAACAATCCATCGTTCCCGGCATTGCCACCGATGAAGTCGTCGCCAGCCCCGCCTTGTAATCGATCGGCGCCATCGTCGCCGAATAAGGTGTCGTTACCCGCATCGCCCAAGAGAAAATCATCGCCGGCCTCGCCAGCCAATTCGTCATCGCCGTCACCGCCCTGGAGTTCATCGGCTCCGCCTCCCCCGAACAGCACATCGGTACCGTCTCCGCCAAAAATCAGATCGTCGTCGGCTTCTCCATCGAGTACATCATCGCCCAGTCCCCCTTGGAGCTGATCGAGGCCTTCACCTCCAAAGAGGCTGTCGTCCCCATCGTCCCCGATCAATAAATCATCGCCGAGCCCGCCTTCGAGCAGATCGTGGCCACCACCACCAAACAATTGATCGTCCCCCGCTCCGCCATCGAGCGTATCATCCGCCCCGGCGGTCGGATTATCGGCAAAATCACCGACGAGAAGATCGGTGCCGTCGCCGCCAAAGAGCGCATCGGCTTCCCCGCCTCCAATCAGCTGATCGTCTCCCGCCCCGCCCTCAAGCCAATCCGTGCCTTGTATGACCGTGTTGGTGTTATGATCGTCGCCGAATAACACATCGTCCTCTGTGCCCCCTAGCAGAATGTCGTTGCCGCCATCACCGATCAGCGTATCGTTCCCGGCCTCTCCATCCAGATAATCAGCCCCGCCGTTGGCGGTGAATCTGACAGGTCGACCTGTTGGATCAAACACCGATATCTGAAGACCATTCTGGTCCACCAGGATATCATTCCAGCCACCCCCGTTGACATTGTCTCCACGCAGCCCGTCGTTTCCGTCTCCGCCCAGCAACACATCATCGCCCAGGCCAGCATACAGGAGGTCGTCGCCTGCCCCACCATTGAGATAATCATGTCCGACAAGTCGGCTCCCTGGCGCCTCTGGATAGTCATCGCCCAAAAGTTGATCCGCACCATCCCCCCCCAGTAGCACATCATCGTTTCCATAGCCAAGCAGCGTGTCATCGCCTGTGCCGCCATCAAGATAGTCTTGTTCTTGAGGACCAAGGGCAGGATTAGTCTCTTCACTCCAGTCACCCTGGAGCCAATCCGAATCGTCGCCTCCATACAATGCGTCGCGGCCCCACCCTCCCACGAGAACATCCGGTCCACCCAATCCGTGCAATCGATCATCGCCCAATCGCCCCCAGTGGATATCACCCAGGCCGGTGCCAAATACTTCTTCATTGCTCGGAAGGCCCAGAAAGAAGTGCTCGTTGCTCACTGTAACATTCACCGGCCCTTGTTCCGGCAGCTCCAACGAGGCGAGGTCGCCCGTATCATCAAGGGCGACGTTCACTTCAAGCCCTGGGTTATGCGTCGCTTGATTGTCGGCATCGACCAGTTGAGCCATGACTGTCAACGAGCTCGACGCACTCACATCGTCTTTTGCTTGCAAGCCGACGACGAGTTGTTTCTGACCTTCGGCGATAGTGAGCGTGAACGTCCCGTTCTGACCGGTCAGTTCAGTGCCGTCCGTGCGAATCACAAAGGCACTGGCATTCGGTCCGCCGAGTGTGAGTTGCAGCCGTTGCCCACCAGTGCCCGCCTCAAAGGGCAGGTTGATGGTGATGGCTCGCAGCTGGCCTTCGTTCAGGCTCATGGTTGCCGGGGGCACGGCATCGGGGTTGAACCCTGCTCCATTAAAAGGATTGGCTCCGACCCCCTGCTGCATCACCACTGTCTGGCCGGCCTGCTGGACGATAGACTGGGCTTCTTCTAAAGCAGTTCGGATCGGGGACGCCAAGCGAGGATCGCTCAGCTCGGCAGCGTAGGCTTGCGCGACGAGGTTCACATCATTGAAATTGAGCGTGCGCCCCAGATCGAAGGTCCCCACGACATCGTGGAGAAACTCTGTTGCGGCATTCGCGAACCCCTGGGCTGTATCGCGCACAAACGGAATGAGGACAGTATCGAGATATTGCTGCACGGTCGTCTGGCTCATGCCACAGTCAAGCGCGACATCCACCACTGTCGAAGCGAGTTTGGCGGTGAGTGTCGCGAGATTGTGCCCCAAACTGTTCCCCTGATCGCGCACGAAGACGAGAGCCTCTTGCAGCCAGTTGGCGCCAGACGTCACTATCGTTTGAGCGAATGTGTTGATATCCAAAAGTAACGGTTGGAGCACAGGAACTAATGTGGATCCGATCGCCGCACCTGGGATCATCGCCATCATCATCTCCATTTGGACACGACGATCTTCGGGGGTGATCCCTTGTTCGACGGTCACGACCGTACTCGACACCCACTCACGTAAATTATTGTATAGTTGCTCGTGCCGATTGGCCTCAAACTCCAGGGCGTCGCTGAGCATGGCCGCCAAGAGCGAGACCCCATACGCTGCGCCTGTAGCCCCGGGCGCGACCAGCGCAGTATTTCGAGCGATGGCACCCCAATCGTACTTGCGCAAACAGACGTACCACGCATCTGTTATTTCCCCGGCTGAGTGCAAATTGGTGAAAACGGCTTGTGTGAGCGCATTGATTTCTCCTGGGTCTCCCAGAGAGAGCGCAGCAATAAGTCCTGCCGCAAGCCGAGGCGCAGATTCCAGCGGCGAGACATCCTGATCGTTGAGGACGCGCCCGAACAAGGCCGCGATCCGCTGGACGTTTTGCATCGGGAGGTACTCAATGGGCCGGGCGACCGCCGCTTCAAACTCCACACCCGGCAGCAAAAATGGATAGAATCCGGTCTCAATTCGGTGGGCATCAATGGCGTTCAACAGAAACGGCTCGCCCGTGTCGAGATCGATATCAGACGCATGGGCGTTCAGCAAATACGCAGTCCCGCCCGTATGGCCCACACCATTGAGACTACCCAGGCGACTGACTAAATCGCCTTCGGTGTAGAAGTGCGCGTTGGAACCGATGTTGGCCAGCACGCTAGATTGATACCCACCCGCGACGTTCTGCTGAAGCTGAAGGACTCCGCCAAAACCGTTGAACGTGGTGAGCGTGATGTTGGCTTTGCTGAAACCTGTCAGATTCTGATGCGACTGAACATATTCGTACGCCGCATACTGCGCAAGCCCGCCACCAAGACTTTGGCCAGTGAAATGGATCGTACCAGCAAATGCCTCTCCAGGAGGAGCGAGACCATCAAGAAATGCGAAGATTCGTCCACGACCATCAGGAGAGCTCCATTGATTCCATCCCAAGTGTTGGCTGTTGGCAACCCAATCTTGTGGGTCCGGACCATCTGTTCCTCGTAGGGCAACAATCACTTCTTGAGTTCCAACTCCAAGTGCAACACTACCAGCCTTGTTGGGCTAAGGTGTTGCTATGCCAACGAAATGCTATACACACTTGAGTGCGGAAGATCGTGAGACCTTGAGTCTGGGCCTGGCCCATGG
>Ga0163152_10005793_pt1 | contig 14303 bp, 18 predicted proteins | sample OliLakLV19MP8IB2_FD_148635 | JGI IMG/M metagenome (GOLD analysis project Ga0163152, IMG submission 148635) | Freshwater microbial mat bacterial communities from Lake Vanda, McMurdo Dry Valleys, Antarctica - Oligotrophic Lake LV.19.MP8.IB-2 | ecosystem: Environmental > Aquatic > Freshwater >... | reverse complement strand
GTCCGGTTCGACGACCGCGAGCACGACGAGCGCACGCCGCGACGGGCGGCGCGGTTCGTCAGGAGATGACGGCGTCGACTGCAACGGCCGCGAAGACCAGCAGCAGGTACACGTTCGAGAACGCGAAGAACTTGATGGCCCGCTTCGGCGTCGGATCGCGCCCGAGGACCAGCGCCTGCCCGACGAACACGGCTCCGCACACCGCCACGGCCACCGCGTAGAACCGGCCGACGTCGCCCGTGAGCGTGAGCGCGAACGTCAGGGCGACGGTGAGCATCGCGTAGCCTGCGATCTGGCGTGTCGTCTCGTGGGCCCCGCGGACCACCGGCATCATCGGGATGCCCGCCGCCGCGTAGTCGTCGCGGTACTTCATCGCGAGGGCCCAGAAGTGGGCCGGTGTCCACGTGAACACGACGGCGAACAGGATCCACGCGGGCGCGGCGAGTTCGCCCGTGACCGCGGCCCACCCGACGAGAGCGGGCACCGCACCCGCGGCACCGCCGATGACGATGTTCTGCACGGTGCGGGGCTTCAACCAGATCGTGTACACGAACACGTAGAACAACGTCGCCGACAGCGTCAGCACCGCGGAGAGGAGGTTGGCCGCGGTTGCGAGCAACGCAAACGCGAGCACGTTGAGCACGATGCCGAACGTGAGCGCATGCGCGGGATTGATCTCTCCCTGCGGCAACGGACGCCCGTGCGTGCGGCGCATGAGCCGGTCGCGGTCGCGTTCGATCCAGCAGTTGATCGTGTTGGCGCCGCCGGCCGCCATCGCGCCACCCACGACCACGGCGAGGATCAGGCGCAACGGTGGCACACCGCCGTAGGCGAGGAACATCGGCGGCACGGCCGTCACGAGCAACAACTCGATGACGCGCGGCTTCGTCAGCCGGAAGTACGCGGCTGCCGTCGCCCGGGCCGGGCGTCGTTCGGATTCGAGGTGGACGGCGGATTGCACCATGAGCGTCGTGGTCGAGACTACGTCACTCGACGACGATGACCCCTTCCATCCCTTGGCCCCGATGGTTCCCGATGTCGCAATAGAACTCGTATTCGCCGGCTTCGAGGTCGGCGGTGCCCGTATCGGTCTCGGATCCGCTATTGACGGTCAGCTTGAAATCGTCGACGCCTTCGATGAGGAGGGTGTGCTCTTCGTCGCCCTTTTCGATGAGGGTGATCTCGAGGGGCCCGGCCGTGGTCTCGATGTCCTTCGGGTCGAAGGCGTATTCCTCGGCGTCGACGTCGATGCTGCCGTTGGTGACTTCGGCTGCCTCGCCGCCACCACCGCCCCCGCCACAGCCCGTGAGGGCGAGCGCAGCCACCGCGAGCAACGAACCGACGAGCACGAGGCGCGGTGGGCGCATGAGTGTTCCCTCCCGAGACGGCCTCTCCCAGCCGGCAGGGCGAGGCTACTCACGCCGGCCCGGAAAACCCGGAATCGCGGCCGGTACAGTGCGCCCGCATGGCGGCCGAGCCCAAGGACGAGAAACAGTCGATTCGGATGCTGGCCGACCGGCTGCTGGTAGCGCCGTCCGACGAAGCCGGAGAACGTAAATCCCGGGCCGGGATCCTCATCCCCGCCACGGCCAACGTGAACCGGCGCCTGGTGTGGGCCGAGGTCGTGGCCGCGGGCCCGACCGTGCGCACGATCGAGGCCGGTGAACAGGTGTTGTTCTCGCCCGAGTCCGGGTTCGAGGTCGAGATCCGGGGCGAGGAGTACCTGATCCTGCGCGAGCGCGACGTGCACGCGATCGCCTCACCGCGGGCGCAAGGCCAGACCGGCCTCTACCTGTGATCGACCCCGCCCGCGCCCTGCGCCTCGACGGGAAGGTCGTGCTCGTGACGGGCGGGACCCGCGGTATCGGCCGGGCCATCGCCGAGGCGTGTGCCGCGGCCGGGGCCGGTATCGCCGTCGTCGCCCGCAAGCCGCCCGAACTCGAAGAGACCGCGGGGGCGATCGCCGCCATCGGCGCGTAGAACGTGTAGCAGGCGGCACTGATCCATCTCACGCGTCAGCTTGCACAGGAACTCGCGCCGGGCGTGCGCGTCAACGCGGTCGCCCCCGCGCTCGTGAAGACCGACATGGCCCGCGCCCTGTGGGAGCCGAACGAGGCGGCCATGACCAAGGCCCACGCCCTCGGCCGCCTGGGCGAACCCGACGACATCGCGAGCGCAACATTGTTCCTACTCTCCGACGCGGCGTCGTGGATCACCGGCGAAGTAATGGTGATCGACGGCGGGGCGGGGGTCAGCGCGCGCGGCTGAAGCGACTGATCGTCACCTTCATGCGGTCCTCGACCTCGACCACGCCCTCCACGCTGTCGGCCAGCGCCCGGGCGATGTACTGCACCTCGGGCGTCACGACGCCCCAGATCCGGGCGACGCCGTCGCGGACGTCGACCCGCAATCCGTCGGCGTTGCGGATGCGGCGGTCGCGCGCCAACGCGAACCGCAGCCGCGCTTCGATCTTCACGTCGTCGAGGGTCTCGCCGCCCGGAACGGCGGCGACGGCGGCGCGGAGCGCGAATCCGGCCCAGTCGAGGACCTCGTCACGGTGGCGCCACGTGAACGCGACAACTGCGGGACCAATGATCTTGAAAGCTTTCATGGCTCCCTCGCTGCGCCGTCCGTGGCTTCGCTACGTCCCCACGCGGCGGCGAATCACAACGGTTGCTGTTCCCCAGGTGGGCGGGGCCTAGTCGCCCAGGTACTCGATGCCGACCTTGTGCCGGCCGGCAAGCTCGGCGTACGCGGTCGGGTTGGCCTGGACCCACATCTCGGCGCCGCTACCGGCAACGGGGCGCTTGATCGCGGCGGGGGAACCGGCGAGGAGCATGCCCGCCGGGAACTTCGCACCCGACGCGACCACCGAACCCGCGGCGACGAGGCAACGGGGGCCGATGCTCGCACCGTCGAGCACGATCGACCCGTTGGCGATGATGCATTCCTCTTCGAGGATCGCGCCGTGGATCACGCAGTTGTGCGCGACGGTCACTCCCGGCCCGATGTCGGTCGTGAGCCCGGGCGGGCCGTGGATCACAGCATTGTCCTGCACGTTCGCGCCCCTACGGATAATGACGGGCGCGTAGTCGGCCCTGATCACGGCGCCGTACCAAATCGACGCGCCCGCCTCGACGATCACGTCACCCACGATCGTCGCCGTCGGCGCGATAAACGCGTTCGCGTCGATACGCGGACTCAGGTCTTCGAACGAGAACCTCGGCATTTCCTACCCCTTGTCGTCAGAGGAACGCGCGGGCAACTTCTATGGCCGCGCCCGCGGCCTCGCCCCGCACTTCGATGTCGGTCGCCTTACTCATCGGCAGTCGCTGCACGAACACGCGGCAATACTGACCGGCCGAGCCCCTGATCAGGTTCTCGGCGCCTTCGGGACCGTCGGTCCACGGTGCACCGGAGGGCAAGGTCAGCTCGACCCGCACCGGCTCGGGCGGTTGGGGGCGGCCCACGACCGAGAACGCGTAGGGCAGGGCCTTCGTCGCGAGCCACGCGACGTGGGCCAAGCGGTCGGTGTCGACCGGCTCTGCACCGAGTGCGGCGTACACGTCGAGACCGTGCGCCCACGTCTCCATGAGCCGGGCACTCACAAACGACCGCGGCTTCATGCCGAGCCCCCACGGAACGCGCGTGTCGGGATCGAGCTTCGTGAACAGATCTCGCTCGCGGGCCGCGGCCGCTTCCCACCACGCGAGCACCGCCGAACCATCGATGCAGCGGCCGCGCAGCACACCGCGGTACGTCACATCCTCCGTCGAAGCCGCGAGCTCGCCGCGCGCGCTCAACGACCCCGGACCGCCGGTCATCGTGTCGGCCGCAACTTCGTCGGTGTCGGCGAGGTGCGCGATCGTGTCGCGTACGTCCCAACCCCACGCGGGCGTGGGAGACAGCCAGTCGTCGGCGCCGATCGCGCGGACCACGTCCTGCACGCTCCGCTGTTCGGCCTCGAGCTCGTCGAGGCCAGCGAGTGTCACGGTTTGCGCAACCGTGTGCGACCCATCGAGACGGGAACTTCGGCCGGATGCGGGAGCGGCGGAGGCCCGGACGCGAAACGGGCGTCGAGATACTTGGCCAGCTCCTCGTACACCGCGTCGCCGATCGTGAGCCGAAGTTCGGCTTCCATCGTCTTGTACACGGGCTCGGCCGCGGTGAACGCCTCCGGCGCTTCGGTGCACCACCACGCGAACTCGTCGCCGCCTTCGCCCCAGCCGTCGCGGCCGAACTCGCTCAGCACCGAGGTGACGGAGCCGTCTTCTTCGTCGCGATCTTCGGCTCGGAGCGGCAGCTGCCAGCACACGGTCGGTTTCGTCTCGCTGAAGTGCTTCCCGGTGTTCAGGGCGTGCAGGTGTAACGCGCACCCGGGGCCGGCCGCGAACCCGGGCCGGTTGAGGAACATGCACGCGTCGTCGACCAAGCGGGTGCGCCATTCCTTACCGGTTTTGGCCCACACTCCCTTCTTCATTCCGACCGAGCGGAACTGCCACTCTTCGTCGGTCAGGCGCTTGGCGATCTTGTCGATCTTCTCTTTGTCCTTCTTGCCGTCGGCGTGCGCGCCGTACGAGCAACAACCCTGCACAAGTTCCGAGGCGGGTTCGGTCAGGACACCCTGGCAACCCTGGCCGAAGATGCAGCGCCACGACGACATGAGGAATGTCACGTCGATCTGCCACTGCTTCGGTTCCTTCCCCGGAATCGGGATCGTGACCCACTCACGAGTCGGGCGTGTCATGGCCGTGAGCGTACTGCGAGGGTGTCGGTAGGCTGCGCCAATCGCCGCCTCTACCGGTACACACGACGCGCTCCTCGCCGACCTCCGCCGCGCGCTCGGCCCGCAGCGCGCCAGCGCCGAGCCACTCGAGCTCGCGCTGTACGCACGCGACGCGGGCGTGGCCGAGGGCGAAGCCGTGGCCGTGTGCTGGCCCGAGACCGGAGCCGAGCTGGCCGCCGCCGTCCGCGTCGCCCGCCGTCACGGCCGCCCGTTCGTCGCCCGGGGTAGCGGCACCGGCCTGGCCGGAGGCGCGACCCCACTCGGCGACCCGGTGGTCATCGTCACCACCCGCATGAACCGGGTCCTCGACATCGACCCGCAGGCACGGGTCGCCTGGGTCGAGCCCGGCGTGCTCAATCTCGACCTTTCGCGCGCCGTCAGCCATCTCGGCCTGCACTACGCGCCCGATCCGTCGTCGCAGCAGGCGTGCACGATCGGCGGCAACGTCGCAACGAATGCGGGCGGCCCGCACTGCCTCGCCTCCGGCGTCACGAGCGCGCATGTGCTCGCGGTCGAAGTGGTGCTACCCGACGGCGAAGTCGCGCAACTCGGCGGTCTCGAACCCGACGCGCCCGGCTACGACCTGCGCGGCTGCTTCGTCGGGTCCGAGGGAACGATGGGCATCGCCAGTCGCGTCGCGGTTCGGCTCACGCCCAACCCACCTGCCGTCGCGACGATGCTGTGCGACTTCACCTCGATCGAAGCGGCCGCCGCAGCAGTGAGCGGCACGATCGCGGCCGGCGTGCTCCCCGCCGCGTTGGAGATGATGGACGCCCGTATTACCCGCGCCGTCGAAGACTTCGTCGGCGCCGGGTTCCCGCGCGATGCCGAGGCCGTCCTGCTCATCGAGGTCGACGGACTCGCCGACGGCGTGGCCGAACAGGTCGCGGCGATCAGCGACGTAGCCCGCGGGCACGGCGCCCGCACCGTCCGCATCGCGGCCGACGAGACGGAACGGGCGCTGCTGTGGAAGGGACGCAAGTCGGCATTCGGCGCGATCGCGCGCATCGCGCCCGACTACTACCTCCACGACGCGGTCGTGCCCCGTACCCGGCTCGTCGACGTCTTGCGGCGCGTCTACGAAGTCGCCGATGAACAGCGGCTGATCATGATGAACGTCTTCCACGCCGGCGACGGGAACCTGCACCCGTTGATCGTGTTCGACCGCCGCGAGCCCGGCATCTGGGAACGCGTCCACGACGCGGGTACCGAGATTCTCGAGACGTGCATTGCTGCGGGCGGCGTGTTGACTGGTGAGCACGGTGTCGGCATCGAGAAGCGCGACCTCATGGCGCTGCAGTTCTCGCCCGATGACCTCGACGCGCAGGCCCGCCTACGCGACGCGTTCGACCCGGACGGCGCCGCCAACCCGCTCAAGGTGTTGCCGCGCGGCAGCCGGTGCGGCGAGTTGCAACGGGTGCCGGAGGGCACGTGGATCTGAGTGATTTGAGTGATCTGATTGATCTGAGTGCACTCGACGAACTTGCGGGCGCCGTGACGGCTGCGATCGCAGTCGTGCCGGTCGGCGCGCGCACGCAGTGGGAGGTCGGCGGGCCACCCCCGACCGGTACCACCGTCACCGCACCGGCGGGTGTTGTGCGCTACGAACCCGCGGACATGACCGTGACGGTCGGCGCGGGTACCTCGTATCGAGAACTCGACGCGGTGCTCGCCGAACACGGGCAGGAGTGCGCGCTCGACCCCGTCGACGCGAACGCCACGATTGGCGGCATCCTCGCGACCGGCCTCTCGGGACGCCGACGATTGCGGCACGGACCAGTACGCGACCACCTCCTCGAAGTGCGCGTCGTCGACGCCGATGGTCGCGTCGTGAAGGGCGGGGGACCGACGGTCAAGAACGTGACCGGCTACGACCTGCCGCGCCTCTTCGTCGGTTCGTTCGGCACGCTCGGTGTGCTCGGGCACGTGACGTTGCGGTGCCGGCCCCGGCCCGCGACCGCGCGGTGGTTTCGCGTGGCCGACGGTGCGCATCCGGGATTCCGGCCGTCGGCCGTACTCTCCGACGGCACGACCACGTCCGTGCTGTTGGAGGGCGCGGCGGCCGACGTCACCGTGCAAGCCGCGGGCATGCAGGAGTGCGACCCGCCGGGACATATTGACGGAGAGCACCGCGGCCGGATCTCTGTCGCGCCCGGTCGCGTCGACGCGGTCGGCGCCGCACTGGCGCGCGAGCGAGGGGTGCGGTGGCTCGCCGAGCTCGGTGTCGGCACCGTGCACGTCGCGTGCGACGAGAGCGCCGGCCTCGCCGCGGCGCGGGCTGTCGCCCACGCCCACGATGGCTGGCTCCTGCGGGAGGCGGGCGGCGGCGACATCGACGGCTACGGGCGCCCGCTGCCAAACCTCGCGCTGATGCGGCGGATCAAGTCCGCGTTTGACCCGACGGGAAAACTCGCGCCCGGGCGGTTGCCGCTGTGAGTGTGTTGCACCTCGACGACGCCGAGCTGGTCGCGTGCGTCAGCTGCGGGCTGTGCCTCCCGCACTGCCCGACGTACCGCGTCACGGGACTCGAGATCGCGTCGCCCCGTGGCCGCATCGCGGCGATGCGCGCCGTCGAAACGGGCTCGGCCCCGATCGATGCAACGTTCCTGCGCGCGATGGACGAATGCGTGCAGTGCCGCGGGTGCGAGGCGGCGTGTCCGTCAGGCGTGCAGTTCGGTCATCTGATGGAAGGCACGCGCGCCGCCCTCCCGCCCCGCGGGTCACCGTTCCGGCGCGCGATCGAGTGGGCCGGGTACCGCCTCGTGCTCCCGCGCCACGCACTGTTGCTCGCGTTCACGTGGGTGCTGCTGGTCGCGCAGCGCCTCGGTCTCGTGCCCAAGAAGCTCGGGCTGCCCCGGTTGACCCGAGCCGGACTGCGCCCACTCGCGGTACCGGCCGGCGGCACGCCCGACGCGTGGATGTTCACGGGCTGCGTGATGGATGCGTGGATGCGCGACACGCACCGGTCGACCGCCACCGTGATGCGCGCCGCGGGCGCCGACGTCGCCTGCCCGAACCGGGGCGCAGACTGCTGCGGCGCGCTCCACGTGCACGCGGGGCGCGTCGGCGACGCCCGCCGATTGGCTACCCGCACGATCGCGTCGATGCCGGGAACCGCGCCGGTCGTGGTGAACAGCGCAGGATGCGGCGCCGCGATGAAGGACTACGGCCGCCTCCTCGGCACCGACGACGCAGCCGCGTTCTCCGCTCGCGTGCACGACTTCAGCGAGTGGCTCGCAGCGCAGCCGCCACTGCCGACGAAGAGCACCGGGCGGACGGTCGTCGTGCAGGACCCGTGCCACCTCCGCCATGTACAACGCGCGCACGCACCCGTGCGCGCCGTGTTGAGCGGCGCATACGCGTTGTGCGAGACCGACGACGACGCCTTGTGCTGCGGGGCGGGCGGAGCGTACGCCGCGCTGCAACCCGAACTGGCCGGCGACATCCGCGACCGCAAAGTCGCGGCGCTCCGACGAGCGGCGGGATCCGACCCCGTGCTTGTGGCTTCGGCCAACCCCGGCTGCGCGATGCACCTGCGCGCGGCCGGTGTCGACGTCCGCCACCCGGCAGACCTGATCGCGGAGGTACTCGAAGGGGATGGGTGACTACGACGCAATCGCAGAGCGCTTGGCGTCCATCGAAGAAGAACTGCGCGACCTCGCCTACGAACGCCTCGCGGAAGCGGCACGCGCCCCCGACAGCGACGAGGGCATCGCGGCCGCCGCCGAGGAGAAGCGCGTGCTGCAAGCCCGCCGCGCGATCGCCAAGGCGATCGGCGCCCTCGGCGGCCGCCCCGACTAGCCCGCGAGGGATGCGTCGATAGCCCACACTGAGTGTGGGCTATCGACGCATCCTTAGGACGGGGGCGCGTTCAGGCGGTCGATCATGGCGCGCAGGCGCGCGTAGGAACGGCGGTTGAACCGGAACCGCAGCCGGTGGAGGTCGGGCGAGTCGTTGTCGGCGACCTCGACCTTGCTGGCGGTCGTGAGCTCGATGGCACCGCGCACGACGATGTCGGCAAACTCCTCGTTGAGCGCGGCGAGTTCGGCGGGGCTCGGCGCTTCGTGCACGCGCAGCACGAGGTCGCCCTCGACGAACCGCAGCGAGTGGTAGTTGCGGTAGAAGCCGAGGACTTCGGCGATCGCAACCTCGACGTCGTCGGTGATCTTCACGAGGTTGAGGTCGTGGGCCGAGATGTAGCCCCGGTCTTGGAGCTCGCGGGTGACGAACTCCATCCACGTGAGCCAGTAGGTGCCGCCCGGAACGTCGAGCAGCACGATCGGCGCCGGTACCGACTTGCCCGTCTGCACGAGCGTCAGCAACTCGAACGCCTCGTCGAGCGTCCCGAACCCGCCCGGGAGCAACACGAACGCGTGCGACTCCTTGACGAACGTGACCTTGCGCGTGAAGAAGTACCGGAAGTTGACGAGCTTCGGGTCGTCGGCGAGGAACTGCGTCGTCGCCGCTTCGAAGGGAAGGCGAATACTCACGCCGAACGAGTTGGCGGCGCCCGCGCCTTCGATGCCGGCCTCCATGATCCCCGGACCCGCGCCCGTGATCACCATCCAGTCCGATTCGGCGAGGCGGCGGGCGACGCGCGCGGTCTGGTCGTACAGCGGATCGTCGCGCGTCGTGCGGGCCGAGCCGAAGATCGCGGCCTTGCGCGCCGATCGGTAGGGCTCGAACACGGCGAACGCGTACCGCATCTCCTTCAGCGCGGCGTTGGCCATCTTCAGGTCGCCGCGCGACGCGCGGTCGCGTGCGAGCCGCACGGCGGAGACGACCAGTTCGAACAGCAGATCGCTGTCGGGAACATCGCCGAGCTTCGCGATGAGGTCGGCGATCTGCTCGTCGATCTCGGGGTCGCCCGTGCGGTAGCGGGGGAGTCGGGCCACGCCGGCTACCCCGGGGGGCCGAAGAGGCGATCGCCCGCGTCGCCCAGGCCGGGGACGATGAACGCGTGGTCGTTCAGCCGTTCGTCGAGCGCCGCGGTCACGACGCGGACATCGGGCAGGGCGTGGGCGACACGCTGCACGCCTTCGGGCGCGGCGAGCACGGTGACCGCGGTGATCCGTCCCGCGCCGCGCGCCGCGAGCATGACGCACGCCGCGACGAGCGAACCGCCCGTCGCGAGCATCGGGTCGAGGACGAATGCCTCGCGTCCGGCCAGGTCGTCGCGCAGCCGTTCGCAGTACGCAACCGGTCGAAACGTCTCCTCGTCGCGCGCGAGGCCGATCACGCCGACCTCCGCCTCGGGCAGGGCCGAGAGCACACCCTCCAAGAGACCGAGGCCGGCCCGCAGGATCGGCACGACGACGGGCCCGGGGTGCGCGATGCGCCGAACGGGGGCGTCGAGATCGAGCGGCGTCCGCACGCTCCCCGCCACCGTCGCGAGGTCGCGCGTCGCCTCGTAGACCAAGAACGCGCCGAGATCGCGCGTCGCGCGCCGGAACGCGGCCCGGTCCGTGGACTCGTCGCGCAGGATGGCGACGCGATCCTGGACCAGGGGATGGTCGACAACGGTAAGCGGCATGACGGGCGCGGAGGCTACAACGTCGGGTGTGACCACGAAGCTCGTCTGCACACTCGGCGACCTCGTCGAGGACGTGATCGTCCAGACGACGGTCCCGTTGGCACGCGGCGCCGACGTGCCCGCCCTGGTCTCGCACCATCGGGGCGGCAGTGCCGCCAACGTCGCCGCGGTCGCCGCTCGCTGCGGCGTCCCGGCCCGCTTTATCGGTGTGGTCGGCGCCGACCCGGTCGGCCATCGGCTGGCGGCCGATCTCGAGGCGCTCGGCGTCGACTGCCCCGGCCCGCGCCGCGGTCGCAGCGGAACGGTCGTCGTCGTCGTCGAACCCGGCGGCGAACGCACCATGTTCAGCGACCGCCGGTCCGCGGCCGAAGTCGACCAGTGCGACGAAGCCTGGCTCGACGGCGTCGGCGCGCTGCACGTCCCGTACTACTCGCTGCAGGCCGAGCCCCTCGCCCGTGTCGCCCGCGCGCTGCTGGCCGCGGCCCGCCGGCGGGGAATCGTCGTGTCGCTCGACCCGTCGTCGGTGACACTGATCGACGCGCGGTTCGCGGAACTCGTCGCGAACCTCCAGCCCGACCTCGTCCTGTGCAACGAGGACGAAGCCGCGGCCCTCGGCGTCGACGGCGACGGGCTTCCCGGCGCGACGTTGGTGGTCGTGAAACGCGGGCCGAAGCCGGCGCTGCTGCGCGGATCGGTGAACGCGAGCGTGCCCTCGGCCGCTGTCGTCGCCGTCGACACGACCGGGGCCGGCGACGCGTTCGCGGGCGGGTTCCTCGCCGCGACGGTGCGTGGCGTCGATCCGATCAAGGCCGCGGAAGCGGGCCACGCGGCCGCCGCCCGCGTCGTGCGCGGCCGGGGAGCAGACGCATGGAAATCGTGATCGTCGCCGACGAGGTGCGCAGCGCACTCGCCGAAGGGCGGCCCGTCGTCGCACTGGAGTCGACGATCTTCTCGCCGTTCGGTCTTCCGGCCCCCGCCAATGCCGAGGCCCTCGCCCGGTGCATGGCCGCGGTGCGCGCCGGTGGCGCGGTGCCCGCGCTCACGGCCGTCCTCGACGGACGGGCGCGGGTCGGACTCGAAGCCGCCGAGCATGAACGGATCCTGAACGGCGGGGTCAAGCTTGGCGAGCGCGACCTTCCCGTTGCGCTGGCGACGAACGAGCCCGTCGGTGTCACGACTGTTTCCGCCACGCTCGCGCTCGCGGCCCGTGTGGGAATCGAGGTCTTCGCCACGGGCGGGATCGGTGGCGTCCACCGCGGCGTCGAACGTACCGGCGACGTCAGCGCCGACCTGGGCGCGCTCGCTCGTCATCCTGTGGTCACGGTTTCGGCCGGCGCCAAGGCCATTCTCGACATCGCCCGGACGCTCGAACTGCTCGAGACCCTCGGCGTGCCCGTGCTCGGCTGGCAGACCGAGTTCTTTCCGATGTTTTGGTGCCGCACCAGCGGACATGGGGTCCGCCGCGTCGAACGCGCCGGTGAAGTCGCCGCGACATTGCGCGCCTTGCGCGACCTTAACCTCACGCGCGGTGTCCTCCTCGCGGTGCCGATCGCCGAAGGCGACGCAATTGCCCCCGAAGTGATCGAAGCTGCCATCGCGTCCGTCCCGACGGATGACCTGGTCGGGCCCGGCGCGACCCCGCGGATGCTCGCGGCGATCGCCGTGGCGACCGAGGGGCGAACGGTGACGGCCAACTTGGCACTTGCCGAACAGAACGCACGTGTCGCCGCCGGTATCGCAGAGGCTTTGGTCATCTCCTAAGAGGTCGAACGCGCCCCACGAATCGCGCGCGACACCGATACAGTCACGCTCGTTGTGCCGGGTGCGCCCATTCGGGCGCGGGGGAGGAGACATATCTTGAGAATCCGCGGTTGGAAACAGACCTTCGTGGTCGTCGCCGCGCTGTCGTTGGCACTCGGTGCCTGTGGCGGCGACGACGACGACGATGTCTCCACGGACGACACCGAAGCCACTACGGACGAAACCGAGGCAACGGACGACACCGCTGCCGAGGGAGACGGCGACGAAGCCGCCGCGTCAGTCACCCTTGACGACGTGTGCGAAGAAGCCACGGCCGCCGGTGTGACCGCGCCCGAGGGCTACACCGTTCGGCTCGTCACCGACATCGGCAAAGTCGACGACGGCACGTTCAACCAGTTCGCGTACGACGCGATGATCGCGGCGAGCGAATGCTTCGGGTTCGAGACGACCTTCATCGAGACGGCATCCGAAGCCGACTACGCGACGAACATCTCGACCGCGCTCGAGGGCGGGCCCGACGTGCTCATCACGAACGGCTTCCTGATCTCGACCGACACACTGGCCGCGGCCGAAGCCAACCCCGACACGAGCTTCATCGGCATCGACCAGTTCCAGGCGGCGTACCCCGACAACTACCTCGGCGTGCTCTTCCGTGAAGACCAGGGCGGATACCTCGCCGGCGTCATGGCCGCCTCGCTCTCCGACAGCGGCGTCATCGGCGTCGTCGGCGGTCGGGAAGACGTCCCGCCGGTCGTGCGCTTCGTCAACGCATACGAGACGGGCGCCAAGTCGGTCAACCCCGACATCGTGGTGCTGTCGGTGTACAACGAGTCGTTCACCGACCCGAACAAGGGCGCGTCGGACGCGGCACAGTTCATGGGTGAAGGCGCCGACGTGATCTTCGGTGCCGGCGGACAGACCGGGTCGGGCGGAGTCTCCGCCGCGGCCGAAGCGGGCGCGTGGGGCATCGGTGTCGACCAGGACGAGTACTTCACGACCTTCAGCGGGGGAACCGCTCCCGGTTCTGAGTACCTGGCGACCTCGGCCGTCAAGCGCGTCGACCTCGCGGTGTTCAAGAACATCGTCGCCGCGCTCGACGGTTCGTTTGCCGGTGGCATCTACCAGCTGGAAGCGGCGAACGACGGCATCACGTACGCCCCGTTCCACGACGCCGACATTCCCGACGACGTGGCCGCAGCCGTCGAAGAGGCCCGCGTGGGTCTTGCCGACGGCTCGATCGACACGGGTGTCGACCCGGTGACCGGGTTGCCGAACAGCTAACGGGCAGCACGAACGAAGTGATGACGGGCCCGCACGCTCCGGCGTGCGGGCCCCTCGATACCACGACCACGTGGGTGCAACGATGAGCATCGACCGATGACGGCGGACGCGGACGCGGTGCCCGTGATCGCGGCGCATGGGATCACAAAGCGGTTTCCCGGAGTGCTGGCCAACGAGGCGGTCGACTTCCAGCTGAAGCAGGGCGAAATTCATTGCCTGCTCGGAGAGAACGGGGCCGGCAAGAGCACGCTCGTCAACATCCTGTTCGGCCTGTACCAACCCGACGAGGGCGAGCTCTACCTGCGTGGCGAGCGCGTGCGCTTCACGAGCTCCTCCGATGCGATCGCGCACGGCATCGGCATGGTGCACCAGCATTTCCAACTCATCCCCGTGCTCACGGTCGCCGAGAACATCGTGCTCGGTGCCGAACCCCGCTCGGGCCTGCGACTCGACCTCCGTTCGGCCCGCATCCGCGTCGAGGAACTCAGCCGCCAATACGGCCTCGAGATCGACCCCGGCGAGCAGGTCGAGAACCTCTCGGTCGGCGAACAGCAACGAGTCGAACTCATCAAGGCGCTGTACCGCGACGCCGAGATCCTCATCCTCGACGAACCGACGGCTGTCCTCACCCCCGGCGAGGTCGACGAGTTCTTCGACGTCGTGCGCAGTCTGGTCGCGCAGGGCAAGTCGATCGTGTTCATCACGCACAAGCTGCGCGAGGTGATCGCGGTCGCCGATCGCATCACGGTCATGCGCGACGGCCGAGTCGTCGGCAGCGCCGACCCGGCCTCGGCCACGCCGCAGAGCCTCGCCACCTTGATGGTCGGCCGCGACGTAATCCTCCAGATCGACAAGCAGCCTGCGCGCCCGGGCGCGGTCCGATTGACCGTCTCGGGGCTCGAGGTGCTCGACGACCGCGGATCGACAACAGTGTCCAACTTC
>Ga0163152_10005792_pt1 | contig 14304 bp, 10 predicted proteins | sample OliLakLV19MP8IB2_FD_148635 | JGI IMG/M metagenome (GOLD analysis project Ga0163152, IMG submission 148635) | Freshwater microbial mat bacterial communities from Lake Vanda, McMurdo Dry Valleys, Antarctica - Oligotrophic Lake LV.19.MP8.IB-2 | ecosystem: Environmental > Aquatic > Freshwater >... | reverse complement strand
CATCATGCCGCCGACGGAACGGCCTCGTCGTAAACGCAAAGCCAAAGTTGCCAAGCTCTCTCGATTACAACAACCGGAGGGCATGTCGCTCGAAGAATGGCAACTCGAATTGCGGCGGCAGTTTGGTCGCGAACAAAAATATCGCCTGAAGAATCTCGGCGATCATTCCGCCCTCTCCGTGTTCCAGGTGACGAATCCCGAGAGCCGAAATCACTACCGCGTCACCATTCGTGGCCGGAATGCCGGCGATAATTCATGTAGTTGCCCCGACTTCGCGACCAACACGCTTGGCAGTTGCAAGCACATTGAATTCACGCTTGCAAAGCTGATGCGGAAAGCCGACTCGGCACGGGTGCTCAAGAACAATCATTGGCCGCCGATCAGTGAAGTGCATTTGCAATACGGGGCCCAGCGGCTGATTCGCTTTCGACCGGGTGACGAATGCCCGGCCGCGCTCGCACGTTTGGCGACAAAGTTCTTCGATGATCAAGGCTTGATGTTGCCGGGAGCCGCCGAGAAGTTCGACGAGTTCATCGTGGCCGCAATCAAGATCGACCCGGATCTGAAAGTCGGCGAAGACGTCCGCGCCTACCTCGCCGAGATCTGCGATGCAGAGGCTCGTCGTCGCAAGATCGACGAGGCTTTTCCCAAAGGCATCAACAGTGCCGCGTTCAAGGATCTGCTTAAAGTCCCGATGTACGATTATCAACGCGAAGGGGCCTTGTTTGCCGTGAAGGCCGGCCGCGTGCTGATTGGCGATGAGATGGGCCTTGGCAAAACCGTGCAGGCCATCGCTGCCGCCGAGATCATGGCCAAGCACTTTGGCGTCGAGCGTGTGCTCATTGTTTGCCCGACTTCGCTCAAGCATCAATGGCAAAAAGAAATTGAGAAGTTCACGGGCCGCACGGCCGAAATCATTAGCGGCTTGCAGCCGAGCCGGGTGGCCGGGTTTGCCACGACCAAGCCGTTCTTCAAGATCACCAACTACGATACAATCCATGCCGATTTGCAGTTCATCGATGGCTGGTCGCCGGACCTGGTGATTCTGGATGAAGCCCAACGCATCAAGAACTGGAGCACGCGTGTCGCCCGCAGCGTGAAGAAAATCAAATCGCCTTATGCGATCGTGCTGACCGGTACGCCGTTGGAAAACAGGCTCGAGGAACTCATCTCGATCGTGCAGTTCGTCGATCTCTATCGCCTCGGGCCAACATTCAAGCTGCTGCATAAGCACCAGAAGACGGACGACGTCGGCAAAGTGATCGGCTACCGCGACCTCGACAAGATCGGCCAAACGCTGGCTCCGGTTTTGCTTCGTCGCCAGAAGGATCAGGTGCTCGATCAGCTTCCCGAGCGAATCGACAACACGCTATTCGTGCCGATGACGGAATATCAGCGGACACTTCACGAGGAGGCCCGCGAAGGGATGGCCAGGATCGTGTTGAAATGGCGGCGTTTCAAATTCCTGACGGAAGCGGACAAGCACCGCTTGATGGCCTTCTTGCAACAGATGCGCATGAGTTGCGATAGCTCCTACCTGCTCGACGAGACCAGCGAGCAAGGCTTGAAGCCAACGGAAGTCATGACCGTGCTCGACGAGTTGCTCGAACGGCCCGGCACTAATGCCGTCATCTTCAGCTCTTGGCTGCGCATGCACGAATTGCTCGTGAAACAAGCCAAGAAGAAGGGCTTTGGGCACGTGCTGTTCCACGGCGGCGTGCCTACCAAGAAGCGCAGCGAACTGGTCGAGCAGTTCCGCAACGATCCGGATTGCCGGCTGTTCTTTGCCACCGATGCCGGCGGCGTTGGCCTGAATCTGCAATTTGCCTCGATTATCGTGAACGTCGATCTGCCCTGGAACCCGGCTGTTCTCGAACAACGCATCGGCCGCGTGCATCGCCTCGGTCAAAAGCAAACGGTTCGCGTGGTGAACTTCGTGGCCAAGGGAACGATCGAGGAGGGCATGCTCGGCGTGCTCAAGTTCAAGAAGTCGCTGTTTGCAGGCATTCTGGATGGCGGCGAAGCCGAGATTAACTTCGGCGGCACCAGGCTGACGAAGTTCATGGAGTCGGTCGAAGCCGTGACAACCAACATTCCGGCCACGCTGCCTGCCGAGGCCGAGGAAGCAGTTGAAGCCAGACGCGAACTGGCCGAGCCGAAAACGGAAACGAAGCAGGATCAGGAAGAAAAGGAATCGAAAACGTCTGTGGCCGTTCCTGCGAGCGACCCATGGAGCGGGCTCTTGCAAGCAGGCATGGCCCTGGTTCAGCAGATGACGAATGCCTCGCAACATGCACCAAGCCAAGACGGCTACGTTCGGCGCGACGAATCGACAGGAGAGTCGTATCTTCGGCTACCGGTCCCTTCGCAGGAAGTCGTTCAACAGGCCATGCAAATGTTCGGCACGTTGATGCAGTCGTTCCAGCGAGGCACGGCGAAGCCGAAAGAATGATCTTTAATCCCAAAGCCGGAACGCAGTGAGTGGTATTTTTTGGTTTTTCCTTTGGAGTGCGGCGATGGAACGCCGCTTTATTTTGTTTTTCCGTCTTCGGTTTTCAATTTGCAGTGCGGTGGCTCGACACCGCTTTCTTTCTTTTCAAGAAGCACAAAGAAAGAAAGCGGTGTCGAGCCACCGCACTCCACAGAAAAAAAACAGAAACAAAAGAAAGCGGAGCTACATCGCCGCACTCCAATTAAAGACAAAGAACAAAACTGATCGCTCACTTCTCCGGCCATGGCGTGCGGTGTTGTTCGTAAAGCTTCAGGCGATCGCGGTGAAGGCTGGTCCACATGCTGTCCGGCTTGGCTTCTAGTGCCGTGATCGATTGAGCACCGGCTTGCAGGAAATCGCCGAGAGCCGCATGACACAGCCCGAGAGTGTCGCGCTGGCGGGCCGTGGGAGATGGCGAGTATTGAAGCCCTAGGCTGGCCCAGGTGAGGGCCGAGCGTCGGGCGACGGGGTGGCCGCGCTTGCGCTCGTCGAGGATGATGGTTCGAGCCAAATCAGATACTGTGTCGGGCCACTTCGGGTCGATCTCGCTTGCGGCTCTCGCTTCCTCATCCGCTTCCTTGTCTCGGCCTAGCCCAAGGAGGGCCGCCGCCCGACCGTAATGCAGAGGGGCAACGTCGGGCTTCAATTCGCCCGCCTTTTTGTAGGTTTGGGCCGCCTCTTCCCATCTCCCGAGCATTAGCAATGCGTCCGCGTAGACAAGAGCATGCTCTTTGTTGTCCGGATAGGCATAAAACACGCGCTCGTGGCATTGAGCATAAATCGTGTAGTTTCCTTTCAATTCGTGCGCGTACGCAAGGTTCTGCAAGGCCGTCGGATCGTAAGACGAGATTTCAATGGCCCGTTCCAGAATTGGAATGGCTTCGTCAAAGCGCTCGTCCATCAACAATCCCTGGCCGTTATTGGTTCGGGCACGAACGCTGTCAGGCATCCGGGCGACTGCTCGTTCCCAGACCGTCACTCGCGAGCGATACTCTTCGTTCCGTAGTATGGTCAAAATGCCGAGTGCGATGGCAACTGACCCGAGGAGATATGGACCGAGAATCCTGAGTCGAACAACTCGCAAGAGCCAATCCCCCAGGAAAACGAAGAGGCATGCAGCCGAAGCCACGGAGAGATACATGCGATGCTCGAACACCGGATCGACGATTGGCACAATGCTGGAAGTGGGTGCCAAAGCGATGAAGAACCAGGCACAGACGAAGCCGATGGCGGGACGCCAAAGAAGGAGAATCGCAGTCAAGGCGAGCATTCCGCTTAGGATCGCGAGTTCCGGCATCGCCTCCCGTGGTGTACTCCACCAGGGCCAGCCCTGGTAGTCGATCGCCAGTCCCCGGGGCCACACGCACAGTTGAAGGTAATAGAGGATCACGCCCGATTGAGTCAGGGCGTATTTCGTCGGCGTGGCAGCCTCCATGCCGAAGCCAATGCCTCCTTCGCTCGCTTTCGCGCGCATCATGTGCCAGAACGTGAATGCACCCCAGGCAATGAAGAAGCAAATGTAGTACGGCCAACGCCGGCGAATCAGGTCGCGCCAACTCTTGGACAGGAAGATGCGATCGAACAGAATCACGGCCGCTGGCGCACTTGCCATGATCTCTTTCGACAGATAACCGAGCACGAGGCTGTACACGGCAAGAACATACCATCCCAGGCGACGATACCTGGCATAGGGGGCTTCTCGATCGACTTCGTCCGCCCGGAGCATGGCGTAGAGAATCAGCATGTAGAACAGCCCGGCCATCGATTCGCCACGCTGGATGATGTAGGTCACGCACTGGACTTGCAGCGGATGCAGCATGAACAAGAGCGCGGCCGCGAAGGCGAGATAGTCGGCCCGACCGTCGAAACGCCCATTAAATCTCGGCCGCAAGAGTGATCGGCGAACGAGCCCGTAGAGCGTGAGCGTCGCCGCGAGGTGGATGAAGACGTTCAGCACATGATGAGGGACGGGATTATTTCGTCCCAGCTTGTGCATGGCGATATTGGTCAACCCGAGAAGCGGGCGGCCTTCAATCGTTTTCAGATAGGCGAGTTCATCGTCGAGCCCGGCTGTTACGAGCCAGGCGTCGTCGTCGAAAACGAAAATCTTGTTCACACAGTTCGCGTAGACGAGCAATCCCGCCAGAACGAGAAGTGGAACCGCTTTCGGCCAGGCTATAGGGGACATGCAGGCTCCGAATCACACCGTGCAGTAGTGATACGGAGTCAATCGAGTCTTCGCCTACTTCGAGAACTCCACGACCACACGCTCGCCGGCTCGGCCCGTGACTCGCTTCGTGTGTGTGGTAGTGAGGCCATCGACCTTCCATTCGGCTCGAACGTCGTACGTTAGCGATATTGCGGTAGCGTGGCTCGGTGAGGCGAAGACCCGTACGGCTCCAACTGCCTTGGTCGGCTCCCCATCGATGAAGACGCGAGCGTCATCTGAAGGCAAGCGTACTTCCATTTCCATCGAAGCAGGCTTCTCCAGGAATGGGGAGGGTGGTGGAAGGACTTCGCCCGGTTGAGGAAGTACCTCGCCTGGCTCGAAGACAGTGGGTGGCAAAGTGCCCGGCCGGGATAAGGGCACGAAGCTCTGATACATCCAGCCCGGATAGAGCGGCGGGGGTGCAAAGAATCGGCTATCGCCACCGCCGAACATGCCGGGAACTGGCTTGCCAGTGGGGACTGGTGGGCCGTAAAGGCTCAAGCCGTTGCCCCAGGTTCCGTTGTAAAAGTCGAAGGGTGGCTGAAACGCAAAGCCGCCCCAGCCCGGCCCCCAATATGGGCCATACCCGTAGCCGTATCCCACGCCAACTCCGACGCCGATGCCACCACGGTAACCTCGGTACTGGGCGCTAACGTCCTCCGTGTAACCCAGGATGATGAGTACGGGAATGGAGAGCAGATACGTGCGGAGGCTCAAGGACATCATGACGAGCAACTCGATCGCGGGAAACGAACACGCGGATCGCCATCTTGGCGGGCGTGCGACCAGAAGCCTACACCCTTTTTTCTGAGCGTGTTGGCAATTGCTTAGTGCTGTCAGCAGGCCATTTCTCGCGGGCACACTACATGCCTTGCAACTGGAGTTTCCCTGCCTGCGAGCTTTACCCGACCGGCAAAACGGGATTGACCGCGCCAACGCGACCCGGTCGCATCAATCCACTTGTTGGCGCGATTGGGTAGTGTCCTAAGCTGGAGTTCCGGCTTTAGCCGGCTAAAGCCGGGACTCCAACTTAGGACACCACCCGCGATTGCTCCACGCCAGAGGTCCCGCATAAGTGCAGATACTCCCGTTTGTATCTGTCCTGACTAGAATCATGACGAGAGTTGCCTCTCGTGGACCATCACCATTTCAGGAGGTTGATCATGCGTCAGTTGTTTGCCGCCATCGCGGCTGTCGTGTTTGTTCTGCCCGCAGTCGCAGAGAGCAAGGTCGCCCTAACCGGCGAAAACACCAAGATCACGTTCGTCGGCACCAAGCCGGGCGGTAAGCACGAAGGGGGCTTCAAGAAATTGACCGGTGCGGCTGTGGTCGATGGCGATACCGTCACGAAAATCGAGGTTGTCATCGAAACCGATTCACTCTACTCCGATGATCCGAAGCTGACGGCCCATCTCAAGGCACCCGATTTCTTCGGGGTGAAGGACAATCCGAAAGCCAAGTTCGCCAGCACCAAGATTGAGAAAGCAGACACAGGCGTGACCATTACCGGTGACCTGACGATCAACGGCAAAACCAAGAGCATCTCGTTCCCCGCGACAATCGTTGCCAAGGAAGGTTCGGTGAAGATCACCAGCGCCTTCTCCATCGACAAACGCGATTACGGCATGACCTACGGCGGCGGCAAGATCGACGATAAGGTTGCCCTCACTGTGGCTGTGGAAACGAAGTAGATCCGGTAGGGTGGGTGGTGGCTTTGTGGAACCCGCCAAGCCCCTCGCGGCGGCTGGTGGGTTTCGCAAAGCCTACAAGCATCTCACCTGACTTCGACCACATTCCTAATCTATCTTCATGTTGCTTCTAAGTTGTTCCCGTTTGACACGCGCCTTCGATCGTGGGCCGTTGTTCGATGACGTCTCCTTCGAATTATTCCACGGCGAACGCGTGGGCTTCGTTGGGCCGAACGGCTCCGGCAAGACAACCCTCATGCGCATCTTGGCCGGGCAGGACACGCCGGATTCGGGCGATATGCGTTTACATGCGGGGGCTCGCGCCCTGCTCTTGGAGCAACATCAGGAATTTCCGCGCGGCCGCACGCTGTTTGAAGAGGCCAAGTCCGCCTTCGGCGAATTGCTACATGCCCAAGACGAAATGATCCAGGTTGCGGATCAACTTTCGCACACGACTGAAGAGAGCCAGCAAAAGGCATTGTCCATCCGTTACGATCGCCTGTCGGAACTGCTGCGAAACAACGATGCTTTTACTCTCGATCACAAAGTGGAAACGGTTCTGGGCGGGCTCGGCTTTCGTCCGGAGGACAACTCGCGTGAGGTACACACATTCAGCGGCGGGCAAAAGCGTCGCCTGTTGCTGGCGAAGCTTTTGCTCGCTTCGCCCGATGTCATGCTGCTCGACGAACCGAGCAATCACCTCGACATCGACACAGTACGCTGGTTGGAAAACTACCTCGTCCAGCAATCGCAAGCAATGTTGATCGTCAGCCACGATCGCTACTTCCTGAACAAGGTCGTGACCAAAATTTTCGAGTTGCACGAGGGGCGGATCACCAGTTATCCCGGCAACTACAAGCAATATGTGCGGCTGCGCGACGAGCGGTTCGAACATCGCATAAAAGAGTATGAGGCCCAGAAGAATTACATCGAGAAGCAGGAAGAGTACATTCGCCGGGTGCATTACGGGCAAATGGCGAAGCAGGCACAATCGCGGCAGAAGACACTCGACAAGATTGAACGGCACGAAGCACCGACGCGGGTCGAATCGCCTCGAATGCATTTCGGCTCGGTGATGCGTTCAGGCGATGTAGTCTTCCAGGTCGAGAATCTCGGCAAAGCCTTTGGGACCAAACGGCTCTTCGAGGAATTAAGCTTTCAGGTCCAACGCGGCAAACGCCTGGGCATCATGGGGCCGAATGGCTGCGGCAAGACCACGCTACTTCGCATTCTCCTGGGCGACGAGGAGCCGACTGAAGGCACCGTGAAACGTGGGGCATTGATCCAGGTTGGCTATCTGGACCAGCACCTCAAGATGCTCGACGAGGACAAGACGATTATCCGGGCCGTCTGGCCGGAACCCGATCCGGAGTTGACTGAACAACGGATGCGCGACTTGCTCGGCCGCTTCGGACTGGCCGGCAAGATCATCGATCAGCCGGTTCGCGAATGCAGCGGCGGCGAGCGCAGCCGGGCGGCCCTGGCTCGTCTCGTCGTCGAAGGGGCCAACGTTCTGATTTTGGACGAGCCGACGAATCATCTCGACTTGTGGGCATGCGACGCGCTGGAGGAAGCGATCAAAGAGTTCGACGGCACAGTGATTGTCGTCAGCCACGACCGCTACTTCGTCAACGCCGTCAGCGATTTGCTCATCGTCATGGAGCCTGACAAAGTCGAGGTCGTGTACGGCAACTACGACATGTACGAATCACTGCGAGCCACGCGCGAGGCCGAGGAAGCGGCAGAACGAAAAAAGAAATCCGCACCCTCAACGAACGAAAACAAGACCAGTACCAGTTCGGCTGGCGTGAAGCCGGCGAAACGCAAACGCAAGTTCCCCTATCGCAAGGTCGAAGAACTGGAGTTGGAGGTGATGGAGCAGGAAGAACTCGTCGCGGAACTGGAAGCGAAGCTCGCGTCGCCTGAAATCTATCGCGACGCGAACCTCGTGAAGGACACAATGCAAGACTTCGAGGACGCCAAGGAACACCTGAAAACGCTGTATGAGCACTGGGAAGAGACGATGGAGTTGAATGGGTGAAATACCTTTTCTCTTGAATTCCCAGAGGTAGTCGAAGATAATTTCGCAAAGGGAGAATGATCCGATGATTCTCAATGACGAACAAATTCGCGCAGCAGAGACCGGCCAAGGCGTCCGATTCACACAGAACGGTGTCGACTTCGTTGTAATCCGCTCCGAGGTTTTCGACAAAGTGAACGCACTCATCGACTCAGACCATCAAGAGCTTCGGATGCTCCTCGCCCAATCCTTCGAAGGCAACGGATGGGACGATCCGGGGATGGAAGCGTATGACTCTTACCCCACCACTTCATGAAGCGCGGCAATATCGTTCTCGTTCAAGTTCCATTTGTAGGGACCGCGGGCGCGAAAGTTCGACCCGCGTTGGTCGTCCAGTGCGATCGATTGCACGGCATGATCCGTGAGACCATCATCGCGGCAATCACGTCGAACTTGTCGAAAGTCCATCTGCCCCACCAACTATTAATCGACTTATCAACTGCCGACGGATCCTTGTCGGGACTGCTCACGGACTCCGCAGTCCGATGCGAGCGACTCCACACCGTGCCGCAAGCTGATGTGCAGCGTACCATCGGCCATTTGCCCGCAACGCTGATGGCGCAAATTGACGAATGCTTGAGGTCGGCACTAGGGATTGCCTGAAGTGCGAATTCAAAATGCAGAAGCACTCGCCCATCGACTCATTCGAGTAAGGTGTATTTTATTAGCTCGTTACTCTTTCCTATTCATCGTCATCCTCATCATACCTCCGCCGCCGCCGCGGCGGATCATCCTCTTCCTCACGTCGGCGTCTTCGTCGTGCTTCGGGATCGTCGTCTAAGAAGTCATCGGCTCGTTCCATGCGTCGTCGTCGTCGTCGTTTGCCGGTCTGCTTCTTCTTCTCAATCGGTTCCGTGACTGAAACGATGATCGTGAAGATAATGGCAGGCACCAGAGCCACGAGGAAGCAGCCCATGCCGAGGAAGACGCTGAAGCCGAAACCGGTCGATGCCAGCGTCCGATGGCCTCGAACGAGGCCGATGACCAGAGGAAACGCCCCGCAGACGGCCCCAACGAGAGCACCGATTATCGATCGAAGTCAGAAGGGAGGGCCCTCGTCCAGATCGCCAAGCCACATGGCATTCCTCCTCAATAAATTTCATATCGAAGCAGGCGACATGAGATTCGTCCGTTCCAGAACGGCGTGACCGACTTTCGCTTCAGGTAGATCTCACGCCAGGGAGCATCATCGGAAGTGAAGACGAAGCAGGACCAGCCGCGACAGTGGGCCGCAAACATTTCCCCCATCGCTCGATACAAGGGCTGCAGTTCCTGATCCTCGCCGATGCGTTCGCCGTAGGGCGGATTGCAGATCAAGACGCCGGGCGGTCCCTCGGGCGGGCGGAATTCGCGCAGATCCTTTCGCTCGAAATGCACCAGATGACCGATGCCTGCGGCCCGTGCGTTCCCATGGGCATGTTCAATGGCATCGGCACGAATGTCACTGCCGCCGATGGGGGCGGGAAGTTTCTTCAGGACACCCATACGGGCCTCGTCGCGAATCGCGGCCCACAGACCCACATCGTAGTCCATCCAGCCCATGAAACCAAAATGCTTGCGCGTCAGTCCCGGTGGACGTCGCAGCGCGATCCATGCCGCCTCGATCGGGATCGACGCGGAGCCACACATCGGGTCGAACAGCGGAGTGTCGCCCTTCCAACCGGTCGAGAGAATCAAGCCGGCCGCGAGAGCCTCGTTTAACGGGGCCTTGGTCAACACGGGTCGATAGCCTCGCTTGTGCAGCGAGTCCCAGGATGAATCGAAACTCAGGACCGCCTGATCGCGATAGACGTGGAGATTGAGGCCCAGCATCGGGCGCTCGACATCGACACTTGGCCGCCGGCCGCATCGCGCCACGAATTGATCGCAGATGGCGTCCTTGACGCGCCGAGAGGCATATTGCGAGTGGGTGATGCCGGAATCGCGGACGTTGCAATCGACGGCGAGTGTATGTTCGGGGGTGAGATACTGCATCCAATCGACGGTCATGACGGCAGCATACAAATCGTCTGGCGATTCAACGCGTGCCTCCAGAACGGGTTTCAGAATTCGCACGGCGGTTCGCAGCCAAAGATTGGCGCGATACAGAATGGCCGAGTCGCCCTCGAAGGAAACGCCGCCACGACCCTCTTCGATTTCACGGGCGTCCAGCGCTCGAAGCTCGTTCGCGAGAATCGGCTCCAAGCCTCGAGCGCAGGTGGCGAAGAATTTCGGCATAGGGATCCGCAGGTTGAGAAAGGCGGTATTCTAGCACCTACTCAAACGGCAACCTTTCCCGGATCAACCCGATTGAGTAATTCGCACGGACGCTGTTCGCGGTGTCCATCGTTATCAAACGAGAACGTTTTACAACTCAACACCTGTGTCACCATTCTGTCGTGCCAGACTGCCAAAACGGTATTTGGCTGTCCTGAAGGAGAACGATGTTGAAGCGATGGAAACCGTGCTGCCGGACAAAGTGAGTGAAGTTCAGCGATCAGGGCGATTGCCGGTTCTGAGTTCGAAGCATTTTTACGCTCTCTGCAAATGGAAGCTTGTAATCCGCCAATGGCGTTGCTAGAACATAGCGAACCTAAAGTCATTCCTTTCCCGCACACTCACTCGCCGGGAATTGAGAAGGCGTTAGGTTGCAATATTCCACTCTATACCTCAGGCAATTCGACAGGAGCCGTGCGATGGATTTTCTAAACGATTGGCGCGTGATGGGCGGCATGTTGTTGGCAGTAGCAGCCTTAATTGGCTTGTTGATCTACATGCGCAAGAAGAACAAGGACGAATAGGAACTTCACGTCCCACGAGAGCATGTAGAGCCGGTCCGCGAATGTGTGCGAACCGGCTCTTTGTTTATCGGACATTAGTCCGTTGACGTGTGTCCGGATGTTCTCAGGGAGTTGGCGGTGGATTTTTTGAACAGCTGGCCCGTGATGATCGGCCTGTGCATTGGGCTTGGCACGGTGATCCCGTTAGCCGTCGTTGGTGTGCTTTTAGTAGGAAAAGCCAACCGCCGCCGTCAATAGTCCACAGTTCATTTTTCGACCTTCAGGCGTGTTTGGGCCTTGTTCCAATCACCCACTGTTGCGTCGATCATTTCCGCACGCTTATCCCGCCACACTTGCAGCTTGACTCGCTGACCGATCGGCAGAGATGCAATCAGATTGATCAAATGGTTCTCATTTCGGATGGCCACGCCATCGACTTGAAGGATCACATCGCTCCCTTTTAGCCCTGCGGCAGCTGCTGGCGTTTCAGGATAGACGGATTCCACCAAGGCTCCGCGTGCCCTGTCTAAGCCCAGCTTGATGGCGTCGCTAGCCTCAAGCGTTTGGGCCAAGTGAACCCCCAGATAGCCTCGGGCGACCGATCCCTTGTCCACCAGCTGGCGTACAACCCGTTTCACGAGATTGATTGGGATTGCAAACGCAACTCCGCTGTTACTTCCGGAATGGGAGGCGATGGCTGTATTAATTCCGATCACTTCCCCATCAAGATTGACCAGAGGCCCACCGCTCGAACCGGGATTGATGGCCGCGTCCGTTTGCAGGAAATCCTTGATGCGAATGGTGCTTCCCAGACTCACCTGGCCACGATCTCGAGCGCTGATGATCCCGTGAGTCACGGTGCGGTTCAGCCCGAAGGGCGAGCCAAATGCGAGCACCCAATTCCCTTCGCGGACCCGATCGCTATCGGACATGGCCGCGGGGATGATGCCATCCGCCTCGAGCTTCAGGGCTGCAATGTCGGACTCCGGGTCGGCCCAAACCTTCGACGGGCGATAGATCTTGTCGTCCGCGAGATGAATGGTGATCTGATCGGCTCGCGCACCACTCACCACGTGATTGTTCGTGATGACAACAATTCCAGGAACCCCGTCGAGTCGCAGAATCACACCCGAACCGGATTCTTCGACCGGCTTGGTCTTACCTGGCGCGGGGGGCTTGATCGCTTCGACGGAAACGACACTGGGAGCTATCTGGCGAATGACTGCCTCGAATCGCTCCCCGATCGCCAGGGAGCCTGCTGCCGTAGCTGAAGCTGGAGGGGGCGCTGGCCGGCTCGTCTGAGCTTTGAGTCGCTCGGCATCGTTCAGCACCAGAGTTCCTGCCACGCCGCCGCCGAATGCACAACCAGCCAGGAGCATCGTCTTGAAGAATCGATTCATCGGAGGTGTCACCGCGAAGTTGCCTCGGGATCGGACTTCGGGCAGGGATGGTACTTCGGAACTGCGGCTGTCAATCATGGTGTCAAGCCGAAGTCCCATCCCGCCCGAAGACCTTCGGGCACGACCTGTCGGTCGTTGCCCGACTGAACTTTAGGGAAAGTTGATGATGCATGAGATGTGGAAAGTCCGATTCGACCGGAAGAAGTGTCAAGTTGGCGCGTCATAGAAGTCATAAAGCCCGCCGTCGGCATTCCGAACGGCGGGCTTGAGAGAAATGGATGGTTTAGGCTGTTTCTGACAGGCTTACCTGCTGTAGTCCATTTCCAGATCGGAAAGGCGGACTTCACGGTCATCGGAGCCATCGGTGACAGATTCCCAACTCGCATTTCGCCGTTCCGCTAGCCAATCCGAATCGCTCTCCGCCTCACGCTGGCACTTGATGCAGAGTGTGCTGTAGGGGAGAACATTCATGCGCGTGACAGGAATTTTGCAGTTACAAACTTCGCACGAGCCATAGGTGCCTTGCTTGAGTCGAAGCAAGGCCCGCGAAACCTGATTGAGTTCGCGAGCTTCGAGTTCGGCCAACTGGGAGGAGAGTTCTTCTCCCGAATGGTCGAAAGCCGCGTCGGCTGCATCGCCTGAAGCCGAGGATATTTTATATGCACCCATCTCGGCTAAGTCCGCGCCAAGTCGCTTCCGCAACTCGGCACGCCGTCCGGAGAGGGTATTGTGAAGTCGAAGGAGTGCGTCGCGTCGTGCCATGGGTCAACTGCCTTTCGGCGAATCCTCCCCGTGGAAACCGAGGAGCTAATGTTTAGAGAGTACTTTCCAAATATTGGTTCGTGCTTTTTCGAAACACGCTTAGTCGCAATTGCAAAACCAACCCTCAGCAAGCAATATCGATGCCGAAATGGAAAACATCTTTCTGAATCACGCTGATCTAATCTGACAGGCCAACCTGATTATTGTACCTTTCGACCCAATAGGAGATTGACGGTGCAATTTCGAGAGCCGAGTGTCCGTTACCTGGATAAAGAATCTAGCCAGAGTCCCGATGCCTTATTCGACGCGGATACTAGCGAATCTTTCTCCAATCCATTCCGACTGCAAGTTTCACTCAAGTTCAATTATCGAACATAAAGTCGGCCTCAAGTGTATTCAAAATCTACACTTCGGGAATGCGGAATCGCACAAATGCTCGTTTGATTCCCTCCGAAGAATAGGGTTGCACGCATTTTCCGAGTTCTGCTCAAGTTAAGGTAGTGTCACAGTTTGAGGTTTGCAGCCGGCCTCTCCGAGGCCGACTCGGGGTCAAAGCCCTCAAGCCTTTGTAGCGGGCCTCTCCGAGCTTGTGAAAAAATGCCCACGCAAAGGCGCTAAGCCGCAAAGAGACACTAAAAACATGGCATTTCTTGCCTTTTCTTTGCGTTTTCGCGGCTTTGCGTGGGCCGGTTTTGTTTCCTTCACAAGCCCTCCGAGGCCGAGTCGGGGTCCAGACCCCTACTACAATCAGATTCGGGGTCCAGACCCCTACTACAATCAGATTCGGGGGCCTAGACACTTTGCAATTTAATGACGGATGGTGAGACGATCCGGTGGTCTTTTTTCTGCAATTCACAAGTTTTGTGTGAAAGCGTACTAGCCTAATTCTCTTTCGAGCCTATAATGGGAGTGTTG
>Ga0163152_10005791_pt1 | contig 14304 bp, 13 predicted proteins | sample OliLakLV19MP8IB2_FD_148635 | JGI IMG/M metagenome (GOLD analysis project Ga0163152, IMG submission 148635) | Freshwater microbial mat bacterial communities from Lake Vanda, McMurdo Dry Valleys, Antarctica - Oligotrophic Lake LV.19.MP8.IB-2 | ecosystem: Environmental > Aquatic > Freshwater >... | reverse complement strand
ATATCCGCCGAGATGGCCCCGTTCGACCGTGATGCCGAACACCACGGCCGCCGTCGAGAGTGTCGCCTTGTCGTAGAAACGGACGGTGCCGACGTTGCCGTCGTTGCCGGCCGCGACGAGGTCGGCCGTGATGGCTTCGACCACGCGACGCCCGTAGGTCAGGTTCACGTACGACTTGGTTCGGCCCGCTGGTTTCAAGTAGTGCCGCAGGCCCCCCTCGATGGACGAGTCCTCATACGTGGTGAAGGTGCCAAACAGCGGTCGATTCCCTTCGGGGGAAATGAAGTTGCCGACGTCGATACTCGGCTCCGCCGCACTGCGCGAGCGGCTGACCTGCACGATCAATTCGTCCTTCTGGAAAATCCCGAATCCGACGCTGGCATTGAGGCGTTTGGGTACCGAGACGTAGACATCGGGATAGTGGAGGACGCGGTCCACCTGGCGAATCCGCTGCTGCTGGTTGCAGGCGGTCGGCCCTTCCGTGATGTCGTTGTTGCAGCTGAGGCCAAACGTGACGACCTCGCCGAATACATCGAGGTCCAGTCCGCCCGACGCCATGATCGACAGGCGTCCCTTGATGCCCAATTCGGTTGGCGGCAAAGCGGCGGGGTTTCCCGGTGGCGGCCCTTGCGCTGCCGCCACCGTCGCCACCAGAAGACTGCCGAGCCCTGCCAGACCGCATCCTGCGGCCCGCGTCGCCCACACTCGGCTCATGGAAACACTCCGAGTTCCTTGTACGCCACGGCAATCTTGTCGATCGCCGTCAAAAATGCCGCCGCACGCAAATCACCCAGCTCGGGCTTCCGCTTCAATGTGTCGCGAATCGCGTGATACGCCACGATCATCGTCTCCTCGAGGCCGGAGTTGACGATGTCCTCTTCGGAGGCGCCATGGACCAGCGTGCGCTTCTGTTCGTCAGAGAGGGTTTTGCCCGTCAACGATTCGAGGGCCTGCACAAAGTGCGCTTCGTCGCGCTCTTCCAACCGCTTGTTCATCCGGCCAAAACGCACGTGCGAGAGGTTCTTCAGCCACTCGAAGTACGACACCGTGACGCCACCCGCGTTGGCGTAGAGGTCGGGGATGACCATGATGCCCTTCTCGCGGAAGACGGCTTCCGCTTCCGGCGTGGTCGGACCGTTGGCACCCTCGGCAATGATTTTTGCCTTGATGCGGGGGGCGTTGTCGGCCGTCAGCACGTTTTCGAGTGCGGCAGGAATCAGAATGTCGCACTCGAGTTCCAGTGCGTCGGCGCTGACTTTGATGTCGGCCGCGCCGGGGAATCCGAGAATCGACCCCGTCTCTTTGCGATGAGCAACCACGGCCTCCGGATCAAGCCCGGCCGGATTGGCAATGGCGCCCTCATATTCAGCAAGCGCAATGATCGTGGCGCCGCCTTCGCGGCAGAACTTCGCGGCGTGAAACCCGACGTTGCCCAGTCCCTGCACGACCACACGTTTGCCGGCCATCCCGGTCGTCAATCCCAACGCTTTCATGTCGTCGGCGAAACTGACGGCTTCGCGGACCGCAAAAAACAATCCGCGCCCGGTGGCCTCACGACGACCACGCACGCCTCCCTGGGTGACGGGTTTGCCGGTCACACAGCCCATGCCGTCAAGTGATCCCGGGTGCAGCGCCATGTAGGTGTCCACGATCCACGCCATCTCGCGTTCGCCGGTGCCGTAGTCGGGCGCCGGGACGTCGATGCCGGGGCCGATGAAATTTTTCTTCACCAGTTCATGGGTGTACCGGCGGGTGATGCGCTCGAGTTGCTCGGTCGTGTACTGCTTCGGGTCGATCTGCACGGCACCTTTGGCACCGCCGTACGGCACGTCGACAATGGCGCACTTGTACGTCATGAGGGCCGCCAGCGCCTTCACTTCCTCCTGGTCGACGTGATTCGAATACCTGATGCCGCCCTTGGTCGGAAGTTTGTGGTGACTGTGTTCGACCCGCCAGGCGTTGATCACCGAAATGGTGCCGTCAGGGTTCCGGAACGGAAAGCTGAAGCGGTAGATGCTGTTGCAGGCCTTGATTTGCTCCAGCAGGCCAGGGGCATGGTCACTCCAGCGGGCCGCATGGTCGAAGTACTGGTTGACGAAATCAAACATGCTTCCGCCGGTCGGGGTGTCGCTCATGATCAGGACCTCCGTCGCAGGGCATTCAGCATGCGCGCTATCTCGTCGCGCACCGCCTGCGTTCCCTCAGCATACTTCCCCGGCGTGACCGTAATCGAGGGACCAAACTGCATCACGACCGGCGCGGCCCGCCACGGCCACAACCCACGCCAGTTGAACGGGCGGCTTCGGGGCCACAATTCGTACAGGCCGTCGATCGCCACCGGCACGATTGGTGCCTGACAATGTCCCGACAGGATGGCGGCGCCCTTCTTGAACGTCTTCAGCTCACCGTCGATCGATCGTTCCCCTTCGGGAAACAGCATGAGCACCTTGCCCATCCGCAACCCGGCCGCTCCGGCCTTCAAGGCGCGTTCGAGGTGGGCGTCGGGGTCCACGGGGATGACGTTGGTCATGCGCGCGAACCACCGCATGAACGGCGTCTGGTAATACTCGGCGGCGCCGACCGCGAAGATCTCCCGAAGAGTGCGGAAGGGCAGGGCGCTCAACAACAGGAATCCATCGATATAGGACTGATGATTCGGACTCAGGATGAACGGCCCCTGCGCCGGAAGATGCTGTGTATCCATCACTTTCCCACGCGTCAGCAGAGACAGCACGCCCGCAATGGTCCGGACAATCACAAAAAACAGGAGGGCACGCAGGACCGGCAGACGCTGCAGTTGAGCGGTCAGCTCGGGGTCGATTGGTTCGTGGAGGATGCTGTCCCAATGGAGCGTCGGTGACTCAGCGTCTGCGCCCGCCTTCGCTGAAACGTCGGCTGCGCCGACAGCTTCGGCGAGCTTCGCCGCCAACACGGCATCGACCATATGCCGCACGGAAAAGATCGTCGCGCGCGTCTCCGGCAGCACGCGACGGCCATGTTGCCGCTCCAACAGGGTAAGCAGTTCGACGCGCTCCATGGAGTCGAGCGCCAGGTCCAGGTCGAGGTTGGCGTCCGGACGCACGGCCTCCCGCTTGAGTCGGATGGCGACAAGGTTCATCGCCTCCGCGTGCGCGGGCGTCGTGAGCCACGCCGCTTCGTCATCGCTGAGGCGCGCCTGTTCGCCCTCCGACGCCACGACGGTCTGCTCCCGCAGGCGTTTTTCGATCACGTGTCGCCGCACTTTGCCCGTGGTCGTACGCGGCAGGGGCTCCATCCAGATGTCGTACGTCAGGATGCGCTTGTGTGCCGGCAGATGCACCGAACGGCTCTCCAGTTCAAACCGGACGAACTGCCGCACGTTGACGACTCCGCGCTCCTTCAGCACCTGGTCATCAGGCACAATGACCGCGTGCAGCCGTTCGCCGATGGGTTCACCCGGGCGACTCAGTCCCAGGACACACAATTCCTTGATGACCGGCGCCTCGCGATAGTGCGCTTCAATTTCTTCGGGATAGAGGTTCTTGCCTGAGGCAAGAACAATCATCTCCTTCTTGCGGCCGGTGATGTAGAGCCGGCCCTGGCCGTCCAGCCGGCCGAGGTCGCCGGTGTGGAGCCACCCGTCGCGAAGCGCCTCGGCCGTGGCGTCGGGGCGCCGATAATATTCGCGCATCACGATCGGGCCACGGATGAGGACCTCGCCATCGACCTGGTCGTCTTCGCCTGCGTGGTCTGCCTGTTCCGCGTCGACGGCCCGTTCCCGTGGGGCGATGCGAATCTCCACTTCCTTGAGCGCCTGTCCCACCGAGGTGGAGTACCGATCGGCGGGGCGCATGATGGTGGCGCCTCCGGAGGTCTCGGTCAGGCCGTAGGCGTTGAGCAGCGCAAAGCCCATGTCGTACAGGTCGCGCCCAATCGTCGGATCAAACCGCGAGCCGCCCGTCACGAGAAAGCGCATGTGTGTCCCCAGCACCGCATGCACCGTGCCGAACCATCGTCGTCCAGGATTCCATCCCAGGTGTTCGCGCAGCCAGCCGTTGGTGCGCAGCAGGATGCGGAACAGTGTGCGCCGCAAGGGGGGGGCTTTGGCGACCTCGCCCATCACACGCTCATGAATCAGATAGAAGAACTGCGGCACACACGCGAAGATCGTGATGCGGCGTTGCTGCAGGGCTTCGAGCAGGGCGGTGGAGCTCACACTCTGGAGAAACACCACCCTCGCGCCGCCGGCCAGCGGCAACAACAGGTTGGCCATCTGCGCCAGCGAGTGATACAGCGGGAGCACCCCCAGGACCGCGTCGGTGTCGGTCAGGGTGACCACCGAGTACGCGGCCTGTCGCTCCGCCTCCAGATTGCCGTGGGTCAGGACGACGCCCTTGGGATCGGAGGTGGTGCCCGACGTATACAAAATCACCGCGGCGTCGTGGGTGGTCCGATCCACGACGGGTGGGGCAGACGCCGCCTCGCCTCGCGGGTCGTCAAGCAGCCGGACCTCCGGTGGTGGCGACAGGTCAGCGCAGGCCGCCTGCACTGCCTCGGCATATCGCGGCGTGGTGAAGATGAGCCGGGCTCCCGAGTTGTCCAGGACGGTCCGAATCTGGCCGGACTTGTAGGCGGTGTCGAGCGGGACCGCGATCGCCCCGAGCCGGAGGATCCCCAGGTAGACCGAGATCCACCGGGCGGTATTGTCCCCGAGGATCGCGATGCGGTCGTCGGCGGCCACACCCCGGGCGTTTAACCAGGAGGCAAATTCCGCCGCTTCCTGTGTCAGTTGCTGATACGTGGTGGGCAGCAACGCATCCGGCGTCTGGAGTTCGACGGCGTGTTGGGTCGGGAAACGTCCGGCAGCGTCGGAAACGCGGCTGTAGAAGTTCGCCATGCGGGGTAAGATACGCCGAAAGGAGTCTCGCCTGATGAAAACACTGACCACGTTGGGCCTGCTCGCATCGGTTCTCGCTGTGGGAATCACTGCGGCTGTGCTCACACAGACTCCGGCCGTTGAGTTGAAGGTGGGCGATATGGCGCCCAACTTCGCGCTCAAAGGGTCGGATGGCAAGACCCACCGGCTTTCGGACTACAAGGGACGCGCCGTTGTCCTTGCGTGGTTTCCGAAGGCGTTCACCGGTGGTTGAACGGCCGAATGCAAGTCGCTCCGGGCGAGCGGCGAGACGATTCGGCAGTTTGATGTCGCGTACTTCATGGTGAGCGTCGACGACGCCGAGACCAATACGCGGTTTGCGAAGGAACACGAAGCCGACTTTCCCATCCTGGCCAATCCGGAAAAAGACGTCGCCACGGCGTACGGCGTGTTGTCTCCGGCCGGCATGGCGCGTCGTTGGATGTTCTTCATCGGCACGGACGGCAAGATCCTGAAAATTGACAAGTCGGGCGCGACGTCGGCGGCGGGTGAACTGCTCGCCAGCACACTTGCCGAGCTGGGTGTGAAGCGGAAGTGATATACGTCACTGTGTGATTGATCCCATCGCACAGTATCAAGCGTGGTTGGACGAGGCGGTCGCTCGGGGTGGATTTGACCCGAAGGCCGCCTGTCTTTCCACGGTCAGTGAGACCGGCCGTCCGGCAGGTCGCATGGTCCTGATTCAATACGTCGACCAGCGCGGCTTCACCTTCTTCACCAATCTGCGATCCCGCAAAGGCCGTGAACTGGCCCACACGCCGCACGCGTCGATGTGTGTCTACTGGGGCCCGCTCGACCAACAGGTGCGCATCGAGGGCGATGTGCACCCGGTCGACGACGACGAGGCTGATCGGTATTTTGCGACCCGGCCGCGCGAGAGTCAGATCGGCGCGTGGGCCTCACGCCAGAGTGAACCGTTGTCGAGTCAGGCCGTGTTGCTCGCGCGGGCAGCGGCCATCGCCGCGCGTCATCTGGGACGATCGGTGCCGCGACCGCCGTTCTGGTCGGGCTTCCGGTTGGTGCCGCAGCATATCGAATTCTGGAAGGCCGGGATTGGCCGCTTGCACGATCGGCAGGTCTTTGACCGCGTCGAGGAAGGGTGGACGAGTCAGTGGCTGTACCCGTGACCGATCCCGACCCGTCGAAGTCTGATCGCCTGCTGCTCGAGGGGCCCAATTCCCGATGGCGCGAACTCCAGTTGCTGGGGCGCGCGGCGCGTGACTTTCTGGTCGGCTTCCGCCGCCTGCACTTCATTGGGCCGTGTATCGCGGTGTTTGGGTCGGCGCGGTTTCATGAAGGCCATCAGTACTACACGCTCGCGCGCGAGGTGGGGCGGCGGGTCAGCGGGATGGGATTTGCCGTCATGACCGGCGGCGGCCCTGGCCTGATGGAAGCCGCCAACCGCGGTGCGCACGATGCCGGAGGACTCTCGGTCGGCGTCAACATCAAGCTGCCGTTTGAGCAGGCGCCCAACCCCTACCTGGACAAGTGGGTGACCTGTCACTACTTCTTTGTGCGCAAGGTCCTGCTCTTCAAATATTCGTATGGTTTTGTCGTGTGTCCGGGAGGACTGGGCACACTCGACGAGCTCAACGAAGCGTTGACGCTCATTCAGACCTCAAAAATTGCGAACTTCCCGGTGGTGCTGATTGGCACGAAGTATTGGGAACCCTACCTGGCGCTGCTCCGGCAGATGTTGCGTGAAGGCGCGATCTCACCGCGCGATCTGGATCTCCTGAAAGTGACCGACGACCTGGATGAGGCCATGGCGCATCTGGAAGCGCACACGGTGACCCGCTTTGGCTTGCGTCGTGTCCGGCGTCCCGCCTGGTGGCTGGGTGAACGCGCCCTTCAGGCGCGGCGCAGCGGCACGGCCAGCACGGGCGCATCGGCGCCCGACAAGACGCGGTAGGCGGTGGTGCCGGGGTGTTGACCATTGTGTGCCCCCCCGAGTCCCACCACCAGCACGAGGTCTGTGCCTTCTGCGGCGTCAATCAGGGTGTCTGCGGCGTCGCCGGTTCGCACGTCCGTGGTGAGGGTTCCGGCCGCCGCGATCGCGGCGGCCGTATTCGCCAGACGTTGTCTGGCCGCGTGGATCGCGCGATCAACGGTCTCGTGAATGACCTCGTTCCATCGGGTGTGTGCCGCGACCGTCCGCACCGCGTGCAGGCACGTCACCGGCACCTGCAACTGCGCCCCCAGGGCCACCGCCGCGTGCACCGCCGCGTCTGAGGCCTCGCTAAAGTCGGTGCCCACCACAAAACCCGACAGGGCCGGCGCATCCGCAGATTTCGGGGGGATGGCCAGAATCGGGGTTGTGGTCTCGCGCAACAGGCGCAGGGTCGTGGACCCGAACCAGACCCGTGCCGCTCGGCCGAGTCCCTGGGTCCCGACCACCAGTAGGGACGCCGCGTGCGCCATGGCCGCGCCCTTCAACACACTGGCCGACTCACCCACGCCGACGTGCAGGGTCGAGGCGTCAGGTCCGATGAACTCCCGCAACTCAGGTTCAAGCGTCGCCGCAAGCGCGCCGGGACCGTAGGTGACCTTGGACGCTTCGGCGAGCACTGGTTCCACCGCATGGACCACGATGAGCGGCAGATTCAGGCGCGTCGCAAAAAACCTCGCCCACACCAACGCGCGCCGCGAGTGCTCGGAGAAGTCGATGCCGCAGACAATGGGGCCGGTCACGTGTCGGTCCGATGGGCCGTGTCGAGTTTGACCTTCCATCGCAGGTCCGTCATGCCGGGCTGGGCCGTCACTCGCCGCGCCAGTTTTTCGTAGGACGCGCGCAGTTCATAAATACGGTTCACAAGGTGACGATCGTGTTCGACACGTTTGAGGCTCGAGTTGCCGTGACGGGCGATGAACACTTCGACGTCATTCACGATGGCGTCCACCTGAGTGCCAATGTCGCGAATGTGATCGGGCGACGCCTTCTCGGCCTCTGTCTGCGGCAGACTCTGCAGAACTCCGGCAAAGTGGTCTATCGCATTCACAAACTTGCGCTCGTGCCACCAGACAAACCACGCCGACGGCTGCGACAACCGCGAGGCCCGCACATGGGTGGCGGTCGCCAATCGGATTAGGTGCCCAATGGTCAGGGAGTCACTCATGGGCACAAGTCTACGCTAGCCCGCGAACCCGGGCGCGTGCCCCTTGACGGTCAGCACCGGCACGGGGGACCGCCGGACGATTCGTTCCGCGACCGATCCCAGCAGGAGATGACCGACCGCGCCACGACCGTGGGTGCCCATGACGATCAGGTCGATGCCGTCGTCGGCCACGCACTGCAGGATTCTGTCGACCGGCGTGCCGATGGCCGTGGACGTCTTGATGCGTCCCTTGAGCGTGCCGGTGTCGTCGATTTGGGTCTTGAGCCGTTCGCCAGCCTGAGCTTCCGACTGGGTCAGCAGATCGACCAACGGCATGGTGGAGATCTCGGTCCCCCACGGGTAGACGTAGGGCTCGGGCACGACATGAATCAGATGCAGCGTGCTGCCGAACTCTTCCGCCAACGCACGGCCATACCGTAACGCCGCATCGGCCGGTTCACTGAAGTCGGTGGGAACAAGGATTCGCCGGATGGCAACCATGGAGGCCTCCATCCGGGATCAGAGCAAACATCATGCCCGAGCCATGGGCACACAAATCCGTGCGATTGTGCCGCCGCCCTCCGGGCAGTCCAGCGTCAAAGTGCCGCCATGACTGTCGAGAATTCTGCGGGCCGTGGCCAGACCCAGTCCGGTGCCGCGATGTTTTGTCGTGAAAAACGGCTCAAACAGATGGTCGCGCGTCTCCACGGGGATCCCGGGGCCTTCGTCCCGGATCGCGATGACACAGCGGTCGTCCTCCTCGGTCGCCGAGATGGTGATGCGTCCACGGCCATCCATCGCCTGAGCCCCGTTGATCAGCAAGTTGAGAAACGCCTGCTGGATTTGATCCATATCGACACGGACCATCATGTCGGCGAGGTCCATGTGGACCGACACCTGTGACAGCGTGGCGTCTCGGGACAGCAGTGCGACCACACTCTCCAGCACAGCGCGAAGCGGGACGGCGGTGGGCATGGGCTGTCGCGGCTTGGCAAAGTGCAGCAGGTCCTGCACGATGTCGTTCAATCCATCCACGCGCGCAATGACATCCAGGACGACCGCGCGTTCCTGGCTGGCGGCGTCGAGGCGCCCGCCAATGACCTGCAGCGCCCCGCGAATGGCCGCCAGCGGATTCCGCACTTCGTGCGCCACCACCGCGGCCAGTTTGCCCAACTGCGCCAGCGACGCCTGGTCGCGAAGCGCCGCCTCCGATCGCTTGCGCTCCGTGATGTCGTAGCGGATGGACACGTATTGGTACGGCCTGCCGTCGTCATTGAGAAACGGCACGACCGTGGTGTCGACCCAATAGAGCGATCCATCACTCGCCCGATTCCGCAAGTCCCCGCGCCAGACCTGGCCCTGCACGATGGTGCGATACATCTCCCTGAAAAAGTCCACGCCGTGCAGTCCGGAGTTGAGAATGCGATGGTTCTTCCCGATCAGGGCCTCGCGCGGGTACTTGGCGATGGCGCAGAAGGTGTCATTCACATACGTGATGTCGCCCCGGACGTCGGTAATCGCGACGATGGCGGATTGATCAAGTGCGTATTTGAGGTCCTCGAGATCTTTATTGGAGCGCCGAAGCGCAGCGATGAGGTCCGACGTCATGAATTGGCCCAATCCTTGAATAGAGGGGACGCTCGGCATGAGTTTAGGCTCAGAAAGCACCACCGTACGGGGAATTCTACCCATGATGCAGGGAATATCGCGGAGGAGTGTGCTGGTCGTCGACGACGAGGCCCTCATCCGTTGGTCTGTGTCAGAAGCCTTGACCGACGCCGGGTGGATCGTGCGACAGGCCTCCAATGGTGCCCAGGCGCGCGCGGTCGCCGACCAGCTCGTCGGCCAGCCGTTTGTGATCCTGCTCGATCTCCGACTGCCCGATGTGGCCGATCTGTCGCTGCTGCGGGATTTGCGTGAGCGTCGGCCGGACGTGCCGCTCATCCTTATGACGGCCTATGGCACACCCGAGCAGACAGACATCGCGAAGGACGCCGGGGTGTATCGCGTGGTGGACAAACCCTTCGATATCGGCGTGGTCGTGGCGCTGGTGGATGCCGCTTATACTGCAGCACAATGGCCGGTAGACGAGTCCTAGTTGTTGACGATGAAGCGCTGATTCGCTGGTCCCTGGCCGAGCGTCTCCGTGCCGACGGACACGAAGTGCTCGAGGCTGGCAGTGTGGCGCAGGCCATGGAGCAGGCCGATCACGGCGTGGATCTCGTGCTCCTCGATTACAAGTTGCCAGACGGAGATGGCCTGGAAGTGCTGCGTCGTCTGCGCGACCTCGATCCGGATACGTTGGTATTGATGCTCACCGCGCACAAGGGTATCGACACCGTGGTCGAAAGCATGAAGGGCGGGGCGTTTGACTACGCCACCAAACCGTTTGATCTCGACGATGTCGCGCTTCGCGTGGAACGGGCGCTTGAGACGACCCGCCTGCGTCGGGAACTTCGCACGCTGCGAAGTGGGCTGGCCCGGCCGTTCAGCGCGGCCTCGGTCATCGGTGAATCCGAGCCGATGCACCGGATCAAGACGCTGGTCCGCAAAGTGGCGACCAGTCCCGGATCCACGGTGCTGATTACCGGCGAAAGCGGCACCGGCAAGGACCTCATCGCCAAGGTCATCCACTACGCCAGCAACCGCTCGGCCCGACCGTTCCTGAATATCACGTGTTCGGCGCTGCCGGAGACCCTGCTTGAGTCCGAGCTGTTTGGCCACGAGCGCGGGGCCTTCACCGACGCCCGCCAGCAGAAGCGCGGACTGCTCGAACAGGCCGATGACGGCACGGTGTTCCTCGACGAGATCGGGGAAATGACGCCCGCCCTCCAGGCGAAGTTGCTCCGCTTTCTTGAGGAAAAAACGTTCCGGCGTGTCGGCGGGATCGCGGATGTCCATGTGGATGTCCGAGTGGTGGCCGCGACCAATCGCCAACTCGAAGAGGCCGTGCGATCGGGCAAGTTCCGCGACGACCTCTACTACCGGCTGAATGTGCTCCGTATCGAGATTCCTCCTCTGCGGGATCGTGGCGGAGACATCGCGCTGCTCGCGCAGCACTTTGTGGAGGGGTTCGCCAGGGAATTCAAGCGCAAGGTGCCGGGCCTGTCCGCCGATGCGGTGAAGCGGCTCAGCGCGTACAGCTGGCCGGGCAACGTCCGCGAGTTACGCAACCTGATCGAGCGTGCGGTCCTGCTGGCCGATGACGGGACGTTGCAGGCGGGGGACTTTGACACGTTGGCCGGTCCCTCGTCGGCACATCCGGAGGCGGGCGCCGGTACAGGGGCGGCGGACGGGACACCGTTCTCGCTGCCGGCCGAGGGCGTCAACCTTGAAGAGGTCGAACGCAGTTTGGTGGTGCAGGCGTTGGAGCGCGCGGGGGGCAATCAGACCCGTGCCGCGACGCTGTTGGGACTGCATCGCGACCAGATTCGGTACCGGATCGAGAAGTTCGGACTCACAAAAAAGTAGCGGCACAAGATTTGCTCTAAGAGCCTCCGGTGCATCGGTCACGCACACCGACTATTGAGGTCGGTTTATCGTCGGGAGGCAATGTATGGGGCAACACATCCGCAAATTAGGCCCAAAACTCTGGGTCGCCACCGCATGTTTGGTTTGGCTTGCCGCGTTCGGCAGCATGCGGGCCAATGCTCCCGACCCAGGGAGTGCGGAAAAATCCCCGGCGCTGCAGAGTCCCGCGCAAGCGCAGGCAGCGGCGGCACCGGCTCAGCCAGCGTCCGACGCGACGTATGTCGGCCAGGACACGTGTCTGAGTTGCCACGATGAGGCCATGGCGGCCTACAAAGATTCGCCGCACCATCGCGCGGCTGACAAGCGGACCCCGTCGGCGACGCAGGGCTGCGAAACGTGCCACGGGCCGGGCAGCAAACACGTGGCAGACCCGACCAGCGTGAAGCCCGCGTCGTTCAAAACGATGCCGGCCGAACAGGCGGACGCCACGTGCACGACGTGTCACTCGAAGGGTGAACACGCGTTGTGGGACGGCAGCCAGCATGAGTCACGCGGGGTGGCCTGCATCACCTGCCACTCGGTGCACACGCCGGTCTCGGAGACGGGATCGCTGAAGAAAAAATCGCAGACCGAGGTGTGCGCCTCCTGCCATCGCGACAAGGTGTCCAAGGTGGATCGCTCGGGCCACATGCCGGTGCGCGAAGGCAAGATGGAATGTTCGACCTGTCACAACATCCACGGCACGACCAACGTGAAGTTGTTGCGCAAGGGCGACTCGATTGCCGACTCGTGTGTGTCCTGCCACGCCGACAAACGTGGGCCCTTCCTCTGGGAACATGCCCCCGGCCGTGACGGCTGCACAACCTGCCACGACCCGCACGGGTCCTCGAACGATCGCATGCTGGTGGCCAAACCACCGGCGCTCTGTCAGCGGTGTCACGTCGCCACGCGGCATCCCTCCACTATTTATGACGCCGGTCTTGTCGCGACGAGTGTGCGGGTGTTCGCCCGCTCGTGTGTGACGTGTCACTCCACCATCCACGGGTCGAATCACCCCGCGGGCAACATGTTCGTTCGGTGAGGAGGGACATCATGCGCCACTACACAGCATTTGCTCTCGCTCTTTGTGCGCTGCTTCCCGTCGCCGCCACGGCGCAGGAAGCGGTGGCCACCACCACCCAATCGGGGTCGATCGACCTCGGGGTGCGTGGTTCAAGTCTGACCGGGGATGCGGCCCGCTACGAGCGGTACCGCGACCTTGGCGACGGATTCTTTCTGGAGACCTTCCGCTGGAAGGCCCAGAAAAACGGGTGGTTCCTGGACGCCGGTGCTGACCACGCCGGGCGGCGCGATCAGCGTTACACCGTCAACGTCGTGCGTCCAGGAACGTTCAAAGCATGGGGCCAGTGGGACCAGATTCCCATGTTGCTCAGTCGCACCACGCGCACGCCGTACAGCTCCACCGTCCCAGGCGAGTTCCGGCTCGACGACGCCGTGCAGGCGCAGTTGCAGGCGTTGGCCACGGCGGCCAGGCCCGCGGCGGTGCAGGCACTGGTCAACGGCTCGGCGATGTTTGATCTCAAGTCGAAGCGGCACTCGGCCGCCGGCCTCTTTGAGCTCATGCCGACCGTGGACAGCGCGATCAAGGTGTCGGTGAAACACACCATCCGTGAAGGCGCGCAGCCGTTTGGCGGCGCGTTCGGCCACAGTCAGGTTGCCGAGTTCGCGGCGCCGATTGACCATCGGCTGACGGACTTCGATGCGTCCGCCGAACTTGAACGTGGGCCCGCGTTGTTCCGAGCCGGGTACACCGGATCGTGGTTTACCAACGAGGTCACCTCGGCGGTGTTCGACAACCCCCTGCGTGCCACCGACATCGCGGGGACCGCCTCGTCGGGCCGACTGTCCCTGCCGGTCAGCAGCACGATGCTGGGTGTCAACGGCATGGTGTCGATCAAGTTGCCCAGCAAGTCACGCCTGACGGCCTACGCAACGATGAGCACGCTCAAGGATGACAACGGCGCGGTGCTGCCGATGACGAGCAACAGCGCGGAGCTGCCGGCGGCGGGATTGCCGACCCGGGCGTCGCTGGACGGCGAAGCCCAGATGCGCGGGTTCAACCTGAACTTCACCTCGCGTCCGTCCACCTACTTCAGTGTGAACGCGCGGATGAAATATTACGACTACAACAACAAAATTCCGTCCTTTGTGTCGTCACGCAAGGTGCCCTATGACGGCCGCCTGTCGACGACGGCGACGCTCGAGTCGGAAGGGTACAGTGTGACGCGCCTGAACTTCGACGGCGATGTGCGGATTACTCCGAAAGGTCCGGCCGCGCTGACCCTCGGCTACGGACGGTATACCGATCAGCGCACCCATCGCATCTTCGAAGAGACGGTGGACAACGTGATGCGCGTCAAGATCGACACGCTCAGCACCGGTGTCATCAGCGTGCGCGGCGTGTATGAACATGCGCAACGACGCGGTGCGGGATTCGACGTCGATCTGCTCGTGCACGCCAGAGAACAGCCCGGCATGCGCCACTTTGATGTGGCGGATCGCGACCGTGATCGGTTCACGCTGATCGCGTCGTTTATGCCCGTGACGAACTGGGCGTTGAACATCTCGTCGGCGGTCGGCCGTGACGACTATCTGGCAAGCGAATTCGGCCTGCGCGACAACAACCACGACGTGTACTCCATTGGCATCGATGGCACCCCGTCGGACAAGGTTGGCCTGGGCGTGTCGTACAGCTACGAGGACTACCGCGCGCTGTCGCGGTCGCGTCAGGCGAACCCCGGTGTGCAGTTCACCGACCCATCG
>Ga0163152_10005788_pt1 | contig 14306 bp, 12 predicted proteins | sample OliLakLV19MP8IB2_FD_148635 | JGI IMG/M metagenome (GOLD analysis project Ga0163152, IMG submission 148635) | Freshwater microbial mat bacterial communities from Lake Vanda, McMurdo Dry Valleys, Antarctica - Oligotrophic Lake LV.19.MP8.IB-2 | ecosystem: Environmental > Aquatic > Freshwater >... | reverse complement strand
CTTCAATTCCTTTTCAGGCAATACGATCATACCTTCTTTCGCATCCCCAATCATGGATATATGATCTGCTTTATGAACCGCCAGCCACGCAGTGTATGCCGCCACCAATGCGTCCAATTGTTCGGGCGAATACAATAAATCCAGGGGCCAAATCCCCCTGGCAATTTTATGACGGGTGATCTCCTCAAAGAAATCCATCGGATCTTTTATACGGAGTCCGTTTTCATAAAGGGTCAACTGTCTTTGCAGCCGCCCTTCCAGAGAAGACTTCGCCAATGGAGTTTGTCCCGTCAGCACACAATAACACGCGTGTGAGTGCGTCTCCAAGACTTGAAAGACCGCTTCTTTTTGAGGATATTTATGAAAGCCCATCTTCTCCAATTGACGATACAGCGCAAACCCTGACTGGACTCCCGCAGAACATAACGCCGCCGTGGCAGGAGTTCCCTTCATTGCAATGCCGCGCAGCCGCAATGCCAGTTCAGCGGCGCGAAACTCCACGCCTTGTATCTGACCTGGTGAGAGCGTCTCCTTCTCCAACTGTTTACGCACCAAACCGCGATTAACCCCCGAAGGCGCATTCACCGCCACAGTTGCAACACTCTGACCTCCAAGGAAAGAGGTCACCTTCTCCATTCGACCGTCTGCAAGCGTGAGAAGATTCAAATCCTTATCCAATGCAGCATAAGTGAAGGATTTGCGCCGGGAAGCCGGGTCAATGCCAATGAAAACAGAATCAGTGAAAAGCATAGTAAGATTCGAAGAAATTACCTCGACAGTATGAGTGTATTCCAAAAAGGAGTTTCATGCAACAGCATCAGCGCATCACTCTCTATATTCTCTTCCTTATTACAGGCGCGGCATGGATCATACTCAGCGCAGACGACACTGCCATGAGCGCATCATCGGGCAACACCGCGCCACAAGCTGGCTTTTCCGCGCCCGATTTCACGCTCAAGACCCCGCAGGGTGAAACTTATACGCTCTCGGAACTTCGCGGCCACGCCATACTTGTAAACCTTTGGGCTACCTGGTGCCCACCCTGCCGCGCAGAAATGCCCGCCATCGAAAAAATTTATCAGGAATTTAAAGAACAAGGGCTTGTAGTTCTCGCAATCAATATGACCTATCAAGACGATCCATTTGCAGTTGTGCCATTCATCAATGAATACGGACTCACCTTTCCCATTCTGTTGGATGAAACAGGCGATGTCGCATCCGCATATCAATTAAGATCACTGCCGTCATCTTACTTCATCAACCGTGCCGGCATTATTCAAGACGTTGTCATTGGCGGCCCCATGTCTGAGGCGCTTCTTCGTACTCGCATCGAGCGGATCCTGCAATAATATGTTGATACTTTTCCGCAATCTCTTTTCCCCGCCCCGTCATATGATCCTGCTCGTTATAGCTGTCTGGGTTGGGCTTACTCTCGCTGAAAAACGCGCCGAACGCAACAACATCAGCAGGGACGATCTCAACAATATCACCTTCTATGGCCTGATCGCCTTCATCATCGGCGGACGCGTTTCTTTCGTTTTGCAAAACATTCCCGCTTTTCTCAAAACCCCGCTCGACGTCATCTCCATCAACACCTCTATCTTCGACCCTGTCGGCGCAATGGCAGCCGCAATCATCACAGGGCTTGTCTATGGCCAACGACGTAAATTATTAGCCTGGCCAACCCTTGATTCTCTGACGCCATTCTTTGCAATCACTGTCATCGGCGTAGGATTGAGTCACCTCGCGGCGGGCACAGCCTTTGGAAAAGAAACTGATTTAGCATGGGGAATCAAACTATGGAACGCGATGCGGCATCCGACTCAAATCTATGAAATACTCGCATCTCTTCTGACCTTTATCCTGCTCTGGTTCAAAAAGCATGATCCACGCTCAGGCATCCTGTTCCTCACGTTCGCCGCCTTGACCACAGGCTCCCAGCTATTCATCCAGGCCTTTCGTGGAGACAGCCTACTGATATTCAACGGACTCAGACAATCCCAGATCTTTGCCTGGGCGGTTCTGATCATTATTTTTATTTTGCTTGAGCTTCGCCTAAAAGAAAAGCCGGCCTGACAATATTTCAGGCCGGCCAGTGATTAATTGAATTAACCGAGTTCAGGCTCGATCAGCCCGTAACTTCCGTTACGGCGGCGGTACAACACATTGACCTTACTGGTCTTCGCATTGTAAAAAATAAAGAAGTTATCGTGGCCAAGGTTACGCATTTGTATCGCCGCCTCGTCTTCACTCATCGGGTATAACACAAATTTCTTACGGCGGGCCACAAGCGGAGAGAGTTCCCCGGTTTCATCGTCAATGATCGGCTCGGCTGCTTCTGCAGCAGAACGGCCGTCGCCGCGCCCATGATGATGCTTGCCTTTGTAGCGCTCGATCTGGCGCTGCATATTATCGTGCGCAAGATCAAACGCAACCAACGCATCATCGGCGCGCTCCTCGGTGCGAAGGGTAAACCCCTTCCCATGCACCGTGATCTGCGCCACATTGCGGTCGTTGGTATTTCGCGCGGCTTTGTAATGCGCCAATTCCACGCGTGCCTCCTCAATCGAAGGCAGATAATGGTCAAAATTACCCGCCTTCTTATTAACGTATTCTTCGATCTTTTCGGTCAAACGGATATTGCGTGTCTGAACTTCCACTTTGTTGGACATTGGGTCCTCCTTAATAAGATGATAGTCACAAGCAAAAACGCTCAAGCATGCTTCAAACCATGATGAGGCAGCGCCCGAGCGACTGTCAACGCATACACATCTTTTGCCCCACACGAGTATAAAGTTTTCGCACTTGACGATAAAGTTGATCCTGTTGTAGAAACATCATCCATCACAAGAACAGTTTTTCCTCCCACCCCCGCACCGGCCTGGAACGCGTCCTCAACATTCTCCCTGCGCTCGGCTTTTGTCAGCCCCACCTGCGTACGAGTCTCCTTACGACGCATCAATTCGTTCGGCGCATATTCCACATTCAGAGCCATTGCAAGCGGCTTTGCGATCATTCCAACCTGATTATAGCCCCGCTCCCTGCGTCTTTGTTTTCCCAAGGGAATCGGAATAATCATATCAATCGGCCAATTTAATTCCCGTACAAATGATAACATTTGCGAAGCCAGCGAGTCCCCCATTGAAAAATCGCGGCGATATTTCAATTTATGCAGGGCGGTTTGGATCGGATTCTCAAAAACAGCCCACGCTCTTAAGGCAGCAAAATACGGCCTGTCCGCGCGGCAGGTATCGCATATCCCTGCCTTATCCAACGGAAGACCGCATACTTCACAAAGAGTTCCTCTCAGAATTTTCACACGCTGTTGACAATCCACACACCAGTGGAAACCAAACTTTCCGCAACCGCCGCACACGGGAGGAAAGAATAGGTCAAGCGCGCTCCAAAGTGAACGATATAGTGTGTATGACCAGTTTGTCAAATCTGCCTCTCCGGAAAAGGTGGCAGTAAACAATTACTTTTTTACAAATTAATTTCCCAAAAGAGGACCAAACGCCTTGCTTATCTGGAATCCTGCGGGCGCCATGAGGATGATCATGATCGATGGAAAGGTCAATAACGCCATTGGAATGATCATCTTCACTGGGGCTTTATGCGCCAGCTCTTCCGCATACTGACGCCGCTTCATGCGCATTTGATCAGATTGAATCCGAAGTACTTTTGCCAAACTCACACCCAGGATTTGACTTTGGATCACGGCAGCCACAAAACTAGTCAGCTCGGGCAACCCCAGTCGGTCAGCCATATCACGTAATGCTTCACGCTGGGTTTTTCCCAGTTGAACTTCGCGGATACAGCGCCCAAACATGATCGAAAGCTCGTTCTCCCATTTTTCGCTGACCTTTGACATGGCCGCATCAAACCCCAAGCCGGCTTCCACGCAAATGGTTAAAAGGTCAAGCGCATCCGGCATGGCTTTACGCACCTCTGTCTGGCGGCTATTTATACGGCTTTGCAGCCATAATTGTGGAAAGTAAAAACCCAAAGCTGTAAAAATACCAACAACAAGAACAACCCTGCCAAACGGCCAATTAACGGAAGGCAGGGAGGAAATCAAGAGCAAGAGGCCACCAAAAATCGCCGCGCCAACAAAGCGGGTGGCAAGGAAAGTTGCCGCATCAATGTGTCCAGGGTTTCCAGCCAATTCCAATTTGAGGGTAGTTTCCTGTAATTGCCTCTGAGGTGTAAATCTTGTCGAAATCTCCCCGATCTTTTTTACGATGGGAATAACGACGCGCTCCATAAATGGCTGCTGCAGCTCAACATCCTCGAGAGAAACAGTTTCACCGCGTTGAGTCGCTTCAGCAAGGCGAGTCATAACAGGGTCAACCTCATTTTGCTGATTTTCACGGGAATAACGTGAGCCCACCACCACCAGCAAAATCGCGCCGCCTAAAATTACCACAGCAATAATAATTCCAACAATCGTTGACATATTACACCTCAATATCTGCGATACGCATCATTATGAAGTAACTGGATCCGATCAAGCCAAGAACCACACAAATTATGGCCGCAGTGCATACCGGTCCGCCTTGCGTAACCGACATCAAATAATCTGGATTCAGAAACCATAAGATGATCGTCAGGCCAAACGGAATTAAAGACAACACACTTCCTGACGTTCGAACCTGGGAGGTAAGCACGCGGACCTCGCCTTTAATACGGACGCGCTCACGAATCGTAAACGAAATATTATCCAAAATTTCCGAAAGATTACCGCCAACTTCCCGCTGTACATTGATGGCTGTAACAACAAAATCAAGGTCTTCACTTGGGATGCGGCGGAGAAGATTCTCAAGCGCAGTTTCCATTGGAATGCCAATTTGCATCTCCTGTATAACACGCCGAAATTCGTCATTGATTGGCGCCGGCAACTCCTTGCTGATCGCTTCCATCGCTTGCATCGTTGAATAACCCGCCCGCAGGCCGTTAACCATCAAGTTAAGCATGTCGGATAATTGGTCATTGAATTTTTGAAGACGTTTTTTTTGCTGTCTTTTCACGTACATACGAGGGGCAAATGCACCGGCAATGGTTCCTATCAAAGCAGAGACAAGGTGTTGATTCCCCAAAAACCAGGCGATCAATCCCCCGAGCAGTATGCTTACCAGGATCAAAACAAAATATTCACCCACTTTGAATTTTAAATCTGCGCGAGCAAGATCGCGGGCAATTCGATCGCCAAAGGAAGTCTTTTCCACCCGCTTTGATACCCAGTCTGTTACTACAGAACGCTGAGCAGCGGCATCAACACCTTGCTTATCATCATCCAAATATTGACTAAGGCGTTCTTCAACCAAAGAACGCTCACTGTTTGAAGAGACGATAACACCCACGATCAACAGGATGATTAATACTATGCCACCGATGATAATGATCCAATTCATGTTGATCCTTCTAGGCAATTTATCGGCTAATTATTAAAGTCGTGCCGTGAAAGCAATCCCCGCCGCTATGGGCAGTGAGAGCTAGCCGGAGATTTTAATAAAATTACCAATAACTACCTGAATATTCTCCTAAATCCTAATATCAATATCGGCGGCGTTCGCCTATACCGAAAATGGAAGGTGGCAGGTGAATGCCTGCGGCCTCGATCTTATCCATGAACTTTGGCCTTAATCCTGTGGGACGCGTACGACCCACAATCCTGCCGTTCTCCATGCCGGTCTGTTCAAACACAAAAATGTCCGTCATGGTAATGACATCGCCTTCCATGCCGCTTACCTCTGAAATGGTGGTGACTTTTCGTGTTCCATCCCGCATGCGCTCCTGCTGACAGATCAAATCAACCGCGCCAGAAATTTGCTCGCGGATCGCCCTAACAGGTAAATCCATCCCAGCCATCAGGCACATCGTTTCGATACGGGCGATCGCATCACGCGGGGAGTTGGCATGAGCAGTGGTCATGGAACCGTCATGGCCTGTATTCATAGCCTGTAACATATCGAGCGTCTCACCACCTCGGCACTCACCCACAATAATTCTTTCAGGGCGCATGCGAAGCGCATTCATAACCAAATCACGAATGGTAATTTCGCCTCGTCCTTCAATATTGGGCGGGCGGGATTCAAGTGTGACCACATGCTCCTGGCGCAACTGCAACTCAGCGGCATTTTCTATTGTCAAAATACGTTCGTCAGACGGAATAAAACCCGAGAGAACATTCAAAAGAGTGGTCTTACCGGAACCGGTACCACCTGAAATAATGATGTTTAAGCGGGCCTCCACACAGGCCTTCAAAAATTGAACCGCTTCATTGGTAATGGAACCGAATTGAATCAATTGCTCTATCGAAATTGGATTTTTCGAAAACTTACGAATTGTCAAAACAGGACCAATCAGAGAAATTGGAGGAATCACAGCGTTTACACGAGAGCCATCCTGCAAGCGAGCATCGACATATGGACTGGATTCATCAATGCGGCGTCCCAATGGCGCCACAATGCGGTCAATAATACGCATTACATGATCGTTACTCTCAAAAGTAACTGGAACACGGTGAAGCTTGCCTTTACGCTCGATATAAATATTTTTCGGCCCGTTTACCATGATTTCGGTAATGGTGTCATCTTCCAATAAGGATTGCAAAGGTCCCAAGCCAAGTATTTCAGCCGCTATCTGCTCAAACAAACGAGCGCGCTCAGGCCGCGAAAGGACGATGTTTTCTTCCGAAAGAATTTGCTCAAACAAACCCTGGATGGTGCGGCGGACATCATCTGTCCTGGATACGTCCATGGATGGATCAATTTCAGCAAGCAATTTATTCTGAACGCGGGATTTTAAGTCAAAATATGAACCGGCTTGTGGGGATGTAATAGGCGCGCTTACCCGCCTGGCTTGTAATGAAGAAAGGCGGGACGAGTCGCCCCCACCCGATGGGCCTTCTCCGCCGGGCTGTGACGGTACAGGAGATGGCGTATTGCCATCCTGCGAGCCGCTTCCTTGACCTTGTTCAATACGTCTAAGTAAAGACATGGTAAATCTCCTTAGCGCCTAACAGGCGCTTCGCTTTCTTCAGTCTCCAGGGTAGTCAATCGCGCTCGGACCGCCTCGGCCAATGAAAAAATGCCTCTACCGACAGGTTGGGATTTGTTATCCAGCATAAAAGGTATGCCGCGATTAACCGCTGTAATGACCACTTTTTCATCAAGGGGCAATATAGCGGACACTTCATGCTTTAGGTTGTCACTCACCCGCTCTGGAGTAATTGCAATCCCTTTGTCATATCGGTTCATCGCAAAAACAATGCGCTGTTTATTTATACCCATTGTTTGTGATAAATCAAGAAACAGCCTTGCATTCTTAATGGATGGTATTTCCTGCGTGGTGACCAACACGATCACATCGCTAATATCAATTGTCGAAAGAATCACATCGGTCAAGATGGGAGACGTGTCGACCACCACATACGCATACATTCTCTGTAAAAACTGCAGCACTTTGGTGAATTGGTCTGCAGAGACTTTTTCAGCCATCTCCGGGCGTTGCGGCGCAGCAAGGATCCGAAGACCTGAAGCCTCATGCTTGATCAAAATCTCCTCGACAACTTCCACCTCCAATTCATCAACACGAGGAGCAAGCTCAAGGATTGTATTCTTACCCTGTTCATTAACAAAAACAGCCACATCGCCAAACTGGAGATTCGCATCAACGAGCGCAGTGCGGGTATCCTCGTTATTCAAAGCAATTGCCAAATTAACAGCGATTGTTGTACAGCCCGTGCCGCCCTTCGGGCTATAGACTGTTATGATCTTACCCTTTGATATGGGCGTCAGGCTTGACATGGAAATCGGCCCGCCAGGCGCAGCCACAACCCCATGACGCTGCTGCGCGCTTTTAGCCCTCTCAGCATGCGCCATCTCGCCAGCCCGTCGTATTGCGGAGATTAATTCGTCTCCCATTGGGGGTTTTGTCAAAAAGTCGCGCGCGCCGGCAAGCATTGCCCGGCGCATATAGTTCGGATCGCCTTGTACGGATAAAATTACCACTTGAATATGAGGCGACTTCTGGCGAATCACTTCGGTCGCAGAAATACCGTCAATATCCGGCATGTTGATATCCATCAATACAACATCAGGATCCAATTCCTGCGCCAACTGAATGCCCTCTTTGCCAGATCGCGCAGTTCCGGTTACATCCACATCAGTTTCAAATTGTAAAAGTTTGCGGACGTTCTCCCGGGTTTCTGCGATATCATCGACAATAAGGACCCGAATTTTATCTATAGCCATAATTCACTACATCCAATCAATAAGAGACTACGTGTTTTTGCGATTTTCTCGAACCATTTTTCTATTGAGCAGGCACTGTAACTATATCATTTGGCAGGAATGGAGATGTGAGGGTGGTAAGTCCGGGCTGCATGGCGTAGGGAAGTTTTGCAGGAACAGGAATATTGTATTGGCTGAGCAAAAACTGCAAGGTGGAAGCTTCTGTTGCCTGACGCGCCTGATCGCTTGGGTTGCGCAGTGTCATCGAAATCTGGGCGTTTGTATACATTAAATATGTGAGCGTAATCGAATCCTGAGGGGAAACGATCAATGTAATAATATCAGGCGGCGTAGGGGCTTGTTGTTGTGCCTGGGGGTCGGTTGGTTGTGTTTCAACTGTAGCCGTCTGTCCAAACGAGAAATTGCCTAATTTCATCACCACCACATCTTGAAGCAATGTTTGACAGACCAGCCTTGGGCGCTGTGCCTCGGATGGAATCAGATAATAGGGTTGTTGAAGCGACGGATCTAGTTCCAAGCGACCTTGCGCCGAGCCAGTCGTGACAACGCCAAGCGAAAGAATGGGGAGTCCGACAGCGGAATATCCCGTACCCTCAGAGCCCGAGACTTCGCCAAAACCTGTTCCCGTTAAAACGGCTGTCAGATTAGGCAGAATTGTTTGATAGGTTGGGTCTACATCCACAAACATGAGGCACGCATTAATATTTACGTGCGCGCCATCGTTAATTGCATACGCTGAAACAGCCAGGCGATTCGTTGGCACAGACATGGCGGTCATGCCCGGCGGAATCAATGACGCCCATTGCGGGCCTGAAATTGACACAGCTGCTGATGCGTCGCTTACCATCGATTCTGTAATTACAACGCCCTGATCGAGGGGAAATTTAGCTATCTTGCCCACGAGGGAACCCACTTCATCAGTCTTATACATGACGCCAATTTCATTTTCTGGAGGAATCTTCATGGTTGTGAGTACAGCCTCGGTAATTTCGCCTCCCTGTGCGACAGGTTGAAGTGTAATGTATACCTCAACAAACTGCGGCTGTTCAGCCGTTTGCGTTGGGGTAAAAAATTGGCGGAAGGCAACGAAAGCCACTACCAAGCCAATGATAATGATCAGAAATACAAAAATCAGGGTTCGTCCGCGACGCATAATCTTCTCCTCTCATCGAGATATTCAGTAGAGTATTTTATAACACAGTCATTATACAAGAAAAATGGCAAAAACATATTATAGGATGATCAAAAATCTTGAATGTATAGAAAAATCACCTACAAAACTGCAAAGTACCTAAACTTTGGCCGGGACGGTAAAGGATATTCTAGCGCCCGATCCGGCAGTGCTGTCAATCTCAAAATTCCCGCCGAGCATTTCGGCGCGTTCACGGATTAATTTCAAACCAAGATTTGTCGCTTCCTTGAGTGTTTCAGGATCAAAGCCCTTGCCGTTATCATCCACGCTGACGCGGATAAGGTCATTCCCGAGGTCAACCTGAACTTTAACGAGGGTCGCCTGGCTATGCCTGGATGCATTACCCAGGAGTTCCTGCACTGCGCGAAAGACCATAACTTCCAAATAAGGTTCCAAACGACGTTCCGTGCCCGTGACCATTACGCTTACATCCAAGCCGGCCTGCTCTTTGAAAGCATCTGCATATTTGCGCAGGGTTGGGATCAATCCAAGATCGTCAAGCATCATGGGACGCAATTCAAAAATGAAATTGCGGACCTTCTGAAAAGTACCCATGGCTGAAGTTTTCAAGTTTCCCAGTTCATCTTTTGCCTGGGCAGGGTCGATATCCAAAAGGCGCATGGCGATCTCTGTTTGCAGAATAAAATTAGAAAGCGCCTGCGCGGGACCATCGTGCATTTGGCGGGACAATCTCTGGCGTTCCGCTTCCTGCGCGTTAACGATCATTTCGATCCCAGCCATTTGGCTTTTGGCGCTGCTCGTGGGCATGGAGGCGTTTGCAGTTTCCCCGGCCCCGGTTACAGTGTTCTCCAAAACCGCCTTGTATTTCTCATAATGTCCTTTATCGTTTTGAAGTTTTTCCAATTGGCCGCGCATTACAAACAATCTCTGTTGAACATCCAAAGCAGAATCGTAAGCCATCTTAAATTCGTCGGCTGTGGCGCCTTGCTTTTGCACTTGCTGAAGGTGGGTGGAAATCGCAGCGTTACGCTGGGTTATTTTGGCAAGTTCACCTTGACTCTGCTCGATCATCAAAGTCACCTCACGAAGGGCGCGCTGTGTCTCTTCCAATTCATTCTGATAATCCATAGTCATTGATCACTCCTGATGCGGGACATCTGCGTCTCTCAGCGTTACCCAGCCTCGTTTCAATGCGTAAACAACAGCCTGCGTCCGATCTTCAACGCCAAATTTCCGTAATATCGCCGTGACATGATTCTTAACAGTTTGATGGCTGATCCCGAGCATGGCCGCGATCTCTTTATTACTCATGCCTCGCACCACACAACCGAGGACTTCCATCTCGCGCTCGGATAGCGGGTGAAATGGAGTACCCGGCTCACTATAGGAGCGACGCGCTCCTTCCATTCTATCTTCCACCCAAAGCTCAAGTTCGCGGCGATTAAATACATTTCCTGCAAAGACGAATTTACCATCTGCCACTTCACGAATGATGCGTGAGAGGGTTTGCGGCTCGATATCCTTCGAGCAGTAACCGTGCGCCCCGGCAAGCGCGGCATGAATAGCCTGTTCGATATCATCATAGCCTGTCATCAGAATGATTCGCGTGGGCAGTCTATCCTGAGAGACCAGATGTGTAATCTGCTGACCGTTCATACCGGGAAGGTTGACATCCAAAACGGCGATGGTTGGCTTTTTGGTGCGGATCAACTCCAACGCCTCGTCCCCGCTTGCAGACTGGGCAATAATACGCATATCGGGTTCCAAGGATAAAGCGTCTACAACGCCCTGCCTGAACAACGGGTGATCATCAACAACTAACAGGGTAATCTGATTCATCCCAAACCCATTCTCTCTTTAATTTCGCTGGTTTTTTGAAGCATTCTTTATTTTAACCCATTATGGGCTTTTCCACAGATAGATAACCATATTTTTCTCGCCGGACTTGAGCGTGATGGCGCTGTTCGTTACAAACACACTTTCGACATTCTCTGTCATGAGCGGATAAAAATACGGAAATGCGATTAAATAATCCGCGCCGCGCTGGTTGAGGTAATTGGTCAGTTGCGGCTCGTCTCGAATAAATGGAATGACGTCCGGTGAAACCAACCCGGCCAGGTCGATCAGTTCATGAGAATCAAAATAACCCAATGCGCCGATATCATGCGCGGCGATCAGGGCATCCGCTGGAAGGTTTTCTGCCACCCACTTTGCGGTAACCACCATTTCGCTTTCGATGAATGCCACATCTTCCGCATAAGAACGAGCGCCGAGGACAACATAACTAACCGTAAGCATAACAACACTTGCCCGCCAACTTGTCTGCGCTATCCAGTGATAACGCGCAAATAATTTACCTTTATCAAATTCGGCAAATGCCAATAAACCGAACAGAAAAAAGATCGGCATGGCAGGCATGATGTAACGACCATGTTGGTACATAGGCAGGCGTGAAACATAAAGCCCAAAATATCCTGCGCACCAGATCAGCGCCGCAAGACTCCCCCACATTTTTTGGCGGACTGACTTCACCAACCAGCCAATTACACCGGGCAGCAATACAAGGCTTGGGCCAACCAGCAATTGCAAGAATAATTGACCCAGACGATTCATAACAGGCAATGCCTGCCAGTCAACATACTCGGCTTGCTTTGCATAAAATGTATTCGGCATGGGTGTGCCGCCGATGGCAAGATTAAATAATAGATATGGAACGAAGATGGAACCAAACCCAATTAAGTAACGTGAAATTGAAGTCAGGCGTGAGTACGTATCCTGTTGGGTTAAGAGAATCGTCATCAGGACGGGACCGAGGAGAGTCAAACCGTCGGGGCGCACCCAGGCTGCTAAACCGGTGAGCAGGCCGAGGAGCAGATAGCGAGGCGTGTTCGTCATCAACAAAACAAGCACGGTTGTGACAATTAATCCGTGAAGCAGGGTTTCCATGCCAGACATGGCCGCCCATGCCAGATGCCATTCGAAAGCCATAAAAATTCCAACCCAGGGAATGCGTGGACGATATGAATCGACAAGTTTGCGTACGGCCCATTCACAAATAACGGCCAATGCAAAAAGTGTGGCAGCTCCAAGCAAATAAGGCCAGATGTATGGCGAAAGGTGAAATAAAAAACCGAGCGCGAGCAATGCAGACCATAATGGAGAAGTGGAACCTGCAGAAGGAATACCGGGTCGAAATGCCCATTCGCCGCGCAGAGCAAGATTGCGCGCATAGGTTTGATGGATCCATGAATCATCCAGAGGAAATCCGATGCCATGGATTAATTTGCTTGTAATCAAATAAGCGGCTGCAATCAAAACAACAGCGCCCGCTATGATGATCAGGTCACGCCTGGAAAGTTCACTTGAGTTCGATCTTGTAGATACGCGTGCCATCGAGTTCACCTAAATAAATGAAATGGTCATGGTTCTCAGAGTTCAGCAAAGTTTCGACTGCGGATTTTTCTTCCATCACAAAATAATATGCATTGAATTGCTCCGCTACTGCAAGTATGGCCTGCTCACCGCCATAAGGCGTTGAAATTGCGGAGCGGCCTGTTTGAAGATAATAACCAGGCGCATTGCGAACAATGACAACATCTTCTTTTTGGATACCTTGCTGTGCCAGGAATTGCTCCACTGGCGGATAATTCTCCTCGCCTTCGCTCCAGCCAAGATTGAACAACCTGAAATTGACAAGGAACACAGTGAGAATAACCGCGATCATCACGAGAGCGCTTCGGAATATAACCCGGGTCTGGTCGTTGCCCCAGTTGCGTTTTCTCAGGGACGCTAATAGCGACTCAAGACCAATGGGCGCAAGAGTCCACCACATGGGTTGAAGAGCTGCGCCCGCATGAAAAAATGATCCGCGCGGGCCTGCAAACGGAAAAACAAAACTCATCACCATAAAAAGAATGAGCATTGCAAGCGCGGCAAGTTTGACACGGTCATCTTTGCGATATGCAATTGCGCCGATGATTATGAATGGGAATAACAATATCCCACCGTGCGCCGCAAACAAATTTAGTGTATTCGAACCCAACGCGGACAACCGATCAGAGATGATCTTGTCCCAACCGAGCGCGAGGAAAGAATTCATATTAAGCTGCGAGGGCGGATAGATAAATGTCTGGTCATAATTCTCGAGCCAGAGAACGCGGCTTCCGCCTGGAGCCATGAGCGTGCCAAATGTATTGAAATTGCGCGCATACCATGGTGCCATAATGAGGAGAAAACCGAGGAAGATAAAAGGAATAATACGTGTTGCGTGTTGCGTCCCTTCGCTCAGAACGGGGTTGGGGGGTGCAGGCGCTGCCCTGAGCTTGCCAAAGGGTTTCAGGTCATTTAATAGAAAATATTCTTTAACGCGCCAGAAAGCAAATAGAAATGTGAGCGCGAGCCAGAGCAGACCGTCGCTGCGCGATAAGGTCATGAAGCCCGCCATCAGGCCCAGTAAGAACCAAAAGCGTGTGCGACTCGGATCTTCAATGAGCTTTGTCGCGAAGATGAAATACAGCCCGCCGAAAAGCATAAAGAGGCCAAAGTTATCCGTCACGCCGACGAAGGGCGCGTTGTATACAGAAAATATGGCAAGCAAACCCGAAGTGATGGCAAGCTCACGTTTTTGAGTAAATTTGTACGCTAGTAAAGAAGTGAGCGGTGCGACCAGTGCCGCAATTAAGAGGAAGAATAATCTTCCTGAAGCATAAGTGGTTTGACCCGTAAGCCACATGCCCAGCGCCGCGACAATAGAAGAGAGAGGCATCCAATAGCTGTGCGAGGGATGAGGAAGCGATGTTGTGCCATCCAGATAATTCCACAGGTATGGCTCAGTAAAACCTTTACCGGTGGCAAGTTGAATCCCGCCGGCAAAATAATAGTCAGAGTCAAGGTAACCG